>WNGJ01000064.1_pt1 | contig 155129 bp, 155 predicted proteins | sample 5400611 | NCBI WGS metagenome assembly WNGJ01 (sample SAMN13153375, study PRJNA577476) | soil metagenome | isolation source: 40 cm soil or saprolite under Garry oak tree replicate 1 | place: USA:California | collected 2016-06-15 | reverse complement strand
GAGGGGGGCTGCGCCCCCCTTCCGAACCTCCCCCCTTCGATGGCGCCGGCAACGCCGGCGCTCGAACGGAGGGGGAGATCGCGCAGCGCCGCCGTCCTCACAGCGTCACTTCCTTGTGGCGGTGGGCGTGGCATTCGATGGTGACGGCGACGGGGAGGGAGGTGATGTGACAGGGATAGGTGAGGATGTGGATGCCGAAGGACGTGGTGTCGCCGCCGTAGCCCTGCGGCCCGATGCCCAGCCGGTTGGCGCGCGCGAGCAGCTCCTGCTCCAGCGCGTCCAGGGTCGGATCCGGATTCGGCGAGCCGAGCTCGCGGAAGAGCGCCTTCTTGGACAGGATCGCGGACTTCTCGAACGTGCCGCCGACACCGACGCCGAGGATGAGCGGCGGGCAGGCGTCCGGGCCGGCGTTCTTCACGCACTCGATCACGAAGTCCTTCACGCCCGGCAGTCCCGCCGCCGGCGTCAGCATCGTGTACTTCGAGCGGTTCTCGCAGCCGCCGCCCTTGGCCATCACCATGATCCTCACGGTCGCGCCGGGCACGACGTCCACGTGGATCACCGCCGGCGTGTTGTCGCCGGTGTTCACGCGGTCGAACGGCGAGCGCACGATCGAGGCGCGCAGATAGCCTTCCCGGTAGCCCTGGCTCACGCCCTCGTTGATGGCGTCGTACAGGCCGCCGCCCGTGACGTGCACGTCCTGCCCCAGCTCGACGAAGCAGATCACCATCCCCGTGTCCTGGCAGTACGGGATCTGTCGCGTGCGGGCCATCTCGGCGTTCTGCTTCAAGATCGTCAGCACCTGCTTGCCGGCGGCCGAGCGCTCGGTGCCGAGCGCACGGTCGAAGGCGCGCAGCATGTCGGGCTCGAGGCTCCAGTTCGCCTCCATGCAGAGCTTCTTGACGGCGTCCGTGATGGCCGAGACGTGGATCTCGCGCATCAGGCGCCGCCCGGGCTCAGCTTCGCCATCGCCGATTTCGCGCGCTCGGCCTGCTCGCGTGGCGACACGTCTTCCTTGTGGGTGGCGAGGCTCCACTGGTTGCCGAACGGGTCCTCGAGCTTGCCGAAGCGGTCGCCCCAGAACATGTCGGTGAGCGGCATGAGAACCTTGCACCCGGCCTCCACCGCGCGCTTGAACGCGGCGTCCACGTCGGGCAGGTAGAGGAAGAGCCCGCCCGTGGTGCCGCCGAGCGCCTTGGGCGAGCGCGCGGTGCTCATGCCCGGAAACTCGTCGCTCAGCATCACGACGGAGTCGCCGACGCGCAGCTCGGCGTGCATGATCTTGCCGCCGGGCCCCGGCATGCGCTCTTTCTCGCGCGCGCCGAACGCGCGCGCGTAGAACTCGATCGCGCGCGCGCCGTCGTCGACGGTGAGATACGGGGTGACGGTGTGGTAGCCGGCCGGCACCGGTCGAACGCGCGTGGCGGCCGGCCGCTTGGCCCGCGCCGGCCGGCGCGCCTTGGCCTTCTTTGCGGCCATGGTCACCTCCGTTAGAGCTTGAGCTTGTCGACCAGCTCGCGCACGGCGCCGGCCGACTTGTCGAACGCCGCCTGCTCCTCGGGCGTGAGCTTGATCTCGATGACCTGTTCGACGCCGCCGCGCCCGAGCTTGACGGGCACGCCGACGTAGAGCCCCTGCACGCCATACTGGCCGTCCAGGTAGGCCGCGCACGGCAGGATCTTCTTCTTGTCCTTCAGGATCGCCTCGACCATCTCGACGGCGGAGGCCGCCGGCGCGTAATAGGCGCTGCCCGTCTTGAGCAGGGCCACGATCTCGGCGCCGCCGTTGGCGGTGCGCTGCACCAGCTCGTCGATCTTGGCCTTCGGCAGGAGATCGGTGATCGGGATGCCGGCCACCGTGGAGTAGCGCGGGAGCGGCACCATGGTGTCGCCGTGGCCGCCCAGCACGAACGCCGTGACGTTCTCCACGGACACGTTCAGCTCGCGCGCGATGAAGGTGCGGAAGCGCGCGGAGTCCAGCACGCCGGCCATGCCGAACACGCGCTGGGTCGGGAAGCCCGACTTCTTCCAGGCGAGCTGCACCATGGCGTCGAGCGGGTTGGTGACCAGCACGAGGATGGCGGCCCGGCTGCGCGTCACGATCTCGTTGACCACGGAGCCGACGATCTCGGCGTTCTTGAACAGCAGGTCGTCGCGCGTCATGCCGGGCTTGCGCGCGAGGCCGGCCGTGATGACGACGACGTCGGAGCCCGCCGTCTCGTCGTACCCGTTGCTGCCGACGAGCGTCGAGTCGTAGCGGTGGATGGAGCCGGCCTGGGCGAGGTCGAGCGCCTTGCCCTGCGGCACGCCCTCGATGACGTCCACCAGCACGACGTCGCCGAGCTCTTTTTCCACCGCGTACTGGGCGACGGTGGCGCCGACGTTTCCGGCGCCGACCACCGTGATCTTGGGACGCGCGCCCATTCTCTCTCCTTATAGGCTACAGCTTCGCCATGTTCTGGATGATGGCGGTGCCGAACTCCGAGCACTTCACTTCCTTGGCGCCCTCCATCAGCCGCGCGAAGTCGTAGGTGACCACCTTGGACTGGATCGTCTTCTCCAGGCCGGCGATGATCCGGTCCGCCGCGTCGGTCCAGCCCATGTAGCGGAACATCATCTCGCCCGACAGGATCACCGACCCCGGGTTCACCTTGTCCTGTCCCGCGTATTTCGGCGCCGTGCCGTGGGTGGCCTCGAACAGCGCGTGGCCGGTGTCGTAGTTGATGTTGGCGCCGGGCGCGATGCCGATACCGCCCACCTGCGCCGCGAGCGCGTCGGAGAGCAGGTCACCCGTCAGGTTGCAGGACGGGATCACGTCGAACTCGTCCGGTCGGGTGAGGATCTGCTGCAGGAAGGCGTCGGTGATGGCGTCCTTGATGAGGATCCTGCCCTCGGGCGGCTTGCCGCCGCACTCGTCCCAGCTGATCGTCTTGTCGCCGAACTCGCGCTTGGCCAGCGCGTAGCCCCACTTCATGAACATGCCCTCGGTGTACTTCTGGATATTGCCCTTGTGCACCAATGTCACGTTCTTGCGGTTGTTCTCGATCGCATACCGGATCGCTGCCCGGATCAGCCGTTCGGACCCTTCCTTTGAAATCGGCTTGATCCCGATCGATGAGCTGTTCGGAAATCTGATCTTGTTGACCTTCATCTCGTCCTGCAGGAACTTCACGACCTTCTTCGCCTCGGGCGTCCCCTGCTCCCACTCGATGCCCGCGTAGATGTCCTCCGTGTTCTCGCGGAAGATCACCATGTCCACCTTGTCCGGCCGCTTCACGGGCGAGGGCACGCCCTGGAAGTACTTCACCGGGCGCAGGCAGACGTAGAGGTCGAGCACCTGGCGCAGCGTCACGTTGAGCGAGCGGAAGCCCTCGCCGACGGGCGTCGTCAACGGACCCTTGATCGCCACGAGGTATTCGCGGATGACGTCGAGGGTCTCCTCGGGCAGCAGGTTCGGCGGGCAGTCCTGGCCGTAGACCTTCTGAGCCTTCTCGCCCGCGTACGTCTCCGCCCACGCGATCTTCTTCTTGCCCGTGTAGGCCTGCTCCACGGCGGCGTCGAGGACCCGGACCGAGGCCCGCCAGATGTCGGGGCCGGTGCCGTCGCCCTCGATGAAGGCGATGATCGGGTTGTCCGGCACGCGCAGCTTGCCGTGGTCGATGGTGATCTTCTCGCCCTTCGGGATCTGGACCTTGCCTGCCATCAGACGTCCTTTCTTCCGGGCTTCGCCTTGGTGTCGCCGGGCTCGAGATGCACGGCTTCCAGTTTCGCCGGCGCCCCGGTCTTCGGATCGATGACCTGGCCGGCGTTCAGCGCGGAGCCCGCGCGGAACCAGGCGATCTGCTCTCGCGTCATGCTGTGCCGGGCCTGGATGGTGACCACCCGGCCATCGGGCTTCCTGATCTGCACGGTGACCGGCTTGCCCGGCTCGAGGGTGTAGAGACCGGTGATCGACACGCGGTCGCCCTGCTCGAACTTGTCGTAGTCGGCCGGGTCGGCGAAGGTCAGCGGCAGCACGCCCTGCTTCTTGAGATTGGTCTCGTGGATGCGGGCGAAGGAACGCACGAGGACGGCCGCGCAGCCGAGGTAGCGCGGCGACATCGCCGCGTGCTCGCGGCTCGACCCCTCGCCGTAGTTCTCGTCGCCGACGACGATCCACTGCACACCGGCCGCCTTGAGCTCGCGGGCGATCTTCGAGAACGGCTGGCTGGTGGCGCCGGTGAGCGGGTTGACGCCCTTGCCCGTCTCGCCGGTGAAGGCGTTGGTGGCGCCGAGGAACATGTTGTCGCTGATCTTGTCGAGATGGCCGCGGAAGCGCAGCCACGGGCCCGCCGGCGAGATGTGGTCCGTGGTCGTCTTGCCCTTGGTCTTGACGAGGATCGGCAGGTCGATGAAGTCCTTGCCGTCCCACGCCACGAACGGGCCGAGCACCTGGAGCCGCTCGCTGTTCGCGGGGATCTCGATCTTCACGGAGTCGGGGTCGGCCGCCGGCTCCTCGTAGCCCTCCGCGCCGCCCGCGAAGCCCTGCCGCGGCAGCTCCTCGCCCTCGGGCGGCGTGAAGCGCACCCGCTCGCCGTTCGGCGCCGTCAGCGTGTCGGTCAGCGGGTTGAACTCGAGGGTGCCCGCGAAGGCGAGCGCGGTGACGACGTCCGGGCTCGTGATGAACGAGAGCGTCTCCTGCGAGCCGTCGTTACGGCCGGGGAAGTTACGGTTGAAGGACGAGACGATCGTGTTCTTCTGGTCGGGGCCGACGTCCGTGCGCTTCCACTGGCCGATGCACGGCCCGCACGCGTTGGCGAGCACGGTGCCGCCGATCTTCTCGAAGGTCTCGATGAGGCCGTCGCGCTTGATCGTCTGGTAGATCCGATCGGAGCCCGGCGTGACGAGGAACTTCGCCTTCGCCTTGAGGCCCGCCTTGAGCCCCTGCATCGCGACGTGGGCGGCCCGGCGCATGTCCTCGTACGACGAGTTCGTGCAGGAGCCGATGAGCGCGTTGGTGATCTGCGCCGGCCACGCGTTCTGGCGCGCCTCACCACCGAGCTTGCCGATGGGCCGGCCGCGGTCGGGCGAGTGCGGGCCGACGACGTGCGGCTCCAGTGTGTCGAGGTTGATCTCGACCAGCTCGTCGTAGAACGCCGCCGGACTGTCCACGGTCTCCGGGTCGGCCACGAGGTGTTCGCGGAACTCCTCGGCGAGCGCGGCGAGATCGGCGCGGTCGGTGGCGCGCAGGTACGCGGCCATGCGCGGGTCGAACGGGAAGATCGAGGTGGTGGCGCCGAGCTCGGCGCCCATGTTGCAGATGGTCGCCTTGCCGGTGGCGCTGATCGACTCCGCGCCGGGACCGAAGTACTCGAGGATCTTGTTGGTGCCGCCCTTCACGGTGAGCAATGTGCAGAGGTAGGTGATGACGTCCTTGGGCGCCGTCCAGCCGGAGAGCTTGCCCGTGAGGTGGACGCCGATCAGCTTGGGATGGAGCACCTCCCACGGCAGCCCCGCCATCGCCTCGCCGCAGTCCGCGCCGCCGACGCCGATGGCCAGCATGCCGAGCCCGCCCGCGTTCGGCGTGTGCGAGTCGGCGGCGATCATGAGCGTCCCCGGCGTCGCGTAGTTCTCCAGCACGACCTGGTGGATGATGCCGGAGCCCGGACGCCAGAAGCCGAGGCCGTACTTGCGCGCCGCGGAGCGGATGAAGTTGTAGACCTCCGCGCTCTCACTGACGGCGCGATTGAGGTCCGCGGCGGCGCCGCTCTCCGCGCGGATGAGGTGGTCGCAGTGGATCGTCGACGGCACCGCCACCCGCTTGCGGCCGGACATCATGAACTGGAAGATCGCCATCTGGCCCGTCACATCCTGCAGCGCCACGCGGTCCACGCGCAGGCGGAGGATCGCCTTGCCGCGCTGCCACTCCTGCGTCTCGAAGTCGTGGCAGTGCGCGACGAGGATCTTTTCGCTGAGCGTGAGGGGCCGGCCGAACAGCTTGCGGGCGCGCGCGAGGCGGTCGGGCATGGAGGCATAGAGCGATCTGATCTGCGCAGACATCGGAGCCTCCTATTCGCGAGCAAACGAGCGCCTCCCCCACGCGGGAGGGAGGCGGCGTAAATGACGGACAACTCTAACGCCCCGCGCCGAAGCGGTCAAGGCGACGGCGCTCAGCATCGCGCCACGATGAACAGCCGGCGGAACGGAAACAGCGTCGTCCCGTCCGCGCGCGGCGGATACGCGCGCGCCACGCGCGATCGATACGCGCTCTCGAAGGCCGGGCGCTCGGCGCCGTCGAGGGCGTCGAGGAACGGCTTGAGCCACGAGCCCTTCACGAAGTCGGCGACGGGGTTGTCGCCCGTGAGCGCCTGCGTGTAGACGGTCTCCCAGACCTCGAGCGCGCTCACGCGGGGGGCCAGGAGGTCCCAGTAGTACGCGGGCGGCTTCGTCGGCTCCGGCCGGATGAGCGTTTCGAGTCGGTCGCGCCACCGCCCCTCGCGCGCCACCTCGTAGATCGAGGTATGCGAGGGCTCGCCGAAGTTGCGGGGCATCTGAACGGCCAGCGCGCCGTCGCCGGCCACCAGCGTGACCAGCCGCGGAAACAGCGCCGCGTGGTCGTCGATCCAGTGGAGCGTGGCGTTGGCGAAGAGCACGTCCACCGGCGCCGGCGGCGCCCAGGCGGCCACGTCGGCCTGCCGCCAGTCGACCCCGGGATCGGAGGCGCGCGCGCGCTCCAGCATCGTCGCCGACGCGTCGACACCGGTCACGCGGGCGCCGGGCCAGCGCCCGCGCAGCAGCGCCGTCACGTTGCCGGTGCCGCAGCCGAGGTCCACCACGCGCGCCGGGCTCGCGAGCGGGACGCGCTGGAGGAGGTCCACGGCGGGCCGCAGCCGGTGGTCGCTCCACCGGAGGTACTGCGCGGGGTCCCACGCGGCCGCCTGCGTCACGCCCCCATGAGTACGCCCGCCCGCACCCAACATCCAATGCATAGTTCTATGGGTCGCTTATACTCAAAAGGCATGGAGCTGCGTCACCTGCGCTACTTCGTCACCGTGGCCGACGCGGGCAACGTCTCGCGGGCCGCCGTCCAGCTCAACATCACCCAGCCCGCGCTGTCGCGCCAGCTCCGGGATCTCGAGGGCGAGCTGGGCCTGCCGCTCTTCGACCGCGTCGGCCGGCGCCTGCACCTCACCGCCGAGGGCGAAAATCTCCTGGAGCGCACGCGCGAGATCTTGCGCTCCGCGGACGCGCTGCGCGAGCGCGCCGGCGCGCTGGCCGGCGGGCGCACGGGCACGCTGCGCCTGGGCGCCACCGCGCAGACGCTCGAGAGCCTGATCAGCGCGTTCCTCACCGGCTTCCGCCGGGCGTGGCCGGGCATCGACGTACGGCTGGTCGAGGACGGCGGCGTGCGGCTGCGCGCGCGCGTCGCGCGCGGCGAGCTGCACCTGGCGCTGGGCGCGGTGCCGACCGGCGACGATCTGCGCGCGCGGCCGCTCTTCCCCGTGTGGGTGCTCGCGGTGATGCCGCCCGGGCATCGGCTGGCCCGCCGGCGCGCCTTCGAGGTGGGCGAGCTGGACAACGAGACGGTCCTGCTGCTGCGGCGCGACTTCGCCTCGCGCCTTCGCTTCGACGCCGCCTGCGAGGCCGCGCGGGCCCGGCCGCGCGTGCTGCTGGAGGCCAACGACCCGCACTCGCTGGTGAGCCTGGCGCGCGGCGGCCATGGCATCGCCGTCGTGCCGTCGACGACGATCTTCAGCCGGAGCGGGCTCCGCGTCGCGCCGCTCTTGCGGGCCGGCCGCGCCATCGGCGGCTCGACGGCCGCGGTGTGGGATCCCCGCCGGCACCTGCCGTCCTACGCGCAGGCGTTCGTCGATGAGCTGTTCGCCTACACGCGGCGCTCGTATCCGGGCAAGGAGTTCGCGCGGCTCGCGCCGTCGACGCCGCCGCTCAACGCGCCAGGCTGAATGCGTACTCGCCGGCCGGCGCCTCGTCCACCCAGACCTTCGCCCTCCTCATTGACCCCGCCCTGCCTGGGGGGCCGCGAGGCCGACCATGCGCCGCACCGCCATCTGGCGTAGGCGGATGATGGAGCGCGTCGGCGAAAGCCCCATCGGGCAGACGTCCGTGCAGTTGCCCTGGCCGTGGCAGCGCGGCAGCGCGTCGTCACCGAGCAGCATCGCCCAGCGCGCGCCGTGAGCGGCATCGCGCCGGTCGCGCTGCAGCGTGAAGGCGCGGTTGAGCGCGGCCGGCCCCGGAAAGCGCCGGTCGTGCACCACCATCGTGCAGGCCGACAGGCACATGCCGCAGCCGATGCACTCGATGGCGTCGTCGATCTCGGCGCGCTCGGCGGAGGCCGACGGGATCACGACGTAGGGCTCGGCCTGCGCCGCCGGCGCGAGCGCGGCGCCGACGGCCGCGTGCCGCTCGACGAACGGCGTCATGTCCACCACGAGGTCGCGCAGCAGCGGGAAGTGGTAGAGCGGGCGGACGCTCACGGGCCCGGGGCCGAGCGACGCGAGCCGCGTGCGGCACGCCCAGCGCTCGCGGCCGTTGACGACCATCGCGCAGGAGCCGCACATCCCGACGCGGCAGGCGTAGCGAAGGGCCAGGGTGGGATCCTGCTCGCGCTGGACGGCGACGAGCGCGTCCAGCACGGTGGTGTCGGCGACCGCCTCCACCTCGTAAGCGCGGATGCGCTCGGCCTCGCCCGGAGCCCAGCGGAAGACGTTCAGCCGGACCACTACTGGCCGCCGCCGTCCCGCCAGTCCCAGCCCGTGATGGTGACGCGGTAGCGCGCCGCCTTCCGCTTGACGGGCGTCTCGAAGTACACGCGCCCGCCCGCAGGCACGTCGGCGACAAAGCCCGACGTCGTGTCGATTGCCTTGCCGCTCGCGTCGAGGCTCTCGACGAGCAGCCGCATGTTCGCGGCGCGCACGCGATAGTTGTTCACGACGTAGCCGTTGACGTTGGGCCGGCCGCGGCGCTCGCCCCCCGTCCATTCCAGGCCGAAGAACCGGTCGGCGTCGCCGGGGGTCTGGGCCAGCGCCGCACCGCCGCTCGCGGCGAGACACAGCAGCAGCGCCAGCGCGAGCGTTCTGGGCTTCATTCCCTCCCCGGGTGCCGCTGTGGTCTCGGGGCCCGTTGCCGGGCCCGGAGGATTATCACCGGCGCCGCGCAGGCACTCAACCCCGTCAATACCAGCGCCACGTCCACACGGCGACGAAGATCGCCGCCGCCAGAGCCAGCGCCGCCACGAACAGCGCGCGGTGCCAGCGAAGCGGCAGGCCGAGGTCGAGCAGCAGCGCGCGCACGCCGAGCAGCGCGTGCAGCAGCGCCAGGGCGAGCAGCGCGGCCTGCACGCCGCGCCGGAACGGGTTGACGAGGTGCGCGGCGATGACGACGAGGAGCAAGATCGCCGCCACGCGCTGGATGAGCCAGGCCCACATGCCCGCGCGCGTGCCACGCCAGCCCTCGGCGCTCGTCCACTCGCGGCGGAGGATCCTCGGCTCGGCGGTCACAGCCGGTTCAGGACGGTGCGGCCGTCGGCGATCACGAGGCGCACGGCGTCGAGCGCCTTCAGGTCGGTGGCGGGATCCCCCTCCACGGCGATCAGATCCGCCACGAGCCCGGGCGCCACGGCGCCCGTCTCGCTCTCGAGCCCGAGCACCCTGGCCGCCACCGACGTGGCCGAGCGGATCGCCTGCAGCGGCTCCAGGCCGGCGGCGGCCATCAGCGCCAGCTCGGGGACGATCGTGCCGTGCGGGTTGAGCGGCGTGCCGGCGTCGGTGCCGGCGGCGATGGCGACGCCCGCGCGCAGCGCGAGGCGGAACGACTCCAGGTGGCGCTCGCGGAGCGCCGACGATTTCTTGACGGCGAACTCGGGGATGCCGGCGGCGAGCCCGCCCTCCACGATCGCGTGCGGCGCGATCAGCGTGGCCACGAGCGCCGTCCCCTGCGTCGCCATGCGCGCGGCGAGCGCCTCCGTGAGGAACACCCCGTGCTCGATCGTGTCGATGCCGGCGTCCAGACACCACGCGATGCCCTCGTCGGCCATGGCGTGGGCGGCGATGCGGCGGCGCGCGCGGTGCGCCTCGTCCACGCCGGCGCGCAGCTCGTCGAGCGTCAGCTGCGCGGCACGCGGGTCCACGCCCGGCGTCATCACGCCGCCCGTGGCCACGAGCTTGATGACGTCGGCGCCGGCGCGCAGCTGCTCGCGCACCGCCTTGCGGACGTCGTCCACGCCGTCGGCCTGGCGCCCGAGCATCCGCCACCCGTGGCCGCCGGTCATGCAGACGGCGCGGCCGGCGCACAGGACGCGCGGGCCCGCGATGATCCCGGCGCGCACGCCGTCGCGCACGGCGATCTCGGCGTACTCACGGCCGCCGAGGTCGCGCACGGTCGTCACACCGGCCTCCACCGTGCGGCGGGCGTGCACGACCGCGCCGACGACGGTGGCCGCGTAGGTCTCGTCGCTCAGCGTGCGCGAGGGGTCGGCATCGCCGGACAGACACAGATGCACGTGGCAGTTGATCAGCCCGGGCAGCAGCGTGAGGCCGCCGAGGTCGAGGGCGGCGCCGTCGCGCGCCTGGTGGTCGGGCACGACGGCGGCGATGCGCCGGTCGTCCAGCACGACGGCGCGGTCGCGGAGGGGCGGCGCCCCGGTGCCGTCGATCAGCGTGGCGCCGCGGAGTATCATGCGCGGCCCTTGCGGTACGAGCGCTTCGCGGCGATCTCCCCGTCGCGCAGCGAGAGGATGTCGCAGCCCTCCACCTCGTAGGGCGCGCCGCCTTTCGGGGTGCCCGTGGTCAACCACTCGACGACGACGACGTCCGGGTGCACGACGTGCCGCGTCTCGTCCCACCGGACGTCCGGGATGCGCTCGAACATGTCCTTCAGGAACTGTCGCACGTTCGCACGGCCGACCACGCGCGTGCCCCACGGGTCCTTGCCGAACGACGCCTCGAAGACGACGTCGTCCGTCATCATCGCGAGAATCCCGTCGATGTCGTGCCCATTCCACACGCGGTTGAAGCGCTCCACGAACGCGTCGCCGTCGAATGCCATACGCGCCTCCTCTCCAGTCGAGCCACCGGAAGAACAGGTTCTCGAGTCGTCCTCACAGCTCCATCAGGTCGCGGGCGACGACGATCTCGCCGCCGAAGTGCGGCCGCGCGGCGTCGAGCCACGTCTGATCGTCGAGCTCCGGATCGTCCGCGGGCACGAGGTGCGACAGCACCAGCGTCGTCACGCCGGCGGCGGTGGCGACGCGCCCCACGTCCTCCACCGCCGTGTGGCTGTCGATGATGTGCTTCTTGAGGGTCACCGCGTTGGGCACACGGGCGACGAGCCGGTCGACCGCCGGCACGTAGAGCGCCTCGTGAACGAGCACGTCGGCGCCCCGGGCGAGCCGGATCAGATTGTCGGACTTGTTGGTGTCGCCGGAGAACACGATCGACCGGTCCGGGCCATCGAAGCGGAACGCGAAGGCCGGCGTCACCGGCGGATGGTCCACCAGCGCCGACGTGACTTTCACGCGCTCGTCCTGCATGACGGGGCCCGCCTGCGTCAGCTCGTGCACGTGCACGAGCGGGACGAGCGGCACACGCCCCTCGTCGGCGATGCGCGTGTCGATGTCGTAAGCGTTCATGTCGAACGACAGCCGGGTCATCTTCTCGAGCGGCGGCGGCCCCCAGGCGTCCACGCGCGTCCGCAGCCCGCTCGCCCACGCGAGGAGCAGGAGGCTGCCGTAGTCGGCGTTGTGATCCGAGTGATGGTGCGTGACGAACACGTGGCGTAGCGCCGGCAGCGCCACGCCGGCCGCCGCCAGCTGACGCGCGACGGGATGGCCACAGTCGACCGCATAGAGGACGTCGTCGACGATGAGCGCGTGGGACGTCGCCGCGCGATCGCGCCGCGGCCGTGGCCCGCCACCCGTGCCGAGCATGATGAGCCGGGTTGCCATGGCGCGCAGATCCTATCATCGAGGAGCGCCACGGGTTTCCCGGGGCGCTCCGAACGTCGGGGGGTTTAGAGGAGCGACCCGGCTTTGCCGGGGCGCTCCGAACGTCGGGGGGTTTAGAGGAGCGACCCGGCTTTGCCGGGGCGCTGCGAACGTCGGGGGGGGTTGGGGGGCCATGTCGGGGCCCCCCATGTATTCAGTCCCCGATCTCGACGGCCACCGGACGCCGCGCTCCGGCCGGCGGCCGTGCGCGCGTCATGGCCACGGGCTCCGCCCAGACGAGCGGTGCGCCGTCGCGCCCCTGCACGCGCACGCACACCGGCGGCGTCGCCGCCGGCACCGGGAAGTCTCGCCGCCAGTGCGCGCCGCGGCTCTCGCGGCGGGCGAGCGCGCTCGCCACGATCAGTCGCGCCGCCGTCAGCTGGCTGTCGAGGTTGAGCCAGTCCTGCCACGCGGTGTTCAACGGCCCGTGGCCCGGCACGCCCACCACGCCGAGGCGCTCGGTCAGGCGCTCGAGCGTGGCCGCGGCCACGCCGAGGCCCTCGGCATCGCGCACGAGCCCCGCGCGCTCCCACATGACGTCGCGCAGCTCCCGCTGGATCGCGTAGACCTCCGCGCCGCCGCCACGGCCGAGCGGCGCCGCGCAGCGCGCGGCCGCGGCCTCGAGTGCCGCCTCGCTCACGCGCGGCATCGGGCAGCCCGCGACGAAGGCCGCCATCACGTCGCCGGCGATGCCGCCGAACACGGTCGACTCGGCGACGCCGTTGCCGCCCAGGCGGTTGGCGCCGTGCACACCGCCCGTGTCCTCGCCGGCGGCGAAGAGGCCCTCGATCGCCGTGCGGCAGTCGGGATCGACGACGACACCGCCCATCATGAAGTGCGCGGTGGGCCCGACCTCCACCGGCCCGCGCGCGAGGTCGCGGCCGAAGTCGCGGCAGCGCCGTACCATGCCGCGGAAGTTGCGCTCCACGACCTCGGCGCCGAGGTGGGAGACGTCGATCCAGACGCCGCCGTTGGGCGTGCCGCGGCCCTGGCTCACCTCGAGGAACGAGGCGCGCGAGACGAGGTCGCGCGTGGAGCGCTCCATACGCGCGGCGTCGTAGCGCGCCATGAACCGCTCGCCGAGGCCGTTGCGCAACTGCCCGCCGGCACCGCGCAGGCCCTCCTCGAGCAGGGCGCCGGTCATCAGCGAGCCGGGGATCACGAGGCCCGTGGGATGAAACTGGATCATCTCCATGTCGCGCAGCGGCAGGCCGGCGCGGTACGCGAGAGCGATGCCGTCGGCCGCCTTGTCGGCCGAGCACGCGATCACGCGGTACATGGTCGGCCCGCCGCCCATCGCCAGCAGCGTCGCCCGCGCGCGGAGCGCGAAAAAACGGCCCGTGCGCGCGTCCAGCGCCAGCGCGCCGGCCGCGCGGCCGGCGTCGTCGCGCAGCAGCTCGACGGCGCGGCACTCCTCGAAGGCGCGGATCGAGGGGCGCGCCTGCGCCTGCTCGGTGAGGCGATTCATGATCTCGATGCCGGTGAGGTCGCCCTTGTGGACGGTGCGGTCGTGGGTCTGGCCGGCGAACGGCTTCTGGTGGATGCGGCCCTCGGCGTTGCGGTCGAACAGACAGCCGTAGCGCGACTCCAGCTCGAGCACGCGGCCGGGCGCCTCCGTCACCAGCCGCCACACCAGCTCCTGGTCGTTGATCCAGCCGCCGCCGTCGAGCGTGTCGGTCAGATGCGCCTCGAGCGAGTCGGGGGGCGTGAGCACGGCGTTGTAGCCGCCCTGCACCATGCGGGTGCAGCCGGCGCGGCCGAAGAGCCCTTTGACCACGACCGCAATCGAGAGCGTGGGTGAAGCGTCGGCAGCATGCAGGGCGGCGCAGAGGCCGGCGCCGCCCGCGCCGAGGACGAGGACGTCGCACTCGAACGCGTCGATCACGGCACCAGGAGCGCCTCGAGCAGCGCGCGGCCCTCGGGCGCCGTCCAGTCGCGATTGCCGATCGCGTGCGCGATCAGCCGGCCGTCGCGCCCGACGACGAAGACCATGGGCGAGTGCGTGACGTGCCACGCGCCGTTCACGTCGCCGGTGACGTCGAGGAGTACGTCCATGGTGAGCTTGTGGCGGTGCGCCCAGGCGCCCACCGTCTCGCGCGACTCTTCCATGTTCACGGCGAGCACGACGAGGCCGCGGGGGCCGTACTCACGGTGGACCTGCTCGATGGCCGAGGGCAACTCCCTCGCGCAATACGGTCACCAGGTGGCCCAGAAGTAGACGATGACGGGCCGGCCGCGCAGCTGCGGCAGCGCAACCGTCTTGCCGTCGGCGAGGCGCTCGAGGGCGAGCGCGGCCGGCGCGGCACCGTGGAGCGCGATCAGATTCAGCCCCGCGAGGAGATCGTCGAGGGGCGCGCCGGCGACCGGCGCGGCGGCGAGCAGGACCAGCGCGAGCGCGGCGGTGAGGCTCGAGCGCATCGCGCGTAATCGTACTACGTGGGGGCCATGTCGGGGCCCCTACGACGCACGCGTGATCGAGGAGCGCCACGGCTCCGCCGGGGCGCGTGGGAGTGCGAAGCCGCAGGCCGTTCGACGGCCGAGGCGAGCCTGCGGTGAACCGTTTGGGGGTGTGGGGGCCATGTCGGGGCCCCTACGACGCACGCGTGATCGAGGAGCGCCACGGCTCCGCCGGGGCGCGACGAGCGTGTGGGGGTGTGGGGGCCATGTCGGGGCCCCCACTATTAATGACGAATACCGGGAGCGTTGATCGGCTTGCCGACGTCGAACGTCGTCAGGTAGAGCTCGAGCTCCGCGTACTCCACGGCGTCGGCGGCCAGCATGTTGGCTCCGAGCGGCGTCATGCACCACTGCATCCGCTTGCGCATGTCCCAGACGTCGTTCTGGCTCGTGCGCCACGTCGGAGAGTGCCGCGTGAGGCCCCCCGTGACGTCGCCGAGAAACCGGCCGCCCAGGAACTTGTTGGCGCCGTGATCCGGCGTGTGACAGTCGGCGCACGCGTGGTTGCGCTCGCCCACGCGCCGATAGAACGACGCCCGGCCGCGCTCGATCGCGGCGCGCGCGGCCGGACTCGTCGTGTCCACGGCCACGGGCAGGCCGTTGGACGCCATCTTGACGAGGAGTGTCACGTCGAGGTTCGCGGCACTCTCGGACGGCAGCGCGCGTCCGGTGGTCGCCGCCGCGTGCACGGAGAGGAAATCCTCGAGGCTCATCACGCGGCCGTACTCGGCAACGACACGCGGATATCGGGTGGCCACGCCGCGCATCGCCGTCTGCGGCAGGCCGGCGTGACAGTCGGCGCACGCCTTGCCCTTTGGTCCGCGCGCGCTCCAGAGCGCTTGCGCCTCCTCGGCCCGGACGACGGCGGGGTTGTTGGTCGGGTCGAGATTGTCGCCGAAGCCGGTGGGCTTCCGGCGGGTGAAGGGATTGCGGTCGGCGTCCTTCTCCGGCGGCGGCGGGCCGTGCAGCGTCTGCAGATACGCGACGAGGTGGACGATCTCCTCCGGCGTGAACACGCCCTGCGCGCCCCACGGCGGCATCACGGTGACCGGAAACGTCACGCGCGGATCCCAGAGCTGCTGGTAGAGGTACGCGTCGGGCAGCGTGCGATCGGCGAGCGTGGAGAGATCGGGTCCGACGCTGCCGGCGGGCCACACGTCGTCGCCCGGCACCAGGTGGCAGCCGCTGCACGGGCCCTTCTGCCGGTCGAGGAACAGCGCGCGGCCTTTCTTGGGATCGCCCACGACGCCCACGGGCATGACGGCCTTCTGCACCGGCGGCTCGGGGCGCACGTCGTCGTAGGCATAGCTGCGGAACGCGCCGAAGTCGCGCGTCGTCCAGCCCGCGTATCGGACGGCCGTGCGCTTTCCGTCGGGGCTGACGCGCACGTCGCCGCGCGCCTCGGCGATCGCCCGCGAGGTCCGGCCTGGCGAGGCGACCGGCGTGGACTCGCGCGCGGCGAGCGCGCATCCGGTGACGAGGAGCGCGAGGGCGGCCCAGCGCAGCCGCGGGAGGGATCGCACGAGCGTCTCAGGCGAACGCGATGTCGGCCGTGGCCTCGTACTTGCCGCCGTGCGTGTCGACGAAGGTGACCTTCACCGGGCCCGGCGCCGTCGCCTTGAGCGCGAAGGAAAACGCGGGATTCTCGCTCACGCTCTGCGTGAGGTCGAAGGCGACCACCGGCTTGCCGAGGTAGGTGGCGGTGACCCGGGTGATGTAGTTGTAGTTGCGATCGATGATCTTGCCCTGCGCGTCGCGCTGGACGATCTCCATCGGATGGATGACGAGGCAGCGGACACGGACGACGTCGCCGGCCTTCACGTTGGACGGCACGCGGATGCGGATCTTGCCGATGTCGCTCATCCCTCAGCCCCCGCAGCCGCCGACGGTGACCTTCACCTCGCGCTTCGCCGTCAGCAGTGTCCCGTCGCTCTGCTCGACGATGGCGCGGACGTCGGTCGTCTCGCCGAGGCGGACGTTGGCGCCGACGAACGCCTGGCCGGCCTCCGGCGTGAGCGTGGCCTTCGCGATGATGGGGATGCGGTTCTTGTCGGCGACGATCCAGATGCTCTTCACGTGGGAGGCCGGCGTCATCGGCGCGTTGACCTCGACGCTGACCGGCACCACCGCGCCGTTCTCCGCGATGGGCGGGATGTCGAGCTTGATCAGCGCGGCGCCGTCCTTCATCGGGCGGCCGCCGAACACGCGCTTGAGCCCGTCTTGCACGGACTCCTGCAGGCCGAGCGCCTGGGACTGTCCCTGGGCCTGAGCCCGGGCCGGCGTCCCGATGCTCAGCGTCCCCGTCGCGAGCGCTGCGCCGACGGCGCCGAAGGTGCCGAGGGCCGAGCGACGCGTCATTGCTCCTGCCATGCGTGCCCTCCTCGTCCTCTACTTCTACTACGACTCGGCAGCTTCTCCTACGGCTCCAGCCGGAACGCGGACGGGTCGGGCTTGAAGGCGCGCGGCAGCCAGAGCGGTCGGCGCAGATTGCCCGGGCCCGGCGCCGGCCGCGCCAGCGCCAGCCACTCGCGATAGACCTCGAACGACTTGTCGGTGTCCACGAAGACGTCGCCGTAGCGCTCGTCGGGGCCGGGCCTCGACACGGTCACCTTCTGGTGCCAGCAGTGCTGGCCGCTGATCGGATCCGGCTGGACCGGGAACGTGAGGTTCTGGTGCACGCCGGCGTCCTCCCACCAGACGCGCGCGGAGTCGGGATCGGCGCTCTCGAACGGCTCGATGCCGTGCAGCTGCCGCATCCGCCACTTGCCGGGCGCCTCGCGCGTGAGATCGACGAGCGCGGTGGACCACCGCTCGCCGCCCGCCGCCTCGGCCAGCCGCCAGCGCCCGAGGTGGTGCGAGCACGCGACGACGCCGGGGCGGATGGCCTCGGTCACCCAGACCTTGTCGACGAACCAGCCGATGGCCGTCGCGATCTTCAGCAGCTCGCCGGTCGTCACGCCGAAGCGCGCGGCGTCCTCCGGATGCAGCCAGAGCGGGTTCGTGTGCGAGATCTCGTAGAGCCACTTGGCGTTGCCCGAGCGTGTGTGGATCAGCGTGGGCAGCCGGAACGTCGGCAGCAGCACCATCTCGCCCTTCGCGCGGTCGACGTGCGACCAGTGGACGTGGCTGCGGATGTAGCCGGGCACCGCGTGCTCGGGCCACTTCCAGTCCTTGAGCGTCTTGCTGAAGAACTCCAGCTTGCGCGAGGGCGTCGGGAAGCCGACGCGCGCGACGCCGTCGACGACGACGCCGTTGTCCTGGGGGCTCTCGTAGGTGCGGTAGACGTTGTCCTCGACGAGGAATGCGCCGTACTTGCGCATGTAGGCGAGCGGCGTGAGGCCGTCCTTCTTCGCCGCCTCCGGCAGCCCCGGCACGCTGTTCTCGAAGATCCAGCGGTAGATCTCCTCGATGCGCACCTTGGAACCGGGGCGATAGGGCGATTCGAAATATTTTCGGATCCCGAGCGAACCATCCGGATCGATGCGCCAGGAGAGCTCGATCCAGAACTCGTCCTCCTCCCAGATTTGACCAAGCCCGGCCGCCTCGTGCGCCTGCCACGTGAGGTCGAACGTCTGGCCGCGCTTCTCGAGCGCCACCCGGAGCACCGGCTGACGGAAGCCGATCCAGCGTGCCGCGTGAGTCTCCTGCGACATGAGATCGTGACGCTCGGAGGCGTGGCCCATCGGCAGCACGTAGTCGGCGAACCACGCCGTCTCGCTCCACACCGGCGACAGACACACGTGGCGCTCGATCTTCGCCTCGTCGGTCAGCATCTCGATCCAGGACATCCCGTCGGGGTTGGTCCACACGGGGTTGTAGACGCGCGTGAAGTACATGGCGAGCTTGCCGCGGCCCTCGCGGAGAAAATGCGGGAGCAGGAACGACATCTCGAAGAACGCCAGCGGATACTCCCTCGGCATCAGCAGCTCGCTCCACACCTTGCTCGGCGGCGGCATCATGGGCGGCGCGGGGATCGCCTTGTGCCACGCGCTCGGCGCCGTTCCCCCCGGCGTGGACACGGCGCCCATCAGCACCACGAGCAGCTCGAGCGCGCGCGCCACCTGCCAGCCGCCGAGATTGCCCGCCGCGGCGTTGCGCCAGATGTGGGTGGCCAGCGCTCCGCCCGCGGCTCCGATCGCGCGCGCGATCTCGACGATCGTGGCCGCCGCCACCCCGCTCTCCTCCGCCGCGAACTCCGGCGTGTACGGCGCGTACAGCTCCTCGAGCGCCGTGTGGAACGCGTCGAAGGTTACCGGCAGGTCGGGCCGCTCCTCGCGCAGGTACTCCTCCCAGTTCGTCCACTTCTCGACGAACGCGCGGTCGTAGCGGCGCTCGGCGACCAGGATGCGCGCCATCGCCAGCAGGATCGCGGCTTCGGTGCCCGGCCACGGCGAGAGCCAGTAGTCGGCCATCGAGGCGGTGTTGGACAGGCGCGAGTCGATGACGGCGACTTTCGCGCCGCGCATCTTGGCCTCGATGATCCGCTGCGCGTGGGGGTTGAAGTAGTGACCGGTCTCGAGGTGCGAGGAGAGCAGCAGGATGAAGCGCGCGTTGGCGTGATCCGGCGAGGGCCGGTCCATGCCGTGCCAGAACGCGTAGCCGGCGCGCGCGCTCGACGAGCAGACGTTGGTGTGGCTGTTGTGGCCGTCGATCCCCCACGCGTGGAGCACGCGCTGCAGGTAGACGAGCTCGTGCCCGGGGCGGCCGAGGTGATACATGATTTCCTTCTGGCGACCCTCGACGAGCGCCTTGCGGATCCGTCCCGCGATGTCGTCGAGCGCGTCGTCCCACGTCACGCGCTCCCATCGACCGCCGCCGCGCGGCCCCGCGCGGCGCATCGGATAGAGGATGCGCTCGGGATCCTGCACCTGGTTGAGGGTGGCGGGGCCCTTGGCGCAGTTGCGGCCGCGGCTGCCCGGATGCACCGGGTTGCCCTCGAACTTCTGGATCTTCAGCGTGTCCTTGTCGACGTACGCGAGGAGGCCGCACGCCGCCTCGCAGTTGAAGCAGATGGTCGGGATCAGCTCGTAGCGCCGCGGGACCTTCTTCGGCCACGCGACGGGATCGAACTCCTGCCAGTCGTCCCAGCGCTCGACGGGCGGATACGCGGACAGCCCACCCTCGCGCGGCGTGAGGTCGCGGGCGACGGGATGCAGCGGCTCCGCGCTCGGCCGATTCATCTGTCTCCTTCGCTCCCGCGTGCTGCGCGTGGTGACGCCGCGGGGGCCGGCGGGGCCGTGTTCGACCACGCAAATCGACGCCACGCTGCGCCTGTCAAGGAGCACCGATTCACGGCCGGAACCGACGCAATACCCGAAACACGGGTCTCACACGGCCCCGCCGGCCCCCGCGACGCCACCACGCTCAACTCAGTGGGATCGACTGGCCGGCTTTGACCCATAGATCTTCCCAGAGCCAGAGGCCGGCGAGGGCCAGCACCGCGCCGAGTAGGGTCAGTGCGAGCGCGTCCGCCGCGGCGCCGGCGATGAGTGCCAGCATCGGCGCCAGCGTGCCGAGGCCAATGACGCCCCACCAGAATCGCACGCGATAGGCGCCGCGCGTGAGCAGCCGAGCGGCCAGCGCCGCGTCACGTACCGGATGGCGGCTCAGCACCTCGATGAGCACCAGCGCGCCGTTCGCGAGCAGGCCGACGAACAGCAGCGGCCCGAGCACGTCGTCGAGAGCGGGCACATTGATCGGCACGGGGGTCGAGCCGGGATGGACGTTCGGGACGCGGCCGGGCCACGCGGTCGCGGCGAGCAGCAGCGCGGCGCAGCCGGCGACGAACGCGGCGACGACCAGATGCGGGAGCACGAGGGGACTCTGCCAGAAGTCTCGGCCCTCGGCCTGGCCGAACAGCAGCGCGCTGTAACCGGCCGTGCCGAGGGCGAGCAGAGCCACCGGCAGCCGGACGACATTGGGCACGTAGTGGCCGGTCAGGCCCGTGAGCAGCCAGGCGCCGGCGGCGGCGCCGAAGGCGATCAGGATCCACGCGCCCCACACGAGCCAGGAGCGCCAGTTGGGCTTGAACAGGATGTAGGCGAAGCGCTCGGGGCGCTTGAGGTCGAAGACGAGCAGCGCGGTCGTCAGCAGCAGGAAGAGCAGGCTGATGGCGGGTGCGGTGATCGTCAGCGTCGTCCCCCACCAGGCCGACCCGGCGATCGTGGGTACCAGCAGCGCGCCCGCCGCGATCGACTTGGTCCACAGATACGCGCTCACCTTCCACCCCCACGGCCGTGGCGCGTGCGGCGCGTCGTACACCGGGCGCGCCAGCGCCTCCTCGCCGTGCCCGCTCGGCTGCAGCGCCGCCACCATGCTCACGAGGTCCGCCTCCGCCTGCGGCCGCTGGCCCCAGAGGTACGTCGGCGCCGCGCGCTGCAGCGTCGGCGACAGCGCAGAGGAATCCGCGCCGACGTAGTAGACCTTGGGCCGCGTGCCCTGCTCGGGCTTGCGCACCTCCACCTGCTCGCGCGCGACGAGCCGCGCGATCTCGGCGCGCGGATCGTCCAGGTCGCCGGCGATGATGGCGCGCTCGGGACAGACGATCACGCACGCGGGCTCGAGCCCCACCTCCAGCCGGTGCGCGCAGTAGTGGCACTTGGCCGCGGTGTTCGTGTCCGGGTCGATGTACAGGGCGTCGTAGGGGCAGCCCTGCATGCACGACTTGCAGCCGATGCAGCGCGCGCCGTCGAAGTCCACGATGCCGTCGGCGCGGCGGTAGAGGGCGACGGTCGGGCAGATGGTCACGCACGGCGCGTCGTCGCAGTGATTGCAGCGCAGCACCGAGAAGTAGCGCCGCGTGTGCGGCCACGTTCCCTTCTCGACGTACTTCACCCACGTGCGGAACGCCCCGAGCGGGACCTGATTTTCTTCCTTGCACGCCACCGTGCACGCGTGACAGCCGATGCACTTGCGGTGGTCGATCACGAAGCCATAGCGCACGCCGCCTCCTATTCGAACAATACGTGCCACCAGACGCGCACGCCGGTGAGCACGATCACGATGAAGAGTATGCGCTTGAGCGTGCCGTCGGACAGCCGCCGGCTGGCCAGCGCGCCGAGCTGCGCGCCGGGCACGGCGCCCAGGGCGACCACGAGCGCGGGGCCGAGCGGGATCTGGCCGGTGACGAACTTGCCGACGACGCCGGCGGTGGCCGCGAGCGCCGTGATGGCGAGCGAGCTGCCGATGGTCACGCGGATCGGCACGCCGACGACCACCAGCAAGAGCGGCACCAGGAGAAAGGCGCCGCCGGCGCCGACCAGTCCCGCCGCGAGCCCGACCGTGCCGGCCACCGCCGCCGTCAGGGCGCGGCTGTAGTGCCGCTCCTCCGCCGACACCGTGACGTCCGGCGGCGGCGTGGGCAGGGTCAACATCACGAACGCGGCGCTCACCATCAGCGCGAACACGACGAGGAGCCAGGCGTCCGGTATCCAGCGCGACGCCACGGCGCCCGCGAGCGAGCCGGCGGCCATGGCCACGCCGCCCGTGGCGGCCAGGCGGACGTTGACCGCGCGATGGCGGCCGTGGGCGATGACGCCCGAGACGACGGCGACGAAGACCTGGACCATGGTGATCGCCGCCACCGCCTTGACGTCGAGCCGGCCGACGCCGATGAGCGGAGGAACGTAGAGCAGGAGCGGGATCATGACGATCGCGCCGCCGACGCCGATGAGGCCCGACACGAACCCTCCCACCACGCCGAGCACGAAGAGGACGCCGCCGAAAACGAGCGACACGAGTCGGGCGACTTACCTCCCGAGGCTCGAGTAGTAGGCCGCGAGGTCGGCGAGCGTCGCGTCGTCGAGGCTCTTCATGAAGACCTTGATCGACGTGAGGGTCGCGTCGCCGGGGCTTCGCTTCTCGGCCTTGAAGAGCTTCATCTGGTTGAGCAGGTAGCCGGGCGGCTGGCCGGTGAGGTCGGGCGTGCCCTTGGCCGCGTCGCCCCGGCCGTCCTCGCCGTGGCAGGCGGCGCACGTCGCCGACGCCGCGCGGCCGTTCACGACGGCCGTGCGGTCGACCTTGATCTGCGACGCCTCGCGCGGCTGCGCGGCGAAATAGCCCGCGACCTCGTCCACGCCCAGCGTCTTGACCATCTTCGAGAAGGGCTCCATCTCCGGCGACGGCCGGCGGCCCGCGGCATAATCGTCGATCGCCTTCTTGAGATACCAGGCCGGCATGCCGGCCAGGCTCGGCACCGCGTCGGCGCGCGTCGCGCCGGCACGCCCGTGACAGGCGCTGCACGAAAACGCCTTCGTGAAGCCCGGGGCGTCGATCGGACCGGCAGCGGCGGGCGCCGCCGCGGCCAGCGCGGCCGCGATGACGAGAGCTCGCATGGCGCCTGCCCCCCTACGCAAGGATGTCGGCCCAGATGCTGGTCGCCCACGCCGTCGCGTGCTGCGCGTAGAGCGTGGACTGGCCCGGGGTCAGCTTCTGCTCGATCTGCACGACCTTGCCGTTGTCGATGCGATAGGCGTTGACGACGGCCATCGCCTCGGAGTCGCTCACCCACGAATAGCAGACGTTCGCGGGCGGCATCTGCGGCGCGGGGCGACCGTTGATCAGGTTGACGACGGCGGTGGCCGCGATCTTGCCCATGGCGTTGGCGATGGTGCCCGACTTCGGGACCGGAATGCCGATCGTCGAGTCGCCGATCACGTGCACGTTCTTCGCTTTGACCGACTCGTAGGTGACGTGATCCACCTCGCACCACCGCTTGTCGACGCCGACGAGATCGGCCTGGACGGCGATGGCGCCCGCGCGCTGCGGCGGGATCACGTTCACGACGTCGTAGCGCACCTTGTCGCCGAACTCCGTGGTCACCTCGCGCGCTTCCGGATCGACCTTCACCACCTTGGAGGAGGCGCGGTACTCGAGGTTCGGGTACGCCTGCCAGGCGGCGCGGAACAGCGCGGTCTTGGAGATCACGTTCTGGTTGGCATCGAGCACGATCAGCTTGGCGCGCGGCTTCCGCGTCTTGAGATACCAGGCCACCTGGCACGCGCGCTCGTACGGCCCCGGCGGGCAGCGATAGGCGGCGGGCGGCACGGACATCACGAACACGCCGCCGTCGGGCATCTCCTTCAGCTGGCGCGCCAGCGCCACCGTCTGCGGCCCCGCCTTCCACGCGTGCAGCACGCGATCGCCGGCGGCGGCCAGGCCCTCGATCTGCTCGGTCTGGAAGTCGATGCCGGGCGCGACGATGAGCCGCTCGTAGCTGAGGAACCCGCGGTCCAGGCGCACGCGCCGCGTGTCGGGCTCGATGGCCGTCGCAGACTCGTGGAGGATCTTCACGCCGTGCTGCTCGCGCAGCCCGTTGTAGCCGAAGGTGAGGCTGCCGATCGAGCGCACGCCACTGAGCACGAGATTGCTGAACGGGCACGAGATGAACTTCCTGTTGGGCTCGATGAGGACGACCTCGAGCGACGGGTCCTCCATCCGCACGTACTTGGCGGCGGTGGCGCCCGCCCAGCCGCCGCCCACCACGATCACGCGGCGGCCCGTGGTGGGCATGAGCTCCGACGGCGTCGTCGTCGCCGTGGGCGCGCCGCCCATGCTCGCGCAGCCCGCGAGACCCGAAACGGCGAAGGCGGCGCTGCCCGACGCCTTCAGGAAATCCCTGCGCGTCATCCGTGCCATGACGTCCCCCCCTGGAGCTGCCACGGTCGCTGGACTGCGACGGTAAGGTACAGCGGTTCAGTCGGGTGCGGCGAATTTTCTGGTGTCCTCGTTCCACGTCGCCGCGAGCGCCCACGCAGCGGCCACCGCCATCACGAGCAGCAGCGCCGCGCCCCAGCCGACGACCGCCGGCAGGAACACGGCGACGCCGAGCTTGGCGAGCGCGCCGCCGAGGGCCAGCCGCGCGACGGACGCGCCCAACGCGAAGCACGCGACGGCCGCCCACAGCTTCACCTGCCCCTCGCCCGCGCGCCAGATCGAGCCCGCGCCGCAGCCGCCGGCGAGCGTCATGCCGATGCCGAAGAGGGTGCCGCCCAGGAGCCCGCCCACGCCGGCGGCCGCGAAGACCCAGTCGCCCTTGTCCTTGAGGTCGGTGAACTTGAGGATCGCGAAGCCGAGCGTGCTCACCCCGAGCGCCAGCGCGGCCGCCCGCGTGTGCTCGGCGTCGCCGGTCATGAACGGCTCGCGGAACGCGCGCACGAGGCAGAAGCGCGAGCGCTGGAAGATCACGCCGAAGACGGCGCCGAAGAGGAGGAAGACGCCGCGCTGCGGATGACCGAAGGCCGCATAGGCGAACGGCGCCGCGATCAGCGCGGCGAGCAACAGCACCCCCGCGAGCGGCTGCCGGCTCGCGTCGCGGCGGGCCCGCGCCCACGTACGCCCGCGGCCGCTCGACCAGCGCGGGCGGTGCGCGGTCTCCCAGAGCAGATAGCGCAGGCCGAGGAAGGCCCCGACGCCGAGCCCCACCATCATCGCGAAGCCGGCGAGGCTCAGGGCGCTCACCGCGGAGAAGAAGCCGCCGATGTTGCAGCCGAACGCGAGGGTGGCGCCCACGCCCATGAGCACGCCGCCGGCGGCGCCCTTGACGAGCTCGCCCCGGGCGGGCACGCGGATCGCGAACTCCCTCGCGCACAGCGCGCCGGCGGCGCCGCCGAGCAGCACGCCGAGGTTGAGCAGCGAGCCCGAGTAGAGCCACGGCGGCAGGAGGTCCGGGCGGCGCACGAGGCCGGCGCCCGTCAGCACCCAGTCGCCCCAGTTGCGCAGCCCGTCGGAAGCGGTCCACGGCCGGTCGAAGGCGAAGAGGAACACGTTGACGGTGGCGACGAGGAGCGCGGCGCCCCACACCGGCCACGCCCGGCCGACGAGCGCGTCCCACTGCGCGCGCAGCGCGGACGCCATCAGCCGTTACGCGCGGGTGACGCCGTAGCCCGCCTTGAGCCAGGCGCCCATGCCGCCCGTGACGTTGAACCACGGGCCCGGCACGCGCCGTTTCAGGGCGCTGATCGTGGTGCTCGAGCGCAGACCGCCGGCGCAGACCACGGCCTTCGGACGGTCGGCGGGCAGCTCGGCGGCGCGCGCGACCGCCTCGAACATCGGCAGGTGCATCGCCCCCTGCACATGGCCCTCGAGCCACTCGAACGGCTCGCGGACGTCGACGACGACCGCCTCGCCGCTCTCGAGCAGCGTGTGGAGGTCCCAGGCGCTGATCTGCGGCACCGTCTCCACCGGCAGGGCCGCGTCGCGCCAGTCGATCATGCCCCACTGGAGATAGCCGATCACGTCGTCGACGCCGACGCGCGAGAGCGCCTGCACCGCGCGGTCCACGTCGGACGGCGCCTGGGCCAGCACGATCACGCGCGTGCCCGGCGACACGAAGCCGGCGACGCGCTCGGGAAACTGCGGGCCGTCGATCCAGACGTTGAGCGCGCCGGCCGGGTGCGTCTCACCGTGCGTGCCGGGATCGCGCAGGTCGAGGATGACGGCGCCGGCCTGCGCGGCCTCCCACGCCTCGCGCGCGCTCATCGGCCGCGGCTTGGCGGCCGTGAGCGGCAGCAGGCCGCGGTTCTTCGCGACGATCGTCTCGAAGGCGGCTGGCTTCGGCGGCATGCCCTCCATGATGAAGTCCACGAACCGCGCCTTGCTGTCGAAGTGGAAGGCGGGGTTGAAGCGCCGCTCGAAGCCGATCGTCGACGCGGCCTTCGCGCTCATCGCGCGCCCGCACGAGCTGCCGGCGCCGTGGGCGGGATAGACCTCGACGCCGTCGGGCAGCGGCAGCAGCACGCGGCGCAGCGTCTCCCACAGATCCTCGGCCGCCGAGGCGCCGCCGAGGTCGGGGCGACCGACGGAGCCGACGAAGAGCGTGTCGCCGGTGAGCACGAACCACGGCTCGGCGGCGCGCGCGTGATCGGTCACGAGCAGGCAGAGCGAGTCCGGGGTGTGGCCGGGCGCGTGACACGCCCTCAGCTCGACGTTGCCGAGGCGGAGGCTGTCGCCGTCCGCCAGCGTCTCGTGCGGGAACATCACGCCGGCCGCGCGGTGGACGTGGATGGCGGCCTTCGTGACGGCGGCGAGGTCGCGGTTGCCCGAGATGTGATCGGCGTGGGTGTGGGTCTCGACCACGTCGGTGATGGTGAGTCCCTTCTTGCGGGCGATGCGGATGTAGTCGTGGACGCGGTCTCGTCCCGGGTCGACCACCACGGCGCGCCCCGCCTGGGCGCAGCCGATCAGGTAGGACAGGCAGCCGGACTCCTCGTTCAGGAGCTGCTGAAAGATCATGCGGCGTCTATTCTAGTGCGTCCCGCTCAGTGCTTCTCGGCTTTTTCCTTCTCGGCCTTGACGTCCTTCACGACCCTCTCGGCGATGAACGACGGGACCTCTTCGTAGTGCGAGAACTCCATCGAGTAGCCGCCGCGGCCGCCGGTCATGGATCTCAGGCTGGATTCGTACGTGAGCATCTCGGCCATCGGCGCCTGCGCGCGCACGACCGCCGTCTCGCCCGCGGGCTCCATGCCGACGATCCGGCCGCGCCGCGAGTTGAGGTCGCCGATGATGTCGCCGGCCACCTCGGCGGGGGTGGTGACCTCCACGTTCATCACCGGCTCGAGGAGGATCGGGTGGGCGTCCATGAAGACCTTCTGCAGGCCCAGCGACGCCGCGATCTGGAAGGCCATGTCCGAGGAGTCGACGTCGTGGTACGAGCCGTCGTACAGCGTGACCTTCATGTCCACGATGGGGTAGCCCGCGAGGATCCCCTTCTTCATGCAGTCGCGGACGCCCTTCTCGACCGACGGGATGAAGTTGCGCGGCACCGCGCCGCCGAAGATGTCGTCCACGAACTCGAAGCCGCCGCCGCGCTGCATCGGCTCCACGCGCAGCCACGTGTCGCCGTACTGGCCGCGGCCGCCCGTCTGCTTCTTGTATTTCCCCTGGCCCTCCGCGCGCCCCTTCACCGTCTCCTTGTAGGGGATGCGCGGCGGGAGGAGGGTGACGTCCACGTTGTACTTGCGCTTCATGCGCTCGACGGTCATCTCCACGTGCATGCTGCCCACGCCGGAGATCAGCAGCTGCTTCGTCTCGGGATCGAACTGGTGGTGGACGGTCGGGTCCTCTTCCTCGATGCGCGACAGCGCGTTGGAGATCTTGTCCTCGTCGCCGCGCGTCTTGGGCTGGATCGCGAAGTTGATGGCCGGCTCGGGGAACGTGAGGCGCGGCAGCTCGAAGGCATGCGCCTCGTCGCTGAGGGTGTCGCCGGTCAGGGTCTCCTTGAGCTTCTGGGCCACGCCGATCTCGCCGGGCCCGAGGTCGCTCACGGGCTTCTGCGTCTTGCCCTGCAGCCACGCCACGTGGCCCATGCGCTCGCGGGCCCCGCGGCTCGGGTTCGACAGCGTCGAGTCCGCCTTCACGGTCCCCGTCATCACGCGGAAGAGTGAGAGCTTGCCGATGTGCGGGTCCTGCAGCGTCTTGAACACCAGCGCGACGGGCGGTTGCTTGGCGTCCACGGGCCGCGCCGCCGTCTGCTTGGCCCTGACGTCGGTGCCGTTGATCTCGCCGTGCTCGGCCGGCGACGGAAACTCCTGCACGATCAGGTCGAGGAGCGGGTGGCTGCCGATCGACCGCGAGGCGCCCGCGCAGAGCACCGGCACGATCTTGCCCGCGCCGATGCCGCTCTTGAGCGCCTTGAGCATCGACGCCTCGTCGAGCGCGCCCTCCTCGAGATACTTCGTGAGCAGGTCGTCGTCGGTCTCCGCGGCCGCCTCCACGAGCTTCTCGCGCCACTCCTTCGCGCGCTCGGCGAGGTCGGCCGGCACCTCCGTTTCCGACGACCTGCCATCGGCGTAGAGGAACGCCTTCATCTTGGCGAGGTCGACGTAGCCCTTGAACCCCGCCTCCTCGCCGACGGGGAGGTGCAGCGGCACGATGCGGCCCTTGAGACGGCGCGTGAGCGAGTCCAGCGTGCGGAAGAAGTCGGCGCGCTCGCGGTCGAGCCGGTTGACGACGATGGCGCGCGGCAGCTCGTACTCGTTCGCGAACTTCCAGACCTTCTCCGTCTGCACCTGCACGCCGGCGACGGCGTCCACGACCACGACCGCGGCATCGACCACGCGCAGGCCGGCGCGCGCGTCGGCGATGAAATCACCGTACCCCGGCGTGTCGACGAAATTGATGCGGTGGCCTTTCCAGTCACAGTACGCCACCGAGGTGTTGATCGATATCTTGCGCTTGATCTCGTCGGGGTCGAAGTCGGTGGTCGTGCTGCCGTCGTCCACCCTGCCGAGCCGCGTGACGGCGCCGGCGGTGAACAGCAGGGCTTCCACGAGGGAGGTTTTGCCGACGCCGCCGTGGCCGACGACACCGACGTTGCGGATCTTCCCGATCTCGATCGCCATAAGACCGGCCTCCTGGGAGCGGGCGGTGCTCGGTAGAGGGCCGATGCTACCACATCGCGGGAGGTCAGACGCCGAGGGCGCCGCGCACGGCGGCCACCACGTCATCGTCGGAGCCGGCGAGGTCGACGGCCGGCGGCAGCGGCGGCGGGTCGTACTTGATGCCGGCGCCCGTGAGCACCAGCACCACGCGCGCGTCCGCAGAGATGTCGCGGCGCTCCTTGAGCACGCCGAGGGCGGCCACGAGCGCCGCGCCCTCGGGCGACGTCCACACGCCCTCGAGACGGCCGAGCAGCCGCTGCGCGTCCTGGATGGCGCGCTCGCTCACCGCGACGGCATCGCCGCCCGTGTCGCGCAGGATCTTCAGCATCTGCCGCCCGGCGAAGGGCGAGGGCACGCGCAGCCCCGCCGCGTGCGTCGTCGGGTTCTCCCACGCCGCGGTCGTGTCGGCGCCGTCGTGGAAGGCCTTCACCACGGGCGCGCAGCCCTCGGCCTGCACGGCGATCACACGCGGCAGCGGATCCCCGACCCAGCCCATCGCCCGCAGCTCCTCGTAGCCCTTGGGGATGCCGACGAGGCCGGTCCCGCCGCCCGTCGGATATAAGAGGACGTCGGGCATCGTCCAGCCGAGCTGCTCGGCCAGCTCGAGCCCCATCGTCTTCTTGCCCTCGAGGCGGTACGGCTCCTTGAGCGTCGAGAGATCGAACCAGCCGATCTGCGGCGCGACCTTCGCGACGACCTTGCCGGCCGTCGCGATCGAGCCCTCGATGGTGAAGACCTTGGCGCCCGCGATCGCGGCCTCCGCGATCGCCGCGGGCGGCGTGCCGCGTGGCACGATCACCGCGCACGGCAGCCCGCAGCGCGCGGCGTACACGGCGGCGGCGCCGCCGGCGTTGCCCGCCGAGGGGATCACGAAGCCGGTCGCGCCGCGTGCTCGGGCAAGCGTAATTGCCATGCCGAGGCCGCGAGCCTTGAACGAGCCGGTGGGGTTCTGGCCCTCGTCCTTGCCCCAGACGTGGCGGAGCCCGAAATGCGCGGCGAGCCGGCGCAGGGCCAGCAGCGGCGTACTCCCCTCGCCCAGCGTCACCGGCGTCTCGTCTTCGTCGAGCGGTGTGAGCTCGCGGAAGCGGTACATGCCCGGCGGGCGTGCGCGCAGCGCCTCCTTCGTCACGTGCTTGTTCACCTGCTCGAGGTCGTAGCGCACGGCGAGCATCTGTCCGCACTGCTCGCAGACGCTGAGCACGCGCTTGGCGTCGTGGCGGTGCCCGCAGATCGTGCACTCGACGTGGCTGACGAAGCTCATCGCGCCGTCGAGTGTATCTCATCTGGGACAGTGATCGGGAGGCGCGCTCCGACGTTCACCGCGCCTCGGCGCGGCTGGGCGGAGATTGACCGCGCAGATTCTTTCCGCCTGATCGAGGTCAGGCCATCACCTGACCGCCGTTGACGTCGAGCGTCGCGCCGTTCACGAAGCTCGCGGCGTCGGAGGCGAGGAACAGGATCGCCTCCGCGATCTCCATCGGCTCGCCGAGTCGGCGGACCGGGATGGTCTGCGCCACCTCTCGGGTTTGCTCGGGCGTGCGCAGCGCCTTCACGCGCTCCGTCATGGTCGTGCCCGGAGCGACGGCGTTGACCGTGATGCCGTCGGGGCCGACCTCCAGCGCCAGATGGCGCGTGAAGCCGACGACGCCCGCCTTGGCTGCCGCGTAGTGCGAGGTCACGCGCACGGCGCCGCCGCGCGCCACCACCGACGACACGTTGACGATCCGGCCCGCGCGCTGCCGCTTCATCACGGGCAGGACCGCGCGCGAGGCGACGAAGACGCTCGTGAGGTTCGAGCGCAGGATCGACTCCCACTCCGCATCGGTGATGTCCTCGGTGGCGCGGATCGTGGCGAAGCCTCCCGCGTTGTTGACGAGCACGTCCACGCGCTGCCAGCGATCCACGACGGCGTCGACGACACCCCGCACGTCCCCGGGCGCCGCCGCGTCGGCACGGAACCCGACGGCCTCGGCCCCCGTCTCGCGCAAGCGCTTGGCGGTGGCGTCGGCGCCGGCGCCGTCGAGGTCGAGCACGGCCAGGCGCGCGCCCTCGCGCGCGAAGGCTTCCGCGGTGACGGCGCCGATCCCGCGCGCCGCGCCGGTGACGATGACGACGCGTCCCTCGAATCGCATGGTGGCCTCCTGGCGTTTCGGTCGATCAGTGTAGCGCGCTTGCGCACGGGGCGCGGCGGTGGTCTGATCTCCCGGCCCCGCAGGACGAGTCCCGAATGCTGCAGCGGATCGCCGGCACGACGCCGCGACCCGGAAAGGAGCACGCCATGTCGTTCAAGGGCAAGCACGCGCTGGTTACCGGAGGGTCGCGGGGAATCGGCCGCGGCATCGCGCTCAAGCTCGCGGAGAGCGGCGCGCGGGTCGCCGTCCACTACTATGCGAACGAGGGGGCCGCGAAGGACACGCTCGAGCGTGTGCGCAAGCACGGCGCCGACGGATTCCTGGTCCAGGCCGACGTCTCGCGCGTGGACGACGTGCGCCGGATGTTCGGCGAGGTCAAGCAGCGCTTCGGCACGCTCGACGTCTTCGTCGCCAACGCGCGTCCGGAGGCGGCGAAGTTCTATCAGAAGCCGATGGAGATCACGCTCGAGGCCTGGGACCACGCGATGGACTCGCAGGCCAAGGCGTTCCTCGTCGGCGTCCGCGAGGCCGCCGGCCTCATGGGGCAGGGCGGCCGCATCGTCGCCATCACGTACGCGCCGGGCGGCCAGCGCGGCACCTGGCAGCCGTGGGTGGCCATGGGCTCGGCGAAGGCCGCCCTCGAGTCGCTCGTGCGCTACTTCGCCGTCGCCCTGGCGCCGCGCGGTATCACCGTCAACTCCGTCAGCCCGGGGCTGACGGACGACAGCGTGCTTCAGAGCTTCGGCGACGCCGCCGTGGACATCGCGCGCAAGTGGCACGGCAGCGGCTGGACGCCGATGGGCCGCATGGGCACGCCCGCGGACATCGGCAACGCGGTCGCGATGCTGTGCTCGCCGGAGGCGAGCTGGATCACCGGCCAGCTCATCTACGCGGACGGCGGCGCGTCGCTCGTGGACACCCTGCTGCCCCTCGAGATCCAGCGCGGCTAGGTGGTCTATAGAGGTGGGGGGCCCCGAAATGGCCCCCCACACCCCCCGGCGTTCGGAGCCCCCCGGGAAACCCGGGGCGCTCCTCTGTGTCACGCCCAGACCGGGGGCCCCGAAATGGCCCCCTGCACCCCCGCCGTTTGAATCGCTAGTGACGGCCTCGCCCGCGATGAGCGGGCCGAAGCTGCCGCGGCCGGTGAACCCGTAGCCGCGGCGGTTGCCCTCGGTGATGGGCGTGCAGGCCAACCGCCCCTCAACGAGCACCTTCCGCAGGCCCTGGCGAGCCACGGCCGTGTTCTTCGCCAGGAGCGCCTGCACGTCAGCGACCTGCTTGAGCAGCACCTTCTTGAGCCGCGCCGTGTCCAGGTCAGCGGCCTTGCTGGCACCGGTGAGCTCGTCGAGCTAGCGCACCAGGTCGCGCTTCTTCGCCTCGGCCGCCGCCTGCGCGACCCGCGTGACCCGCCGCGCGCAAGCCGCTACTATCGAGGGCGTGCGCCACATCGAGATCCGCGACGATCGGTGGGTCGAAATCCACGAGAACCGGCCGCGCTACGTCGAGGCCAAGATGCTCTCGATCACGCGCCGGTACTGGCGACACTCGCGGTTCTATGCGGAAGACGGCAGCCTGTGGCGGCCGGAGCCGGTGGAGGGGCACGAGCTCGCGCTCGTCGGCCGACTGCTGGCGCACACGATCAACCCACGGCGAACGCTGACCATGTCCTATGAGCGGATCGGAGACTACAGCCTGGATACGCTCAGGACGAGCGTCCAGCACGGCTTCCTCGGGGTGCTCGCGGCCATAGGGGACGTTGAGGACGAGCAGGACCGGGCAACGGAGTTCGGCATCGCCGAGGCCGCGAACTTCGATGAGGTCTTCCAACTCGTGCGGGTCCACCCCGCCACGCAGCCTGAGAGGTGAGGCGCCGAAGCTACGCACTGAGGGCCGGGCCCTCAACCGGGAACGTGAAGGCGTCCGTCACCAGCAATTGAAACCCCCCAGCGTTCGGGGCGCCCGGGACACCCGGGCGGCCCCTCGATTCACCCGGCCACCACGCGGTTGGCCAGCACGCCGATGCGCTCGACCTCGGCCTCGAGCTTGTCGCCCTTCTTGAGGAACTTGCCGAGCGCGGCGCCCACGCCCTCGGGCGTGCCGGTGGCGATCACGTCGCCGGGCAGCAGCGTGAAGCCCTGCGAGAGCACGGCGATGCACTCGTCCACCGGGAAGATCATCTTGGAGGTGTGGCTCGACTGGCGCGTCTCGCCGTTCACGCGCATCGCGATGGCGAGCGTCTGCGGATCGGGGATCTCGTCGGCGGTGACGAGCACCGGACCCATGGGGCAGAACGTGTCGAGCGACTTGCCCTTGAACCACTGGCCGTGGAGCTTCTGCAGATCGCGCGCGGTGACGTCGTTGACGATGGTGTAGCCGAAGACGTGCGACAGCGCCTGCTCGCGCGGGATGTCGCGGCCTGCGGTCCCGATCACCACCGTCAGCTCGACCTCGTAGTCGAGCTGTTGCGTGACCGCGTGATGGACGATCTTGCCGCCCGGGGCCAGCACGCACTCCGGCGCCTTCGTGAAGTACACGGGGTTGGTCGGCGCCTCGGCGCCGCGCTCGGCGGCGTGCTCCTTGTAGTTGCGCCCCAGGCAGAAGACGTTGCGCGCGGGCCGCGGGATGGGCGCCTCGAGGCGCGCCTTGTCGGCCGGCAGCCCGAGCTTGCGCTCGCCGAGCGCGCCGACGCCGTCGCGCTTGAGGAGCGCCTCGCCGTGGGCGAGCGCCTCGCGCGCGGCGCCGAGCCCGTCGGGGCCGCGGCCGATCAGCTCGAGCATCGTCTTGGGAAAGCCGCCGCGGCCGTGGCGGACGGTGCCGCGCTCGCGCGCGAGGTCGGCGGCCAGCGCGCCGAGGTCGAGGACGGCCTCGCCGACCAGCGCGCCCACGCGCGGCTTCGACGAGCCCTTGCGGTAGGTGATCAGATGCATGTCAGCGCTCCTTCAGCAGCACGACGAGAACGCGTGCCGGTTTCTTCGACTCGTTGAGCGAGTAGTGGATGGTGCGCCTGGCGGCGTACTCGATCTCACCGCGGCGAAAGACCTGCTTGCCCTTGCCCTTCGTCACCACCGTGAACTCGCCGTCGAGCACGTAGGCGAACTCGTCGGCGACGGCGGCGTGCTCCTCGCCCTTGAAGCCGGGCGGGAACACGAACTCGTAGACGGCCACGCGGTCGTTGTCGAGCACCTTCTTCTCGCCCACGTCCTGCGTCGACGCGGTCGTTGTCGAGCACCTTCTTCTCGCCCACGTCCTGCGTCGTCGCCGACGCGGGCACGAGCACGATGAACAGTATGAGGCCCAGCGACAAGCGCTTCATCGGAGCTCCGTTGTCACGTGTTGGGGGTATGGGGGCGTTCGACGCCCCCATCTTAACGGACTGAACGCCCGCCGATCTCGCGGAGTGACTGGTATGGGGGCGTTCGACGCCCCCATCTTGACGGACTGAGCGCCCGCTGATCTCGCGGAGTGACTGGTATGGGGGCGTTCGACGCCCCCATCTTGACGGACTGAACGCCCGCTGATCTCGCGGAGCGACTGGTATCGGGACTGGTATCGGGGGCCCTCTCGGGGCCCCCCATCTCAATGGAGAGCTTGCAACAGCCTCCTGCCGCGACCAGGCTTCACGCTATATCGACTGGCGCATCGCTGTCCGCTCCGGGAGCGCCATGCCGCGCTCCTGCGCCATGCGCTCGAGCTCCTGCGGGATCGCGAACCGCACGTCCTCTTCCACCACGTGCACCTCGCGGACGCTCACGCCGCGGCCGCGCAGCGCGTCCACCACCTGGGTCACGAGCATCTCGGGCGTGGAGGCGCCGGCGGTGATCCCGATGCGGCTGGCGCCGGCCAGCCACTCCGATCGGATGTCGCTCACGTCGTTGATGAGATGCGCGTGCGTGCCCGCCATCTTCGCGACCTCGACGAGCCGGTTGGCGTTCGACGAGTTGGCGGCGCCGATGACGAGCAGGACGTCCACGTCCCCCGCCAGCCGCTTCACGGCGGCCTGGCGGTTCTGGGTCGCGTAGCAGATGTCGTCGCGCGACGGGCCCACGATGCGCGGGAACTTGCGACGCAGCGCCTCGATGACGTCGCGCGTGTCGTCGACGGACAGCGTCGTCTGCGTGAGGTACGCGATCTTCTCGGGGTTCGGCACCTCGAGCCTGTCGACCTCGACGACGCTGTCGATGACCACGATGCGGTCGGGCGCCTCGCCCAGCGTGCCGATGACCTCGTCGTGATCCTCGTGGCCGATGAGCACGATCGAGTAGCCCTCGCGCGCGTAGCGAACCGCCTCGAGGTGGACCTTCGTCACCAGCGGGCACGTGGCGTCGATGACGCGCAGGCGGCGCCGCTGGGCGTCCTCGCGGACGGCGGGCGAGATCCCGTGGGCGCTGAAGATCACCGTGGCGTCGTTCGGCACCTCGGCCAGCTCGTCCACGAAGACGGCGCCCTTGGCGCGCAGCGACTCCACCACGTGCCGGTTGTGCACGATCTCGCGGCGGACGTAGACGGGCGGGCGGCAGACCGACAGCGCCAGCTCGACGATGTCGATGGCGCGCTCGACGCCCGCGCAGAAGCCGCGCGGGCCGGCCAGGAGAATCTCGGAGATGGGAACGGTGGCCACGTTCATGCCTCAGGGGAAGTAGAAGGAGATGCCCGCCACGCCGACGTGGGCTTCGAAGCCGCGGTTCGGCTGGCTCGTGTTGCCGTTGGAGACGTGCTGGTACCGGTACCCCGCGTAGAGCGCGGTCTTGTCCGAGACGAACAGCGACGCGCCCAGACCGCCGAAGAGCAGGAATGCGAAGCTCGAGTCGATCTCGCGGATCTCGAGGTCGGTGCCGCCAGCGGCCGCGCCCAGCTCCGCGTAGGGCACGACGCGGCCGAGGCCGAGGAAGTGATAGCGCAGGACCGAGGCCAGCCCCGCCCAGAACGCCGGCTTGGGCTCCGTGTACTTCTGATAGAGGGGCTCGAAGCCCACCTCGAGCGCGCCGTACCAGAAATGGTCTTTGCCGACAGGATCGAAGGGCAGCAGGCTGAACCGTACGCCCACGTCGTAGAACTCGAGATAGGTCACGCTCTTCTTGTTCTCGAGGTTGAACTGCCAGCCGTAGGCGCCCTCGCCGGAGAGCACGAAGGTGCCCTTCTTGAAGGTCTGCTCCGCGTCGAAGGCCCACGCGGGCGCGGGCGCCGCCGCCGCGAGCAGCAGCGCGACCATCACGGTGATCCGCTTCGTCATGGCTCGATGAGCACCTTCAACGCCTCGCCCTTCTGCATGAGATCCAGCGCCGTGCGCACGCCGTCCAGCCGCATACGGTGTGTCACGAGTCCGTCCGGGGCGACGGCCCCGGTCTCGAGCGCGTCCACCGCCTGCCGGATGAGCTCGGGCGTATGGTGAAACGCGCCGACGAGCGTGAGCTCTTCGTAATGCGCGCGGCGAGTGTCCACCCGCACCGAAGTCCCGGGCGCGCAACCACCAAAGAATACCACGCTTCCTCCGCGCCCCACGGCGGCCATGGCCTGCTCCCACACCTCCGGGCGACCGGTGGCGTCGATCGTGACGTCGGGCCCTCGCCCGTCGGTCATGGCGCCGAGATCCGCGACGACGTCGGCGCTGGCGGCGGCGTCCACGCACTCGCCGATGCCGAGCGCGCGCACGCGATCGAGGCGCCAGCCGGCCTTGCCCACGAGGAGCACGCGGCACTTGCGCGCGGCGGCCACCATACCGAGCAGGCAGCCGAGCGGTCCGTGGCCGAACACGGCCACCGTCTGGCCCTCCTCGAGCCGCGCGCGCTCGACGCCCAGCATCGCGCAGGCGAGCGGCTCCGCGAACGCGGCGCGCGCGGCGGCGACGCGGTCCAGGCGCACGATGTTCTTCGCGACGAGACGCGAGGGCAGCGCGATGTACTCGCCGTAGGCGCCGTTGACGAACAACAGGTCCTCGCAGAGGTTGGGCCGCCGGGCGAGGCACGGGCGACACTCGCCGCACGGCGCCGAGTTGGCGGCGGCCACGCGGTCGCCCTCGCGCACGGTCGAGACGCCGGCCCCGACGGCGGTGACCGTGCCCGCGAACTCGTGGCCGAACACCGTCGGCACGCGCGGGATCATCACCGGGTGGCCGCGGCGCCGCACTTTGACGTCGGTGCCGCACGTCAGCGCCGCGTCGATGCGGAGCACGATCTCGCCGGCCGCCGGCTCCGGGACCGGCAGGACCTCGTCGCGCAGATCCTCGGGACCGTGGAAGACGACGGCGCGCATGGTCGCCCGCGTCCGGCCGGAGCCAGGGCTCACGGCGTCACGTAGACCTTGAGCGCCTGGCGCCGGCGCATGAGATCGACGCCCTCGGCCAGGCGCTCGAGCGGCAGCCGATGGCTCACCAGCCCCTCGACGTCCACCTTGCCGGCCGCGATGAGCCAGAAGGCGCGCGCGAGCGTCGCCGGCGATGACGAGTAGGTCGTCGTCAGCGTCAGCTCGCGGTGGTAGAGCGTCTCGAGCGCGACCGGCAGCGCGTCGCCCGCGCCGCCCGCGAAATAGTGGATGGCGCCGCCGTCGCGCACGGCCTCCACCGCCCAGGGCAGGACCGCCGCCGCGCCGCCCGTGATCATCACGTGGTCGGCGCCGCGACCGCCGGAGGTACCTCGCGCGAGCCCGACGGCTTCGACCGGCAGGGCCGCCTGCACGCCGAAGCGCCGGGCCAGGGCCGCGCGCTCGGCGTCCTGGTCCGCCCCGACGACGGCGGAGCCCGCGCGCGCGAAGAGCTGGACGAGCAGGCAGCCGATCGAGCCGAGCCCGACCACCAACGCGGTGTCGCCGGGCTGCACGCGCGCACGCTCCACCGCGCGCAGGCAGCACGCGAGCGGCTCGACGAACGACGCCTCCTCGTCGGTGAGGTGGTCGGGCACCCGGAAGGTGGCGTGCCGGACGTTGGGCGGCGGCACCCGGACGAACTCGGCGAAACCGCCGGGATCGAGGTTCGACTCCTTGAACGCGCGGCACATGGACTCGCTGCCGCGCCGGCAGTAGTGGCACTCGCCGCACGGGACGTGGTGTGCCGCCACCACCCGGTCGCCGACCGCGAAGCCGCGCACGCCCTCGCCCGCCTCGACCACGTCGCCGACCACCTCGTGACCGAGCACGGCGGGGACGCGCGCGCCGGGATCGGCGAGCTTGGCGATGTCCGAGCCGCAGAGCCCGCAGCCGCGCAGGCGCAGCAGCAGCTCGCCGGGGCCGGCGGCGGGACGCGGCACCTCCGCCGGGGCCAGGCGCCCTCCTCCGTGGAACATGACGGCCCTCATAATAGGCTCGCCTCGGACGGCGGGGCCCCAGCCCCGCGAAATCCGAATGGCCGCACGGCCCTCACGCGACCCGGCCCAGCAGACCGCTCATCCAGCAGCGCAGCGCGATGGCCGCCTTGCGCCGCGCGGACAGCGTCACGCGCGCGTCGAAGACACGGAAGCGCCGCGCCTCGATCTCCTCGAGCAGCGCGAAGTAGATGCGGCCCATGATCTCCGCCGGCACGAGCGAGCGCGCGTCGGCCGCGGGAAACGCCGCCCACGCCCTGGCGTAGTGCTCGCGCGCGCGCGCGGCCTGGGCGGCCATGAGGCGTACGAAGGCGTCGCCGTAGCGGCCGTCCTTGAGATCCTCCGCGCTCACCCCGGAGGCCCGGAGGTCCTGCTGCGGGACGTAGATCCGGCCGCTGCGGGCATCGGCGCCGACGTCGCGGATGATGTTGGTGAGCTGCAGCGCCATGCCGAGGCTCACCGCGTACTCGCGCGCGCGCGGGTCGGTGTAGCCGAAGATCTCGATGCAGCACAGGCCCACGGCCGAGGCCACGCGGTAGCAGTACGGCGCCAGGTCCTCGAACGTCTCGTACGTCGAGCGCTGCAGGTCCATCTCGCAGCCCTCGACGATCGCCTCGAGGGCCGCGCGCGGCAGGCCGAACTGCCGCACGGCGGTGGCGAGCTGCCGCGCGATCGGGTGCTCGGGCGTGCCGTCGGCCTCGTAGCAGCGCGCGATGTCGCGGCGCCAGGCGGCCAGCCCGGCGCGCTGCGCGCCGGCGTCGGTGCCGAGGTCGGCGATGTCGTCCACGGTGCGGCAGAACGCGTAGACCGCGTAGAGCGCCTCGCGACGGGCGCGCGGCAGCGCGAGAAACGCGTAGTAGAAGTTCGAGCGGCTCTTGCGCGTGACCCGCGAGGACAGCCCGACCAGGCTCACCGCGCCGCCACCTGCGCGCCCGCGGCCACGCGCGCGTACCCGTGGGCGGCGAACCAGCGGACGGCGTCGTGCAACGCTTCCCGCGGATCGGTCTGCGGCAGTCCGAGCTCGCGCACCGCCTTCGTGGGCGAGAAGTACATGCGCTTGCGCGCCATGCGCACGGCCGTGAGGGGCACCGCCGGCGGCCGGCCCGTGAGCCGCGCCACCGCTTCGGTGCAGGCAGCGCCGCACCAGGCGAGGGCGTACGGCACGCGCAGCCGGGGCGCGGAGCGCCCGGTCGCCTCCGCGAGCAGCCGGCCGATCTCGGCGAGCGAGAGGTTGCCGCGCAGGTGACCGAGGATGTAGCGCTCGCCGACGCGGCCGCGCTCGGCGGCCAGCACGTGGCCGCGCGCGACGTCGCGCACGTGGACGATGTTGAGGCCGGTGTCGAGCGTCGCGAACATGCGGCCGCGCATGAAGTCCACGATCATCTGGCCCGTCGGCGTCGGCTTCACGTCCCAGGGCCCGATGGGCGCCGACGGGTTGACGATCACGACGGGCAGCCCGCGGGCGGCGAGGTCCATCGCGATGCGCTCGGCGAGGAACTTCGAGGCCTTGTAGGGGCCGACCATGTCGGCGAGGGAGACGGGCGTGTCCTCGGTCCCGGGCGTGCCGTCCGTCGGGAGCCCGAGGGCGCCGACGGTCGAGGTATAGACGATCCGCCGCACACCGGCCTCGCCGGCCGCCTCGAGGATCGCGCGCGTGCCGTCGACGTTCACGCGGTGCAGCTCGGTCGGATCGCGCGCCCACAGCCGGTAGTCCGCGGCGACGTGGTAGAGCGTATCGGCGCCCGTCACGGCGCGCGCCAGCGAGGCGCGGTCGAGCAGGTCGCCCTCCACGATCTCGACGGGGACGCCGTCGAGGGCCCGGCGGTCGCCGCCGCGGCGCGCGAGCACGCGGACGCTTCCGGCGCCGCGCGCGACCAGCTCGCGCACGACGTTGGCGCCGACGAAGCCGGTGCCGCCGGTGACGAGGATCGGCTTCACGCTCCCCTCGCCAGCGTCGCCAGGGCGGCGGCCACGCTCTTCAGCGCCGCCTCGGTGCCCGCGCGCAGCCCGAGGAGCGCGTTGACCGACGTCTGCCGGGTGAGGGCGGCGGTGACGGCCCGCAGCGGCCGCACGCGCCCGTCCTCGCCCACCGCGCCCGCGAGCGCCGTCGGAATACTGCTCTCGGCGTCGTCCGACACCGCGCGGACGACCGCCGCCGGCACGCCGCGCTCGCGCGCCCATGCCAGCACCGCCGCCGACTCCATGTCCACCGCGAGCGCGCCGGTCTCCATCCAGAGGCGCGCCTTCTGCGCCGCGGACTCCACGACCGCGGCGACGGTCAGGAGCGCGCCCTCGCCGGGCACGCGGGGCAGCGGCGCCGTCGGCCAGCGCGTGCCGTCGGGCCCGAGCACCACCGTCGGCACGACGAGGGCACCGATGGCGAGCGACGGCGCCAGCGCGCCGCAGGCGCCGGCGACGACGACGAGGTCTGGGGCGCGCCATGCCGGCGCGCGCTCGGCCAGGCGCGCGCCGCGGAGCCCGATGGTGGCGAGCTCGAGCGCGCCGCCGATGAAATGGGGCGCGGACGCGCCGGCGACGGGAGCCAGGCCGAGGTGGCGGGCCAGTCCGCGCGCCTCGAGGTCGATCGCGGTGAGGACGAGGACGCGGGTCACGCGCCCCGCGCGGAGCCGGCCGCCTTCGCCGCCTCCCGGCTGCGGAGCCAGGCCGCGTACGAGTTGCCCGCGGCCGTGTCGCGGCCGGTGAAGCGAATGGAGCGGATGTCCGCGTAGGGGATCGTGACGGGGTCGCCGCCGGAAGCCGCGAAGAGCTGCACGAAGGGCGGGGCGGCGTCGGCGTCGCGATTGAACAGATAGCCGACCAGCTCGCCGCCGGCGCGGCGCACGAGGGTGACGTCGCCGCGATAGTCGAACGCGCGCTCGACCGCTTCGGCGAGCGCGGCGCCCTCGATCGGGCCCGGGTCCCAGCCCTCGAGCGGGCGCTCGTCCTGCGCCATCAGAGCCGGCCCGTCAGCGTGGCCTCGACGGTGGCCTTGAACCCCTTCCACGACGCGAACGTGGTGTTGACGGCGGTGGGCTCGTAACCGCAGTGGACCATGCAGTCCTTGCACTTCTCGTTGCCGCTCCGGTGGCCGTAGCCCTCCCAGCGCGTCGTCTCCATCAGCTCCTTGAAGGTGGCGGCGTAGCCCTCCTGGAGGAGGTAGCACGGGCGCTGCCAGCCGAACATGTTGTAGGTGGGATTGCCCCACGGCGTGCACTCGAAATCCCACTTGCCCATGAGGAACTGTAAAAACAGCGGCGACTGGTTGAACTTCCACCGCTTCTTCGGATTCGACAGCATCTTGCTGAAGAGCTCGTGCGTCTTCTGGCGCCGCAGGAAGTGCTCCTGGTCGGGCGCCTTCGAGTAGCTGTAGCCCGGCGACAGCATCATGCCCTCGACGCCGAGGTCCATCATCTCGTCGAAGAACATCTGCATGCGGATCGCCGAGGCGCCGTCGAAGAGCGTGGTGTTGGTGGTGACGCGGAAGCCGCGGCGCAGCGCCGCACGGATCCCCTCCACCGCCTGGTCGTAGACACCCTCGCGGCACACGGCCTCGTCGTGCTCCTCGCGCAGGCCGTCCATGTGAACGCTGAACGACAGGTACTTCGAGGGCGTGAACAGCCCCTCCTCGAGCTTCTCCTTGAGGAGGATCGCGTTCGTGCAGAGGTAGACGTACTTGCGGCGCGCCACCAGCTCGGCGACGAGCGGGCCGATCTCCGGGTACATGAGCGGCTCGCCGCCGGGGATGCTGACCATCGGCGCACCACACTCCTCCACCGCGGCCAGGCACTGCTCGACGCTGAGGTGCTTCCTCAATATATGACCCGGGTACTGGATCTTGCCGCAGCCGGCGCACGCGAGGTTGCAGCGGAACAGCGGCTCGAGCATGAGCACCAGCGGGTAGCGGGGGTTTCGGCGCAGGCGCTGCTTGAGGACGTAGGTCGCGACCGTCCACATCTGCGACAGCGGAACGCTCATGCCTTCTGACTCTCCATGCCCGGCCCAACGGCCGGTCGTCGTCGCACAGCGTACAGCACGGCGGCGGTCACGGCGTGCAGGAGCAGGCCGAGGCCCAGCAGGACCCACTCGCGGATCCACGCCGTCACCACCAAATTGAACGCAAGCACCGCGTAGTATAACGCCATTCCCGGTTCCGGCCGGGTTCCCCGAGCGTCCCGGGTCAGGACGAGGTAGCCGCCGATGGCGAGCGTGCCCACGAGCGCCCAGCCGGCGAAGTTCACGAGCGGCACGCCGAAGTACGCGCCCTCCTCCACATAGTAGAAGATGCGCCCAAGGAACCAACGGTCGCCGCGCACGGCGATCGGATCGATCACGACATCCAGCAGCATCATCAAGACGCCGCCCGTCGCCGCGAGCGGCCACGCCCCGGCGCGGTTGCCGAGGACGCCGCGGGCCAGCGAGAAGGCCGCGTAGGCGAGAAACGTGAACGACAGCGAGTCGATGAGCGGCGCGTCGACCACGTACAGCTCCCGCCCGCGGGTGGCGCCCGTGTAATGGTAGAAACCGAACGGCACGCCGACGCGCGTGGAGGTGAATTCCGCCGCCCACACCAGCGGCCAGACCCACCCCGCGAACACCAGGGTGCGCCGCCAGCCCAGGTCGAGCGCCCCCGCCACGAGAAAGCACGCGACGAAGCCGAAGACGTACGGCCGGAGGACGAGGGTGCCGAGGACGAGGTCCATGCTGGAGGTCGGGCTGCATGTTAACATTTCGGGTCGTGACGGCTCTCGACGAGGCGGTCGCTCGCGCCCAGCACCACCTCCTCTCGCGCCAGGCGGCCGATGGTCACTGGGTCGGCGAGCTCGAGGCCGACCGCGCGCTGACCGCCGAGGCCCTCCTGCTGCACCGCCTCATCGATCGCGTCGACGGCGGCGTCGAGCGGCGCGCGGTGACCTTCCTGCGCCGTCGGCAGAACGCGGACGGCGGGTGGAGCCTCTTCGAGGGCGGCGCCTCCGATCTCTCCGCGACGATCAAGATCTACTTCGCGATGAAGATGTCCGGCGTCTCGCCGGACGATCCGGCCATGCTTCGCGCGCGCGCGCGGATCCGCGCGATGGGCGGGCCGGCCAAGGCCAACGTCTTCTGCAAGATCCTCCTCGCGCTCTTCGGCGAGTACGACTGGAACGGCGTGCCGACGATGCCCGTCGAGATCATGCTGCTGCCCCCGCCGTTCTTCCTCTTCAACATCTACGAGGTCTCGTACTGGTCCCGGTGCGTGATCGTGCCGCTGCTGATCATCATGGACCGCAAGCCGGTGAAGTGGCTGCCGCGTCATCTCACGCTCGACGAGCTGTGGCCCGAGGGGCGCGAGCACACGAGCCTGCGCTTCCCGCGCGTGCCGGAGCCGTTCTCCTGGCGCGGCCTCTTCTGGAAATCGTTCTTCATCGCGGTCGACGACGGGCTCAAGATCTGGGAGCGCTTCTCGCCGCGGCCGCTGCGCAAGCGCGCCGTCGACGCCGCGCGCGAGTGGCTGGAGGAGCGCACGGCGGTGCCCGGCGGCCTCGGCGGCATCTATCCGGCGATGGCCAACTCGATCCTCGCCCTGCGCCTGCTCGGCCATCCCGAGGACCACCCGCTCGTCCTCGGCCAGCTGAAGGAGATCGAGGCGCTCGCGGTGGAGCACGGCGACGAGCTCTGCTACCAGCCCTGCCCGTCGCCGGTGTGGGACACGTCGCTCGCCGCCAACGCGCTCGTCGAGAGCGACCTGCCGACGGATCACCCCGCGCTCGTGAAAGCCGCCGAGTGGATGCTCGGCAAGCAGATCCTCGTGGCCGGCGACTGGCAGGTGAAGCGGCCGCACGTGCAGCCGGGCGGCTGGGCCTTCCAGTACGGCAACGACTTCTACCCGGACCTCGATGACGCGGCCATGGTGCTGATGGCCCTCGAGAAGATCCGCGGCGTCGACGCCGACCGCGTGCGGCTTGCCAAGGAGCGCGGCGTGGGCTGGTTCCTCGGGATGCAGAACGTGGACGGCGGCTGGGCGTCGTTCGACGCCGACAACAACCGCCTCTACCTCAACAACATCCCCTTCGCCGACCACGGCGCGCTGGTGGATCCGTCCACGGAGGACCTCACGGGGCGCGGGCTGGAGCTGCTCGGCACGCTCGGCTACCCGCGCGACCTCGAGGCCGTCGACCGCGCCATCCACTTCATCCGCCGCTCGCAGCGCCACGACGGGCCGTGGTACGGCCGCTGGGGCGTCAATTACATCTACGGCACGTGGTCGGTGCTGCGCGGGCTGGGCGCCATCGGCGTCGACCCGCGCCACGAGTACGTGCAGCGGGCGGTGCGCTGGCTCCTCCGGCGCCAGAACCCGGACGGCGGCTGGGGCGAGACGTGCGAGAGCTACGCGAAGCCCGAGCTGGCCGGGATCGGCGAGTCGCTGCCGAGCCAGACGGCGTGGGCGCTGCTGGGCCTCTTCGCCGCCGGGCAGACGACGGGCCCGGCCATCGAGCGGGGCATCGGATATCTGCTGGCCACGCAGCGGGCCGACGGCTCGTGGGAAGACCCGTTCTGGAACGGCACCGGCTTTCCGCGCGTCTTCTATCTCAAGTACGACCTCTACGCGAAGTACTTCCCCCTCTGGGCCCTCGGCGTGTATCGTCGCGCCAGGAGATGAGCGAACCCGCGATTCCCGCCGTCCTGCGCCCACTCGATCTGCTCGGCGGGTGGGGGATCTCGATCGTCGCGTCGCTCGGACGGTTCGGCACCTTTCTGCTCGCCGCCCTCGGGGCGATGGTGACGCCGCCGCTGAAGTTCTGGGCCTTCGTGGACCGCATCAACTTCATCGGCTTCCGCTCGCTGCTGATCATCTTGTTGACCGGGGCCTTCACCGGGATGGTGCTCGGGCTGCAGATCTTCTTCACGCTCTCGCGCTTCGGGTCGGAGGCGTTCCTGGGTCCCGCGGTGGCGTTGTCGCTGATCCGCGAGCTGGGCCCGGTGCTGGCCGCCCTCATGGTCACCGGGCGCGCGGGCTCGGCGCTGACCGCGGAGCTGGGCATCATGCGCATCACCGAGCAGATCGACGCGCTGGAGGTCATGGCGCTGAGTCCCATGCGCTACCTGGTGGCGCCGTCGATCTTCGCCGGCATCCTCACCTTCCCGCTCATGACGGCGATGTTCGACGTGGTCGGCATCTTCGGCGGCTATCTCGTCGGCGTCGAGCTGCTGGGGCTCTCACCGGGCACGTACTTCGGCGAGATGGAAACGTTCGTGAACATGGCCGACATCTCGCTCGGCTTCTGGAAGTCGGTCTGCTTCGGCGTGATCGTCACCTGGGTGTGCGCCTACAAGGGCTTCCACGTCGGCCACGGCGCCGAGGGCGTGGCGCGCGCGACGACGCAGGCGGTCGTGCTCTCGTCCGTGCTGATCCTGGTCTGGGACTACTTCATCGGGTCCGTATGGTAGCGAGCCTGTGAGCGTGGCCTTGCGAGCCGCAGCCGTCGGCGAGGCGAGCCTGTGATCAAGGTCGAGGGATTGACCAAGCGCTTCGGCCGGCAGCCCGTGCTGCGGGGCATCGACCTCGAGATCCCGACGGGCTCGATCACCGTGGTCATCGGGCGCAGCGGCGGCGGCAAGTCCGTCTTCCTCAAGCATCTCATCGGCCTGCTGCGGCCCGACGCCGGCCGCGTGCTGGTGGACGACCAGGAGATCACGCGGCTGTCCGGCGAGGCGCTCGACGCGATCCGCCGGCGCTACGGCGTCGTCTTCCAGGGCGGGGCGCTCTTCGACTCGATGCGCTGCGGCGACAACGTCGCCTTCCCGCTGCGCGAGAAGGTCCGGCTGCCCAAGACCGAGATCGCCAAGCGGGTCGACTCGGCGCTGGCCCAGGTCGGGCTCGAGGGCGTCGGCCAGAAGTATCCGGCCGAGGTCTCGGGCGGCATGCGCAAGCGCGTGGCCATCGCGCGCGCGCTCGTGACCGAGCCCGAGATCGTGTTCTTCGACGAGCCGACCACGGGTCTCGATCCGGTGCTCGTCAACACGATCCACCACCTGATCCTCGACCTCCACCGTCGCCACCGCTTCACGGCCGTGATGGTCAGCCACGAGATCCCGGAGATCTTCGAGATCGCCGACCGCGTCGCCATGCTCCACGAGGGTCGTATCGTGGAGGTGGGACCACCGGCCCAGCTGCAGGCGTCCCAGAACCGGGTGGTCCAGAAGTTCATTCGCGGGGAGCCGGAGGGAACCTGATGGAGCGCGTACGGGTCAACATAGTAGTCGGACTCTTCATGGTGCTGGGTATCGTGGCCCTGGGGTATCTTTCTATCCAGCTCGGTCGGGTCTCATTCCTGGGCGGGCGGGGCTACGTGGTGCTGGTGGACTTCCCGTCCGTGGGTGGGCTGAAGGCTGGCTCGACGGTCGAGATCGCGGGCGTGGAGATCGGCCGGGTGGACTCGATCGGCCTCGACAACTACCAGGCGCGCGTCAAGCTGCGCGTGCAGGAGGGCGTGAAGCTACAGGAAGACTCGATCGCCTCGATCAAGACCAAGGGTCTGATCGGCGAGAAGTACGTGCGGATCAGTCCGGGCGGCTCGGACAAGATCATCCCGCCCGGCGGCAAGATCCGCGAGGTGGAGGCGCCCGTAGACTTCGAGGAGCTGCTGTCGAAATATATCTTCGGCAAGGTGTGATGCCGAGATCACCGGGAGGCCGGATCATGAGATCGCTTCTCACCACCACGCTGGTCCTCAGCCTGGCCCTGCTGCTGGCCGCGCCCCCGGCCCGGGCCGGCGCGCCGACGGACCAGCTCAGGCTGCAGGTGGACCGTGTCCTCAAGCTGCTCGACGACCCGACGCTGAAGGACAAGCCGAAGGACAAGCGCGTGGCCGCGCGCAAGATCGCCGACGACATCTTCGACTTCGGCGAGACGGCCAGACGCTCGCTGGGCCGGCACTGGGCGGCGCGCACGCAGGCCGAGCGCGACGAGTTCGTGAAGCTCTTCGGCGACCTGCTCGAGCGCTCGTACATCTCCAGGATCGAGCTCTACGGCGGCGAAAAGATCCAGTACGTCAGCGACAAGATCGAGGGAGACCAGGCCTCCGTGCTGAGCAAGCTCATCACCAAAGCGGGCTCCGACGTCCCCATCGAGTACCGGATGCTCAAGAAGGGCGAGCGCTGGCTCGTCTACGACGTCATCATCGAGGGCGTGAGCCTGGTGTCGAACTACCGCACGCAGTTCAACAAGATCATCCAGACCTCGTCGTTCGCCGAGCTGGTGAAGAAGATGAAGTCACGGCAGGAGGAGATGGGCTCGTCCGCCGACTCGGGGCGGCCCGCCTGAGCGGGCGAGCGGTGACCGCGATCATCCTCGTCGCCGGCGTCGCGCGCCGGCTGGCGCCCCTCACGGACGCGACCCACAAGGCGCTGCTGCCCGTGGGCGGCCGCCCGATCCTCGCGCGCATGCTCGACGCGCTGGCGTGGGCCGGCGTGCGCCGCGCGGCGCTCGTGGTGGGGCACTGCGCGGATCAGGTGCGCGCCCTGGCGGGCGAGCGCGTGGGACGCATGGCCATCGACTACGTGGTCAACCCGGAGTACACGCGCGGCTCGGTGCTTTCCCTCTACGCCGCGCGCCAGTACCTGCGCGAGCCGGCGCTGGTCATGGACGCCGACGTGCTGTTCCCGCGCGAGTTCCTGCGCCGGCTGCTGGCCGCCCCTGCGCCGAGCGCGCTCCTGCTCGACCGCGGCTTCGCCGACACCGGCGAGGAGGTCAAGCTCTACACGCGCGGCGACCGCGTGATCGCGCTCGGCAAGAAGGTGGTGCCGGAGGCGTGGGACATCGTGGGCGAGGGTGTGGGCTTCTTCAAGTGCGGTGCCGAGGCCGGGCCGGCCTTCGTGCGCTTCCTCGAGCGCGTCCTCGAGGAAAACCAGGGCATGAACGAGTACGAGGACGCGCTGCACATGCTCGTCACGTCGCACCACGTGGGCTGGGTGGACGTCACCGGCCTGCGCTGGACCGAGATCGATTTCGCCGAAGACCTGCGCCGCGCCGAGGCGGACGTGCTGCCGCACGTCGTCCGGCTGGACGGCGCGTGATCGACCACGCCGCCCTCTATCTCGCCACCCCCGACGACCTGACGGCGGCCCTGGCGCCGGTCGCCGGCCAGCCGCTCGCGTTCCGCGTCATCGCCGCCGCCGTGCGCGCCGGCGCCCGTCGAGTCGCGGTGCCGGCGCGGCTGCGCCCCACCGAGGTCGGCGCGGCCGTGGCCGCCTCCGCGCGCGCGCGCGCCGCCGTCGCCTGGCTCGAGCCCGGCGCGCGTCTGCCGCCGGGGCCGCTGCTGCTCCTGCCGGCCGCCGCGCTGGCCCCGCCGGCCGGGCTGGCCGCGCTCCGCGCGGCCGGCCCGGGCGCGGTGCTCGCGGCCAGCACGCGCGAGGGCGCGCCCGTGCTCGTCGCCGACGCCGCCCTCGCGGCGGCGCTGGCCCCGGCCCTCGCCGAGGGGACGCCCCTCGGCGACGACCTCGACCGCGCGCTCAAGAGCCGCGACGTCCGCGCCGTCGCCGAGGGCTGGTACGTCCTCGCGCGCGACGCGCGCGGCGTCGCGGAGGCGGAGGCCCGGCTCTACGCCGCGCTCGGCAGCCCCATCGACACGCGGCTCGACGTCGTCCTGCACCGGAGACTCTCGTTCCACGTGACGCGCGCAGCGGTGTGGCTCGGCGTGACGCCGAACGCGATCAGCGTGGCCAGCTTCCTGGTGGGGCTCGTGGCCGTGTGGTGCTTCTGGCGCGCGAGCCAGGCCAGCGCCCTGGCCGGCCTGCTCGTGTACGTGGCGGCGGTGGTGCTCGACCACGCCGACGGCGAGGTCGCGCGGCTCACGCTCACGGAGTCGCGCCTGGGCGAGTGGCTCGACGTCATCGCCGACAACCTGGTCCACGCGCTGGTCGTCCTCGCCATGGGCGTGAGCGCGCAGGCGGCGGTGGGCGCGGGCGTCTGGCTGGGCGTGCTCGGCGCCGTCGGGATTCTGGCCAGCGCGGCGGTGGCGAAGTGGTGGCCGGACGCCGGAGGCGCCCTGGCGGACATGGGCTCGCGCGACGGCTTCTACGTGATGCTGGTGCTCTTCATCGCCGCGCGCGAGCTGCTGCCGGCGGCGCTGCCCTGGCTGATGGTGCTCGTGGCGCTCGGCTCGCACGCGTACTGGGTCGCGCGCTTCGCCTGGGTCCTCCTGCGCGGACGCTAGCCATCTCGCGCGGCGGTAACTCGCCACGCCGCGAGCGCGGGGGCGCCGCGCGCGCCGAGGACGGCTCGCCTATACGCCGTCGCTCGCGCGAGCACATCCGACCGTCGGCGGCGCGCGCAGTATGACGAGCTGAAGCTCGGGCTGTACGAGCGCCGGCTTTGCCGGCGCAATCGATCCTGGGGGAGGCATCGGAGGGGGCCGTGGAGGCCCCCTCCGAGTTAATCAGCGCGAGACGGTGCGGGCGCGGCCGGCGAAGACGGTCTTGAGGCCGAAGTAGGCGAACGAGTCCTTCAGGTTGGAGAAGAGCCGCTTGACCGCGCTCATCGACGGGTCCGTCACGTACTCGAGCGTGAGGCTCACCCGCTCCTCGTGCTCTCCGAGCGGCGTGATCGCGTGCCAGAGCTTGTCGCCGTTGAAGGCCACCAGCGTGCCCGGGTGGGTGGCGAGCTGGAGCTCGACGAGCGGGCGGCCGCCCGGGTCGTCCTTGAAGAGCTGGCACACCAGCCGGCTCGACGAGCGCTCGATGAGACCCACGAGCACCGTGTAGCGGCTGCCCTTGTAGTAGGACGTGTCGAAGTGGAAGCCGATGTGATCGCCGGGCTCCGTGTAGAAGTAGAGCGCGCACGAGTGCGGGTCGCTCTCGGGACACGGCTGCAGCGGCTGGCCCGTCACGTTCGCCAGGAAGCGGATGAACGCGGGCGCGCGGTAGAGGGCGAGGATGGTGGGCGCCTGCTCGACGAGCGTGTAGTAGCTGACGCTGCCGCCCTTCTTGTGGCGCGGGATGTAATTGCGGTGGACGGCGGGCCGCACGCGCTCGACCTCGGCCACCATGCGCTCGACGATGGCCGCCGGAAGCCAGCGCTCGAGGTGGATGAACTCGTTCTGGTTCCAGTACGTCTTCTTCACTTCGTCGAAGTCGAGGCCGCCGAGCGCGCGCTCGATCTCGTCCGCCACCACCGTCGTCGTCGACTCGCTCACGGGACCCTCCCGGGATCGCGCACTCCGAGATTCTACACGACCCTGTGTTACACTGGCTCACCAGCGGCCCCGCGCAGCAGCGAGCGCGCCACTCTGCCGAGCCAGGAGGCCATCGTGGGATCCGTCCGAGTCGCGATCATCGGCGTCGGCAACTGCGCTTCGTCGCTCATCCAGGGTGTGCAGTACTACCGTCAGGCGCCGGACGACGGTTTCATCCCCGGTCTCATGCATGCGCGCCTCGGGGGCTACCACGTCGGCGACATCGAGTTCTCCGCCGCCTTCGACATCGACGAGCGCAAGGTGGGCAAGGACCTCTCGGAGGCGATCCTCGAGGCGCCGAACAACACGGTGAAGTTCGCGGCGGTGCCGCCGCTCGGCGTGCCCGTGCAGCGCGGGATGACGCACGACGGCCTGGGCACCTATCTGGGGCAGATGATCAAGAAGGCGCCGGGCCCGACGGCCGACATCGCGGGCATCCTGCGCGAGACGAACACGCACGTCGTCGTGAACTTCCTGCCCGTGGGCAGCGAGATGGCAACCAAGTGGTACGTGGAGCAGGTGCTCGACGCCGGCTGCGCGTTCGTCAACTGCATTCCCGTCTTCATCGCGCGCGAGGCCTACTGGCGCCGCCGGTTCGAGGACCGCGGCCTGCCCATGGTGGGCGACGACGTGAAGTCGCAGCTCGGCGCCACCATCGTGCACCGCGTGCTCGCCAAGCTCTTCATGGACCGCGGGGTGCGCCTGGAGCGGACGAGCCAGCTCAACTTCGGCGGCAACACCGACTTCTACAACATGCTCGAGCGCGAGCGGCTCGCCTCCAAGAAGATCAGCAAGACGGACGCCGTGCGCTCGCAGCTCGCTCACGAGCTGCCGGCCGACGCCGTCCACATCGGTCCCAGCGATTACGTGCCGTGGCTCGAGGACCGCAAGTGGGCGCACATCCGCCTCGAGGGCCGCTCGTTCGGCGACCAGCCCATCAACGTCGAGCTGAAGCTCGAGGTGTGGGACTCGCCGAACTCCGCCGGCGTCGTCATCGACGCCATCCGGTGCTGCCGCCTCGCGCTGGATCGCGGGCTGAAGGGCACCCTCGTGGCGCCGTCGGCCTACCTCATGAAATCGCCGCCCGAGCAGTGGGCGGACGACGCCGCGCGCCAGCGGCTCGAGCGGTTCATCGCCGGCGAAGAGTAGTCCAGCGTGACGTCCCGAACCGGGCGCCTCCTGCGCCGTCTCATCCGGCTCGCGTGCGCGCGGCCGGGCCTGACGGTGGCCGTCGCCGCCGTGCTGGCGGTGGTGTCCGTCCTCTACACCCTCGCCTTTCTGCAGTTCGCGACCTCCAACCGCGCGCTGCTGCCGCAGGGCAAGCGGTACATCGAGCGGTACGTCGAGTTCGACCGGGAGTTCGGCCAGCTCGACGACTTGGTCCTCGCCGTCCAGGCGCCGTCGTTGCCCGAGGCGACCATCTATGCGAACCGCCTGGTGCGCGAGCTGCGCGCGAACCGGGTGCCGCTCGACCACCTCAACTACCGGATCGACCCCAAGCAATTCGAGGGCCGGGCGCTCCTCTACCTCTCCACCGATCGGCTCAAGGAGATCCGCGAGCGCGTCTTCGACTACCAGGAGTTCATGGAGAAGTTCGCGGACCGGCCCACCCTCGACCAGCTCGTGGACGGCATCGCGACCTCCATCGCCCAGGCCTTCGTGACCGGCCTCCTCGACCTCGGCCTCGACACCGGCCCCGGCGCCTCGAAGGGGTCGCTCGACCTGCGCTTCGTCAACGACGTGGTGACGCAGATCGCCGGGCGCCTGGATCGCCCGACGCCGTACCGCTCGCCGTGGGGCGGCCTCTTCTCCGTCGGAGGCGAGAGCAGCGAGGGCGCCGGCTACTTCCTCTCGGACGACCAGCGCTTGCTGTTCATCCTGGCCGAGCCGACGAGCGTCCGCGGCAGCTTCACGGGCGACCGCGAGGCGATCGAGGGCGTGCGCGCGACCGTCGCGGCGCTGCGCTCGGAGTTCCCCGACGTCGAGGTGGGCGTGACCGGCAAGCCGGCGCTGGCCAGCGACGAGATGGTGGCGGCCTTCCGCGACAGCGAGCGCGCGACCCTGCTGGCCTTTGCGCTCACGCTGGGCCTGCTCCTGCTCGCCTTCTGGCGGGTGGGCAAGCCGATCCTCATGCTGATCGTGCTCGCCATGAGCCTCTGCTGGTCGATCGCGGTGGCCACGCTGGTGGTCGGCCACCTCTCGCTGTTCTCGGTGATGTTCATCCCGATCGTGATCGGCATCGGCATCGACTACGGCATCTACTATCTGTTCCGCTACGAGGAGGAGCTGTTCCTCGGGCGCAACCTGCGTGAGGCGATCGAGATCACGGCCATGCGCAGCGGGCCGGGCATGCTGCTGAGCGCGATCACCGCCGCCGCCACGTTCTACGTCCTCATCCTCACGGACTTCCGCGGGCTTCAGGAGCTCGGCTTCATCGCGGGGAGCGCGCTGCTCCTGTCATGGGTCGCGATGATGTTCGTCTTCCCCGCCATGCTCATGCTCGTGGACCGCCGGCACCTCGATCGCGTCGGCGTGACCATTCCGCGCGCGATCCGCCTGGAGCGCGTCCACGTCCCGTTCGTGGACTGGATCACCAGCCATCCCAAGACGGTGCTGGCCGCCGCCGCCCTCCTCGCCGCCGTCTCCGTCTACGGCTTCAGCCAGGTCCGCTTCGACTTCAACCTGCTCAACCTCCAGGCGGAGGGCACCGAGTCGGTCGCCTGGGAGAAGAAGATCCTCGCCACCTCCGGCCGCTCCGGCTTCGCCGCGCTGTCGAGCGCCTCCAGCCTCGACGAGCTCAGGCGCAAGCAGCACGCGTTCCGCGCGCTCGGCAGCGTCTCCGAGGTCGACTCCGCGCTGCTCCTCATCCCCGACGATCAGCCCGAGAAGCAGAAGATCATCCGCGACTTCGCGCCGATCGTGGCGCCGGTGCGGGTGACGCGGCCCCAGTCCGTGGACATCGACCGGCTGCTCACCGCCCTCGAGACCCTCAAGCGGCGCTTCGACATCGCCGCCGGCGAGGCGCCGCCGGGCGACACGCAGCGGCGACTGGCCTCGCTGCGCGACGACATCGCGCAGCTGGTGGTGCGCCTGCGACAGACCGATCGCACGGTGAGCGAGCCGGCCCTCGCCTTCCTGCAGCGCCAGGTCTATCGGGACTTCGTCACGTCGTTCCAGCGGCTGCAGGCGAACCTGAACCCACGCGCGGTCGGGCTCGCCGATGTGCCGCCCGAGATCCGGCGCAAGTTCATCAGCGATCGTGGGAGCTTCCTGCTGCAGATCCACCCGGGCGTGGACATCTGGGATCGCGACGGCGCCACCCGGTTCGTGAACGATTTACGAACGGTGGACGCCGACGTGACGGGCACCCCTGTCATCACCTACGAGGCGATCCGTCTCATGGAGCGAGCGTACAAGCAGGGCACGGTGTACGCGATCGTGCTGGTGAGCGTGCTGACGTTCCTGATGCTCCGGCGCCTGCGCGAGACCGTGCTCGCGCTGGCCCCGCTGGCGCTCGGCATGACGTGGACGGCCGGCCTCATGTGGCTGTTCGACGTCAAGCTCAACCTCGGCAACGTCTTCGGGATCCCGCTGATCCTCGGCGCTGCCGCGGAGTTCGGCCTCAACATCGTCATGCGGTTCATGGAGGGGCGCGACCACGCCGGCCCGCTGGTGGCGCGCTCGACCGTGATGGCGGTGTTCGTCAACGGGCTCACCACGATCGTGGGCTTCGGCAGCCTCATGCTGGCCGCCCATCGCGGCATCTACGGCCTCGGGCTCATGCTGACGCTGGGGATGTTCGCGTCGCTCGTCGCCGCGCTGATCGTGCTGCCGGTGCTGCTGCGGCTGTTCGGAGGCAAGGCGCACCCGCTGCCCGGCGACCTGCGCGGCGCCGAGACCGCCGCGCCCACCATCGCGTCGTAGAGGCTCACGGCGCTGTCCCGATATCACCGCTTCACGCGAGAAGAATGGGCCCGGCTCCGCGCGGACGCCGCACTGACTCTCAGCGAGGCCGACCTGGCCGGCCTCCGTGGACTCAACGACCGCGTGTCGCTCGACGAGGTGACGGAGATCTATCTGCCGCTGTCGCGGCTCATCAACCTGCATATCGGCGCCCGCCAGGCCCTCCGCGGAGCGACCGCCACCTTCCTGAACACGACGGCGGCACGCGCGCCGTACCTCATCGGCCTCGCCGGCAGCGTGGCCGTCGGCAAGAGCACGACCGCGCGGATCATGCAGGCTCTGCTGGGTCGCTGGCCCGATCACCCGAAGGTCGACCTGGTCGCGACCGACGGCTTTCTCTACCCGCGCCACATCCTGGAAGAGCGCGGGATCCTGCAACGCAAGGGCTTCCCCGAAAGCTACGATCTCCGGGCTCTCATCACGTTCCTGTCGAAGATCAAGGCCGGGGAGCGAGACGTGACGGTGCCGGTCTACTCCCATCTCACCTACGACATCGTCCCCGGACAGTTTCAGACGGTCGATCAACCCGACGTGCTGATCGTCGAGGGCCTCAACATTCTCCAGGCGGGAGACCCGTCATCGCCGCCGCAACACCTCTTCCCCTCGGACTTCTTCGACTTCACGGTCTACGTCGACGCCGAGGTCGGCGACATCCGCCGCTGGTACGTCGAGCGCTTCTTCGCATTGCGCAAGACCGCGTTCCAGGATCCGTCGTCGTACTTCCACCGCTACGCCGAGCTGACCGATGACGACGCCGAGACGGTGGCCGCCTCGATCTGGCACGACATCAACGAGCCGAACCTCATCGAGAATATCCTGCCGACCCGGGAGCGGGCCCAGCTCATCCTCGAAAAAGCGCCCGATCACTCGGTGCAGAGCGTCCGGTTGCAGAAGCGGTGACGCCGCCGCTCGGCGACGACCGACCGGCGTGACGTCGCCTCGATTGGCTTCTGGGTACAGCGTCGGTCCCGGCGGTATCCCCGTGGCTCGCTGACAGGCGCACCGCTTCGTCGATTTGCGTGGTCTCACAGGGCCGCCCCGGCCCGGCGCCGGCCGCGAGACGACGGCAACCGCTACGCGCGCGTGACTTCGACGAGGTTCGAGTGGAAGGCGGGCCCGCCGCCCATATCCGTCACGCGATCGTCGGTGAGGACGTTGACGCCGCGGCCGCCGGGGTGGAAGCGGTGCCACCAGATCCCCTCGATCACGGCCACGCCGGGCCGGGTGGCGTCGGTGACGCGCGCGGTGAAGCGGGCGGCGCCACGCGGGCTCTCGACGCGCACCGCGTCGCCGTCGGCGATGCCGCGCCGCGAGGCGTCGTCCGCCGCGAGCATCACGGTGGGTGTCCCCTGCCGGCGCCGCAGCCGCTCCGACTGGCTGAACGACGAGTTCAGGAAGAAGCGGTTCGGCGGGACGATGCACTGCAGCGGAAACCGCGCGGCGAGCTCGGCGCGCTGCGGACCCTCGGCGAGCGGCGCCCACGTCGGCAGCGCGGGCAGGCCCTGCGCGGCGAGCGACGCGGAGACGAACTCGACCTTGCCCGACGGCGTCGGCGCGCCTTCCGCGAACGGCATGTAGGGCCGCGGCAGCGCCAGCCGCACCGATGGTTCGCGCTTGAGCCGCTCGAGCGTGATGGCGCTGACGTGCGGCGCTCCGCCGGCGAGCGCGTTCCGGAGCGCCGCGTCGTGGCCGCGCGCGTAGTGATCCGTGGCCACGCCCAGCGCCCGCGCCAGCGCGGCGAAGACGTCCCAGTTCGATCGCGCCTCGCCCTGCGGGGCGATCACCGGCTCGGCATACTGGAAGTAGAAGTGGCCGAACGAGCGGTACAGGTCCGCGTGCTCCATCGACGTCGTCGCCGGCAGCACGAGGTCGGCGTAGTGCGCGGTGTCCGTCATCACCTGCTCGTGCACCACCGTGAAGAGGTCCTCGCGGGCGAGCCCGCGCAGGACCAGCGTCTGGTTCGGACACACGGCGGCCGGATTCGACGAGTACACGTAGAGCGTCTTCACCGGCGGCGCCATGTCTCGATCCGTCAGCGCGCGGCCGAGCCGGATCATGTTGATCACGCGCGGCGGCGGCGCCGGCATGAGGTCGGGGCGCTCGAGCGCGCGCATGTCCATCGCGAACGCGCCGCCGGAGGACAGCAGGGCGCCGCCGTGAGGATCGGCGTAGGCGCCCGTCAGCGCCGGCAGACACGCGATGGTGCGGCAGGTCATCCCGCCGTTGTCGTGGCGCGAGAGCCCGATGCCGACGCGGATGAACGCGCGCGGGCTGGCGCCATAGCGGCGCGCGAAGGCGACGATGCTCGATGCGTCAAGGCCCACGAGCGGCGCCACGCGCTCGGGCGGCCAGGCCTTGACGTGCTCGGCCAGCGCGTCGAAGCCCAGCGTCGCGCGCTCGACGTACTCGCAGTCCACGAGGCCCTCGCCGATCAGCACGTGCATGACGGCCAGCGCGAGCGCGCCGTCGCTGCCCGGCCTCACCGGGAGATGCTCGTCGCCCTGCACGGCCGTCGGCGTGCGATACGGATCGATGACGACGACGTGGGCGCCGGCCTGTCGCGCCTGCTTCACGAGCGTCATCACGTTGATCGTCGAGTACGCGGCGTTGACGCCCCACAGCACGACGAGGTCGGCGCCGACCATCTGCTCGGAGTCGTTGCCCGTCACCTGCCCGACCGTGGCCCGCCAGCCCGTGTAGGCCGTGGACACGCAGATCGAGCGGTCGAGCCGGCTGGCGCCGAGCGCGTGGAAGAGCGGGTGGCCCGCGTAGAACTGCACCTGGCCCATCGAGCCCGCGTACGAGAACGGCAGGATCGCCTCGCCCCCGTGGTCCGCGATGATGCCGCGCCAGCGCCGCGCGATCTCCGCAACCGCGTCGTCCCACGAGATCCGCTCGAAGCGCCCCTCGCCCTTGGCGCCGACCCGGCGCAGCGGCGTGAGCACGCGCAGCGGCGAGTGAACGCGCTCGGCGTACTCGCGCACCTTGCCGCAGATCACGCCCTGCGTGAAGGGGTGCCCGGGCGTGCCGGTGACGTCCGCGATCCGGCCGTCGACGACGTCGACCTCGAGACTGCAGCAGGACGGACAATCGTGCGGACACACCGAGTGCATGAGCGGATTCTAGACTATGATGGCCGCCGATGCCCGGTCCGCTCGACCGCCTGAATCCGTTCAAGTCGGCCGACGCGCGCCGGCTTGCGATCCTCTTCGCCGTCGTCTACTTCTCGCAGGGCATGTACCACGTCGCCGACCAGGTCCTGACCCTCACGCTGAAGGAGCGCCTCGGGATGTCGCCGTCCCAGGTCGGCAAGTTCGGAACGATCATCCTCCTCCCGTGGGTCATCAAGCCCCTCTACGGCATGATTTCCGACTCCTTTCCGCTCTTCGGGACCCGGCGAAAGAGCTACTTCCTCCTCACCTCGGCCCTGGCCACGCTGGCGGGCATCGCGCTGGGGTTGGTGGGCGAGCCGACGTACTCGAAGCTCGCCGTCTTCATGCTGATCATGGGCCTCGGCATCGCGTTCACCGACGTCCTCACGGACGCGATGATGGTCGAGAACGGCAAGCCGCTCGGCCTCACGGGCGCGTTCCAGTCGGTCCAGTGGACGGCCATCAACGTCGCGATCCTCCTGGTCGGCATCGTGGGCGGCTACCTGGCGCAGCACCGTCTCTTGCAGGCGGGCTTCCTCATCGCCGCCTGTTTTCCCTTCCTGGCGCTCGTCATGGGCGTCGCCTTCATCCACGAGGCGCCGGCGAAGTCGCAGCGCGAGGAGTTTCGCGAGGCGTGGCGGGGCATCCGGAGCGCGGTCCGGGACCGCACGATGTGGGTGGTCGCCGGCTTCATCTTCTTCTGGACCTTCAGTCCCTCGATCGGCATCCCGCTCTTTTACTTCCAGACCGACACGCTGAAGTTCAGCCAGCAGTTCATCGGCCTCCTCGGGTCGCTGACCGCCGGCGCCGCCATCGTGGGCGCTGCCGCCTACGCGCCCCTGTCGCGCCGGGTGTCGCTGCACCGCATCATCGTCTTGGCCATCGCCGTCAGCACCGTCGGGACGCTCGCCTACCTCTTCTACAACGACCGGCGATCCGCGATCGCGATCGACACGGTGTTCGGCGGCATCGGAATGATCACCCAGCTCGCCTTCCTCGACCTCGCGGCCAAGGCGTGTCCCCGGCACGCGGAGGGCACGTTCTTCGCACTGCTGATGTCGGTCTACAACCTGGGTGTGCAGGGCTCGCAGGTCTTCGGCGGCTACCTCTACGAGTGGACCAGCTACAGCACGCTCGTCTGGATCTCGGCGGCGATGACGGCGGCCGCCTACTTCCTGCTGCCACTTGTCGACATCCCCGCGATCGAGCGCCGCGCGCGGGCGGCGGGCCCGCCGCCGGAGATTCGTTGAACGTGAGATGGGGGGCCCCGAAATGGCCCCCCATACCCCCCACCGCTCGGAACCGCCCCGGGAAACCCGGGGCGGTCCTCGGCCATCCGCTCAGCGACCGCCCGCTTTCTCGGCCGACTCGCGCGCGACGGCGGCGAAGATCCCGCGGGTCATGAGCGCCGCCGACGCCTCCGCCCGCGCCTCGTAGATCGCCGCGCGCGCGGCGTGGGCGGCGCGATCGTCGGGGGCCGCGGCGACGGCCCAGTCGGCGAGATGCGACGCCAGGGCGAGATCACCGCTCGCGGCGAGCGCCGTCGCCCGCGCCACGAGCGCGCCGACGCCGCCGGCCAGCGCGGCCACCTCGCGGCCCAGCGTCGCCTCCGGCGCCGGCTTGAGGTGCGCGGGCACCCCGTCCCACCAGCCACCGTAGAGGCGCCACACGTTGCGCACGACGAACTCCGGCTCGTCGTAGACGGGCTGGAGGTACGGCCGGTCGGCCAGATGCGCCGGCGGCCGCACCTCCGCGAGGATCTGCTCCAGCGTGGCGCCGGCGTTCATGCGGGCGACCGTCTCGCGCTCGAGTGTCTCCAGCCACTCCGCCGTGTCCTCCAGCACCTGCCGCACGCGGCCGGCACCGACGACGGGCACGCCGTGACCGGGCACGAGCAGCTCGGCGCCGCGCGCCGCCATCGCGCGCAGCGCGGCCGCCCACTCCGCCGCGTACCGCTGCACCTTCTGCGGATTGCCGGCGTTGGGCGCGACCCAGAAGAAGAGGTCGCCGGTGAAGAGCATCCGCCGCGCGGGCCACCAGAGCCACGTGTGGTCGTCGGTCTCGCCGCGCGCGTGCGTCAGCTCGAGCGCCACGCCGCCGATCTCGAGCCGGTGCGTGTCGGCGTACGTCGTGTCGGGGTAGTCGTACGCCGTCGGCCACGACGGCGCGATCGAGAACTGCCGCGCGTTGATCAGCCCGTTCCACGGCGCGGTCGCGCGATAGCGATCGAAGCGCCGCGCGACGTCGCGGTGACCCACGATGCGCGGGCGTGGCCAGCTGCGCGTCCGGGCCTCCTCGAGGAACGGCGGCAGGCCGCACGCGTGATCGACGTGACCGTGCGTGTAGACGGCGGCGGCGAGCGGGGCGCCGTCCCAGCCGCGCACGGCGGCGAAGGTCTTGTCGCGCGCGCGGTAGTTGCCCGTGTCCACCAGCACGAGCCCGGCGTCCGTGCGGAGCGCCGTCACGTTGGCGAAGGCGTGGACGAACAGCACCCCGGGCGCGATCTCCTCCACGGCGCCCGTGGCCCGCACGAGGTCCGGCCCCCGCACCTCGCCGCGCCAGAATCGCTCCGCCAGCTCGAGCACGGCGCCCACCCTCAGTCGCCCTCCTCGGCGGGGAGATCGGCCGCATGGGCGCGCCGAAGCCAGCGGAGCGCGCGCGGCACGTCGGCGTCGTCGGTGAGGTCGAGCTCGATCCAGCCGCGCCGCGCGAAGCGGCGATGCGGCCGCACGCCCGGCTCACGGAGCGCCCTGCCCTGGTCTCCAGGCGAGAGCCGGATCCAGAGATCCGTCTCCTTGCGCGCCAGCGGAAAGCACGCGAAGAGGCGCGCGCCGACGAAGTAGCCCCAGCGCCCGAACATCGGCGTGATGCGCACGCCGTCCCACGCGCCGAGCGTACGGTTGAGCCGCGCCGCCGGTCCGAGGCCGCCGCGCTCCAGGGCGCGGCGCGTCTTGCGTCCTTTACCGAGACCGCGGAAGCGTCGAGGCGGGGCCATGGCGGAGCGCCATTCTGCCATTGACACCACGACGCCGCCATTCGAGGGGCGTCACGGCTCCGCCGGGGCGCCCCGAGCGTTTGGGGGGTGGGGGGCCATTTCGGGGCCCCCCATCTCCATTGACACCACGGGGCCGCCATGCGAAAACGGCCTCAATTCGCCGACCTTCCGGCGCAGGAGAACGCGAACCGATGACGCCGACGTCACGCGTACGATTCGAGCCGGTCGAGGGCGCCGAGCGGCTGTTCACGCCGGCCTTCAACGAGTTCCTGGCCGCGCTCCACGATCGCCTGAACGCGCGCGCGCTGAAGCTGCGCGCCGACCGCGCGCGGCTGCTCGCCGACGCGCACGCGGGCCGCCGCCCGGCGCCGCTGCCGCCGAGCGAGGCGACCACCGGCGACTGGAAGGTGCCGCCCGTTCCCGACGAGCTCAAGAAGCCGGGCATCGAGATCTCCGGACCATGCTCGATCACCTCGATGTTCATCAACGCGCTCAACCCCGGTCCGGAGGGCGAGCGCGCCGAGGGCGACCTCGACGACGACGAGGACTCGGGCGGCCACCGACTCGTCGACACCGTGCGCGCCGCCGTCAACCGGCTGGCCGCGGTGAGTCGCGAGCTCTATTTCAACGACACCGAGCGCAAGCGCGAATACAAGATCGCGCCGGGCGAGCTGCCGTTCTTCATGCATCGTGAGCGCGGCATGCACCTGGACGAACCCGACGTGCGCGTCGACGACACCCCGGTGAACGCGGCCATCCTCGGCACCGCCCTGACGCTGTTCTACGCCGGCCGCGCGCAGGCCGACCGCGGCCAGGGCATCTACTTCTACCTGCCGAAGCTCGAGACGCCCGACGAGGCGCGCTTCTATCGCGAGCTGTTCGACGCGTGCCGCGAGCGGCTGCCGTTTCTGAGGAACGCGACCATCCGCGGCATCATCCTCGTCGAGTCGCTGCCGTGCGTGTACTTCATGGAGGAGATGCTGCACGCGCTGGGTCCCTACGCGGCCGGGCTCAACGCCGCGCGCTGGGACCTCAAGGCCTCCATCTTCGAATACGTGATGACCGAGCCAAAATCCGTCTGGCCGGACCGCTTCGGCGTGGACATCAAGACGACACCGTTCCTGTCCGACATCTTCCGCCGGCTCGTCGCGATCTGTCTGAAGCGCGGCGCCGTCCCGATCGGCGGCATGGCCACCGCGCTGCCCAGCACCGACCCGGAGGTCAATCGCGTGGCCGGCGAGGCGATCCGCAAGGACAAGGAGTGGGAGGCGGCGCAGGGCTTCCTCCGCGGCTGGGTCGCGCACATCTTCCACATGAAGACGGCGGCCGACCCGTTCAAGACGCTCATCGCCTCCGGCTTCAAGCCCACGCCGGAGATGGCGAAGCCCGACAACTACCCGGTGCGGGTCGAGGTGCCGGCCGGCCCGGTCACCCTCGAGGGGACACGCCGCAACGCGCGCATGGTCATCGAGTACGTCGAGGGCTGGCTCAACGGCCGCGGCGCCAAGGGCATCGACAGCCTCGAGGGCAAGCCGGGCGTGCACCCCGCCCTCATGGAGGACCTCGCGACGGGCCGCATGTCCGTCGCGCAGATCGCCCAGCGCGTCCGGCATCGAGCGCCGACGACGGAAGGACCCTCGGCGACCCACGACACGGCGCTCGTCAAGCGCCTGCTGCAGGAAGAGGTGGACGACATCCTCGCGCGGCGGCCCAAGGACGCGGCCACGCAGGAGCGCTATCGCAAGGCCGTCAAGATCACGATGCGGTGGATCAAGAATTACACCGATCTCGACTTCCGCTCGCTCGGCTCGTACACACGCGCCGACCTCGATCGCATTTCGCGCGAGCCTGACGCGTTCTGACCCGGCGCCGGGTGGCGCCGGGGCAGCGCTGGGGCCGTGTTCGACCACGCAAATCGACGATGGGTCGCGCCTGTCTGCGGGCCACGATGCTCAGCCGGAACCGACGCTGTACCCAGAAGACACGGGTCTCACACGGCCCCACCCCGCCCCGGCGCCACCCAGCGCGCGGACTCTCTGAAGTTTCGGACTATTTGAATTTCGAGAGGGCGCGGGCGGCGTCTGCGTTGCCGGGGTCGATCTCCAGGACGGCGCGGTATTCGCGGTAGGCGTCGGCAGGCTCGCCGATCTTTTCGTAGGCGCGGGCGAGTGACAGGCGCGCGGTGACGTTGCGCGGCGCCTGATCGCGCACGGTCCGCCACTCGTTGATCGCCTGGTGGTACTGCTCGCTGGCCCAGAGCCGCTCGGCCAACCGCTCGCGGTAGCGCACGACGCCGGGCGCCTGGGCGACGGCGGCGCGGAGCGCCTCGAGCGCACGATCGAAGGCGCCGAGCCCTTCGAGCGCGACGCCGAGCCCGTAGCGCGCGTCGGCGTCCCCGGGCGCGTCCGCCGCGAGGCGCTCCCACGCCGCGGCCGCCTGATCCCAGAGCCCGCGCTCCAGGAGATAGCGCGCGAGCGCGCGCCGGTAGCGCGACGTGTCGGCGAGATCGTGACCGGCCCGCCGGCGGATCCACGCGTCCAGCCCCGGGTCACGCGCGGCGAATGGCCCGCGCGCCACGGCGCCGCTCGGCCGCTCGCTCGCGGCCAGGGCCAGGCGCAGATGATCGAGCGCGGCGGGATCGCCGGCGCGGGCCAGCGCCTCGCCGAGCGCCCGTTGCAGCTCGGGATTGGCCGGCTCCGCCGCCACCGCCGGCTCCAGCTCCGCGGCGGCGGCCTGCGTCTGGCCGGCGCGCGCGAGCGCCACGCCGAGCGCCCACTGATAGATCGTCCGCTCGACGGGCGGCGCCGCGTCGCGCGCCGCGCGATACACGGCAAGCGCGTCGCGGACGAGTCCGCGGGCCTCGAGCGTCGCGGCCAGCTCCAGGCGGTCGGAGCCGCGTGCGGGCGCCAGCGCGAGCCACTCCGCGTCGGTGAGGCCGAGCGGACGATAGAGATCGACCAGCGCCGGCACGAGCGTCGGATCGCGGCGGGCCGCCTCGCGCGCGGCCGCGAGGCCGACCCTGGGCACCGTGTACGCGAGCCGCGCGAGCGACTCGTACATCCCGGGGTTGTCGGTGGCGAGCGCGACGGCGCGCAGCCCGTGCGTGAGCGCCGGCGCCAGCGCGGCGGCGTCGTGCCGGTCATGGACGACGGCGTCCGTCGCCTCGACCCACGCGAGCGAGCTGTGCAAGAACGGGTTGGTCGGCGCGCCGGCCAGAGCCGCGCGCAGATCCCGGCGCGCATCGGCCAGCAGCGCGGCGGCCGTCGCGCGGCGCGTGTCGGGCGTTGGCGGCGGCGCCGTCCACGCGGCGAGCGCGGCCTGATAGGCGTCGAGGGCGCGCGCGTTCAGGCCACGCGGGTTCCCCGGATCGCGCGCGAGCAGCCGCTCGGTGAGGCCGCGGCGGGCCGCCGGCCCGGACTCCTTCAGCACCGCCACGTCGAGGGTGCCGATCCAGCCGCTGCGCGCCCAGTAGACGGTCCAGCCCGCCACGACGACGAGCGCGATCAGGGCGATGGCGCCTCGCGCGCCACTGCCGAGCGCCGCCGCGCGCGCGCCGCTCAGGAGCTGCGCGCCCTCGCCCGAGAACCGCGTGTGCGCGGCGACGGTGGCGATGCCGAGCAGCGCGGCCACCAGGAGCCCGTTCGCCGGAATGCGGACGTTGAAGTCGAGAAGGCTGTGCGTGAGGAGCGCGACGGCGCCGGCGAGGGCGCCGATCGCAAGGCCGAGGGTCCACCGGTCGTGACGTCGCGCGGCCTCGCCTTCGCCGCCGTCCACCGGACACGCGCCGCGCCCGAGCAGGTGCGCGGCGACGAGGTCGCCGACCAGGCGCCAGGCGAAGAAGAGGCAGAGCAGCGCGCCCAGGGGCCCGAGCTCGAGCAGGAGCTGCAGCACGTCGTTGTGCGCGTACGGGTAGTAGACGACGCCGGCGGCGTGCGCGGCCGGCTGATAGCGGAAGTAGATCTCGCGATAGGCGCCGAGCCCCACGCCGAGGAGCGGAAAGTCGCGGAGCATCCCGAGCGAGGCCTGGTACTGCGCGACGCGATCGAGCGAGGCGCCGGACGAGGCGCCGAAGCGTGTCAGCAGCGGACCCACGCCGATCCACGCGCCATAGCCCCCGACCCCGACCAGCAGCACGCCCGCGAGCAGCGCGCTGCGCCGCGCGTGGCCGACGGCGCCGAGGAGGGCCAGGAACACGAGCAGACCGGCGCCCAGCCCGAGGACGCCGCCGCGGCTCAGCGTGAAGACGAGCGCCAGCGCCATGACGACGACGGCGATCATCGGCAGGTAGCGACGCAGCAGCTCCTCGCGCACGCGCGAGGTGCCCAGGAGCGCGCGCAGGCCGACGCGCCGGGCGTGACCGGTCCGCGCGGCCAGCCAGCCCAGGCCGAGGAGGATCGTCATCGCGAGCCACGCCGCGAGGTGATCGGGATTGCCCCACGTGGCCGCGAGGCGGCCGCGATCCGGGAAGTCGCGCCAGGCGAGCAGCCACGTCTCGCCGGCGAGATAGTCGAGGAGCCCGAAGAAGCCGAGCAGGCCGCCGAAGGTGACGAGCACGCGCGCCAGCCGGCCGAGGTCCTGCCGCGTGGTGAACGCGTTCACCACGAGGTAGTAGACGGCGACGTAGCACGCGAAGAGCAGCGTGGAGTCGAGCGTCTGGCCCGGCCGCACGCTGCCGACCGACAGAAACGGCGCCGGGAAGTCGAGCGCCAGCGCGCCCACGGGCTGCGCGGGCGCGAGGGCCCACGCCACGAGCGCGCGGTTGCCGAGCACGAGCTGGAGCGCGAGGTAGGCGAACAGCAGAAGCACGGGAAGATCGAGCGGCGTGCGGCGCCAGCTCAGGCGTCCCCGGGCGATCTGCTCGAGCAGCCACGCGGCGACGCCGACGCCCACGAGCAGGCCGCACACCGCCAGCGGCCACGGCCGCCACGCGCCCGAGGCGAGGGGCGCCCAGAGGAGCAGCGCATAGACGGCGCCGCGCGCGACTATGGGAAGTTGTATCGGCTGATGTGCAGGTGCACGCCGTGACTGCCGGCGGGCTCGAGGGAGACCTCGGCCGTGCCCTCGAGGCGCGGCGTTCCGGCGCGACGCAGCGCCGCGCTGAGCGCGAAGAAGTCCTCGGCCACGAGCGAGAGCGCCACCATGCCCTCGGTGCCGCCGACCTCCGCGGCCGGTACGACGAGCAGCGCGCCCTTGCCCACGGCCAGCATCGTGCGGGGGCCGCCGTTCATCGCGACCTCGGAAAAGCCGAAGAGCTCCTGGAAGCGTCCGGCCGTCTGCCTCACGTCCTGCGCGCCCACCACGAGGCGCTTGAGGCCGAGCGGCGAGGCGTGGCCGGGCCCCTCGCTGGACGGCGGCGTCGCCAGCTCGACGAGCACGCCGGAGCACGCGCGCGGGTGCAGGAACGCGATCTGGCCGGCGAGCCCGGCGCGCGGCGCCGTGTCGATCAGCTCGGCGCCACGATCCTTGAGGCTCACGAGCGCCCCGCCGACGTCGGGCGTCTCGAAGCAGAGATGATGGAGGCCCTCGCCGCGCCGCGCGAGGAAGCGCCCGACGCCCGAGGCCGCGTCGAGCGGCTCGAGCAGCTCGATCTCCGTGTCGCCGGCGGCGAGCAGCGCGGCGCGCACGCCCTGGTCGGCGAGCGTTTGTTCCTTGAGCAGCGGCAGGCCGAGCACGTCGCGATAAAACCGGTAGGCGTCCGCGAGCCGCTGCACCACGACGCCGACGTGATGAATCCGTCGCATCACGTGAGGATCCTCCTTACCGCACGAACGCCGCGACACGGCGGGCCCGGGCGTCGCGGATGCGGATGCGATGGTTCGGCAGCAGCGCCGCCGGCAGCGCGTCGAGTGGGACCCACTCGAGCGCCAGCGTCTCGTCGCACGTGGTGAGGCTCCCACCGCGCACGACACACTCGAAGCACACGGTCACGTAGTGCCACACATTGCCGTCCGGATAGCGGACCACCTGCAGCTCGGGATCGGAGTACACGCCGACGAGGCGCCGCGGCACGACCGTGAGACCGGTCTCCTCGCGCACCTCGCGCGCGACGGCGCCGGTCACGGACTCGCCGATCTCCACGGAGCCGCCGGGCAGACCCCACTGGCCGCCGTCCGAACGCTGCTGCAGCAAGAGCCGCCGTCGGCGATCGAAGATGACGGCGGAGACGCTGGGACGGACCCCGAGGGCGCGCTCGTGGTCACGCTCGAGAGTGATCACCGGACCACCGTACCGGACACCGCCGGGGTCCGCAAGGTCACGCCGCCGTGAACAGCCGCTGGAATTGCTCCCACGGCACGGGCGGCGTCGCCGCCACCCCCGCGTTCTCCTCGACGTGGGCGACGGCCTTCATGCCGACGAGCGCGGTGCCGACGCCCGGCGTGGAGCGCACGAACTGGAGCGCGCGCTGGGCGTCGGTGGCGAGGCCCGGCAGCACGGCGCCGAGCTCGGGCGGCAGGCCGCGCGCGAGCTGGCTCTGCATCATCGAGGCGGAGGCCATCGTGTAGACGCCGGCGTGCTCGGCGGCGCGGAGCATCGGCACGAGGCCGGCGTCGGCACGCTGGTTGGCCAGCGTGAACGCCTCGAGCATCGCGAGGTTGTAGGGCAGCTGCACGACGCGGAAGTGATGGTCGTCGCCGCCGGCCGCGCGCGCCGCCTCCAGCACCTCCGCCAGCGACAGGTGGCCGCGCTCCTGCGGCGGCACGCGGTAGCCGTTCCACGTGGCGGTGCCGTACCAGCGGATCTTTCGCGCCCGCACCGCCTCTTCGAGCGCCCCGAACGCCGCGCGCAGGCGCGAGAGAAACTCGGGGCGCTCGACCTCGTCGAGCTGCGTCTCGGGGTTGTGGACGTAGTAGACGTCGAGCGTCTCGAGGCCGAGGTTGGCCCGACTGCGCTCGAGCTGATCGGCCAGGAAGCGGGGCGTGATGCAGTGCCAGCCCACGACGTCGCCGGGCCGGATGATCCCCGGCTGGACGTAGGTGGCCGCGAAGTACGCGCGTGGATCGGGCGGCGCCTCGCCGTCGAAGGCGAGGTAGCCGCCCTTGGTGGTGACCACCACGTCCTCGCGCGCGACGGTGCCGCGGGCGATGGAGGCCGCCAGCGCGCGGCCGATCGCGCGCTCGCTGCGCTGGTGCCGGTAGTTGATGGCGGCATCGAGCACGTTGAGCCCGCGCTCGAGCGCACGCGCGATCGCCTTCTCGTAGAGCGCGTCGGTGGCGGCGTCCTCGCGGCCCAGGTAGGTGCCGAGCCCCAGCGACGACGCGCGCGCGCCGCCCGGGAACTCGCGGAAGTGCCCGGGAGCCGTGCGCTCGGCGTGGCTCGCCGCGTAGCGCGCGGTGGCCTCGGCGGTGGCGTGCCCGGCGATCACGTCGATCCTCCCGCCATCACGCCTCGCGATAGAAGAGCAGGATGAGTCCCACCGCGGTGAAGCAGCCGCGCCAGATCCAGCCTGGCCCGCGGCCCGCCGCCGGCAGTCGCACCTCGAGCCACCGGCCCCAGCCCGCGAACGCGCCGAGGATCCCGAGCGGCGCGTGGGTGACCTCGGTGAGGAACTCCTCCTTCAGGTTGAACATCGCGTGCGAGTGCGTCAGCAGGAGCCCGCCGCCCACCGCGCACAGCAACGGGAACACGTAGCCCCACGGCCGCTCCGCCAGCCGGTTCGTGCGCACCATCCATTCGAACACCGCGAAGGCGACGACGAGGAGGACGAAGGTGCGGTGCTGGAGCACGTCGGGCAGGGTGAGGCTCTCCCAGAAGCCGGCGGGGCCGAGCGGCCACGCGCGCGGATCGTTGCGGACGAAGAGGAACGTCGCGAGCCCCAGGAACACGAGCGGCCAGTGGCGCGCCGCCCGCACGCCGAGGAAGTGGAGGATCGCCAGGGCGCCCATGGTGACCACGAAGAAGCCCGCCCAGTGGTGGTTGTACTCCGACCACGCGCGCTCCACGGACTTGCGCTCGACCTGCCGGCCCATCAGCGGATCGGCCACACGCAGCAGCTCGTCGATCGGCGGGCTCGTCAGCCGCGGCGCCGCGGGGGCGAAGCGCACGGCCACCTCGCCCACACTGGCCCGATCGGTCGTCACGTCCACCGCCGGCGGCAGCGAGGTGAGCGACGCCGCCGCGAAGAGGATCGTGATGCCGAGCCCCAGCTCGACCTCGACGAAGCTGAAGAGCCGCGCCCCCGGGGCCGCCGACGCGCGGCGCACGGCGCGCATGTTCACGTACGCCAGGGCCAGGGCGGGCACGAGCAGCGCGACCTTGCTCAGCACCATCACGCCGTAGGCGGTGCCGACGAACGCGGCGAGGCCGCCGACGTACGCGAAGGTGAGCGCGAGCCCGGCCAGCACGATGGCCGCCATCGCGCGAAACGCCAGCGTGGAGAAGCGGCGCGCGACGGCGCCGACGTCGATCGGCGGGCTCGCGTAGCCGGCCACGCCGAGCAGCACCAGATGCGCGAGACCGCCCACCCACAGCGCCGCCGCCACCTGGTGCGCCGAGTCGAGCGCGATGAGCGGCGCACGCCACTCGACGCGGGCCACCGCGTGGCTCACGACGGCGGAGGACGCCACGAGCAGCGTCGCGGTCACCGCGAGCGCCGTCCACGCGCCGCGTGGCGCCGCCCGCCGCGTCATCGTCAGGGCGAGGGCGGCCACAGCGGCCGCCAGCATCACGCGCGCGCTCGCCGTGAGCGCGAACGTCGTCTCGAAGAACGCGGCGAGCGGCCAGGTGCCGTGGGCGTCGGCGACGCTCGCGAGGCCGACGAGCACGACGGTGGCCTGGGCGAGCGCGGCCCCCGCCCCCGCCGCGGCCGTCGCGCGAAGCGCCAGCGCCGTCGGCGCGTCCGGCTTGACGTGCGGCTCGGCGCGCAGCACGAAGCGCAGCCAGGCCACGCCGCCGAGCGCCACGCTCGTGAGGACGAGGATCAGGCCGCGGAGGACGACGTCGACGAACCCGGCCATCCGTCAGGGCGCCAGCCGAAACTGGTAGCTGCCGGTGACCACGTGGCCGTCGGTGGAGAACACCTGCCACTCGACCCGCCACACGCCCGGCGCCAGCGGCGGCACGACGGCCAGGAGGCTCTCGGCCACCTCGTCGTCGGCGCGTCCCGTCGGCGCCGCCGCCACCGTGCCGCGCTCGTCGACGAGGCGGACGCGCGACAGCCGTTTCTCGATGCGGTTGTTGAAGCGCAGCGCGACGTAGGGCGGCGAGGCGGTGAGCACGGCGTTGGCGGCGGGGGAGGAGGCGAGCAGCAGCGAGTGGGCCGCCGCCGGCGTCCAGCCGGCGAGCACGAGCGCGGCCGCCACGAGGGAGCGGAGCGACGTCAACGCCAGTCGTCGAGGACGAGGTGCGTCGGGTCCTCGTAATCCTCCTGCTTGCCCTTCTGCATCCTCAGCATCGTGAAGTCGACCTGGTAGCCGCACCTCACCAGAGTGCTGTAGGCGAGCCAGTAGCGCAAGTACACCGGCAGCGCCACGCGCTGCACGCCGAGCTCGTGGCCGAGGTCCTCCACCGCCGCCACGAACTGCTCGAGGTGCTCGACGCGCTTTTGCGCCGGATCGACGGCCATGTACTTCACGTAGAGGGTGCCGAACGGCGCCTCGCTGACGCCGGGCGTGTGCACGACGGCGAAGCCGACGAGGTCGCGACCGCGCTCCAGCAGCAGCGTGTCGCCGAGGGCGAGGCCGTCGACGATCTCCACTTCTTTGGCGACGTCGAGGCCGCGGTAGAGCGCGTTGGTGATGCGGTGCACGCGCGCGAGCCCCGCCTTCTTCTTCGTCTCCTCGAGCTGCGAGAAGCGGCGCACGGCGAGCGGTCCGCGCGCCAGCTTGGTGGCGGGGCGCGGCGCGTTGCGGTCGAGCACGCGGCTCATGAGCGCGGTCAGCGCCTTCGGGCGGTAGCCGAACTTGTGATAGAGCGCCAGGTGCTTGGGGCTCGTCGGGTACGTCATCACGCCCTGCAGGGTCGTCTTGTTCTCGTCGAAGAACTCCTGCGTGGCGCGGATGAGCTGCTGGCCGATCGTCTGGTTCTGGTAGTTCGTCAGCACGGCCACGGGACCGAGCAGGCCGACCGAGCCCCATGCGACGGCGAGCGCGGTGCCGACGATCTTGGCATTATCCTCCTCGGCCACGAAGCAGCCCCACGGCTCCATCAGCCAGCGGTGGTGGACGTACTGCGCGCCTCCGAAGGCCTGGCGCGGCCGCGTGCCGAGCTGCCGCTCGAGGAAGTCGCCGAACGTCTGCTCGAGGACGTCCTTGACCCTGGAGAGATCGCCCTTCCGAACGCGCCGGACCTGGACCTTGGGCAGCCGCCCCTGCGGATCCAGCCCCGCGCGATCGACGGTGGCCCTCACGAGGCGCCCGCGAGGTCTTCCAGCAGCGTGATGATCCCGGAGTGGTCGAGGCCGCCGCGTCCCTTCACGCGCATCGCGTTGAAGAGCTCCTGCACCACCGCCGTCGTCGGCAGCGGCACGCCGAGCGCCCGCGACGACTCCATGATGAGGCCGAGGTCCTTGAAGTGGAGGTCGATCTTGAAGCCGGGATTGTAGGTGCCGGCGATGTAGTTCGGCTTCTTCTGCTCGAGGCACTTGCTGCCGGCGAGCCCGCCGGCCAGCGCCGTGAGCAGCAGCTCGCGGTCGAGCCCCGCCTTCTTGCCCAGCGTGAGCGCCTCGGCCAGCGCGGTGAGATTGCCGGCGACGATGATCTGATTGGCGAGCTTGGTGAAGCCGCCGAAGCCGAGCGGGCCGAGCAGCGTGATCGTCTTGCCCAGCGCCTGGAAGATCGGCAGCACCGCGTCGAACGTCGCCTTGTCGCCGCCGACCATGATCGACAGGGCGCCGTCGATCGCGCCCTTCTCACCGCCCGACACCGGCGCGTCGAGCATCTTCACACCCTTGGCGGCGAGCGCCTTGCCCACCTTCTGCGAGACGATCGGCGAGATCGTCGACATGTCGACGAAGATGAGGCCAGCCTTCGCGCCCTCGATGATGCCGTCCTTGCCGAGCGCGACCTGCTCGACGTCGGGCGAGTTCGGCAGCATCGTGATGAGCACGTCGCACTGCGCCGCAACCTCTCTGGGCGACGACGCGGCGCGCGCCGCCGACTTGACGAGGTCGTCGACGGGGCCGCGGCTGCGGCTGTGCACGACGACCGGGTAGCCGGCCTTGATGAGGTTCTTCGCCATGGGCCGGCCCATGATGCCCAATCCGATGAATCCGATGGTCTGTGCCATGACTCCCCCAGACGAGGACGGCTATGCGGGCGAAAACCCGCGTGAACACTGGAGTTTGCCCCGCGCGCGCCGCAGACAAGTAACACATCGGGCTCAGAGGGGTCAAGGCGGATTGCTGCGGACACCTTTCATCCATGTCTCGAGAACCTGGATCGACGCCAGGTCCGTCGCCGGGCACTCGAGAGGGTTTGTCGACAAGACCAGCAAATCCGCGCGCTTACCGGGTTCGAGGCTGCCGGCGACCGCGTCGATGCGCGCCGCGCGCGCCGCGCCCAGCGTGTACGCCTCGAGCGCGGCGGAGACGGAGATCGCCTCCTCCGGCGCCGCAACGCGTCCCTGCCGGCTCGTGCGCGTGACGGCAGCGGCGATGCCGACGAGCGGCGCATTCGAGCCGCACGGGTAGTCCGAGGAGAATGCCTGGCTCACGCCCGCGCGCGCCACGCTCGCGAACGGCCGCTGCAAGATGGCCGGATCGGGCGGCGTCGCGCTCACCGTCGCGTGTGCGTCCCACAAAAAGGATGGCTGCGCCACCACCCAGATCCCGAGCGCGGCGATCCGCGCGATCAGCTCGGCGGTGAGAAAGATCGCGTGATCGATGCGGACGCGCGCGCGGCCCTCGGGCATCGCGCGCACCGCGTCCTCGATGGCGCCGACGGCGGTCTCGAGGCCGAGGTTGCCGATGGCGTGACAGACCACGTCGCGCCCGGCGCGCCACGCGGCGAGCAGCAAAGCCGCCAGCTCCTCGCGCGTGTAGAAGAGGAAGCCGCTCGTGCGTGGCGCCCCGTCGCGGATCACGCGCATCGCGCAGCGGTAGCCGCCGTCGACGAAGATCTTCAGGGCACCCGGTGCCGCGTCGTCGGGCCGCTCGAACCAGCCGCGCGAGGCGACCATCACCTCGTCCACCTCGATGGCCAGCGCCCCGGCCGCGCGCGCCTCCGCGTAACGCCGCGCCATCGCCGGCGTCACCGCCGCATCCTGGATGGCCGTGATGCCGAGCGCGGCGTAGCGGCGGCTGGCGGCGCGCGCGACCTCCGTGAAGCGCGCCTCCCACGCCTCGCGCGAGGCCGTCTCGGCGCGGCTCAGCGCGCGCTCGAAGAGCAGCCCGGTGGGCTCGCCGGACTTGTCGCGCGCGATCTCGCCGCCCGGCGGATCCGGTGTGCCGCGCGCGATCCCCGCCTCGGCCAGCGCGCGCGAGTTGGCGACGCATTGATGGTGGGAGAAGTGCATGACGAGGGCGGGGCGGTCGGGCACGGCGGCGTCGAGATCGCCGCGCGTCGGATGTGCGCCGATGAGGTGATGGTCGTAGCCGACGCCGCGCACCCACGCGCCGGCGGGCGTGTCGGACGCCGCGGCCGCGAGCGTCTGCTGGAGATCGGCCACCGAGCGCGCGGCGCGGCAGTCGGCCCACAACGTCTCGAAGGCGCCGATGGAGAAGTGATTGTGCGGATCGACGAAGCCGGGGACGACCGTGCGCCCCGCGAGGTCGATGACCTCGTAGTCGTCCTCGCGGAGCCAGAGCACCTCGTCGGTGCCGCCGACCTCCACGATGCGCCCATCCTTCACCGCGAGGGCCTGCGCCACCGGCAGGCTCGCGTCCATCGTGAGGACGGTGGCGTTGACGAGGAGGTGGATCACGATCCGCGGATGCTAGATTGATGACGCATGCGCAAGCTGCGGGCCGCCATGGCGATGGTGTTGCTCGCCGCGTCGTCCGCGACGGCGTTCGATTTCATGGGCAGCGTCGGCATCGTGGACATCGACGCCGGCGGCCGCGCGTGCATGGACATCGCCAACCCGCGGCTGCGCGTCGGCCAGCGGCTCACCGTCGTCACGCTCACGGCGCCCCAGGCAGCCGTCGCCGCCGAGGTGACCGCGCCGCACGCGAGACCATGTCGCGGCGAGGCCAACGCTCGCGCTGACGACGCACACTATGTGCTGCGGCTTGCACCCGGGGCCGCGGACGCCACCGTCGCCCTGGCCGTGCTCGCGCCGGTCTCGGCGTTCAGCGCGATGCGAGGCCTGCTGAGCGCGGACCTGGACGGCGATGGCCGGCGCGCGTACTTCCGTTCCTGCGCGAGTGCGGAGGGTCTGCATCTCACCGTGTGGTCGGACGCGCCGCTCGGTCGGCGGCGCTTCCACGCCTACCACTACCTCGGCTACGACGTCGATCCCAACTGCACCGAGGCCGACGTGCGCCCCTGAGGCGTCGTCGTCCGCGCTGAGCCACAGCAGGAGGTGGATCACCGGCGTGTGGCGAGGGCGACGAGCGCGGGCCCGCGGAGCGAGGCGATGCGCGCGTGACCCACGTGGGCGCCGAGCCGACGATAGAAGCGCAGGGCGCGGGCGACCGCGGCCGCTACTTCCTGGCGCCCCAGAGCTCCTTCGAGAGCCAGTCGAGACCCAGGTCCTTCAGCGTCTGCGGCAGGGGCTTGCCGGTCTTCCGGTCGTAGCCGACTTCCCTGTACCAGGTGTCGACCATCTTCTCCCACTGTGCCCCGACCGCCTGCCCGGCCGCGGGGCCGTCGTGCGGCGTGGAGCCGTAGCGGTACGACGGCTGTTCGAGATCGGGCGTGAGCCCGCAGCGCAGCGCCGTCGCGCGGTTGATGGCGGCGGTGCGCCGGCCGAAGCGCATCGCCTCGGCCACCGTGTAGTACCAGCCCGTCGCCGCCGACAGCGCGCGGCAGACGTTCTCGAGGCGCGTGCGCGTCGTGAAGATGCAGATGCCCAGCGAGTCTTCGAACGCGCGGCGGCCCCGGCAGCCCGCCACGAGCTTGGCGACGTCCACGCCGTCGAACGGGTTGATGCGCGCGGGCAGCCCGAGCTCCGTCTGGTGGACGGGGTTGCCCGTCTCCATCGTCGCCGTCGACGACGTCGCGGTGTCGAGCATCTCCTCCCAGCGCGCGCGGTGGTCGTGGCCGCGCGGCGAGGCGCCCTTGCCCGTGTAGATCGCGGCCTTCGCCGCCTCGCCGCCGAGCTTCTCGGAGGCGCGCTTGACGCCCTCGGCGAGCAGGTCGCCGAATCCCTCGCGCCGGCTGATCATCTGCAGCAGCCGGTTGGCGCCGGCGACGTCGCCCCACTTGAGATCGAACCCCACCTGCTGCTTCGTGAGCCAGCCCTTCTCGAGGCCCTCCATCACCCAGCCGATCACCCAGCCGAACTCGTTGACGTCCACGCACGCGCGGTCGGTCTGCGTGTTGAGCCAGGCCACGGCGCTCTGGTCGGTGGCGCCGATCGTCCAGCCCGCGCCCGACCAGCCCTCGTACTCCGGCTCGTCGACGGTCTTGCCCTTGTACGGCCCCTGCCGGATGACCGACATGTGGCAGTGGTGCATGCCGCACGCGTTGCACTGGTGCCCGCGATGGTCGAAGCCCTCGCGCAGCCGCGGCGCCTCCCACGACTTCATGTCCACGTTGCCGGTGACGCTCGTCGTGTAGTTCCGGATCGGCAACGCCCCCATCTTCGAGAGGTTCACGACGCCGGGCAGCGTGCCGTACTCGTAGAGCGAGCGCGCCGAGGGATCGGTCTTGAGGTCGTGCGCGATGTCGTCGGCGGCCTGGATGACCCCGCGCGGGTCCGCGGCGCGCAGCGCCTTGGTGCCCTTCACGATCGCGACGGCCTTCAGCTTCTTCTTGCCCATGACCGCGCCGACGCCGTTCTTGGACGCGACGTGGCCGTAGTCACCCTGGATGGCGGCCCAGCGCACGAGATGCTCGCCGGCGGGACCGATCGAGTAGACCGAGAGCTGGTGTCCCGTCATGCCGAGGTCGCGGCTCAGCGCGTCCTGCGTCTCCCACGTGTCCTTCCCGAGGTACGGCTTGGCGTCGCGGATCTCGACGCGGTCGTCGTCGATGTGGAGGTAGACCCAGTCTCTGGCCTGTCCCTGGATGACGATGGCGTCGTAGCCGGAGTACTTCAGATTCGTCCCGAAGAAGCCGTTGGCCTGCGTCGAGGTCGGGCCGTTGGTGAGCGCGCCGATCGTGACGACGGTGAGACCGCCCGTGCCCCACACGGGCAGACCGGCGAGGGGGCCCGTGCCGAGCACGAGGCGGTTGTCGGGGTGGTCCCACGAGACGTTTCCCTTTCCCTTCCGCGTCTCGCGGTAGAGGATCATGGCGCCGAGCCCGGCGCCGCCGATCAGGTCACGCATCTCGTCGGGCTTCCACGGCTCGCCCCACACCTTTCGCTTCGTGAGGTCCACACGCAAGATCTGGCCGGCGTAGCCGCCGGGCAGCGCGGGTTGGGGCTTGCCGACCTGCTTGGGAGCGCTCAGGGTCACAGGGCTCATACGGCCACCGGGGTTTCGCCGGGCGCCTTCGACGGGCGGCCCAGCACGGTTTCGGGGAGGAGCGCGCCCGTCGTGCCGGACGCGATGTACGCGGTCTTCACGTCGAACGGATGCGCTTTCAGATGGTCCTTGAACCGGCCCAGCGACACGCCCGTCTGCACCAGCCCCTTGAGCATGCCCACGTCGTTCGTCGTCCACACGTCGCCCGAGCGGCCGATGATGATGGCGCCCGTGAGGCGGTCGCCGCTGAAGAGCAGCTTGCGATAGGCCGCGCGGTCGCGCTTGAGGCCGCTGACGGCCTCCGCCTTCGCATCGTCCCACGCGCCGAACGAGGCGGCGTCGAGGTGGCAGACCTCGACGATGTTGACGATGAGCGAGCCCTTGTAGGCGACGTCCTTGCCCGCCATGTTGGCGCCGACGACGCGCCCGTGCTCCTGCGCCGTCGGCTCGATCGCGTGGAGCGCCGGCTGGCCGGAGACGAGGTCGCGGCCCTCCGCCACGTCGCCCGCCGCGTAGACGTTGGGGACGTTGGAGCGGAGATGGTCGTCGACGACGACGCCGCGGTCGATCTGCACGCCGGCGCCCTCGAGCCAGTCGAGGTTCGTCTTGATACCGGTGGCCATGATCACGACGTCGCAGACGAGATCGGCGCCGGCGGCGAACTTCAGCCGCTTCTTGCCCTTGGCGTCCTCGATCTTCGTGACCTTGACGTCGGTGCGGATGGCGACGCCGTGGGCCTCGAGCCAGCTCTCGACGACCTCCGCGCCCGCGGCGTCCACCATGCGCGGCAGGATCCGCGGCGCCACCTCGACGATGGTCAGCTTCGCGCCGAGCGCGAGGATCGAGTTGAGGATCGTGAACGAGATGAAGCCGGCGCCCACCATCACCACGTGGCTGCCCGGCGCGATCGAGGCGATCACGCCGCGGCACTCGTCGAGCGTCCAGAAGGAGTGCACGTTGCGCCCGTCGGCCCCGGGCACCGGGGCGCGCACCGGCGCGGAGCCGGTGGCGATCAGGCAGTCGTCGTACTCGACCTTCGTGCCGTCGTCGAGCGTGCACACGTTGGTCTTCACGTCGAGCGCGGTCACCCGCCGCCCGAGGTGCGCCTTCACCTTCCACTGCGCGAGCAGCGCGGCGCTGGCCGTGAAGACGTGGCTCTCGGCGATCGAGCGGTCGAGGTAGTACGGCAGCACCATGCGCGAGTACGGCTTCTCGGCGCTCACCAGCGTGATCTCGGAGGGCTCGCGCTCCTCCTCGCGGATCGTGCGCATGGCGTTCATGCCCGCGGTGCCGCCGCCGATGATCAGGTGTCGGCGCGCCATCAGCGGCCTCCTCCGTTCGTCGCGAGCACGTGCGAGGCGCGCTCGCGCGCGAAATCGTGCAGCCAGTCGGCGGTGGGGACGTCCTCGTACTCGATGGCGGCCGTCGGGCACGCGTGTGCGCAGGCCGGATCGCCGCCACAGAGATTGCACTTGAAGGCCTTGCGCGTGGAGGGGTCGTAGAAGACCGTTCCGTACGGGCAGGCGATCGTGCAGAGCTTGCAGCCCACGCACCGGTCGTCGAGCACGTCCTTGGCGCCGGCGGCGTTGATGGTGATGGCGCCCACCGGGCAGGCGGTCATGCACCAGCCCTCGGCGCACTGCGTGCACGTGTAGGGCGCGTACGAGGTGTGGCCCTCGAAGGGCGACACGCGGATGACGGACTTCGCCGGCTGGAACGCGCCGACCTGCATGTACGAGCACGCGATCTCGCAGCGCAGGCAGCCGGTGCAGCGCTCGGGCGTGATCTTGAGAACTTTCACCGTTTCTTCTTCCCCCGTCCCTTGGTGCTGCCTTCCAGGCACTCGATGAACTCGTCGAGCGGGATGGCGGCCATGGTCATTCCCGCCGAGCCGCCGCGCGCGCCCAGCTCCACCGACACGCGCGAGATGGTTGCGTTGTCCGGCGCCTCCACGATCGTCACGAAGTCGTACGGACCGAGGACCGCGTACTGCGCGACGACGCGAGCGCCCATGCGGCCCACGTCGGCGTTGACCTTCCGGATCCAGCCGGGCCGCTCGCGAAGCACCTTGCGGCCGGACTCCGACAGCGTGCTGAGCATGACGTACAAGCTCACGGCGGGTCCTCCTTCGAAGCTCGTGGCCGCGAGAACGCGCGCCAGTATAGCACGCGATTTTTGACCATTCGGCACCATGGCTGGACGTGCAGCGCGGACTCCTCGCCCCATGCAGGCCGTTTCACGAACCGTGCAGCGTCGCAGACGCGCGGCGGCGTCGGAACGGCCCGTTTCCCGCGTGGCACGTGCTTTGCCCCTCGTCCAGGCATGGCGGGTCCGCGTCCCGTCTCCATCGCCCTCGCCGCGCTCCTGACGCTCGCCGGCTGCGCCACCTCCACGCGCACGGCGCGGATGGGCCCGCTGGCCACGGGACCGCTGGTGACGCTGATCGTGACCGACGATCGCGCGGTGGTGGAGCGTGAGTGCCGCGAGGTGCCCGCGCTCGGGCCGATCCTCGGGTGCTCGATCTGGCGCACCGTGCACCCCGACGGCCGCACCGAGGTGAAGATGATGAAGGTCGTCCGCTACACCGACGCGCTGCCCTCGGCCCTCGCCCTCGAGATCGACGCCCACGAGCTCTGCCACGTGGTGGCCGCGCTTCAGCCGATCGACGATCCCTGCCACCTCGGCAACGGCGGCGTCGTCCAGTCTGTCGGCAACATCCGCGGGATGACCCGCTAAGAAGAAGAAGCGTCGGCGATCGAGGCGCGCCACGCTTTGCCGGGGCGCTTCCGAGCGTTGGGGGGATCGAGGCGCGCCACGCTTCGCCGGGGCGCGACGAGCGTTTGGGGGGATCGAGGCGCGCCACGGCTTCGCCGGGGCGCGACGAGCGTTTGGGGGGTATGGGGGGCCATATCGGGGCCCCCCATCTAAACAGGCGCCTGTTCGCCCGAGGGCTTCAGGAATAGATAGACGCTCGTGAAGTCGCGCCGGCCGAGGCCGTGCGACGAGGCCAGCCGCAGCACCTGCTGGGCCGCGGGCGCGACCACGACCGGCACGCGCAGCTCGCGCGCGGCGTTCACGGCGAGCCCCAGGTCCTTCGCCATCAGGTCGGTCATGAATCCCGGCGTGTAGTCGTTCGACGAGGCCGACTTCGCCACGATCCCCGGCACCGGGTGCATGAACTGCATCACCCACGTGTTGCCGGACGACTTCGAGATGACGTCGGTCAGGATCCCGGCGTCGACGCCGAAGCCCTCGGCGATCCGGAACGCCTCGGCCACCGCCACCGCGGAGACGCCCGCGATCAGGTTGTTGCAGAGCTTCGCGACCTCGCCGCTGCCGACGGCGCCGACGTGGATGACGTTGGCGCCCATCGCGATCAGCGCCGGCCGGGCCTCCTCGACGTCGCGCGCCTCGCCGCCCACCATGATGGCCAGGGTTCCCTCCTCCGCGCGCGGAACGCCTCCGGAGACCGGCGCGTCGATGAAGCGCACGCCCTTCGCCGCGAGCGACTGCGCCACCCGGCGCGAGGCGGCCGGATCGACGGTGGACATGTCCACGCAGAGCCGGCCGGCCGTGAGGCCTTCGGCGATGCCGTTCTTGCCGAGGTAGGCCGTCTCGATGTGGGAGGACGAGGGCAGCATCGTGATCACGAGATCGCTGCGCCGCGCGGCGTCGGCGGCCGACTCCGCGCGTGTCGCTCCGCGCTTCTCGGCGTTCGCGAGCGCGGCCGGCGCCACGTCGTAGGCGACGACGCCGAACCCCTTCTTGACGAGGTTGCCGAGCATCGGCGCGCCCATCGTTCCCGTTCCGACGAATCCCACGTTCATGCTCGCTCTCCTTGTGCCGGCCGAATGGTGTCAGGCATGATCACGGCCCATGTCCGCGACGTCAAGTCCCGCGCGCGTTCGCGGCCTCGGTCTCATCGCGCTCGCCGCCGTCTCCTGGGGAACGACCGGCTCGGTGACGACGCTGCTGGTGACTCGCGCGGAGGCGACGCCGCTCGTCGTCGGCGCCGCACGCGTGCTGGTGGCGGCCGTCCTGCTGCTCGCGGCCGCGCGCGCGTCGCGCTGGAGGCGCGCCGGGGTGACGGGCGGGCTCTGGCCCGCGGCCGGCGACGTCTGGCGGTGCGTCGCGCTCGGCGCGTGCATGGCCGCCTTCCAGGCGACCTACTTCACCGCGGTCACGCGGGCGGGAATCGCCGTCACCGCGCTGGTGGCGATCTGCTCGGCGCCGATCATGATCGCGGCGCTGGCGGCGGTGCTGCTCGGCGAGCGTCCGACGCCGCGCCTGGCGCTGGCGCTCGTGCTCGGCGTGGCCGGCACCGGGTTGTTGGTGGCGGCGCCCGCCGCGGGAATGACCGCGCCGCGGCCGCTCAGCGGCGTGATCCTGGCACTCGGCGCGGGACTCGCCTACGCGCTCTACGTCGTGCTCGCCAAGGGTGCGGTGGCCCGGATGGCGCCGCTGCCGCTGGCCGCGCTCACCTTCGCCGTGGCTGCGGCGCTCACGGCGCCGGCGCTGGCCACGCCCGGCGCCGGACGCCAGCTGGCGCTCGGATGGCCGTGGCTTCTCTACCTCGGCGCGGTGACGACAGCCGGCGCGTACGCGCTCTACACGGCGGGACTCCGGCACGTCCCGGCGTCGGCGGCGGGCGTGGCGTCGCTGCTCGAGCCGCTCACGGCGACGCTGCTGGGCGTGATCCTCTTCGGCGAGCGCCTCGGCGTCGCAGGGTGGGCGGGGGCGGTGCTGTTGCTCGGCGCGCTCGTGCTGCTGGTTCTGGCCGAGCGGCGCTGACGCCGCTGCTCAGGGCATCGTGATCGTCGTGGCGTCCCCGTTGCTCGAGATCGTGAACGTGCTGTTGACCGAGTCCGCGCCATAGGCGTAGGCGGCCCAGCCGGACGGCGGTGGCGGCACCATCGCCATGAACGGCCCGGCCGTCTGACCCAGGCCGTTCGTCACGACGGACGTGAGATCGGCGAGCGCGGGAGGCGCGACGTTCATGTGCGCCGAGTAGACCGCGACCGCCGACGCCATCGCCCGGATGTCGCCCTGGGCCTTCGCGATGCGGGCCTTCGCCTGCACGTTGGCGTAGAGCGGGATCGCAATCGCCGACAGGATCCCGATGATGGCCACCACGATCAGCAACTCGATGAGCGTGAACCCCGCCTGTCGCCCTCGCACAGTGCGCCCCTCTCTCGGCCCGCCGATGTTGGCGGCCGTCGTGTCACCTCGTTGCAGGTGGAGTGCCACAACCCTCAGCCCTATGAAATCAGCCATTTGACTCACGAATGGAGCTCTGCGGCTGCCGTAGGCTGGTCCGTATCTTGTCAGCGGCCGACGGAAATCGTCAGTCACGGCCAGTCCGGATCGGCCGGCTCACCGCCCGGCTGAACGTGCAGTTCGGGATGACCGCCGAGTGCTTGCCCGAGCCGCCGGCCACGACGACGTAGACGTCGTCGGGCGACGGCACCTGCGGCATCAGCGCCGCCGGATCGCTCACCGCGTTCATCCAGGCGGGCCAGTCATGCATGCCCCACATGCCGGCCAGCTTGAGGCGGCCGAGCGGCAGGCGCGCGTGCTCGTAGACGAATCGCTGCACGTCCGCGCGCGCGAAGCCGTCCTCCGCGATCGTGCGCGCGTGCTCGGGCCCGAGCGCCACGAGCAGCTGGCTCTGGGCGAAATACCAGCCGACGTTCGAGCCGAGGGAGACGGCGGTGTCGCAGAGCGTGGTGAGGATCCCCGAGGCCGACGTGGAGACGTGATCGTTCACGTTATGCGGCGGCTCGCCGCCGTACACGGTCACCGTGTCGCCGCTCGCCATCGGCTCCCAGGGCGACGCCGCCTCGTTCTCCGCGATGCAGAACGAGAACTTCGCAGGGCTGCCCTGCGTGGCCATGTCGTAGCGGCCGGGCCAGGCGCCGCCGACGTTCAAGAGGATGAGCCGGATCGCGCGGCCGATGGTCGCGTTGGCGCGGAAGCCGGGGCCGAAGCAGCCGCTGCCGCCGTGCAACCCGAGCTCGAGGCCGTACGGACCGTTGACGACGAGCAGCGGCGCCACCGGATGCGTCGTCGCCTGCACGCCGTAGAGGTTGAACGCGCGGTCGAGCATCGCGTCCACCGCGGCCGCCACGACCGGGAACGCGCGCGGCTCGCAGCCCGCCATCACCGCGTTGACGGCCAGCTTCTCGAGCGTCACCTGCCGCCACAGGGGCGGCATCACGCCGAGGCTCCTGGCGCCGTCGCGGCCGCCGAGCATCGCGCTCACGCGCTCCTCGGTGGGCGCGATGATCGGCAGGCCGTCGGCCCAGTTGCGCGCGGTGAACGCGTCCAGGATGGCGACGGGATCATCGCCAACCGTGATCGGGTCTGTCGTCGCGGGGTCCGCGAGGCCGGCGTGGGCCGCGGCCGTGGCTGCGGTCGCCCGGTCTTTCGTCCCGGCGCCGGCCGCGCCCGAGATGAGCGCGCTCAGCTGCTCGAAGGCCTGCTGCGCGCGTCGAGCGATCGCCTCGGGACGCTCACCGCCGAGCGGGTGCTCGACGACGAGCAGCGGCAGCGCGGAGACGCCCTGGGCGCCCATCTCGCTGACCGCGAGCCCCTGGAAGGCCGTCGTCCCGATGAGCCCGGCCGGCGTGCCGCGCTTGGCCAGCGCGATCGTGTCGTGGAGACTCCACGACGTGCACGACCCTCAGTCGGCGGAGCCGGCGAAGACGACGTCGCACGCCTTCGCCAACTCGTCGATCAGCTCGGGCGACGCCGGCGTGGAGGCGTTGGCCTTCTTGCGATGGACGACGGCGGCCACGCCGTAGCGCTCGCGCAGCAGCGCGCCGAGGTCGCCGACGAGGCGGTCGAAGTTCGACTTGGTGTTGTCGAGGAAGCCGACGGTGCGGCCGTTCCAGCTCTGGGGCAGCGACGGCACGGCCACCGTCTGCGCCTTCACGACGCCGACGGGACTCAGGACGCGGATCTGGGCCATGACTTCTCCTCTATTATTTCTTCTTCAACCCGGTCGAGCGCGTGAGAAGGCGTCCGACCGTCTCGTGCAGCTCGGTCAGCATCGAGCGCTTGACGCGGACCGTGATCGACTCGACGGGCTCCGTGCTGCCGACCTTGTGGATGACGAGGGTGCCTGTGAACTCCGCCGCGCGCTCGTCGACCGCGGCGAGGCCGCGCATCTGCAGTAACTCCCATGTGTCCGCCATGGCGGCCATCTTACAATAGGCGTTCGATGGTCATCGCCGTGGACGTCGGCACGTCGTCGGCCCGCGCGAGCGCCTACGCCGCGGACGGGCGGCCCGTGGCCGGCCTCTACCACCAGGCGCCCTACGAGCCGCGCGTCACCGCCGACGGCGGCGTCGAGCACGATCCCCGGGTCCTCCTCGACGCCGTCGCCACCTGCCTCGACGCCGTGTGCGCGCGCGCCGGGCGCGCCACCATCCTCGGCGTCGGCCTCAGCACCTTCTGGCACGGCCTCTGCGGCTTCGACGCCGCCGGCCAGGCGGTGACGCCCGTATACATGTGGGCCGACGCGCGCAGCGCGCGCGACGCCGGCCTGCTGCGCTCCGCGCTGGACGAGGCGGAGCTGCACGAGCGCACGGGCTGTCATCTGCACTCGTCGTACTGGCCGGCCAAGCTGCGGTGGTTCGCGCGCGAGCGCCCCGCCGAGGCGCGGCGGGTCACGCGCTGGGGATCGTTCGGCGAGCACCTGGAGCTGACGCTGTTCGGCGAGGCGGCGACGAGCGTGTCGATGGCGTCGGCCACGGGCCTCTTCGACCTCGCGGCCGGGGCCTGGGACGCCGAGGCGCTCGCGGCCGCCGGCATCGAGCCGCACCACCTCTTTCGGGTCGTCGATCGCACCGAGGGACGGCGCGGGCTACGCCGCGAGTGGGCCGCGCGCTGGCCCGCGCTGCACGCGGTGCCCTGGTTCCCCGCCGTCGGCGACGGCGCCGCCGGCAACGTCGGCTCCGACTGCACCGAGCCGGACCGGATCGCGCTCAACGTCGGCACCTCGGCCGCGCTGCGCATCGCCACCGACGGGACCCGGCCACCGCCGCGCGGCCTCTGGCGCTACGGCGTCGACCGTGGCCGCCTGCTGCTCGGCGGCGCCACCTCCGAGGGCGGCAACGTGTACGCGTGGTGCCGTGAGACGCTCCGGCTGCCCGACGACGCGACGCTCGAGCGGCGGCTCGAGACGATGCCCCCGGACGGCCACGGCCTCACCGTGCTGCCGTTCCTGGCCGGCGAGCGGGCGCCCGGCTGGCGCGGCGACCGTCACGGCGCGGTGGCCGGGCTGTCGCTCGACACGGGGGCGCTCGAGATCCTGCGCGCCGCGCTGGAGGCGGTCGCGCTGCGCCTGGCGCTCGTCTACCGTCTCCTCGCGCCGCACGCCGCGCGCGCGCACCTGATCGTCGCCTCCGGCGGGGCCGTGACGCGCTCGCGCGCCTGGAGCCGGATGCTGGCCGACGCGCTCGGTCATCCGGTGACGTGGTCGCACGAGCCGGAGACGACGAGCCGCGGCGCCGCCCTGCTCGCGCTGCACGCGCTCGGCGCCCTGCCCGACCTCGCCGCCGCGCGCGCGCCGCTCGGCGAGACCTTTGAACCCGATCCGGCGCACCACGCGCGGTACCGCGACGCGCTCGCGCGGCAGCGCGCGTTCGACGAGAGGGTATGATCGTGCCCATGGCCGCGACCCCCGAGATCCGTATCGTCAACGATCCGAGCGCGCTCGCGGAGACCGCGGCGCAGGAGGTGCTCGAGGTCGCGCGCGCCGCCGTCGCCGCGCGCGGGCGCTTCACGGTGGCGCTGGCGGGCGGCTCCACGCCGCGCGAGACGTACCGGCGGCTCGCGCAGCCGCCGCTCGCCGCGCAGATGCCGTGGGACCGCACCGTCCTCTTCTTCGGGGACGAGCGGGGCGTGCCGCCGGATCACGCGGATTCCAACTACGGCATGGCACACGCGGCGCTGCTCTCGCGGGTGCCGATCCCGCCCGACCGCGTCTTCCGCATTCCCGGCGAGCGCGCCGATCCCGACGCCGTCGCGGCGGAATACGCGCGGACGATGGCCGAGGTGCTGGGCGTGCGGCGCGGCGAGGTGCCGCGGCTCGATCTGATCCTGCTCGGCCTCGGCGTCGACGGCCACACCGCCTCCCTGTTTCCCGGCTCGCCGGTGCTCAAGGAGACCTTTCGCACCGTGGCCGCCGTCCACGCGGCGGCCGCGAGCATCCCGCAGCGCTTCACGCTGACGTACCCGATCCTCAACGCCGCCGCCTGCGTGATCTACCTCGTGTCGGGCGCGGAGAAGGCCAAGGTCGTGAAGGCCGCGCTCGGCGATCGCTCGAGCGGACTGCCGGCGGCGATGGTGAGCCCGGTCGACGGCCGCCTGCTCTGGATCCTCGATCGCGCGGCGGCGTCGCTGCTTCCTTCGTCACGGAGGGCTTCCTGATGGACGACTCCTTCGCGGACCGGCGGCTCGCCACGCTCCGCAACCAGTTCGGGGGCCATGCCGTACGCCGATGAACCGTTCTCGCTCGTCATCTTCGGCGCATCGGGCGACCTGACGCACCGCAAGCTCATGCCCGCGCTGTGGAGCCTGTACGCGGCGCGGACGCTGCCCGAGCCCTTCGCCATCATCGGCACCGCGCGCAGCGAGATGTCCGACGAGGCGTACCGCACGCGCGCGCGCGAGAGCGTGACGCGCTTCGCGCGCCTCAAGATCCCCTCGCAGCACGTGTGGGACCGGTTCGCGGGCAGCCTGTACTACGTCCCCGGCGACCCGACCAGCCCCGAGCTGTACGGGCGCCTCAAGCAGCGGCTCGAGCAGATCGAGACCGCTCGCGGCGGTCCGCGCAACCGGCTCTTCTACTGCGCGACGCCGCCGAGCCTCTACGACGACATCGTCGCCAACCTCGGCGCCGCCGGCCTCGCGCGCGTGGAGGGCGGCTGGACGCGCATCATCGTGGAGAAGCCGTTCGGCCGCGACCTCGAGAGCGCGCGGGCGCTCAACCGCCAGATCACCGGTGTCTTCGCCGAGGAGCAGGTCTATCGGATCGATCACTACCTCGGCAAGGAGACCGTCCAGAACATCCTCGTCTTCCGCTTCGCCAACGGCATCTTCGAGCCGGTGTGGAACCGCAATCACGTGGCCGAAGTGCAGATCACGGTGGCCGAGACGATCGGCGTTGAGGGGCGCGGCTCGTACTACGAGGAGTCGGGCGCGCTGCGCGACATGGTGCAGAACCACATGCTCCAGCTGCTCTGCCTGATCGCGATGGAGCCGCCGGTGACGTTCGACGCCGGCCCCGTGCGCGACGAGAAGAACAAGGTCATGCACGCGATCCGACCGATCGACCCCGCGAAGGTGGACGAGGTCGCGCTGCGCGCTCAGTACGGCCCCGGCTACGTCGACGGCAGGCCCGTGCCGGGCTACCGGCAGGAAAAGGGCGTCAAGCCGGACTCGACCACGGAGACGTTCGCGGCGCTGCGGCTGGAGATCGACAGCTGGCGCTGGGCGGGCGTGCCGTTCTACCTGCGCACCGGCAAGCGGCTCGCGAAGCGAGTGAGCGAGATCGCCATCCGTTTCCGGCGCACGCCACACATGATCTTCCGCCGCGACCCCGCCGGGGTGGAGCCCAACCTCCTGGCCATCCGCATCCAGCCCGACGAGGGCATCTCGCTCACCGTCGTCGCCAAGGAGCCGGGGCCGGATCTCAAGCTGGCGCCCGTCACCCTCGACTTCAAGTACGGCGAGGTGTTCGGCGCCGAGCCGCCGGAGGCGTACGAGCGGCTGCTGCTCGACGCCATCCACGGCGACGCGACGCTCTACGCGCGCGGAGACTGGGTGGAGCAGGCATGGGCGCTGCTGGAGCCGGTGCTGGAGGCGTGGAGCCGGACGCCCGCCGCGCTGCCGACGTACGAGGCCGGCTCCTGGGGACCGCCGGAGGCCGATGCGTTCATCGCGCGCGACGGCGGTGCCTGGCGCCAGCCGTAAGCGAGTGGTCACGCCCTTCGAGGCCCTCGCGGCGGCGCGGCGGCCGCGGCATCGCACGCGCGTCGCGCTCGTTCCGGTGGCGCTCGCGCTGGTCGTGGTCGCGGTGGCGCCCGCCGCCGGCGCCGGTCGCGACAGCACCGGCGGCGCCACACGCGCGCCGCAGTTCGCGGACTATCCGGCCGGCGCCGTCTTCCGGGGAACGCCGGCGGCGCCCGACTTCAAGCGGAATCCCGCGGCGGAGCGCTTCGGCACCCTTCTGCGCGAAGGCGCGCGCCGCGGGCCGAACTTCGCCGGTCATCTCCGCGTCGTCGAGTGGAGCTGCGGAGCGAGCTGTCAGTCGTGGATGATCGTGAACACGAAGACGGGACGGATCCAGGATGCGCCGGAGCCGGCGGCTTTCGGGCTCGACTTCCAGCTCACCAGCCGCCTGCTCATCGTGAACACGTTCGCACGATTCAAAGCCGAGGATCCGCCGTGGGGGGTGCCCACGGCGAAGTACTACGTCTGGCGCAACGACCGCTTCGAGCTGATCCACACGCGAGCGACGCCGAGGAGCCGCCCGCAACCTCGCTAGCACCCCCGGTCGGCGGCGTTACCGCTTCTTGCCGTCGTTCGAGGCGTAGTAGCTCTGATAGTAGCGGTAGTAATCGTAGTAGTAGCCGTCGCGCTTGAGGTTGACGCTGTTCATCACGACGCCGAGGATGCGGCCCTTGACCGCCTCGATCTGCGCGGTGGCGCGGCGGATCACGTCGTAAGGCACCTTGCCCGCCTGCACGACGAGCACGACGCCGTCGGTGAACGCGGTCAGCGCGATGGCGTCGGCGACCGAGACGACCGGCGGCGAGTCCAGCATCACCAGGTCGAACTCCGCGCCCGCGGCCTCCAGCGACTCCCGCATGCGGTTGGAGCCCACCAGCTCGGCCGGGTTCGGCGGCAGGGGGCCGCTGGTGAGCACGAAGAGGTTGGGCACCGCCGTCGGCTGCGCCATCTCGGCGAACGGCACGGCGTCGAGCAGCGCGCTGGTGAGGCCGCGCGCGTTGCCGAGACCGAAGATCCGATGGAGCGTCGGGCGCCGCAGGTCGGAGTCGACCAGGCAGACGCGCTGGCCCGTCTGCGCGGTGACGACGCCGAAGTTCGCCACGGTGGTGGACTTGCCCTCGCCGGGGCTCGACGACGTGACCACGATCGTGCGGCACTTGTGGTCGAGGCCCGCGAACTGGATCGACGTGCGCAGGCTACGATACGACTCCGCCGCCGGCGACTTCGGATCGTAGTGGGCGACCAGGCTTCCGGCCGGGCCCTGCGGCATCTTCCGTGGTGGCTCGGCCATGCTCAGCGCCTCCCGGCGAACATGGGCACGATGCCGATGACCGGCAGCCCGAGGTAGCGCTCCACGTCGTCGGGGGTCTTCACCGTGGTGTCGAAGTACTCGATCGTGAGCGCCACGCCCACGCCGACGAAGAGCCCGACCAGCACGCTGACGACGAGGTTGATCGTCTTGCGCGGCCGGATCGGCGCCAGCGGCACCGGCGCCTCCTCGATCACGCTCACGTTGTTCGTCTCCAGCCCGCCCGTCACGCCCGTCTCCTTGAGACGCTTGAGGACGGCCTCGTAGAGCTGCTGGTTGGAGTCCGACTCGCGCTGCAGCGCGAGGTACTGGATCTCCTTCTCGTTCAGCTCCTGTCCTTCCTTGCGCAGCTGGTTGACGTTGCCGAGCAGCGTCTCCTCGCGCGCCCTGGCCACGCGGAACTCCGTCTGCACGGCGCGCAGCAGGGTCTTGATCTCGCCGTCGATCCGCTGGGCCACCTGGTCGATCTGCGCCTGGACCTTGAGGACCTCGGGATGCTTGTCCTTGTAGGTCTTCAGCAGCTTCGACTTCTGCACGTCGAGCTCCGCCGCCTCCTGCTTCAGCTTCTGGATGAGGGTGTTGTCGGCCACCGTGAAGATCGTCTGGATGCCGCCGCGGTCGGCGGCGATGCGCGCCAGCTCGTTCATCTTCGCCTCGACGGACAGGCGCTGGGCCTGGGCCTCGAGGTAGGCCTTGTTGAAGTCCATGATCTTCTGCGCGGTGATCTGGCGCTGCTCCTGCAGCCCCATGATCCCGGACTTCACGCGGTAGTTCTGCAGCGCCACCGACGACTCCTGGACCTTGTTCTTGAGGCCGCTCATCTGCTCGGTGAGCCATGCCAGCGCGTCCTGCGCCCCCTTGAGCTTGAGGTCCAGGTTGTACTTGGCGTATTGCCTGGCCAGCGCGTTGGTGATCTCCGCGGCGAGCGCCGGATCGCGGTGCTCGAACTTCACGAGCACCAGGCGCGTGTTGCGCTTGGGCTCGATGGTCACGCCCGCCTGGAACGCGCGGATGGGATCGGCCGCGCGGGCGAGCTCGGGCACGCGCTGCTTGAGGTTCAGCGCCTCGATGGTCTTCTCGACGATCGGGCGGCTCGTGATGATCTCGTACTGGGTGCGGTAGTAGTCCTGGGTGGGGGCGCCGATCGGCGTGACGTCCTGGATGTTCAGCACCTTCGGCGGCTCGGGCTCGATGAGCACCGTCGCCGTCGCCTGGTACATCGGCGTCTGCAGGAACGTCCAGATGGCCACCGTGAGCACGGTGACCAGGAACAGGCCGGCCACCAGCCAGCGGTGCTTGCGAAGGATCCGCCAGTAGTCCTTGAGGTGCGCCTCGCGCTCGCGGGGATGGTGGACCTGGTCAGGTGAGATCAAAAGAAGCTCTCCGGTACGACGATGACGTCGTTTTCGATGATGCGGATGGCCTTGTCCCGCTGGCCACGGCGGATCACGTCGTTCATGTCGATGCTCAGCGTCTGCTGGCCGCGGTCGGTGGTGCGGATGACGCGGGTCCGCCCGGGCGCCGCCTTGTCGGTGAAGCCCCCGGCGATGGTGATGCCCTCGAGCACGTTGGTCTCCTTGTCGAGCTGGTAGGCGCCCGGCTTCTTGACCTCGCCGAACACGAAGAACGTGTTGCCCCTGGGCACCAGCACGGTGTCGCCGTCCTCGAGGCGGAAGCTCTTGTCGCGCGGCACCGCGCCGGCGAGGTCGAGCGAGATCGTCTCCTGCCGGCCCGCGGCGGTCCGCCGCAGCACCTTGACGCCGGCCGGCGCCGCCGTGTTCGCGAAGCCGCCGGCCAGCGTGATGGCTTCGAGCACCGACGTCTCCTTGTCGAGCGGGAAGGTGCCGGCTTTGCCGACCTCGCCCAGCACGAAGATGGCCGACGCCTTGGGGACGAACATCATGTCACCGTTCTCGAGGAAGATGTTCTCCTTGGTGTCGCCCGCCTGGATCTTGCGGAGGTCGAATCGCAGGATGCTGCTGCCCGCCCCCGGCGTGGCGCGCACGACCAGGACGTCCTTGCCCGCGCTCTTCGACAGCCCGCCCGCCTTCGACAGCACCTCGAGCAGCGTGGTCGGGCCCGTGAGGTAGAAGAGACCCGGCTTCTCCGCGTCCCCGATCACGTGGACCTTCCTGGAGAGGTATTCCTTCACGGCCACGATGACCTGGGGATTGACGAGATAGTCCTTCTCCAGGAGATCGCGCAGCCGCTTCGCGAACTCCGTGGTGGTCAGCCCGACTGCGGGCACGCTCCCGATGAGGGGGAACGGCACGCGACCGTCCAGCGTGACCGGGTACTCCTTCGAGAGGTCGTCGTGGCCCCAGACGGTGACCTTGAGCACGTCGCCGGGACCGATCGTGTACTCCTGGGCGGCCGTGGGGCGGACGGACGCGCCCGCGACGATCACGAGCAGGACGACGGCGAGCAGGCGAACCGTACCACTCATGCGCATGCTAGGACTCTCGCGGTCGGGACGACGCGGACGGCCGGTCCACCGCCACCGCTAAAACGAGAGGGTGACCTTGGCCCCGACGATATCGTTCTTGAAATCGAAGTTGTCGAAATTAGAGTCTCGCCGGGTGTGCGTGTAGTCCGCGCCGATCCCGAGCCAGCGCTGGATCTGGTAATCGAGGCCGACGCCCAGGCCGGCGAGCTCATCGTAGCGCCACGCCCGGACGCCGTTGAGCTTGGCCACCTTGTCCGGGTACTGGTTGATGCCGCCGAAGAGCCGAACGGTGCCGGTGAGCTTCGGCGTGAAGCGCTGCTCGATGCCCAGCGTCACCATATTGGCCAGGTACCATAAGTTCGTCGCGAAGATCGACTCCGCCACGAACCGCTCGGTCAAGAGCGTGATCCGCGTGCGGCCGGTCGGCGTCCACACCCAGTCGCCGCTCGCCACCACGCCGCGATACGCCGTGCGGTCGCTGTCGCGAGGCTCGCGGTCCTCGTAGCCGACGCGGAAGGTCGAGACGAGCCGGCTCGTGATCTCGCCGCGCACGCCGACGACGCCGATGTAGCGGTCGACGTCGCGCTGCGACTGGTGGTCGAACTCCTTGAAGCCGTACGAGCCGTTCGCGAGCAGATCCGTCTTCGGGGCGACCTTCCAGAAGGCCGTCAGGCCCCACGTGTGCTCGTCGCGGTCCAGCCCGTTGGCGGCGGCCAGGTCGAAATTGACGTGCGTCCAGTTGTAATCGGCGCCGAGGGCGAAGCGCCGCGCGAGCGCGTACTCGACGGACGGGGCGAGGACGTTGGTCGTGCTCTTGATCCGGCCCGTGAGCTCGGTGCCGGGCGGATCGGTCGTGTGCGCGAAGTCCTCCTTCACAGCGAGCGACAGCCCGCCGGGGAAGTTCAGCGCGAGCTTGCCGAGCAGGAAGACGTGCGTCGCGTCCTGCTTGTCCATGTCCATGAAGTGGAGGAACTCGGCGCGCACGCCGAGGTCGAGGCGGTGCGCGCCCAGCGGCAGCTCGAGCACGATTCCGGGGATCGTCTTGATGATGAGGTCGTCTTTGGCGTGGCTGGGCGTCTGGAAGACGTTCGACTCGTACTCGGCGCGCTCGGTGACGAAGGGCGTGATCTTGAACCCCGGAAGGTCGAGGTCGGGGGCGACGGCGTTCATGTCGATGGCCGCCGCCGGCGGGACCCGGAGAGCCAGCGTCGCGCCGAGCGTCAGGAGTGCAACAAGCAAGATACCGGCCGACCGCCGTCGAGTCATGTCGTGTCGAAAGCCCCCCGCCCCCGGTGAACCTACGGCCCCCCGCTCGGATCCCGGCGTCACCCGATGCGGTCAGCCCACATCGGAATGACAGTAACTTTAGGATGATACGGAAGCTGAACGCATCGAGTCAACGATGATTACTTAGGGGTTTGCAAGACACGAGCGGTGGTGTACTCGGCATATGTATACACCCCCATCCATCCCTCCCACAGCAAGACCTGGAGGGAGGTGCCCTGCTTCTCGTAGACCTGAACGATTCCGTGCTGCGCGGTCTTGGTCGTGCTCAGGTGCCGCCAGCCGTTGGCCTCGAGCGTGGTGCGGGTGGCGGTGGCCAGGCTCTCGATCTCGACCCGGCCGCGATAGACCTCGCGGGCGGCCTGCACCGTGGGCGTCTCGATGGCCATGGACTCGCTCGACAGGTAGGTCATACCTTTCGACACCGGGATGTCCTCGAACTGGCTCTTCACGATCCGCGGCGGATTGCTGGCACACGCGGCCAGCGCGAGGGCGGCGGCCGCGACGGCGATGAGACGGGTGGAAATCATACGATGATCCTAGCAAAGCCGGCCGGTCGCCGACCAAGGAAAAGCGGTCAGCGGAGCCGGATGAGCCGGGCGAAATCGGCCTCCACCGCCCGCGCGACCTCGGTCACCTGCTCCGGGGCGAGGTCTTCGTCGAGGAGCAGGACGACGATGGCGCGGCCGCGCTTCGTCTTGCGCCCGACGTGCATCGAGGCGATGTTGACGTTGAGCCCTCCGAGGATCGAGCCGATACGTCCCACCATGCCCGGGCGGTCCTCGTAGGACAGGACCAGGATGTAGCCCTCCGGCGTGAACTCGATGTGCAGGTCGCGCAGCTGCACGATGCGCGGCTGGCCGTCGAAGACGGTGCCCGCGATCAGCTTCTTGCCCTCGGCCGTCTGCGTGCACACCGTCAGCATGCTCTTGTAGGCGCCCGTCGACTCCGTGCGGTGGATCTCGACCTCCACGCCGCGCTCGCGCGCGACGAGGTGCGCGTTGACGAGGTTGACGGGACCCGCGGTCACGGGATCGAGGAGCCCGGCCAGCACCCCGCGCGCGAGGAGCTCCGGATCCGTCTCCGCGATGGCGCCGGCCACGGTCACCTCCACGCGCGCGAGGTGCTCGGGGTCGAGCTGCACGCAGAAGCGGCCGAGCACCTCGGCCAGCGCGACGAAGGGGCGCAGCTCTTCGACCGTGGTGGCGTCGGCGACGGGGATGTTGACGGCGTGCTCGACGAGGGCGCCGTCGCGAAAGGCCACGAGCTGGCGCGCCACGTCCACCGCGACGTTGACCTGCGCCTCCGCGGAGTTGGCGCCGAGGTGCGGCGTCACGACCACGCGCGGGTGTGCGATGAGCCGGCGCAGCGTCTCCGAGCGGGGCGGCTCCTCGCTCCAGACGTCGATGGCGGCCCCCGCCACGTGGCCGCTCTCCAGCGCGGCGAGCAGGTCCGCCTCCACCACGATCCCGCCGCGCGCGCAGTTGACGACGCGCGCGCCCGGCCGCAGCAGCGCCAGCTCGCGCGCGCCCGCCATGCCCTCCGTCTCGGGCGTGAGCGGCACGTGGAAGGTGACGACGTCGGCCTCGCGCAGCAGCGCGTCGAAGTCCGGCACCAGCCGCGCGCCGACGTCGCGCGCGCGCGCCTCCGGGATGTAGGGATCGTAGACGAGCAGTCGCGCGGGCTCGAACCCGCGCAGCCGCGCGGCCACGCGCAGGCCGACCTTGCCGAGCCCGACCACGCCGAGCGTCTTTCGGTGGAGCTCGGCGCCGTAGATCGAGCGGTCCCACTCGAGCGCCTTGAGCCGCGCGTGCGCATCGGGGATGCGCCGCACCAGCGCGAGCAGCATGCCGACGGTGTGCTCCGCCGCCGACACGACGTTGCCGTGCGGCGCATTGACGACGACCACGCCGCGGCGCGAGCACGCGTCGACGTCGATGTTGTCCACGCCGACCCCCGCGCGCCCGATGATCCGCAGCCGCGGCGCGCGGTCGAGCAGGCCGGCCGTCACCGCGGTGGACGAGCGGGTGACGAGCGCCTCGCAGTCGGTGAGCGCCTCCGCCAGCGCCTCGGGCGACGGCTTCATGAGCTGGCGCACGTCGAAGCCGTGCTCGCGGAGGTAGGCGATGCCCTCCGGCGCGATGGCGTCGATGACGACCGTGCGCACGTCAGCCCTGGATGGAGTAGCCGCCGTCCACGGCGATGGCGGCGCCGGTCACGAAGTCCGAGGCCGCGCTGGCCAGGAAGACGGCGATGCCGGCCATGTCGTCGATCGTTCCCCAGCGCTGGGCCGGCGTGCGGCGCAGCACGTTCTCGTTGAGACCGGGGACCTCACGCTTGGCCGCGGCCGTGAGGTCCGTCTCGATCCAGCCGGGCAGCACGGCGTTGACCTGGATGTTGTCGGCCGCCCACGCGGTGGCCATCGACTTCGTGAGCTGCACGATGCCGCCCTTCGAGGCGGCGTAGGCAGGTGCGAACGACGCGCCGAAGATCGACATCATCGAGCCGATGTTGATCACCTTACCGCCCCCCGCCTGCTTCATGAGCGGATACGCGGCGTGCGAGCAGAGGAAGGCCGAGGTGAGGTTCGTGTCGAGCACGCGGCGCCACTCGGCCAGCGTGTACTCGTGGATCGGCTTGCGGATGTTCGTGCCGGCGTTGTTGACGAGGATGTCGAGGCGCCCGAAGCGCTCGCGCGTCGTGCTCACGAGCCGCGCGACCGCGGCCTCGTCGGTCACGTCGACGCTCACCGCGAGCGCGGGCGCGCCGAGCCCTTCGATCTCCGCGACCGCGCGCCTGGACTTGTCGGCGTTGCGCGCCGCCACCACGATGCCGGCGCCCGCCGCGGCGAGACCACGCGCCATCCCGAGCCCGATCCCACCGTTGCCACCGGTCACGACGGCCACCCGCCCCTTGAGGTCGAACACGCTGGCCTCCCGTTCGCTGTAAGGATTACATCTGCCGTTTGGGCGTTGTAGTTCTTGCAACCATTCGGAGATCGCTCCGCTTATCGGACGCGCGGTTGCGGCGCGTTTCCCCCTGGCATGACGGGTGCACTGGCACGCGCGCGAAGCACTCAGACTCCGACCGCCGACGGAGGGTACCTCAAATGATCGCCGGCGTCCGACTCTTTCGCCACGGCGCCTCCGTCGGCTCGCGCGTGGCGCCTCACCTCTGGTGCTTCGTCCTCGCCGGCGGGACGCCGCGGCGCGGGCCGGCAACGCTCAAGCGCGCGCTCGAGCGCGCCACGCGGCTGGCCCCCGCGCATCGCGTGGTGGCCGTCGTCTCGCGCGACTCCGCGCCGCACTGCGCCGGCCTTCTCGCCGAGACGCCGGACGTCGCGACCATCGTGCAGCCCGCCTACCGCGGCAGCGCGGCCGAGCTGTTCCTGCCGGCGCTGCTCGTCGCGCGGCGTGATCCCGACGCGGTGATCCTCGCGCTGCGCGCCGACGAGACCCACGACGGGCCGGTCGCGCCGTGTCTGGCCCGCGCGATCCGTGCCATCGGCGTGCGGCCCGATCTGACCGTCCTCGTCGGCGCGCGCCCCCGGACAACGCGCGCGCCCGACGGCTTCGTCGAGCCGGGCTCGCCCCTGGACGGCCTCGAGGACCTCTCCCTGCTCGCCGTTCGCCGCTTCGTCTACGAGGCCCCGCGGGGGCTCTGTGCTCGCGGCCTCCTGGCGCCGGCGGCGCTCGCGGTACGGGCGCGCGCGCTGGTCGCGCTCGGTCGGCGCTACATTCCCGAGGTGCTGGAGACGCTCGAGCCGCTCGAGGACGTGGCCGACGCGCCCGAAGCGACGCTGCTCGCCGAGGCCGTGTACGAGTGCATGCCGTACGCGAGCCTGTCGCGCGAGTTCCTCGAGCGCGTTCCCGACCTCGCCGTGCTGCCGGTGCCCGACGCGCTGCGCGAAGTCGGCGAGGCCGTGACCCAACTCGCCTCCTGAGATGACGTCGCTCACCGAGGTCGCGGCGTTCCGCCTCGGCCGCCGTCGCGGCCACGCCCACGCGGTCTGGGCGCCCGCGGGCGTGCCGGTCACCGTCGCCTCCTCGTGGCCGCTCGGCGTCGCCCTCACCGCCTGGGCCATGGCCGACGCGCTGTTGCCCGACGCGGTCCCCGGCCGCTCGGCGGGCGCCTACGCCGCCACCGCCGTGGCCACCGCGGCCGCGCTCGCATCGGCCTTACCGTTCGGGCGGCGTGATCGAGGCTAACGCGCGGCCGGCAGCCGCAGCGTGACCCGCGCGCCGTCGGCCAGCGACTCGAACTCCAGCGTCCCACCATGCAGCCGCGCCACCCGCTCGACGATGATGAGCCCGAGACCGCGGTGGCCGGGCTTCGTCGACTGGAGCAGGCGGATCAGCAGCGTGGGATTGGTCGTCCGCAGTCCCGGTCCGCGATCGCGCACCGCGAGCAGCGCCTGGCCATCGGGCCCCGACGTCCCCGAGACCTCCGGCGGCACCGCCCCCGTTGGCGTCGCCTCGACCGCGTTGGCGATCAGCTCGCCGATCGCGCGCACCAGGAGCGCCTCGTCCCCCGTCACCCGCGGCCACGGGCCCGCGCCGAGCGTCACCCTCGAGTGCCCGCGCGCGTCGCGGGCGCGCTCGGCGAGGGCCCTCAGATCGTGCGTGCGCGGCGGCTGCGGCTCGAGCGCGGCCACACCGAGCGCGGCCGGGAGCATGTCGGAGAGCCGTGCGAGCTGCTGCAGGACGGTACGCAGGCTCTCGGCGGCGGTGGGATCGTCGGCGACGGTCCGCTTGAGGACCTCGAGGTGCATCACCGCGGAGTTGAGCGGGCCGCGCAGATCGTGCAGCAGCCGGACGAGCTCGGCAGGCAACGGGCGGTCCGCGGACCCTCCGGACGCGCCCGTCATCAGGTCAGGCGCGCCGACTTCACCGCCTGAATGCCGTATTTCGCCAGCTTGTTGTAGAGCGTCTTGAGGCTGATGCCGAGCAGCTGTGCGGCCTTGCGCTTGTCCTGATTCGTCTCGTCGAGGGCACGCAGGATCAGGTCGCGCTCCATCTCGCGGATCGGCGTCACCGAGCCGGCGGCCGCGCCGGTCGCGGGCGCGGTGCCGCGCAGCACGTTGTCGGGCAGGTGCTCGCTCGCGATGAGCCCGGTGCCGCTCAGCACGACGGCGCGCTGGATCACGTTGCGCAGCTCGCGGACGTTGCCCGGCCACGAGTAGCGCTCCAGCTCCTTTTCCGTCTCGGGGGTGAGGCCGCGCACCTGGCGATTGTCCTGCCGGTTGAACTCGTCGATGAAGGTGCGCACCAGCAGCGGGATGTCGTCCTTGCGGTCGCGCAGCGGCGGCAGGTGGATGGAGAACACGTTCAGCCGGTAGAAGAGGTCCTCACGCAGCTGGTTGGCGCTGATCGCCTCCGTGGGGACACGGTTGGTGGCGGCCACCACGCGCACGTCCACCTGGATCTCGGACTTGCCGCCGCCCACGCGGCGGAAGCTGCCCTCCTGGAGCACGCGCAGCAGCTTGGCCTGCGTGTTGGAGTCCATCTCCGCGATCTCGTCCAGGAACAGCGTGCCGCCGTCGGCCAGCTCGAAGCAGCCCAGCCGCCGCTCGGTGGCGCCGGTGAACGCCCCGCGCTCGTGGCCGAACAGCTCGCTCTCGATCAGCGTCTCGGGGATCGCCGCACAGTTGATGGCGACGAACGGCCGGTTGCGCCGGTTGGAAAGGTCGTGGATCGTGCGCGCGACCAGCTCCTTGCCGGTGCCACTCTCGCCATAGATGAGCACGGGCGCCGTGCTGGTGGCCGCCAGCTCGATCCAGCGATAGACCTCCTGCATGCTGCGCGACTGGCCGACCAGCTGGCCGAACGAGCCCTTCTGCCGCAGCTGGTGCCGCAGGAAGCTCACCTCGCGGGACAACGACTCCTGTTCGATCGACTTCTCGAGCAGCACCTGCAGCCGCGTGGCGTCCACGGGCTTGGTGAGGTAGTCGAAGGCGCCGTGGCGCATCGCCTCCACCGCGCTCTCGACGCTGCCGTGGCCGGTGACGAGCAGCACGATGGGCGGGCGGCCCGTTTCCTTGAGCTTCTGGAGCAGGGTGAGACCGTCCATCTCGGGCAGCACGAGGTCCGTCAGCACGACGGCCGGATGCTGCGTCTCGATGAGGTTGAGCGCCTCCTCGCCGGAGGACGCCGTCTCCACCTCGTAGCCCCACTGCCCGACGAGCCGGGCCAGACCTTCGCGCTCGGCCGGCTCGTCGTCGACCACGAGGACCTTGCCGCTCTTCATCTGATCGCGCCTATTCGGGCTCATGATTGATTATCGCGCCTTGCGCCGCGGGGGGCGAGACCGCCTGCGCGGCGAGCACGGACGGTGGTGAAACCCTATTTCTTGACCTGCAGGCTGTTGACGACGCTCTTGACGCCCTTGGCCTGCCATGCGAGCTGTTCGGCGCGGGCCTTCTGCTCCGCGGATTCCACGACGCCGTTAAGCTAAACAGCGTTATTCGTGTCAACGTCCACCCGGGTGAGGTTCGCGGGCTTGTCGGCGACGAGCTTGGCCTTCACGGCGGCGGTGATGGCGGCGGCGTCGATGCTCTCGCCCGCCGTCTTGCCAGTCATCGACTGGCAGGCGACGACCGACAGCATCACCAGCAGCACGGCCACGATTCGGGATCCGCGAGCCATGGGCGCCTCTCCTGCCTCTGTGACGGTGGGGGGCTTATGCCGCACGTCCGAGACCCTGTTCCAGCCGCGCCTGGCACGCTACGCAGCGTGTGGCGAAGGGCAGAATCTTGAGGCGCGCCTTCGCGATCTCCTCGCCGCACTCCCGGCAGATGCCGTAGCGGCCCGCGTCCATGTCCGCGAGGGCGCGATCGATCTCTTCCAGTTGCCGCGCGCGCGTGTCCACGACCGCCGCCACGACCTCGTCGTCGTGCGTGAGCGACGCCATGCCCAACGGGTCCTTGACGATCTCGCGGCGGTGATCGCCCTCGCGCGTCGCGCGCGTGCTCGAGGAAATGGCGCTCGTCAGCGCATCCCGCTTCGCCTCCAGCTCCTGTCTGATCGATCGCATCGCTGCCTCCGGGTCGACGTGGGCTGGGGACTCAACGCAGAACGCGTGCCAGTGCGGAGGGGTCGCGGCAACCGCGCGTCGTGACGACGCTTTGGACTGCCACCTGCCGGCGGCCTGCGCCGGGGAATTCCCACGGGGTGTAACAGTTACACCCCAATCGCGCGAAAACTTTTCAATGATCCCTGGGCGCCGGCAGCGGTCTGCGAATGCAACGCTCGACGCGAGGCCGGGATGCGATCCGGCGGCCAGTGGCACGGCCGGTGCACCCTCGGGACCGCACAGTCTCGTTGTCCGACCGGGAGGTCAAGCTCATGGCACACGCACCGTCCGCTCAGTCCGGCGCCTCCGGCCAACGTCCCGAGGCGCGTGAGCTGCTGTTCAAGCCCGATTGTCCACGGGCGATCGATCACCACATCGACTACTTCGGCGGAGCCGGCGAGTCCCCGGCCGAGACCGACGACAACGGCTGCGGCGAGACACTTCTGGAGCGGCTGACATGAGCCGCCCGGCCCGGATCGCCGCCCTCACCGTCTTGGCCACCCTCGCCTTCGCGTGCGCGGGACCGACGTCGGCGACGTCGTCGTCCGGTGGCGGGTCGTCGTCGCCGCACGGTGTCCAGCTCCTGCAGCGCGCGGGATACCCCGGCAAACAGATGATGGCCGACACGCTGAGCTGGCTGATGCAGACGACCGGCGGCAGCAGCGGCGGCTTCCTCGCGACCCACCCGGGCACCGCCGACCGGATTGCCGCGGTCAAAGCGCTGCCCGGCCGGTAGTCAGCAGGCGGAGCGCGATCGCGTCAGTCCTCTCGCCCGCCGAGCACCTTGCCCACCACGAAGCCACGCCGATGGTGAGCGCGATGGCCTGGAGCGGGCGGTCGTGTACGAAGCGGCAACCGCCCGATGGGTCAGATGCTGCGCGCGCGCCGTGATCTGGTGCCAGCGCGTCGTGACCATTCCTCGCTCGTGCATGTCGCTCTCCTCTGGCGGCGACTAGGCCATCGGTCGCGCGCGGCGCGAGCGGCCGCTTTCCAGCAGCGGCTTCAGCGACTGCGGCGCGCGGAGGAGCGACGCCAGCGGGTCGTTCGCGCGCGCGAGCCGGTCGCGGATGGTGGCCAGCGTGAAGTCTTCGGGGTACACGGGGCGCTCGAGCTCGACCCACTCCAGCGGCGTCGACACGGTGGCGGCCGCGTACTCGCGCACCGCCCACGGGCTCACCAGCGTCGCGCCGCGATGGTTGCGGTGGACGTCGATGAGGATCTTGCCGCGCCGCCGCGCGCGCCGCATGTCGAGCGTGAACAGGCTGGGCTCGCGCGAGCGCGCCAGGCGCGTGATCATCTCGGCCGCGCCGCGCACCTGGGAGAAGCTGTACTGGGGCGTGAGCGGCACCAGCACGTGCAGGCCACGGCCGCCCGAGGTCTTGACCCACGCGCGGATCCGGAAGTTGTTCAGCAAGTCGCGCACGAGCAGGGCGGCGTTGCGCACCTCGCGGAACGCAATCTCGGTGGGGTCGAGGTCGAACAGCATCAGATCGGGGCGGTCGAGCATGTCGACCGTGCAGCTCCACGGGTGGAGCGAGATGTAGCCGAGGTTCAGGAAGTAGGCGAGGGCGGCGCGCTCGACGACCAGCACGTAGTCGGAGTAGCCGAGGGCGGCGTGCTCGCTGCGGATGCGGCGCGTGGGGATCCACGTGGGCAACCCCGGCGGCGCCGTCTTCTGGTACAGGCACTCGCCCGTGATCGGATCGGGCGCGTGGAGCAGGCTCACGGGCCGGTTGGCCACGAACGGCAGGAGGTGATCGGCGACCTCGAGGTAGTAGTCGATGAGGTCGCCCTTGGTGACGCCGACGTCGGGCCACAGCACCTCGTCGAGATGGTTGAGCAGCAGCCGCCGCTCGTCCAGCTCGAGCACGCGCGTCGCCGAGCTCACGAGGCGCGCCTCCCCGCCGGCGCCGTCGCCGGGTACAGGCCGACGGGGATGGTGACGAGGCCGAAGGTCAGCGCGCCTTTCCAGACCGGCCGCACGGCACCCTCACCGCCCGGCCGCCCGCAACCGATTGCGCATATGCATGCACATCACGCCGCGCGGGCGAGGCGGCGGCGCTCCGCGACGAAGCGGTCCACGGCGGCGAGCATGGTGGCGACGGCCAGTCCCGTCTGGACGGCGCGCGCACTGATGCCGACCACACGGCCGATCGGCATGCGCGCCAGGAGGAAGCCGACGGCGAACCCTCCCGCGATGACGGCGTACGGCGCCCACCAGCGGCCTTCCACGGCGTGGCCGAGCGCGTCGAGCTGGCGCTCGATCACGCGGCGGGTCACCGCGATGTCAGCGTGGATCTCAGCCGGGCTACGAGCCATCGCCAGGTCTCCTGCATGGAGGCGAGCGTTTTGTTGGGCCACGCGATGTGCGTGAGGCGCCACGCGCTCCACGCGAGGGCCGCGAGGCGAGCAGCGCGACGAATCCCGGAAAGATGTTCAAAACCCTGCGATATTTTACCCGAAATCGTGCGAGGGCACGACGTGCGCGAGCCGCGGCAATGGCTCGACGCGCGCGGCGCGCACGGACACCACGCCGTCCTGCATTTGTAAGATCCCCTCCACGAGCAAAAACGGCTCGCTGACGAGCGGCAGCCGCCGGCGCGCGAAGAGGCCCGGCGTCACGATGACGTTCGCGATCCCGGTCTCGTCCTCGAGGCTCAGGAACACGAAGCCCTTCGCCGTGCCGGGCCGCTGGCGCACGATCACGCTGCCCGCCACCCGCACACGCGCGCCGTCGTCGCCGCGCGCGAGGTCGATCGCCCGCGTGACGCCGCGCGCGGCGAGCGCCGCGCGCCGCAGCGCCATCGGGTGCGGGCCAAGCGTGACGCCGGTGCCGGCGTAGTCGGCCGTGAGCCTGTCGAGCACGGTCATTTCAGGCAATGGTGATCGTGTCGTGCGGAGTGGCTCCGTCTGCGCGACAACCGTTCCCGCGAACAGGGGCCCCGCGTCCTGCTCGGCGACGGTCCAGAGATTCGCGCGGCGCGTGCCGCCCAGCGGCGCCAGCGCGCCGATCGAGGCGAGCGTGGCCATCTCCTCGCGCGTGAGAGCGGCGCGCGCGGCGAGGTCGGGCGCAGAGGCGAACGCCCGCGCCGCGCGCGCGGCCACCAGCGCCTGTCCCGCGCGCTCGCGCAGCCCCTTCACGAAGCGGAGGCCGAGGCGCACCACCCAGACGCCCTCGCGCTGCTCGAGCGTGCACGGCCAGTTCGAGCGCGTGACGTCCACCGGCAGCACGCGCACGCCGTGCCGGCGCGCGTCGTTGACGACGGTGGCCGAGTGGTAGAAGCCCATGGGCTGGTTGTTGAGCAGCGCCGCGTAGAAGGCCGGGCCGTGGTGCGCCTTGAGGTACGCGCTGGCGTAGGCGAGCAGCGCGAAGCTGCTGCTGTGCGAGTTGTGGACGACCAGGTCGTTGGCGAGGAAGTTGTGGTCGCCCTCGATCTCGAGGTCGTAGGTGTCCCGCACTCCGGCGCGCTCCACGATGACAACGCTGTCCCACCCGACGCTCGAGTCGACCAGCTCGGCGCTCCCGCCACCGCGCCGGGCCCCCGCGACACGATCGCGCTCGCGCAGCGCGGCGAGCGGTCGCCAGCCCTGGGGCGTCAACAGCAGATGCTCGGCGGTGGCGACGATCGTCCGTCCGCCCAGCGTCGTCAGGCGATAGACGCCGCGACGACCGCTGGCGGTGGCGCGGAGCACTCGGCGCCGTCGCAGCGTCCGGCCCTCGTCGCACGCCAGGGTGGCCTCCACGCGGTCGACACCGTTGACGACGTCCTCGATCCGTACCCACCGCCCGCTGTCCGCGTCGAGCACGCGGGTGTCACCCACCACGCACTCGGGGAATCCATACAGCGCGAACGACGTGATCTGGTGGACGATCTCGTCCGCGGCTCGGCCGGTGATCCCCCGGCGCGCCATGCCCTCGCGCAGCTTCACCTCCACCTCCGCCATCCGGCGCTCACTGCGCTTGAAGCCGAAGGCGCGGCGCAGCTCCTCCGCCTCGCTGCCGGAGAAGCCCGCGGCCACCATCGCGATGCGCAGCAGCTGCTCCTGGAAGAGCGGCACGCCGAGCGTGCGCGACAGGATCGGCTCCAGGCTCGGGTGGGCGTACGTCACCGGCTCGCGGCCGCGCCGGCGGCGGACGTAGGGATGCACCATGTCGCCGACGATCGGGCCCGGGCGGATGATGGCGATCTGCACCACGAGGTCGTAGAAACGCTCGGGATGGATGCGCGGCAGCGTCGCCATCTGGGCGCGGCTCTCCACCTGGAACACGCCGATCGTGTCCGCGCGCTGGAGCATGCCGTACACGGCCTTGTCGTCGGCGGGCAGGTGCGCGAGGTCGACCACCCCGCCCGTCTCGCTCACGAGCGCGATGGATTCCTGGAGCACCGACATCATCCGAAGACCGAGAAGATCCACCTTCACGATGCCGAGCGCGGCGCAATCGTCCTTGTCCCACTGCACGACCACGCGGCCCGGCATCGTGGCCGGCTCGAGCGGCACCACGTCGTCGAGTCGGCCGGCGGCGATGACCATGCCGCCCGAGTGCTGGCCGAGATGCCGGGGGAGATCTTGAAGCCGCGTCCAGAGGGCGGCGAACTTGCGGATGCGCGGATGCCGCGTGTCGCAGCCCGCCTCCTGCAGGTGGCGTGTCAGCACCGCCTGCGGATCCTGGTAACCCCAGTTCTCGACGAGCCCGGCGAGCCGGTCCTGCATGTCGCCGGGCAGCCCGAGCGCCTTGCCGACTTCGCGGGCGGCGCTGCGCCCGCGGTACGTGATGACGTTCGCCGTCATCCCTGCGCCGAGCCGGCCGTAGCGCCGGTACACGTACTGGATGACCGTCTCGCGCCGCTCGCCGCTCGGCAGGTCGAGGTCGATGTCCGGCCACTCGCCGCGCGACTCCGAGAGGAAACGCTCGAAGAGCAGCTCCATCTTCACCGGATCGACGGCCGTGATGCCGAGCGCATAGCAGACCGCGCTGTTGGCGGCGGAGCCGCGGCCCTGCACGAGGACGTCGTTGGCGCGGCAGAACTCCACGATGTCCCAGACGATGAGGAAGTAGCCGGCGAGATCGAGCCGGCCGATGATCTCCAGCTCGTGGGCGACCTGCCGCCGCGCGCGCTCGACGAGCGGGCCGGCGGCGCCGTATCGCGCGCGCACGCCGCGCGCGACGAGGTCGCGCAGGTGCGCCTGCACGCTCTCGCCGGGCGGCAGCGGGAAGTCGGGAAAGCGATAGCCGAGATCCTTGAGCGTGAAGCCCAGGCGCAACGCCAGCTCGCCGCCGGCGGCCACGGCCTCGGGCAGGTCGCGGAACGCCGCCGTCGTCGCCGCGCCGTCGCGCAGGCCGCGCTCGGCGTTCGCCAGCAGCCGGCGGCCCGCGTGATCGAGGTCGGTCTTCTCCCGGATGCACGTGAAGACGTCGGCCACGGCGCGGCCGCCGGGGCGCGCGTAGAGGGGCTGGTTGGCGGCCAGGAGCGGCACGCGCGCGGCGCGCGCCAGCGCCACCAGCCGCTCGAGATCGCGCTCCTGCGCGCGGTCGAAGTGGCGCTGCACCTCCACGAAGACGCTGGCGCGGCCGAAGATGCCGACCAGCCGGTCGAGGATCGCTCTCGCGGCGTCGCGATCGCCCGCGCGCACCGCGGCGGCGAGGGGCCCGCGCGCGCCGCCGGTGAGGCACACGAGACCGTTCGCCGAGGCTTCGAGGTCCTCGAGGCTGAGGGCGGCCTTGCCCTTGGGCGCGCCGAGCTTGGCGCGCGTGATCAACCGGCAGAGGTTCTGCCAGCCCTCGCGATCCTCGACCAGCACGGGCAGCCGCGCGCCGCCGGCGAGCGTCAGCTCGCTGCCGACGAGCGGGCGGATGCCCGCGTCGACCGCGGCGCGATGGAAGCGCGGCGCGCCGTAGACGCCGTCGCGGTCCACGAGCGCCAGCGCCGGCATGCCACGCCGCGCCGCCTCCGCCACCAGCGCCTCCGGCTGGTCCGCGCCCTCGAGAAACGTGAACGCCGACTGCGCGTGCAGCTCGACGAACATCACGCTGCCTGCGACCGGCGGGCACGGCCGGCGGCAGCCCCCACTCGACCACGCAAATCGACGATGGGTTGCGCCTGTCGACGTGCACCGATTCGCAGCCGTGTCCGACGCAGTACCCGAAACACGGGTCTCGTGGGGGCTGCCGCCGGCCGCGCCCGCCGATCGCAGCGCCCCGACATCGCCTCGGCGGTGACGATGAATGTGGTGGGGGCTGGGGTCGGCCGACGGGGGTGCGAGCGATGGGCACCGGGGCTGCCCCCGTTCGACCACGCAAATCGACAGTACGGTGCGCCTGTCAACGTGCACCGATTCGCAGCCGTGTCCGACGCAGTACCCGAAACACGGGTCTCACGGGGGCTGCCCCGGTGCCCATCGCTCGAGGCTCGCGCTGTTCGACCGCAGAGGCCGATAACGCTAGTCATAGACGCCGTCGAGGTACCACTCACCGGAACGCAGCTCGCGCGCGAGCCGACACACGGCGCCGTCCGAGAGCGCCACGTCCCACTCGTCGCGCGCCCAGGCGCCGGCGTCCCACCACTCGCCCGACACGCGCCACGGCCCCGCGCATCCGATCACGCGCGCCTCGGGCCCGAGGGCCCCGCAAACGACGGCGGGCCGGCGCTCGCCGTCCGTGGCCACGCTCACGCGACGCGGGGGGCGCAGCCGACGCAGCGCCAGCACGGCGTCGCCCGTGTCCCTGCCCGTCTCCGGCACGAGATTCGGCTCGAACCGCGCCGGCACGAACGCGTCGGGCCGGTGCGAGTCGGTGAGCGCGACGGCGCCGACGCCATCGGCGCCCACCAGCGTGACGAGCCGCGCGAGCACCGTGGCCAGGTCGCGCTGCGCTGGCGGCGCCGCGCGCCCGAGCTCACCGGCGACCGCGCGGCACGGAATGACGTTCGCCTGGAGCGCCACCGCGGTGACGGCGCCCTGGGGCGGCCGCGCGCCGAGGTCGTGCTCGAGCAGCGTCAACAGCGGGCGGGGCGCGACCATCGGGCACGCCAGCGCGAGCGTGCGCGCGTGATGGCCGCCGCCGGCGAGGGCCAATCGCAGCTCGAGCGCGTCGGCCACGAGATACGCGGCCGACAGACGCGCGGTCAATCGCTCCACGACCCGCCCGAGCACGGTGACGAGCGGTCCGAGCGCGTCGATCTCCCAGTCGAGCTCCTGCGCCTCCTCCCAGAACGGCGGCGGCGCCCATGAGGTCCACGGAGCCGGGTCGTCCACCCCGCGCGCGAGATCGTGGGCGACGAGCCCCATCGAGCCGAGACGGGCGGCCAACGCGGCGCGGGGCAGCCGGGCGAGCTCTCCCAGCGTGGCCACGCCCCAGCGCGCGAGTGCCTGCGCGATCTCGTCCGACCAGTCGAGCGTCGCCACCCGCACCGGCGCCAGCGCGTCGGCCTCGCCGTCCGGAATGATGACACCCAGCCCGGCGCGTGCGGCGATGCGCCCGGCCGCGCGCGTGCCCGCAACACCGACGCGCGCGGGCAGGCCGACCGCGCGCGCGGCGCGGCCCAGCCGCTCCGCGACGGCGGCATCGCCGCCGAGCAGCCGTCCGAGGCCAGCGACGTCGACGTGGACGAGCCCCGGGGCGACGTCCTCCAGCCGGGGAGAAACGCCGTAGCACGCGTCGAGCAGCGCGCGGCGCGCCGCGTCCGCGCAGGCCGCCGACGCCGGACGACGGACGAGCTGGGGGCAGCGCGCCACCGCCTCCGCCTCGGGGATCCCCGCGCGAATACCGTGCTCGCGCGCCGCCGCGTTGGCCTCCACCACGCGAGTGGCGGGCGCGGCGCCCGTGACCACAGCCAGCGGCCGCTCGCGCAGCGAGGGCTCCGCGCGCTCGGCGGCCGCCGCCGCGAAGGCCTCGACCCAGACGCACGCCACGCGGCTCACGTGCCTGGCCCTCCCCGTGGCCACCCCTGAGCTATGCCGTCCACCACTGCGGCTCGGCCAGCGTCTCGGGCGGCGGCGAGGACGCACCCTGGTTGCGGATGATTTGAACGCACGTGCTCATGCCCACCAGCCGCGTCGGGGCGCGCCGGGAGCCGGCCCACGCCAGCATGTCGCGCCGCGTGCGCACGGCGAGCGTCGCGCCGGCGCCCGCGACGCGCCGCCGGCCGACCAACAGCAGCGCCACCCCCGCGCGCCGCGCGGCCTGGCGCAGGCGAAAGGCGGCGCCGAGCGACACGCGCGGCGGCGTCTCGCCGGCGTCGAGGGCCACGAGCGCAAAGCCCGGACAGCGCGTGAGCAGATCGGTCGCGGCCAGCGCAGCGGCGCGACGTCCGCCGCAGCGCACCCACAGCAATCGCGAGAGCACGACACCCGCGCGGGCCGCGGACGCGGGATCGAACGCGCCGTCGGCGTCCACGAGCGCCGCGATCCCTCCGGTCGCAGTAACGTCGCGCAGGCACGCGGTCATCAAACTCGTGCGGCCCGACGACAACTCGCCGACGATTTCAGTGATCGTCCCCTCCCGTATCCACGAAGTCCGCGTCATGGTCTTGAGGCTAAACACGAGTTGAGTGGTCTGCAAGTCGTAGATGTCGTATCCGAGGGGATCTGCACCCCCTACATCCGGGGGTGTGCAGCCCGTCGCAGCGACGTGTTGCGGAGGCAGTCCATGGCCTCGCGCTTGCCCCCTTTCCCTCGGAAAACAACAGCGGGAGAGGGTTCATGGCCAAGCAGATCGGCTACGCCGTCGTCGGCGCAGGGCCGTTCGTCGAGCGCGCGCTGCTCCCGGCCTTCGCGCGCGCGGGAGGAGAGACGCGGCTGGCCGCCATCGTTTCCGCCGACCGCACCCGCGCTCACGCGCTGGCTCGGGAGCACCGCGCGACGGGCTATCACTACGACGAATTCCGGCAGGCCCTGCAGCGCGAAGACGTCCAGGCCGTCTATCTCGCGCTGCCCAACTCGCTGCACTGCGACTACCCGGTCGAGGCCGCGCGCGCCGGCGCCCACATCGTGTGCGAGCGGCCGATGGCGGTGATGGCGGAGGAGTGCCGCCGCATGCTCCGCACCTGTCAGACGAACCGCGTGAAGCTGATGGGTCGCCTACCACGTGCAAGCGCACCCCGCGTACAAGAAGCTGCTCGAGCTGGTGCGGCGCGGCGCCATCGGCGCGCCCAAGACATTCAGCAGCGACGCGACGATCCGGGTGCAGGATCCCGACGACGTCCGGCTGCAGCGCCGCCTCGGCGGCGGCACCGTGTACGACCTCGGCGTGCCGGCGATCTTCGTCGCGCGCACCGTGTTCGACGCGGAGCCCGCGCAGGTCATGGCCATGACCGCCCGGATGACCCGGCGTTACGGCGGCGACGTCGACGAGAGCACCGTCGCCCTCATCCGCCTCCCCGACGACCGGCTCGCGCACCTGCACACGTCGTTCGGCGAGGAACCGACGTCGGTGCTCACGGTGTTCGGGGACGAGGGCTCGATCCGCCTCACCGGGGCCTAGGAGGCGCAGGGCGCCTCCGCGCTCGAGGTCGTGCGCGGCGGCCGCAGCGAGGAGGTGTCCTTCGAGCCCGCGGATCCGTTCGCGGCGGAGCTGGCCCGCTTGTCCAATTCCGTCCTGCGAGACGTCACGCCGGAGCCCTCCGGCATCGAGGGCCTGACGGACGTCCGCATCGTCGAAGCGATCTACCGTTCCGCGCGCGACGGCCGTCCGGTGACGCTGCCCAGAATCGCGCGCGTCGAAGCGCCATCCGCCGAGGCCGAGGGCGAGCGGCCTTGGCCGCCGCCGAGTGCCGGGAGCAGGAGAAGCATCCCTTCCAGCATGGCGTATGCTGGAAAGCAGGCGAGCAAACGATGCGCCACCGGCTGCGGGGGCGACGGTGGCGTGCAATCCCCTACCCGCGACCTGTTCGCGGCAAGCAGACAAGGTGCTCGCGATGTCGAGCCGTCGATCGCTCCCGCTCCTGGTGCTCCTTGTTCTTTTCCTGACGTCGGCTTGCGCGCGCGTCCACCCCCACATGGTGTTGCCGCCGCTGGCGCTGGGGGAGCCCTCCTTCTTCCCGACCCTGGAGGCCTACGCGGCGGCTCCGATCGTGGGCGGCAACCGGGCCGACCTGTTGCTGAACGGCAAGCAGATCTTTCCCGCCATGCTGGAGGCGATCCGGGGCGCGCAACACACGATCACCTATGCGCAATACTTTTACGAGGACGGCCCCGTCGCCCGCGACCTCGCCGAGGCGATGGCCGAGCGCTGCCGCGCGGGCATCGGCGTGAACGTCCTGCTCGACGCGTTCGGCGCGTTGAGCATGCCCAAGGAGTACACCGACGCGATGTCGCGCTCGGGCTGCCACGTGGCGTGGTTCCGCCCGCTGACCCAGTACATCTTCCGCCGCTACAGCAACCGCAACCACCGTCGGATCCTCGTCGTGGACGGCCGCGTCGGCTTCACCGGTGGCTCCGGCGTGAGCGGCAAGTGGATGGGCAACGGTCGCGTCGAGCACCACTGGCGCGACACGGACATTCGGATCCAGGGGCCGGCGGTCGAATACCTGCAGGCCGCCTTCGTCGAGAGCTGGCTGGAGGCGACGGGCGTCGTGCTCGGCGGCGAGCCGTACTTTCCGCGGCCGATCGAGCCGAGCGGCGAGGTCTACGCGCAGGTCGTGAAGAGCTCGCCGGCGGCGGGCAGCTTCGCGATGTACACGACCTTCCTGCTCGCCGTCAACTCGGCGCAGCGCTCGATCCATATCACCAATCCGTACTTCGTGATCGACGAGCGGATGCGCGACGCGCTGCTCGCCGCGCGGCGACGCGGCGTGCGCGTGCTGGTGCTGGTCCCGGGCGCCATCGACCACAACATCGTGCGGCAGGCGAGCCGGCGCCAGTTCGGCGATCTTCTGAGAGCGGGGATCGAGATCTACGAGTACCTGCCGGCGCTGCTGCACAGCAAGACGATGGTCATCGACGGCATCTGGGCGACGATCGGGAGCACCAACCTCGACAACCGCTCGTTCGCGGTGAACGACGAGCTGAACGTCATCGTCTACAATCGCGGGGTCGCGCAGCGGCTCGAGAGCGTCTTCTCCGACGACATCGCTCACTCGCGCCGGGTGACGTTGAAGGAGTGGAAGAGCCGCGGGCTCACCGCCCGGCTGCTCGAGACCCTGGCCCTGCCGATCCGCGACCTGTTGTAGATGGGGGGCCACGAGGGCCCCCCATACCCCCCAACGCTCGGAAGCGCCCCGGGGAACCCGGGGCGCTCCTCGATGGCGCGCTCCCCAACGCTCGCCCAACGCTCGGAAGGGCCCTGAGGGAACCCGGGGCGCTCCTCGATGGCGCGCTCCCCAACGCTCGGAAGCGCCCTGGGGGACCCGGGGCGCTCCTCGGTCACGCGCCCCCAAACGCTCGGAAAACGCCCCGGGGAACCCGGGGCGCTCCTCGATGACGCACGACCGCTGGCGATTAGATCCGCGTGCGGCCGGACAGCACCAGGCGAGCAAACTTTGTCACTCTACGGTAATCCTCTTCCCTCGCCAAGCGTGAATCCCTCGCCAAGGGCGAATCGAGGTTGGCATGGCCTTCGCTTCGAGCGGGAGCATGAGCCTCTGCGCATCGTGCGGTCTGCAGCTCTCGGGCGACGCGGGCCTGTGCCCGCATCATCACTGCGTCTACGGTGACGACTGGGCGGTCGCGAACAGGATCATGTGTGACTTCTTCCATCGGAGGAAAGTCCCGCCGCGTCTGACGCAGCCCGAGCGCGACGACGACTTCTGGGCCCACACGGGCGAAGCGGCGTAGGTCCCGGCGTCACACCGTCGCCGCGGTCGGCGCCTCTGGCGCGCGGACCGGCCGCATGGCGCCCGGCGCGTAGAAGGACGACTCCCCCAGCCCCTGCACGCAGTCGCGCGTGAACTCGATGAGGTGGTGGCTGACCAGGGCCACGTGGATCAGCGACTCGATCTTGCCGGCCTTGAGCGCGGGCCACGCCATCGGCCAGAACGTGCGCCGGTAGCGACCCAGCACGCCGACGTTCCAGAACAGCCGCGCGAGGATGCCCAGGCCCATGCGAAGGTTGGCCCAGGAGGCGCGCTGCGCGTTCGCCGGATAGTCCTTCCGCCGCGCGTAGGTGTGCTCGACCTGATATGCGAAGCGCGCGTAGAGCGCCTCCGGCTCGTAGGCGGCGGTGATGCAGCGCCGCCACATGTCGATGACCGTCGCGTAAGGCAGCCGGAAGGCGACGTTCGACTCGCGGCCGGCCTCGGGCACCAGGCGGCCCTCCGCCTCCAGGCGCCGCCAGAGCGGCGTCTTCGGCAGCGCGTAGAGCACGTTGATGGTCAGGAGCGGGATCCGCGACTCGCGGATGAACCCGATGATGTGGTCGACCGTCTCGAGCGTGTCCGTGTCGAGGCCGAGGATGATTCCCGAGACGACCTCGAGGCCGTGGGCGTTGATGCGCTCGACGGCCTCGAGGATCGGCATCCGGAGATTCTGGTCCTTGGACATGAAGCGCAGCGCCTGCGGCTCCGGCGTCTCGATGCCGCAGAACACCGTGATGAACCCCGCCTCGCGCATCAGCGCCAGCACCCGCTCGTTCTTGGCGATGTTGAGCGTGGCCTCGCAGGCGAAGCGCAGCGGATACCGGTTGCGCTCCTGCCACGCCACCAGATGCGGCAGCAGCTCCAGCGTTGCCTTCTGGTTGCCGATGAAGTTGTCGTCGACGAAGTACACGGACGTGCAGCCGGCGGCGGCGATGAGATCCAGCTCGCGGCAGATCTGCTCGGGCGTCTTCAATCGTGGATTTCGCCCGTAGAGCGCCGGGATGTCGCAGAACTCGCACGCGTACGGGCAGCCGCTCGAGAACTGGATGTTGGCGATGAAGTACTCGCGCAAGCGGATCAGCTCGTACGCCGGCGTCGGGAACGCCGCCAGCGGCAGGCGCTCCGCCGTCTCGCACCGCAGCTGGTGGCGCGGGCGCCCGTCGTGGTGATCGAGGTACTCGATCAGCTGGTCGGTGGCGTCGCCCAGTTCGCCCAGGTGCAGCACGTCCGCGTCGGGATAGTACTCGGGGCAGGCCGACACGGAGGGACCGCCGAGGACGATGGGCCGGCCGTGGGCGTGGGCGCGCGCGATCACGTCGTGGATGCGCGGCCGCTGCACGTGCATGCCGGAGACGAAGACGGCGTCGGCCCAGCGGAAGTCGTCATCGGTCGCCGCGCGCGAGTTCTCGTCGACGAATCGGACGTCCCACGCCTCGGGCAGATACGCGGCCACCGCGAGCAGCCCCTGGGGCGGCATGAACGCGCGCACGCGCCCGCCGAAGAACGGGTACGCGTGCTGGAAAGTGCCGAACGAGCGAGCGTAGACCGGATACACGCAGAGGATCCTGCGCCGCGCGGCCGGGGTGTAGGGCGTGCGCATGGGACTCGATTTCGAGGATACCATTATGGCCCAAGGGAGGACCGCTCCATGGATCTCGCATCCGTTCGTGCCGTCGTCACCGGCGGCGCCTCCGGCCTCGGCCGCGCCACCGCCGCGCGGCTGGCCGGCGCCGGCGCGCGCGTCGCCATCCTCGACCGTCCCGCCTCGCCGGGCGCGGACGTGGCGAAGTCGCTCGGCGAGGCCGCCGTCTTCACGCCCGCCGACGTCACCAGCGCCGCCGAGGTCGCCGGCGCCCTCGACGCCGCGCGCGGCCGGCTCGGCGCCATCAACGTGCTCGTGAACTGCGCGGGCATCGGCACGGCCATGAAGACGCTCGGCAAGGCGGGCCCGGCCAAGCTCGAGGAGTTCACGCGCGTCATCAGCGTGAATCTGATCGGCACCTTCAACTGCATCCGCCTTGCCGCCGTCCACATGGCGCAGAACGCGCCGAGCGGCGACGGCGAGCGCGGTGTCGTGATCAACACGGCGTCGGTGGCGGCCTTCGACGGCCAGATCGGCCAGGCGGCTTACTCCGCCTCCAAGGGCGGGATCGTCGGCATGACGCTGCCCGTGGCGCGCGACCTCGCCGAGCTGGGCGTCCGCGTGGTGACGATCGCGCCGGGCATCTTCGAGACGCCGCTGCTCGGCACGCTGCCCGAGCCCGTACGCGCCTCGCTCGCCAAGCAGGTGCCGTTCCCGTCGCGGCTCGGCCAGCCCGACGAGTACGCCGCGCTGGCCTGCCACATCATCACGAACGTGATGCTCAACGGCGAGACGATCCGGCTCGACGGCGCCATCCGGATGGCGCCGCGCTGACACCCGCGCGCGATGAGACGGGCGCGGCGCTCGAGCACGGCGCACACGGGCTGGTCGGCGATCTCGGGCCGGATCCGCGTCGTGGACTACCGGCAGGAGCGCCGGCTGATCGTCAGGGGCGCCATCCTGTCGGCCTATCCGCTCGACGGCGACTGGTCGGCGATCGAGCGCGAGTACTGGTGGCAGGGCGTGGCGGCCGTGCGCTTCCCGCCGGAGCCGAGCGTGCTGCTGGTCGGCCTCGGGGGCGGCACGCAGGCCCACCTCGTCCACCGCTGCACGACGCCGCGCCTCGTGACCGCGATCGAGCGCGATCCCGTGATCCTCGACGTCGCGCGCCGCTGGTTCGGCCTCGCCGACCTCGGGCCGATGGAGTTCTACTGCGGCGACGCCGAGACGGTGGCGGCGACGCTGCAGGCTGCCGGCCGGCGCTTCGACTTCGTGATGGAGGACGCCGCCTACGCCGACATGGAGCGCTCGCGCCCCGTGGTGGAGGCGCTGGTGCCCCTGGTCGCCGCGGACGGCACCCTCGTCGTCAACCGCCATCGCCGCGGCGACGCCGGCTCCCTCGTCCGAATGCTCCGCCGCCGCTTCGACTCCGTCCGCACCCAACGCGTCCGCCGCGAAGGCGAAAACGTCCTGATCTACGCCTCGCGTCCCCGCACCGCCTGATCGAGGAGCGCCCCGGGTCCCCCCGGGGCGTGACGAGCGTTGGGGGGCGTGGGGGGCCATTTCGGGGCCCCCCACGTTCATAGACCCGTGTTTCGGGTAATGCGTCGGATCCGGCTAGGAATCGGTGCTCGATGACAGGCGCACCGTAGCGTCGATTTGCGTGGTCGAGTGGGGGCGGCCCGGCCCCCGCTCGCGAGGCTCGCGCCGCGCGGCGCGAGGGATCAGGTCTTGAGCTTCTTGTAGCGGAGACGGTGAGGGCGCTCGGCCTCCGTGCCGAGGCGCTTCTTGCGGTCCGCCTCGTAGTCGGCGTAGTTCCCCTCGAACCACACCACGCGTCCCTCGTCCTCGAAGGCGAGCATGTGCGTGGCGACGCGGTCGAGGAACCAGCGGTCGTGGCTGATGATGACGGCGCAGCCGGCGAAGTCGAGCAACGCGTCCTCGAGGGCGCGGAGCGTGTCGACGTCGAGGTCGTTGGTGGGCTCGTCGAGGAGCAGCACGTTGCCGCCGGCCGTCAGCACCTTGGCCAGGTGCAGCCGGTTGCGCTCGCCGCCCGAGAGCTCCCCCACCCGTTTCTGCTGGTCGGTGCCTTTGAAGTTGAACGACGCGACGTAGGCGCGCGACTGCATGCTGCGGCCGGCGACGGTCATGAGGTCCAGCCCGCCCGAGATCTCCTCCCAGACCGTCTTCTTGGCCTCGAGCGCGTCGCGGCTCTGGTCGACGTAGGCGAGCTCGACGGTCTCGCCGACGCGCAGCGTGCCCTTGTCCGACGTTTCCTGGCCCACGATCATCCGGAAGAGCGTCGTCTTGCCGGCGCCATTGGGGCCGATGACGCCCACGATGCCGCCGCGCGGCAGCTTGAACGAGAGGTCCTCGATCAGCACGCGGTCGCCGTAGCCCTTGTCGACGTGGTCGGCCTCGACGACGACGTCGCCGAGCCGCGGGCCGTTCGGGATGGCGATCTCGAGCTTCTCGAAGCGCTGCTCGAACGACTCGCTCAGCAGCGCGTCGTACGCAGCCAGCCGCGCCTTGCTCTTGGCCTGGCGCGCGCGTGGCGCCATCCGCACCCACTCCAGCTCGCGGGCCAGCGTGCGCCGGCGCGCGACGTCGGCCTTTTCCTCCTGCGCGAGCCGGCGCTCCTTCTGCTCGAGCCAGGAAGTGTAGTTGCCCTCCCACGGGATGCCGTGGCCGCGGTCCAGCTCCAGGATCCACTTGGCGACGTTGTCGAGAAAGTACCGGTCGTGCGTGATGGCGACCACGGTGCCGGGGTATTCGTCGAGGAAGCGCTCCAGCCACGCCACCGACTCCGCGTCGAGGTGGTTGGTCGGCTCGTCGAGCAGCAGCATGTCGGGGCGCGAGAGCAGCAGCCGGCAGAGAGCGACGCGGCGCCGCTCGCCGCCGGAGATCTTCGCCACGTCGGCGTCTCCCGGCGGCACCCGCAGCGCGTCCATCGCCATCTCGACCGTGCGGTCGAGGTCCCACGCGTTCGCCGCGTCGATCTTGTCTTGCAGGCGCGCCTGCTCCTCGAGCAGCTTCGCCATCTCGGCGTCCGACAGCGGCTCGCCGAGCTTCGCGGAGACCTCCTCGAAGCGGGTGAGGAGCGCGCGCGTCTCCGCCACGCCTTGCTCGACGTTGCCGCGCACGTCCTTGTCGGCCTCGAGCTGCGGCTCCTGCGGCAGGTAGCCGATGCGCAGGCCGTCGGCGGGAAACGCCTCGCCGAGGAAGTCGCGGTCGACGCCGGCCATGATGCGCAGCAGCGACGACTTGCCGGCGCCATTGGCGCCGAGCACGCCGATCTTCGCCCCGTGGAAGAACGAGAGATAGATGCCGCGCAGGATCTCCCGCTTGGGCGGGACGACCTTGCGAAGATCCTTCATGACGAAGGCGTATTCCCCGGCCATTTTTCATGGGGGCCCCGAAATGGCCCCCACCCCCCCCATCGTTCGGACCGCCCCGGCATAGCCGTGGCGGTCCTCTATTTGAAGCTTACTTCAGGCTGCTCCGAGCAAGCGGCGGTGCTCCGGCATCATGCAGCGATCCTGGACCACACGGATCCCCGCGCGAGCGAGCGTCTCCGCGGCGGCGTCGTTGCGGATGCCGAGCTGGAACCACACCACCGACGGCTTCCACGGCAGCCGCGCGATCTCCGCCGCGTGACCCGGCAAGAATTGAGGGCGGCGGAAGATCTCGACGACGTCGGCGGGCTCGCGCAGGTCGGCCAGCGTGGCGGCGACCGCCTCGCCGAGGATGGGCTCGTCGGTTCGCGTCGGGTTGACGGGCAGCACGCGGTAGCCGCGGGCCTTCAGATATGCCGGCACGTAGTACGCCGGCTGCGTCGGCTCACCCTTCGCGCCCAGCACCGCGATCGTCCGCGCCTCGCGCAGGATGCGCGCGATGCCAGCGTCGTCGTCCACGAGATTGGCTCGCCAGTCCATACGAGGGGTCAGCCTCTCACGAGCCGCCGAGGGCTGCAATGATTTCGCCGCCGAACGCCTCCGCCCGCCAGCGCCGCACGCCCTCGACCGAGGCCAGCTCCTCGACCGTGCGCGGCGCCGCCTCCGCGATCTGACCGATGATCCGGTTCGGCAGCAGCACACCGGGCTCGAGTCCGATGCGCTCGGTCGCCCCCGAGCGCCACTTGCGCAGCGCCTCGACGCGCCGGCTCACCACGCCGGGAATGCGCGGGCGCGGGCGATGCGGCCACTGCGGCAGATCCGCGTCCGGAAGAACGAGCGCGCGCTCGACGGCGGCCGCCAGCGCCTGCCCCCAGCGGCCCAGCACGCGTGACGTGACGCCGGGCAGCGTCGCGAGGGCCGCGGTGTCCCGCGGCGCCGCGCGTGCGATCGCCAGGAGAATCTCCTCCGACAGGATCTTGAACGGCGGACGGTCCGCCGCGCGTGCCAGCGACTCGCGCAGCGCCCACAGCTCGCGCAGGATGGCGAGCCCCCGCGGTGACAGCTCGCGAGCGCCCTTGACGCCGAGGTACGCGTCGGGGTCGACGACGCGCTCCGGCACGATCTGCGCGGCGAGCGCCGCGCACTCCTCCTCCACCCAGCCGAGCCGCCCGCGCGCGCTCAGCTCCTGGGTGAGACGCTCCTTCAGCGCGAACAGATGGCGCACGTCGGCCGCCGCGTAGTCGAGCTGCGCGGGCGTCAAGGGCCGGGCCGACCAGTCATCGCGCTGGCGCGAGGGCGGCAGGGTGATGCCGAGCCAGGCGGTGATCAACGTGTCGAGCCCGAGCGAGGTGCCGCCGAGAAAGCGCGCGGCGATCGAGGTGTCGAAGATCGAGCGGAACGCGAATCCGTACCTGCGCTTGAGGTGGGAGAGGTCGTTGTCGCCCGCGTGCACGACGACCACCGGCGAATGTTCCGCGAAGACCGGCGCCAGCGGCGTGAGGTCGGGCAGCGCGAGCGGGTCGACGAGCCAGACGCCGTCGGGCGTCGCCAGCTGGACGAGCGACAGGCGCTCGGGATAGTGATGGAGGCTGTCGCCCTCGGTGTCGAGCGACACCTCGGGCGCCGCGGCAAGCGCACGGGCCGTCGCCGCCAGCGCGGCGGCGTCAGCGGTCCAGATGGGAGCGCTCAGCGCCGGCGGTCGAGGATCGAGCGCTCCATGCGCTCGAAACGGCGGCGCAGCGGCTCGAGGCTTTCGTCGTGCGTGATGACGTACAGCTCGTTCGCATGGATCGCGGCGAGCACCATGTCGGCCACGGTCTCGGGCGAGAGATGCCGCCCGATCAGCTGCATCGGCTCCGCCCGCTCCGCGCGCTCGTTGCGGAGCGCGGCGGGCCGGCTGCGCTCGGAATCGCGGATGCGTGTCTCCACGCCCAGCGGGCAGAGCACGGAGACGCCGATCCTGTGGGGCTTGAGGTCCTTCACGAGCGTCTCGGACAGGCCGACCACGGCGTACTTGGACGTGTTGTAGACGCCGAGCCCCTTGCTGGCGATGAGGCCCGCCATGGAGGCGGTGTTGACGATGTGGGCGGGCTCGCCGCGCGCGATCATGCGCGGCACGAACGCCTCCACCCCGTGAATGACGCCCCAGAGATTGACGCCGAGCACCCACTGCCAGTCGCGGTGCGTCGCCGTCTCGAGCCCGCCCCAGGCGGCCACGCCGGCATTGTTGCAGAGCACGTGCACGGCGCCGAACGTCTCGAAAGCGCGCGCGGCGAGCGTCTGCACCTGGGCGAGCTCGGTGACGTCGGTGCGCACGGCGAGCGCCTTGACGCCGAGCGCCTGCGCCTCGCCGGCCACCGCCGCCATCCCCGGCTCGTCGACGTCGGCCACGACGACGTTGGCGCCCTCACGCGCGAACCGCAGCGTCAGCGCGCGTCCGATGCCGCTCGCGCCACCCGTCACCACGGTCGTCCGCCCCCGTAGCTCCACGTCCGCCTCCGGTTAATCCTCCAGAATCGGCCGGAGCACCGTCTCCAGGGTGTCCGCGTCGGCAGGCTTGCGCAGGAAGGCGGCGAACCCGGCGGCCTCGGCCCTCCCCACGGTATCCGGGCTGGCATCGCCGGTCAATGCGACGATGGCGGGCGGGCGGCCCGCGGACATCGCCGCCACGCGCGAGGCGAAGTCGAAGCCTTGGATGCCGCCAAGATGGAGATCGAGGATGACCACGCGCGGGCGCGTGCGGCGGATGAGCTCCAGCGCCGCCTCGCCCGACTCCGCCATGAGCACGCGCGAGCCGGGGAAGAGGACGGTCAGCAGCTCGCCGAGCGCATGGCGGGTATCCGAGTCGTCTTCGACGACCAGGATCGGACCCATGTTGGACTCAGCGCGGCCGCAGCGTGACCCGCCCGGCCGCCGCGTCGAACGTGACCGTGAACGCGTCCAGAACGTCGCGACCGAGCAGGCCGTCGATCGACTCGCCGGGCACCGGGTGCACGATCACCGAGAGCGGCCCCACCCGGGCGCCCGCCACGTCGAGGCGCGGGACGGCGACGAGCGTGGCGGGGGCCGTGCCCGTCACGCCCGTGATGCGGATGGGCGTGCCGAACGCCGGGTCGATACCCGCGCGCGCCAGTGCCGCGGGCGCGATCACGGTGCGGTCGGCGCCCGTGTCGAGCAGCAGGCTCAGCAGCACGCCGTTGAGGCGCGCCTCGACGACGACGGGCGCGCCGCCCGAGAGCGGCAGGACGAGGCCCGACGGCGCGGGAGCGGCCGGCGGCGCGGGGCGCGCCGCGGGATGACCGATGTCGACGGCGTCGGCGCGGTACGCCTCGGGGATCGACTCCGGATCGCCCGTGTAGTGGATGGTGCCGTCGGCCGCCGTCCAGCGGAAGAGCGCGGCCGCCGCCGGCGTGGCAATGGCCAGTACGAGCAGCGCGACGAGCGCGGCGCGCCTCACGCCGGGTCCCTACGCGACGACCTTCCGCGCGCGAAGGTCTGCGATCGTGGCGCCGCTATAGCCGTGCTCGGCCAAGATGTCGTCGGTGTGCTCGCCGCGCATCGGCGCATGGCGCCGGACGCCCGGCGTCATGCCCGAGAACGAGAGCGGCATGCCGACGACAGGAATCTCGCCGAGCCGGGGGTGGACGACGCGCCGGATCGTCGGCCGGGTCGCGGTCTGGGCGTCGTTGAGCACCTGGTCCACGGTGTTCACGGGCGTGGCGGGGACGTCCGCCTTCTCCAGCAGCTTCAGCAGCGCCTCGCGGTCGTGCCCCGCAATGGCGTCGCCCACGCGCTGCTCGAGCTCGACCCGATGCTTCACGCGCTCGATGTTGGTCGCGAAGCGCGGGTCGTCGGCCATGTCGCCGAGGCCGAGCGCCACCGCCAGCCGGCGCCAGAGCCGGTCGTTGGCGCCGGCGATGAACACCCACTGGCCGTCACCGCAGCGGAAGTTGCGGTACGGCGACAGCGACGGGTGCGCCGAGCCGAGGGCCTTCGGAACGGTGCCGGCGAGCAGGAAGCCCTCGGCCTGGAAGTTCAGCAGTCCGAGCGCCGTCTCGAGCAGCGAGCCGTCCACGCGCTGGCCGCGGCCGGTGCGGTCGCGCAGCCGCAGGGCGCCGAGCACGCCGAACGCGCACAGGATGCCCGTCGTCAGATCGAGGAACGAGACGCCGCAGCGGACGGGTGCGCCGCCGGGCTCGCCGGTGATCGACATGATGCCGCTGAACGCCTGCATGAGCGCCTCGTAGCCGGCGCCCTCGGCGCGCGGGCCCGTGCGGCCGAAGGCCGAGACGGAGCAGTAGACGAGCCGCGGGTTCTCCCGCGCGAGCCCCTCGTAGCCGAGGCCGAACTCCTCCATCGTTCCCGTGCGGAAGTTCTCGATGAGGACGTCGGCCTTCGCGGCGAGCCGGCGCACGAGGGCGACCCCGTCCGGCTCCTTCAAGTTGACGGCGATGCCGCGCTTGTTGCGGTTGTTGACGAGGTACCCGGCGGACTCGCCGTCCTTGTGCGGCGGCCACGTGCGTGACTCGTCGCCCACGCCCGGATCCTCGACCTTGATCACGTCGGCGCCGAGGTCGCCGAGCAGCGCGCCGCAGTACGGACCGGCCAGCACGCGGGAGAGGTCCACGACACGGATGCCATCGAGCGAAAGCGGCGTCTGCGGGGTCGGGGTACTCATGTGCGCTACTATACTCAATATATGACGCGTTTCGCCGACGCCCTCGCACGCCGCATCCTGGTGCTCGACGGCGCGATGGGGACGATGATCCAGGCCGCCGGCCTCGGCGCCGCCGACTTCGGCGGCGAGCGCTACGAGGGCTGCAACGAGCACCTGAACCTCACGCGGCCCGACGTCATCCGCGGCATCCACGCGGCCTACCTCGAGGCCGGCGCCGACGTCGTGTCCACCAACACCTTCGGCTGCGCGCCGTACGTGCTCGCCGAGTACGACCTCGCCGACCGCGCCCACGCGCTGTGCCTGGCCGCGGCGCGGCTGGCGCGCGACGCCGCCGGCGACCGGTACGTGGTCGGGGCCATGGGCCCGTCCACGCGCTCGATCACGGTCACGCGCAACGTGACGTTCGACGAGGTCGCCGCCGCCTACGAGGTCCAGGCGGCCGGGCTCCTGGCCGGCGGCGTCGACGCGCTGTTGCTCGAGACGGCGCAGGACACGCTGAATCTGAAAGCCGCGGCGCTCGGGGTCCTCCGAGCGCGGCGCGCCGCCGGTAGCGACGACGTGCCCCTCATGGTCTCAGCGACGATCGAGCCGATGGGCACCATGCTCGCCGGCCAGGGCGTCGAGGCACTCTACGTCTCGCTCCAGCACCTCGGACTGTTCTCGATCGGGCTCAACTGCGCGACCGGCCCCGAGTTCATGACCGATCATCTCCGCTCGCTGGCGGCCATCGCCACCTGCTGGACGAGCGTGTACCCCAACGCAGGGCTGCCCGACGAGCGCGGCCAGTACGGCGAGACGCCGCAGAGCCTGGCTCTCAAGCTCGCCCGCTTCGTCGACGAGCGCTGGGTCAACCTGGTCGGCGGCTGCTGCGGGACGACGCCCGAGCACATCCGCGCCATCGCGCGGCTCGTGGCCGGCAAGCCGCCGCGGGTGCCCGCGACGGCGGAGCCCCAGGGCGTGAGCGGCATCGAGGTGCTCTACCCCGGCGACGACAACCGGCCGATCTTCGTGGGCGAGCGCACCAACGTGATCGGCTCGCGGAAGTTCAAGGAGCTCGTCGTCGCCGACCGGTTCGACGACGCGGCCGAGATCGGCCGCGCGCAGGTGCGCGCCTCCGCCCAGGTGCTCGACGTCTGCCTGGCCAACCCCGACCGCGACGAGGCGGCGGACATGGACCGCTTCATGCGCGAGCTGACCCGGCGCGTCAAGGTCCCGCTCATGATCGACTCCACCGACGCCGCCGTCCTCGAGCTGGCCCTCCGCCATTGCCAGGGCAAGGCCATCGTGAACTCGATCAACCTCGAGGACGGCGAGGAGCGCTTCGAGCGGGTGGCGCCGCTGCTGCGCGCGTACGGCGCCGCCGTCGTGGTCGGCTGCATCGACGAGAACAAGCAGCAGGGCATGGCCGTCACGCGGCAGCGCAAGCTCGCGATCGCCGAGCGCTCGCACGAGCTGCTCACGCGCAAGTACGGGATCCCCGCGCGCGACCTGATCTTCGATCCGCTCGTCTTCCCCGTCGGCACCGGCGACGCGAACTACATCGGCTCTGCGGTCGAGACGATCGAGGGTCTGCGGGCGATCAAGGCCCGCTTCCCGGAGTGCAAGACGATCCTCGGCATCTCCAACGTCTCGTTCGGGCTGCCCCCGGCGGGGCGCGAGGTGCTCAACGGCGTCTTCCTCTATCACTGCACGAAGGCGGGGCTCGACTACGCGATCATCAACACGGAGCGGCTCGAGCGCTACCCCTCGATCCCCGAGGAGGAGCGCCGGCTCGCCGAGGACCTCCTCTACGGCCGCGGCGCCGACCCCGTGGCCGCCTTCGCCGCCCACTTCCGCGACCGCGTGAAGACGGCGGCGCCACGCGAGACGCTGACCCTGGACGAGCGCCTCGCGCGCTACATCGTCGAGGGCAGCCGCGACGGCCTGCTCGAGGACCTCGACGAAAAGCTCGGGGAGGCGGCGCCGCTCGAGATCATCAACGGGCCGCTGATGCGCGGCATGGACGAGGTCGGGCGGCTCTTCAACGACAACCAGCTCATCGTGGCCGAGGTGCTCCAGTCGGCGGAGGCGATGAAGGCGGCCGTCTCCCACCTCGAGCCCCACATGGAGAAGGCGGAGTCGGCCACGCGCGGCGTGATCGTGCTGGCCACCGTGAAGGGCGACGTCCACGACATCGGCAAGAACCTGGTCGAGATCATCTTCGGCAACAACGGCTACCGCGTGATCAACCTCGGCATCAAGGTCCCGCCGGAAGACCTCATCGCCGCCTACCACACGCACAAGCCGGACGCGTTCGGGCTGTCGGGGCTCCTCGTGAAGTCGGCGCAGCAGATGGTGGTGACCGCCCAGGACCTCAAGGTGGCCGGCATCGAGATCCCGCTCTTCGTCGGCGGCGCCGCGCTCACGCGCAAGTTCACCGCCACGCGCATCGCCGCCGAGTACGGCGGGCTGACGCTCTACGCGAAGGACGCGATGGACGGCCTCGATCTCGCCAACCAGCTCTTCTCGGCGGTGACGCGCGAAGGGCTCGTCGAGCGCGTGCGCGCCGAGCAGGCGACGCTGGTCGGCGGCGCCGCGGCCGCCGCCGCGCCCCGCCCGGCGTCGGCGCCCGCGCGCGCGAAGGCGGACGTGCCGCGCGTGCCGCCGCCGGCGCCGCCCGACCTCGACTCGCACGTGCTCCGCCGCGTGCCGCTCGCCCAGATCTATCCGTACGTGAACCTCCAGATGCTCTACGGCAAGCATCTCGGCCTGCGGGGGCTGGTGTCGCGCCTGCTGGAGGACGGCGATCCGAAGGCGCGCGAGCTCCACGACGTGGTCGAGGCGCTGAAGGCGGAGGTGGCGCGCGACGATCTCCTCCGCGCCGACGGCGTCTACCGCTGGTTCCGCGCCCGCGCCGAGGGCGAGAGCGTGCGGCTGTGGGCGCCCGACGGCGCCGAGGCCGCGCGCTTCACCTTCCCGCGCCAGCGCGACGGCGAGCGGCTCTGCCTCGCCGACTACGTCCGCGAGGACGTCGACGACGCCGTCGCGCTCTTCGTCGTCACGTGCGGCGGCGGCGTGCGCGAGCAGGCGCAGGCGTGGAAAGAGCAGGGCGCCTATCTCAAGTCGCACGCGCTGCAGGCCCTCGCCATCGAGTCGGCGGAGGCGTTCGCCGAGATGCTGCACGCGCGGCTGCGCACGCTCTGGGGCTTCCCCGACCCGCCCGACGTGACGATCGCCGACCGCATCAAGGGCCGCTATCGCGGCATCCGGGTGTCGTTCGGCTATCCGGCGTGTCCCGACCTCGGCGACCAGGCCACGCTCTGGCGGCTGCTCCGCCCCGACGCGGAGATCGGCGTGCGGCTCACCGAGGGCTTCATGATGGATCCGGAGGCCTCGGTCTCCGCGCTCGTCTTCCACCACCCCGCGGCGAAATACTTCAAGGCCGACTGATGGCCTCGGCGGCGCGCACCCGCCGCTGGCGCACGCTCGGGCTCGCGGTGGCGGTGATCGTCGTGGTGGGCGGCCTCTTCTGGGCCGCGCCGCAGTTTCTCCACGTCCTCGAGCTGAAGCTCTACGACCAGCACTTCCGACTGCGCGGCGCGCGGCCGGCGCACGCCCAGGTCGCGATCGTGGCCATCGACGGGGCGAGCCTCAGGGCGCACGGCCGCTGGCCCTGGTCGCGCACGGTGATGGCCGACCTGGTCCGACGGCTGACGGCGGCCGGGGCGGCGGTGGTCGCCTTCGACGTCCTGCTGATCGAGCCCGAGGTGAGCGGCGAGCAGCGCGCGGCGGCACGGATCGGCGAGCGGCTCGGCGGCCGCGATCGCGCCGTCGCCGCCGAGCTGGCGCGCATCGCGCGGGAGGCCGATCCCGACGCGCGGCTGGCCGCGGCCCTCCGCGACAACGCGCGCGTGGTGCTGCCCATCAACTTCGTGCTCAGCGTGGTGCCGCGCGAGGCGGTGCCCGAGCGCCAGGGCGCGCCGGCCAAGTCGGCCATCGTCGCGTTCAAGAGCTACGCCGAGCGCGGGATGTTCCCCGCGTTTCACGCCGACGCCGCCGAATTCCCGATCCCGCCGCTGCTCGACGCGGCGGCGGCGCTGGGCCACGTCAACATGCTCCCGGATCCCGACGGCGCCACGCGCTACGACGCCCTCGCCATCGAGTCACGCGGCTACTACTATCCGAGCCTGGCGCTGTCGGCCGTCCGCCTCGCGGCGGGGATCGACCCGTTCGCGGTGAGGATCGAGTTCGGCCGCGCGGTGTGGCTCGGCGACGTGGCCATCCCGGTGGACGCGCGGCTGCGCGTGCTCGTGGATTACGCGGGCCCGACGGGCACCTACCCACACATCCGCGCCGCCGAGATCCTCGCGGGCCGCGTCAGCCCTGAGCGCTTGAAGGACAAAATCGTGTTCGTCGGCGCCACCGCCGAGGGCACCTACGATCTGCGCGTCACGCCCTTCTCACCCGTCTACCCCGGCGTCGAGAAGCACGCCAACATGGCCGCGAACATTCTCGACGGGCGCTTCATCGTCCGCCCGGTGTGGGTGGAGCTGGCAGAGGCCGTCGCCATCGTCGCGCTGCCGCTGCTGCTGGCGCTCGTGCTGCCCGCCCTACGCCCCGGGCCCTCCGCGCTCGTGACGCTGGCGCTCTGGGGTGCGCTCTTCGCCGGCGCGCACGCCGCCTTCCGCCAGGGCCTGTGGGTGCCGCTCGTCTATCCCTCGCTGGCGCTGGTGGTCACCTTCGTCGCGATCACGATCTACCGCATCCTGACCGAGGAGCTGCAGCGCCGCTGGACCAAGCGCGCGTTCCAGCAGTACGTGAGCCCGGAGGTCGTCGAGCGGATCATGCAGGACCCGGCCGGGCTCTCGTTCGGCGGCGAGCTGCGCACGGTGACCGTGCTCTTCTCGGACATCCGCGACTTCACGACCTTCACCGAGAAGCACGATCCGCAGGTCGTGGTGCAGAGGCTGCGCGAGTACCTCACGCGGATGACCGACATCGTGCAGAAGGAAGGCGGCACGCTCGACAAGTACATCGGCGACGCGGTGATGGCCGAGTTCGGCGCGCCCATCGCCTACCCCGACCACGCGCTGCGCGGCTGCCGGGCGGCGCTCGCCATGACGGCGGCCGTCGAGCAGCTCACCGACAAATGGCGCGCCGAGGGCAAGGAGCCGTTCCGCATCGGGCTGGGCGTCAACACCGGCGCCATGGTCGTCGGCAACCTCGGCTCCGAGCAGCTCTTCGACTACACCGTGATCGGCGACGAGGTGAACCTGGGCGCGCGGCTCGAGGCGCTCAACAAGGAGTACGAGACCACCACCCACGTGATCATCAGCGAGGCCACGTACGAGGCCGCGAAGGACGGGATCGAGGCGCGGCCGCTCGGCGAGGTGATGGTGAAGGGCAAGACCCGCCCGGTGGTGGTCTACGAGCTGCTCGGGCTCACCACCACCCCGGGCGGGGCGACGCGCTCAGCCTAGGGACAGGTCGTCAGCGACGACGGCGTGCAGACCGGCTGGCTCTGATTCGCCAGGATGTCGCGGCCGACGCCCGGCGTGCCGCTCGGCGTCCAGTCCGTCGTGTTCACCGGCCCCGGTCCCCCCACGACGGACCTGAAGCCCGTCGCCGTCTGCACCAGCGTGACGTCCTGGCTCGACGGGATGATCGTCACGTTGAACCCGGTGAGCTCCGGCACGTTCGCCGTGCTGGCGTTGCCCGCGTCCAGGATCGCGGGCTGGGCCGCCGGCGCCAGGTTCAAGATCGGCGTCGGCGCGCTCGGCGCGCCCGTCCCGATCTGGCGCGTGAACTCCCCGCCGACGATGGTGACCTGCTGGCCGTTGCGGCTGACGTAGGTGACGCGCGCGGCCTCGGCCAGCTGTCCCGGCGACGGCAGCGCGAAGACGATCGTCTCGCCCGTCCGTGGATTGTGCGCGACCACCGCGATGGTGCCCCGCACGGCCGCCACGCCGGACGGCGTCGAGATCGTGAAGTTCGACTGACGCGCGCGCGCCAGCTGGACGGCGGTCGCCGAGATCCGCGCGTGCACCTTGCCGGCGACGAGGTAGAACGCCGCGTTGCGGTCGCGCGTCTGGGGGTCGTACTCGAGCTTGGTGACCGCGAACCGCGTGTTCTCGGCCACGAGGATCGTGCTGCCGTCGGGCAGGCTGAGGTCGGCGGAGCTGGCAGCCAGCGCGCGGATCTGGTCACCCTCGACGAGCCGGGTGCCCACGGTGGCCGGCGCCCAGATCCGCTGGCCCTTGGGCAGGACGGACACCTGGCCCGCCACGCGCGCGACCTCGGCGCTCGCCGCCGGAATCTGCGCCTCCGCCTGACCCCACGTCAGCAGCAGGAGAAGTGCAACGACTCCGACTGCGATGGTGCGGGCGCTCGCCTTGGACATGGCCCCTCGCCTCTCCCGTGTGATCCCGCCACCAACGGTGGCGACGCGTTGAAAGTGCCACAAATTTAGCACAGTCGGCCTAGGGCCGGGAAATACCGCGCAGGAGCGGCCGCAGCGCCCGGATCTCCCCCTCCAGCCGCTGCAGGCGCCGGCCCACCTCGCGGCCGCGGGCGGCGGGCGTGGCCAGGTAGCCGCGCTCGACGAGGTCGATGAACGCCGCGGCGATCGTATCGGCGTCCCAGGCCCGGCCGCGGCCAGGGTGATACCAGCGATAGACCCAGTTCGACATGCCGAGCAGCGCGAGCACGAGCAGGCGCGGCTCGGCGACGCGAACCTGCCCCGCCCGCGCGGCGCGCTCGACGATCGCGCGCACCGTCCGGTCATAGCGCGCCTTGCGGCGCACGATGTCTTTCTGCAAGCGCGCGGGCAGGCTGCCTTCCTCGCTGAAGAACACGGTGAGGAACGCGCGCTCGGCCACCACCAGGCGGACGTGGTGGCGGATCACCTCGCGCAGCTGCTCGGCCGGCGGCAGGCCGCTCGCGCGGATCGCCGCCAGCCCCGCCTCCGCCAGCGTCATCGTGCGGTGGAAGATCGCGGCGAGCAGGTCCTCCTTCGAGCGGAAGTGGCCGTACACCGTCGCCTTCGACATGCCGAGCCGCCGCGCGAGGTCGTCGAGCGTCGTGGCGCGGTAGCCGCGCGCGCGGAACAGCTCCGCGGCCGTGGTGAGGATCTCGGTCCTCACGAGCGCCCGGCGCGACGTTCGCGCGCGCACGCGGCTCAGTGGTGGCAGGCTACGCAGTCGAGGGGGGCGCGCGTCGCGCGCGCCGCGTTCTCGCGGCGGTGGCACTCGACGCACCAGCCCATCGTGAGCGGACGCGACGGCGGGTGCAGGCCCACCAGGTGCGCGAGGTCGTTCGTGAGCGCGGGTCCGGTGTCGGCGCCCACCACGGGCATTCGCTCGATGGGGCCGTGACAGTCCTGGCAGGCCACGTCCGCCCGGACGTGGGCCTTGTGCGGGAAGTACGTGAACTCCGGGACCTTGAACACGCGCGCCCAGGGGATCGGCGCGCCGCGGCGCGCGTACTCGTGGATCTTGCCGATCTCGGGGTTGTCCGCCACGCCGATGATCTTGTGGCAGCCGACGCACCGCTCGACGGATGGGAGCCCCGCGTACTCCGAGCGCCGCGCGTCGGCGTGGCAGTACTGGCAGGGGATCTGGAACGAGCCGGCGTGGATCACGTGGTTGAAGAAGATCGGCTGCTTCGGCGCGCGCGGCGGCCGCGTGAGCCCCGCCGGTCCGCCGCGGTAGTCCGGCTTTGCGAGCGTGCGCACGAAGGCGACGAGGCGGCGGATCTGATCGGCGCTGAGCGTGCGGTCGAACGGCGGCATCGTGGGCGCGAGCCCCTGCGCGGGCCCGCCGTGGGTGATCACGCTGACGAGGAACTCGTCGGGCAGCCCGTTCATGAGGCGCCCGTCGGCGAGGTCGGAGGGCCTGGTGGCGAAGCCCGAGGCCGAGGCGCCGTCGCCGCGGCCGCCCTCTCCGTGACAGGTGGCGCAGTGGGTGGCGAAGAGCGCGCGGCCGGCCTGGACCTCGCGTTCGTCAGTGGGCGCGGCGACCGCGCGGGACGAGGCGACGTGCCACGCGGCCAGAATCAGGGCGGCCAGCCCCAGCGCCGTGCCGCCGGCGGCCCAGGTCCTGCCCCGCACGCCGCGTGTCCCCCGAGGCCGCTACTCGCGGCAGAGGCGTTCGCGGCGCTGCAGAAACGCGTGACGGACGGCGCTGTACATGTCGATCACGCTCTCCTCGAAGCCCTGGAACAGGTCGAGGTTGAGCGACCGCTCGTTCACGATGTCGCCCACCTTCATGCCGAGCCGGTCCCAGAGGAACGGCAGGAAATACGCGAGCGGGTCGAGGGCGGTGTCGACGGCCTTGCCCACCCCGTCGCGCACCGTCAGCGGCTCGAGAAACGGCACGACCACGTACGGCCCGGTCCCAACGCCCCAGACACAGAGCGTCTGCCCGAAGTCCTCGCGGCTCTTGAGGATGCCGAAGACGTCCTTGGCCGGGTCGAACAGGCCGCCGACACCGGCGGTGCTGTTGATGAGAAAGCGCGAGAGCTCGCGGCCGGCGCCCATGGCCTTGCCCTGCAGCAGGCTGTTCACGAGCCGGGGCACGAACGAGATGTTGTCGAAACCGTTCGAGACCATGATCTGGATCTCGTCGGGCACGATGAAGTTATAGCCCTTCGCCACCGGCTTGAGGATGTACTTGTCGAGGCGCCGGTTGAACTCGAACGTCTTCTCGTTGAAGCGCTCCCACGGGTCGTATTCTTCGGGCTCCATGTCGGTGATCGACTCGCGCGCCTGGGCCATGCCCTCGTAGCGCGCCGCCGTGTCGGCGGCCGGCTCCTGGCTCTGCGCCACCGCGTCGGAGGCCGTCTCGCCGGCGACGGGGCCGGCGGCGAGGAGCGTGAGGTCGGCGTCGGGCGACGTGGCCGTGGGCGCGGCGGCGATTTCGCCGTTGGGCGGCAGAGCGGCTTCGATCGTGCGTGGCGGACCGACGTAGCCCGCGGACTCTGCGCGGGAGGCGCTGGAGACCGTGCTGCATGCCGTCAATCCGAGCGCGAGCATGGCGAAGCAGGCGACGGTGGCGAGGCGGTCCAGCGCCGAGCGAGCCAATGCGATTCCTCCCCGACGGATTGACCTCGGAAACCTAGCGCAACAATATATCTGAAGTCCCGCCCCTTTTGCGACACCGAATTACGGCCCGCTCGCCGAGCCCGCGATCCGCATTGTCACGACGGGGCGGAAAGCGTATGGTGGGAGGCGCTGTCAGTCAGGAAGGAGAACCCGAAGACGTGAGCCGGGGCCGTGCGCGTGAGTTCTGGTGCTCCGTGGTGTCCGAGGCCGTGATGATCCGCCTCAAGCGGCCGGGAGGATTCGGTCGCGTCCAGGGCTACTTCGTGCAGTGCAACCAGACCGAGTGTCAGTACGTCGAAGAAAACAAACCGCCCTGTCCGCTGCACGCGGGACTCTTCGCCGACGAGATCAAAGCGGCCGAGGACGCCCGCGGCGCGCGCCGCGAAGAGCTCGAGACCTGACGGGGCGGGGGCTGGAGCCCCCGCCGCCGTCTCGATCCCTTACTTCTTCGTCGCGCCGTAGATCGCGCCGGCCGCGGCGCCCGCGCCCGTACCGATCAACGCACCCTTGCCCGCGCCGTAACCGGTCCCCGCGCCGATCGCGGCGCCCGCGCCGGCGCCCAGGCCCGCCCCGGCCACCGTGCTGCACGCTGCCATCGTCGTGGCGAGCAGGCCGAGGCCGGCAATCGCCGCCGCCATTCGCTTTGTCATTTCTGCGAACCTCCTCATGCGACCTCGTGAATCGTCTTCACCCATGTGACGACTGCAGGCATGGAGCCACTCGGAATCGACGAGCGCCGGGAAGTTTGGGGAGGCCACGTCGGGTCCCGCGAGAATTCGAGGCGCGTCACGGGTTTCCCGGGAATCGAGGAGCGCCGCGGCGCTACCGAGCGTCGGGAGGTTGGGGGCCCGACGAATTCGAGGCGCGTCACGGGTTTCCCGGGACGCGCCGAGCGTCGGGGGGTTTGGGGGGCCCGACGAATTCGAGGCGCGTCACGGGTTTCCCGGGACGCGCCGAGCGTCGGGGGGTTTGGGGGCCCGACGAATTCGAGGCGCGTCACGGGTTTCCCGGGACGCGCCGAGCGTTGGGGCGGGTTTCCCGGGACGCGCCGAGCGTTGGGGGGTTTGGGGGGCCCGACGAATTCGAGGCGCGTCACGGGTTTCCCGGGACGCGCCGAGCGTCGGGGGGTTTGGGGGGCCCTATCGAGGCCCCCCATGAGGTAGGCGGCGCGCTCGTGAATCGCTGGGCGCGGCCGCGCGCGTCGGTGAAGCCGAGCACGGCGGCGTGCAGGCAGACGCGACGCACCGGATCGGTGGTCGCGCCGAACGCGCGATCGCCGACGATCGGATGGCCGAGCGCCGCGAGCTGGGCGCGGATCTGGCCGCGCCGGCCGGTACGCAGGCGCAACTCGAGCACGGTCGAGCGGGCACGGCGCTCGCGCACGCGGTACTCCGTGACCGCCTCGCGGCCACCCCCGCGTCCCGCCCGCACGCGCAGCGTCGTCGGGTCCTCGACGATGCGGTCGCGCAGCGTGCCGGCATCGTCGCGCACGCGGCCCTCCACCACGGCCACGTAACCGCGCTCGACGGCGCGCGCGGCGAACTGCGCCTGCAGCGCGCGCTTCACCGCGGCCGACTTCGCGAACACGAGAAGTCCCGAGGTCTCGCGATCCAGGCGGTGGACGATGAACAGTCGTGTGGCCGTGCGAGCCGCCGCCGACGGCGAGGCACGCCGGTGAGGAGTCGCGCGGACGTAGTCGGAGAGCAGCCGGTAGAGCGTTCGCTCGCGCTCCCGCGCCGTGCCGATGGTGAGGAGGCCGGGCGGCTTTTCGACGACGAGCAGATCGTCGTCCTCGTGCACGAGCCGCAGCGCGGAGGGAAACGACGGCGCCGGCGCGCCGAGGGTGACGCGCGCGGCGTCGGGAACGTCGGCGTCGCCGCGACCGACGACGACGCCGTCCACCCGCACGCGCCCGGCCGCGAGCCAGCCGCGGATGGCCGTGCGCGAGGCGTCGGGAAAGAGGCGCTGCAGGCGGTCGAGCAGGCGGCTCAGCGCGGCGGACGCGGGCCGAGCACGAGCGTGACCGGCGCCGCGAGGTACGTCGTGGCCGCGCGCTGCACGTCGGCGGCGGTGACGGCCTGCACCGCGCGGCGGTACCGCTCGGGGTACTCGGCGCCCACGCCCTCCACGTCGTAGAAGGCGAGATACCAGGCGAGCCGCTCGCTCGTGCGCCGGTCCATCGCGTAACGGCCGAGCAAGTAGCTCTTGGCGCGCGCCAGCTCCTCGGCCGGCACCGGCTCGCCCTTCACGCGCCCGACCTCCGCGAGCAGCGCCTGCTCCGCCTGCGCCGCCGTCTCCGGCGTCGTGCCCAGGTAGAGCACGAGCACGCCCGGCTCCTTCACGGGCTCGTACAACGCCGTGGCCGTGTACGCGAGCGCGCGCTTGTCGCGCAGCTCGACGAAGAGCCGCCCCGCCATCCCGCCGCCCAGCACGCTCGACAGCACCTTCACGGTCGCGTGATCCGGATGGTCGAGCGGCGGCGCCAGTCCGCCCACGAGGATCTGCGTCTGCTGCGCGGCCTGCTCGATCACGCTGCGGCGCGCGACAACGACCGGCGGCGGGACCGGCGCGTCCAGCGCGGCAGAGCTGCCCGGCGGCAGCGCGCCGAAGCGCCGCTGGACCTCGGCGAGCACGTCGTCGACCGGCACCTGCCCGCTCACGGCCAGGACCATGCGGTCCGGACGGTAGAACGCGCGATAGCGCTCGACCACGGCGGCGTGGTCGAAGCGCGCGAGCGAGGCGGACGTCCCCAGGGCGGGGATGGCGTACGGATGCCGGCCGTACAGCAGGGCGTAGAACTCGTCGAAGGCGCGCGAGGGGGCGTTGTCGCGGCGACGCTGCAGGCGCGAGAGCAGGAAGTCGCGCTCGCGGTCGACCTCCTCAGGCGCCAGCTTCGGCTCGAGCGCCAGCTCGGCGGTGAGCCCGAGCAGCTCGCGCCAGAAGCGCGACAGCGCCGAGGCGCGGATCTCCGAGTAATCCGCCTCGCCGGAGGCGCTGAGCTTGCCGCCCAACCTGGCCACCGCCTCCGCCAGGTCGGAGCCGCTGCGCCGGGCCGTGCCCTTCACCATCACCGCGTGGACGAAGTTCGAGAGCCCGGCGGTCTCGGGCGTCTCCCAGCGCGTGCCCATCCGGATCAGCAGCGACACGGCCACCACGGGCGCCACGTCGCTCTGGCGCACGATCACGCTGAGCCCGTTCGGCAGCCGCATCCGGCGAACGTCGTCGCGCGGCTGCGCGGGCGCCAGCGCCGGCACCGCCAGCGCCACGAGCAGCGCCGCCACGAGGCCGCGCCGGCTCACCGGGCGCTCTCCGGCAGGAAGCGGACGCGCACGTAGTTGTCGTCCGCGAGATAGGTCCGCGCCGCGTTGCGGATCTGCTCGGCGGTCACCTGACGCAACCGCTTCAGGTACTCGACCTCGTCCTGAAGGCTCCACGTCGTCTCGGCCTGACCGTAGTTCTTGGCCAGCCCCTCGGCCGTCTCGATGTCGAAGGCGTAGGTCGACTCGGCCGTGATGATGGCGCGCTCGCGCTCGGCCGGCGTCACGCCCTGCTGGCGCACGCGGCGCACGACCTCGCGCACGGCCGCCTCGGCGGCGGCGAGGTGCTTCGCGTCGAGACGCGCGGTGACCGACACCAGCCCGGACTGCTGGCGCGGGATGTACGAGGCCTCGATCGTCTGCACGAGGCCGCGCTGCTCGCGCAGCACCTGGTTGAGGCGGCTGGAGGGGCCGTCGCCGAGGATGTAGGTCAGCAGGTCCACCGCGTAGATGTCCGTGTTGCCGGTCGGCGCGGCGTGCCACGCGAGGCCGAGATAGGCCTGCTGCTCGGGGCGCCGCACGTCCTCGCCGGCGCCGTCCGCGAGGCGCCGGGGCGGCGGCGCGGACGGACGCGCGGGTGCCGGCCCGGTCAGCCGGCCGAACGTCTCGGCGGCCACCGCGCGCGCCTGGGCGGGAGTCACCGCGCCCACCACGACGAGCGCCATGTTGCCGGGGACGTAGTGCTTCTTGTAGTACGCGTTCAGCGTGTCGCGCGTGAGGCCGCCCACGAGCTCGCGCGTACCCAGGATCGGCCGGCCGTAGGGGTGCTCCACGTACGCCGCCTCGGTCAGCCGCCGCGTGAGGAAGCGCTCGGGGTCGTCCTCGGTCAGATTCATCTCTTCGAAGACCACCTTCTTCTCGCTCTCCAGCTCCGCGGGCACGAAGGCGGCGTTGACCGCGATGTCGGCGAGCAGCGCGGCGGCGGCGCGGAGGCCCGACAGCGGCACCACGACGTCGTAATGCGTGAAGTCGTACGAGGTGAACGCGTTGCTGTTGCCGCCGAGCCCCTCGAGCTCCGCGTCGATCGAGCCGGGTGGCCGCGTCGGCGTGCCCTTGAAGAGCATGTGCTCGAGGTAGTGCGACAGCCCGAGCTCGGCCGGCGCCTCGTCGCGCCCGCCCACGCGCAGCCAGAGCTGCACCGCCACGATGTCGCTCGCGCGGTGCTCCTGGCTGATGACGACGACGCCGTTCGGCAGCACCTGCCGCGTCGGGCTGGCGACACCCGGCGCGCGCGCGGTCACGGAGGCGCAGCCCGCGAGGAGGAGGACGAGAAGAAGGAGGGCGCCCGGCCGCGAGGACGGACCGACGGTCGAGTCCATGCGCGAGGAGCCTAGCAGATCGCCGCGTCTCCTGGCGAATCTCCGCGCGGCGTCCCACGCGCGGATGGCGAGCAGCAGCGCGAGGATCGCCGCGTAGACCCACGGGTCGACCCGCACCTTCTTGGCGAGCCAGATGAAGTGCAGGCAGCCCGCCACCGCCGCGACGTAGACGAGCCGGTGCAGCCGTCGCCAGCGCGCCGCGCCGAGCCGCTTGATCATGCCCGTCGTCGAGGTCGCGGCCAGGGGCAGGAGCAGCGAGAACGCGAGCATGCCCACGGTGATGTACGGCCGCTTCACGATGTCGGCGCCCATCTCGCGCCAGTCGAAGAAGTGGTCGAGCACCACCCACACCGACAGGTGCAGGCACACGTAGAAGAACGCGAACAGCCCGAGCAGCCGGCGGAAGGGCATCTGCCAGCCCCAGCCGAAGAGGATGCGGAGCGGCGTGAGCGACAGGCTGATCAGGAGCAGGCGCAGCGTCGTCTGGCCGAGCTCGTTGGTGACGTAGGAGATCGGGTTGGCGGTGAGATCGTCCGTCCAGAAGCCGTAGAGGAGCTTCGCGAGCGGGACGAGACAGGCCGCCCACACGCCGACCTTGAGCGCGACGCGGACGCGCCGGGACACGACGCTAGTAGAGCGTCTTCAGATCCATCCCCGTGTAGAGAGACGCGACCTGGTCCGCGTAGCCGTTGAACATGAGCGTCTTGCGCCGGCGGAACTCGCCGATGCGCCGCTCGGTGGCCTGGCTCCAGCGCGGGTGGTCGACGGTGGGGTTCACGTTGGAGTAGAAGCCGTACTCCTGCGGCGCCGCCTTGTTCCAGGCCGTCTTCGGCTCCTCCTCGGTGAGACGGATGCGCACGATCGACTTCGCGCTCTTGAAGCCGTACTTCCACGGGATGACCACGCGCACGGGCGCGCCGTTCTGGTTGGGCAGCACCTTGCCGTACATGCCGAGCGTCAGCAGCGTGAGCGGGTGCATCGCCTCGTCGAGGCGCAGTCCCTCCGTGTACGGCCAGTCGAGCCCGCCGCCGAGACCGAAGAGCCCGGGCTTCTGCGCCGGGAACTGCTCGGGGTCCTTGAGAGTCGTGAACTCGACGTACTTCGCCTTGCGCGTGGGCTCGGCGCGCTTGAGCACCACCGACAGCGGGTAGCCGATCCACGGGATGATCATCGACCACGCCTCCACGCAGCGCAGCGCGTAGATGCGCTCCTCGAGCGGCGCGGCCTTGAGGACCTCGTCGATGTCCAGGCGCTGTGGCTTGGCCACGAGCCCGTCGACGACGACCGACCACGGCCGGGGACGGAGGGTGTGGCCGCGCCGCGAGGGATCGCCCTTGTCGGTGCCGAACTCGTAGAAGTTGTTGTAGGTGGTCGCGCTCTCGTACTTGGTCGGCGGGTCCTCGACGCGGAACGTCGGATTCGGCGTGGCCTTGAGCGGCCCCGGCTCCGGCGGCGCGGCGGCTGCGCTCGCGCCGCCGGCGACGACCAGGGCGGCGGCGCCGACCATGAACGCGCGGCGGTTGAGATAGACCGGCTCCGGCGTGACGTCCGAGTGCTTCAGCCTCATCATGTCCCCCCGACCCCGGCGCTCACTTCTCCGCGAGGAGGCGACGGATGGTCGCCTCGGTCTCCGCGTATTCGCCCTCGCCGATGTGGCGGTAACGAACGATGCCTCGCCTGTCGACGAGGACCAGCGTCGGCCACCCGCGCACGGCGTAGCGGTTCCAGACGGCGAAGTCGTTGTCCTGCACGACGGCGTACTTGATCCCGAGCTCGCGCACGGCGTCCACGACCTTGTCGAACGGCTTCTCCCAGCCGAACTCCGGGCAGTGCACGCCGACGATGGTCAGCCCCTGCCCCGCGTACCGCGCATGCCAGTCCCGCAACTGCGGGATCACGTTCTTGCAGTTGTATCAGCCGAACGTCCAGAACTCGACCGCCACCACGCGGCCGCGCAGGGCGTCGATCGTCAGCGGCGCGCTGTTGATCCACTTGCCGGCGGTGATCTCCGGCGCGGCGGTGCCCGGCGCGGGCTGGGCGGCCGTCCCGCCGGCGCCGGCCAACGTCAGCAGCGTGACGGCCAGCGTGAGGCGCGCGCGACGTCGGATCATGTAGTCCTCCCCACGAATCTACGTCGATTCTCGCACGGGTGGCTGGCCGGAGCCGCGCGGTAGAGTGGCGGCCATGGCCGTCTGGTGCTCGATCGTCATTCCCGCGCGCAACGACGCTGCCGCCCTGGCGCTCACGCTCGACGCGCTGGACCGCCTGGAGGAGCGCTCCCGCGCCGAGATCGTCGTCGCCGCCTGCGGCGATCCCGCCGGTACGACACACGCAGCCCGGGAAAGGGTGCGCCTGCTCTGGCCCGAGAGCGGGACGCGCGCCGCCCTCATGAACGCGGGGGCGGCCGCCGCCGGCGGCGAGGTCCTCTTCTTCCTGCACGCCGACTCCATGCCGCCGCCCGACGCGCTCGCCCGCATCGCGGCCGCGCTCGCCGACCCGCGCGTCGTGGGCGGCGCCTTCGAGCACCGCTTCGCCGAGCCCGCGTGGAGCCTGCGCGCGATCAACCTCGTCAACCGCATTCGCTACCGCCTCACGCGCAACTGGTACGGCGACCAGGGGATCTTCGTCCGCGCCGAGGTCTTCCGCGCGCTCGGCGGGTATCGCGACCTGCGCCTCATGGAGGACCTCGACTTCTCCCAGCGGCTCAAGGCGCGCGGGCGCAGCGTGCTCGTGGACGCGCCGGTCGTGACGTCGGGGCGCCGTTTTCTCGCGCGCGGGCCGTGGCGAACGCTCTTCTTCATCGTCTGGCTGCTCGCGCGGTGGACGCTCGGTCTGGACACCGAGCGCTACGCGGAGCGCTGGCGCGGGTGACTACTAGGTGGGGGGCCCCGAAATGGCCCCCCACACCCCCCAGCGTTCGTCGCGCCCCGGGGAACCCGTGGCGCTCCTCGATCACGCGCCCCCCACACCCCCCAGCGCTCGTCGCGCCCCGGCAAAGCCGTGGCGCGCCTCGATCACCGGACGGTGGCTTAAATCACACTACCTCGTCGGTCCGCGAGGTGGCCTCGCCGAAGCGTCCCATCGAGTATCCGGGCAGCCCCGTGTAGACCTCGTGCAGGCGCAGGTCGATCTCGCGGTTGGCGAGCGCGAAGAGGCTGCGCCCCGCGCAGTCGCCCTCGACGAGGAACGGGCCCAGCCGCTCGACCTCGAGCACCCACATCGCCTGCGCGATGCCGAGCTCGGCGAGCCAGTGCACCTCGCGCACGCGGCGGATGCCCTGGCCGTAGGCGGCCCCCATGCCGTAGCCGACGGTGGTCAGGTAGACGGCGCCGTGCGGCACGAACCACTCGCGATACGCGAGCTCGGTCAGCCCGGCCTTGCCGACGATGACCTTCGCCCCCGAGCGCTCGAACCAGCGACTCATCGACTTGCCGAAGCGGAACGACGCCGTCGCCGTCACCGCCTCCACCGCGTAGCTGCCGTCGGGGCGGACGGCCGCCGCCGGCGAGCAGTGGAAGTTGACGTTGGTCGTCTCGCGCACGCCGGGCGGCATGGGCACGCCGCGGTCGACGACCTTGCGATAGACGCCCTCGCGCGCCGTATAGAGGACGCCCGAGAGGTAGACGACGTCGCCGAGCTCGAGGCCGGCGATCGCCGCGTCGCTCACCGGCGTCGTCAGGTGTACGTCGCGCATCCGCACGTCTTCGAGGCGTGTCGGCGCGGGCGTCACTCGAGTCCCTCGCGGCGGTAGTAGTCGGTGAACCATTGCGGGTCGCTGCGGAACTCGACGCGACCGTCGGCGTGGATGCGCGCGGTGGCGCGCCGGGACGACAGGCAGAAGGCGTGGATGCCGACCGGCAGGCCGCCCGTGTGCGTGTGGGCGATCTCGACGTGGGTCGCGACGACCAGCGACGTCCCCGCGAAGCCCATGGCGCCGATGCCGACGTAGTTGCCGAGCGTGGTCAGCTCGGCCTCGAGCTGCGCGACCACGGGATCGGGATGACGACTGCCGACCGTGCGCAAGCACGCCGCCTCCTTGCCGAGCCGCACGCACGTGTCCTTGGCGCCGCCGAGGCCCACGCCCATGATGGCCGGCTGGCAGGCGAGCCCGCGCTTGCCGAACTGCACGAGGGTGTCGACGAAGAAGCGCTTGATGCCGCCCACGCCGTCGGCGGGGAACAGCATCCGGTAGTCGCTGCCGAAGAGGCCGCCCTTGTGCACGGTGGTGACGTCGATCCAGTCGGCGCCGGGCTCGAACGCGTACGTGACCTCGGGCGCGTGGGCGCCGACGTTGTTGTTGTGATCCGCGCGGGTGAGCGGGTGCACGCGGTTCGGGCGCAGCGGGATGGTGGCCGTGGCGTCGGCGGTGGCCCGGCGCAGCGCCCGCTCGAGGGCGACGAAGCCACCGTCGACGACCGCCTCGTTGCCCGCGCGGACGTAGTAGCGCGGCAGCCCCGTGTCGGCGCACATCGGCCGCCGGTCGGCGGTCGCGATGTCCCAGTTGCGCTCCATCTCGGTGAGGACGAAGCGCGCCAGCCGGTTCTGCTCGCGCTCGCGCGCGGCGGTCACGCCGGCGCGGTAGTCGGCCGGGATGTCGATGGCGGCGCGCGCCATCAGCTCGCGCGCGGTGTCCTCGACGAGCTTGGCGGAGATCACGACGGCCGGAACGCGCGCGCGATGAACTCGGGGAAGCGCGCCTCCAGCTCGGCCACCACCGCCTCGCCGACGGCGCGGGCGCTCCCCGGACGCTCGCCGCCCGGCAGGCGCGCCCAGTGCTCGAGATAGGCGGCCTCGTCTTGCAGCCCGAGCTGCATCGCGACGGAGTCGATGAGGGTCTGAAACTTCTCGCTGAGCGAGAGCGTCACCTGCCCGGCGTCGTCGCGCGCCTCCACCATGGCCGGGATGTCGCGCCAGGCGACGATCTCCCAGCGCGCCACGTCAGCGTCCGCCCATGAACTGCGCCAGCAGCGTCACGCGGTCGCCGGGCGCCAGCTTGCTGTCGAGGTCGTGGGCGACGCCGAGGACGGCGTCGTTGACGAGGATCTCGATGTGCTCGCCGAGCTCCCGCCCGTGCCAGAGGGCATCGTCCAGCTCGGGGAAGCGCGTGCTGAGTCCCTTGAGGAGCGAGCGGACGGTGGCGCCCGGCGGCAGCGGCTCCTCGAACACGCGCCGGGCCGCGCCGTCGCCGCCCACGAAGCGCGTGGGCCACCCGACGATCTCGACCGGCGTCGTGGTCACCGCTCGGTGCGGCGGGGGCGTTCCGACTCTTTGAGGAACTCGCCCCGGATACGCAGGCGCTTCACGAGATCCTCGTACGACGACGTGCGGATGATGCGGTCGAACTGGGCGCGGTAGTTGCCGATGAGGCTGATGTTCTCGATGAGGATGTCGTAGATCAGCCAGCGATCGCCCTTGCGCAGCATGCGCGCCTCCACGGGCACCTCCGTCTGCTGCCTGGTCAGCACCTTGGCGCGCACGATGGCGTTGTCGCCGTCCAGCTTCTCCTCGGTGAATCGCAGCCGCTCGCCGCCGAAGAGGTCGATCTTCGAGATGTACGTCTGCTCCAGCAGCTCCGCGAAGAGGTGCACGAACTCCTCGCGCTGCGGCGGCGTGCGCTGCTGCCAGTGCGGGCCCAGCGCGCGCCGGGCCGTCTCCTGCACGTCGAAGACCTCGGTGGCGATCTTCCGGACGGCGGCGCGCCGCTCCGGCTTCTTGTCCTCCGCCTTGAGCGAAGGATCCTCGAGGACCTTGAGGACCGCCTCGGTGTACTCGCGGACCTGGTCGGTGGGCGCGCCGGCCCGGACGGGGGCGGCGGCGCACGCGACGAGGCTGAGGGCGATGGCGGCCACGACGGACGATCGGATCATCAGGCGGCTCCTCCCCGCGCAGTATACCGTGCGCGGCGGCCCCGGCGGGCCGCGCCTAACGGACGACCGTCTTCAGGTGGGCGAGGACTTCGCGCTCGAACTGGTCGAGGCTCTGGCCGAAGATGTCGCGGAAGTTGCTGTGCCGGTCCTGGCGGCGCTCGAACGACTTGAAGTAGTCGACCACGCGCGGAAAGCCGTCGCGCTCGATCAGGTAATCCGCCATCAGGAACGCCAGCTGATAGGTCGGCAGCGAGCCTTCCTTGAGGTGGCGCACCGTGAAGCCGCGCGGGTTGCCGAGCGTCTCGAGATCCAGCTTGGCGGCCACGAGCGCCGCGTGGTTGCGGATCCCGGCGGTGGCGAGCCCGCGCCGGTTGGCCAGCGTGTCGAGGCCGAGGCGCTCGAGCGACGTGAAGGCCACCCACTCGGCCATGCCCTCGGCCAGCCACTGCTCGGCGCGCCCCTCGCCCTGCGCCATCTCGATCTGCGAGACGTGCGCGAGCTCGTGCGCGATGAGACGCAGCCACTCGCGGCCGCGCGGCTGCGCGCCGTCGTCGTTGAGCAGGAGCTGGCGGCGCTTGCCGATGCCGACCGCGAACTCCGAGAGCTCGGCGGCGCGCGACGGCGCGACCTGCGCGTCGTGCACGAGACCGTGCTCGAACGGCTGGCGCCCGCCATACACGTAGAGCGTGAAGGTCGCGGGCATCGGCAGCCCCAGCTCGCGGACCAGGATCGCCGTCAGCCCGCGCACGGCGGCTTCGTGGTTGCTGAGCGAGCGCGCGTCGCGCGGGACCGCGATGGTGGCGGGATCGATGGTGAATGGAATCACAACGCGGCCGGCGCCACAGGTTGCGATGACGACCAGCGCCAGCAGCGCGGCGACGCCAAAGCAGCGGTGGGAAATCCGTTTCATACCCCGCGGCATTTTCACACGCCTGCGAGGTCGAAGGGAAGAACATTTCCTAGTTGGGGATGTGAAACTTACAATGCCACGCCGTCGCATGGTTGCGCGGCGGGGTGGCGGCGGTCGGGCTCAGACGCGGACGTGCTCGGGGCGGACCCCGAGGCCGATGAGCCGCCCCGGCAGGCGGCGGAGCCGGGGGAAGCGCGCCAGCAGCCGCACCGCCGGTGGGGGCCGCAGGGGACGCCGGCGCTGCAGCACGCGCCGCACGATCCGGTTCTGGACGAGCACCTGGACCCGCTGGGTCACGCGCGTGGGCCACTCGCGGCGGCGCTGCACGCGCGCGAGATCCTCGGCGCTCACCCGTCCCTCGCGCAGCGGCGCCGCCAGCAGGTTGGCGGCGGCCACCGCGTCCTGGATCGCGAGGTTGATGCCGACGCCGCCGACGGGCGACATCGCGTGCGCGGCGTCGCCGAGGCAGAGCACGCCCGGCCGGAACCAGCGCGCGAGCCGGTCCACGCGCACGGTGAGCAGCTTCACGTCCTCCCAGTCGCGCAGCGCGCTCGCCTCGGCGCGCGCGTCGGCGAGCCGCGCGACCTCATCGCGGAACGCCGCGAGGCCGCGGGCGCGGATCTCGTCGAGCGTGCCCTTGGCGATCACGAAGCCGCACTGCCAGTAGTCGCCGCGGTCGAGCATGATGAAGATCCGCCCGGCCTCCACGCGGCCGAGCAGCTGGCCCGCGTCGCCCGGCTTCCGTGGCAGCCGGAACCACAGCACGTCCATGGGCGCGCCGAGCGTCTCCACGCGGAGCCCGGCCGCCGCGCGGACCGTGGAGTCGCGGCCGTCGGCGCCGACGACGAGGTCGGCACGGACCTCGAGGGGGCCGTCGGGCGCCGTCGCGCTCACGCCGACCACCCGCCCACCGTCGTCGATCAGGCCGACGACGCCCGTGCTCATGCGCAGCGCGAAGCCCGGGTAGCGCCGGGCGTGGCCCGCGAGGAAGTCGAGGAAGTCCCACTGCGGCATGAGGGCGATGAACGGGCAGCGCACCGGCAGGCGGCCGAAGTCCGCGATGGGGATCCGCTCGCCGCCGATGATCCCGGCCAGCTCGCGGACCTGCGTGTGCGGCAGCGCCAGGAACGCCTCGAGCAGGCCGAGCTCGTGCATGACCTCGAGCGTGGAGGGATGGATCGTGTCGCCGCGGAAGTCGCGCAGGAAGTCGGCGTGCTTCTCCAGCACGACCACGTCGACGCCGGCGCGCGCCAGGAGCAGGCCGAGCATCATCCCGGCCGGGCCGCCGCCGGCGACGCAGCAGCGTGTCGAGAGCGTCCTCATGCGACGCCGCGACGCGCGCGGCCGTCGTTGTTGCGAGCCATTGCATTCTCCGGACCGGCCAGCGGGCCGGCGGCCGCGATTATAATGCTGGCGCCGTGGCGGCCTCGGTGTCGGCAGCAGATTTCTACGAGCGGCGGCGCGCGCCCGTCCTCGACAGCTTCATGGCCTACGTGGAGGTGGGGGTCGGTGCGCCCATCGTCTTGCTGCACGGCAACCCGACCTCGTCCTATCTCTGGCGCAACGTGATTCCGCTGCTCCAGGGCTCGGGCCGCTGTCTCGCGCCCGACCTCATCGGCATGGGCCGCTCGGGCAAGGCCGCCGGCGGCAGCTACCGCTTCGCGGACCACGCGCGCTACCTCGACGCCTGGTTCGAGGTGCTCGCGCTTCGGGACGTGACGCTGGTCGTGCACGACTGGGGCTCGGCGCTCGGCTTCGACTGGGCGCGCCGTCATCCCGACCGCGTGCGCGCGCTCGTCTACATGGAGGCCATCGTGCGGCCGATGTCCTGGGCGGAGTGGCCGGAGGCCGCCCGCAAGGTCTTTCAGGCCATGCGCTCGCCCGCCGGCGAGGAGATGGTGCTGCAGAAGAACGTCTTCGTGGAGCGCATCCTGCCCGCGAGCGTGCTGCGCGGACTGACGAACGAGGAGATGGACAAGTACCGCGAGCCCTTCCGCCAGGCGGGCGAGTCCCGGCGGCCGACGCTGACCTGGCCGCGCGAGATCCCGATCGACGGCGAGCCCGCCGACGTGGCCGCGATCGTCTCCGCCTACGGGGAGTGGCTCTCGACGACCCCGCTGCCCAAGCTCTTCGTCAACGCCCAGCCGGGCTCGATCCTCGTCGGCGCGCAGCGCGACTTCTGTCGCCGGTGGCCCAACCAGCAGGAAGTCACCGTGCGCGGCAGCCACTTCGTGCAGGAGGACTCGCCCGCCGAGATCGGTCGCGCGATCGCCGCCTTCCTGCGCCGCCTTCCGCGCTGAGCGCGAAGTAGCGATTCGAGGAGCGCCACGGCTTCGCCGGGGCGCTCCGAGCGTGGGGGGGGGCCCTTCGAGGCCCCCGATGTTTACGGTCCGAGCCGCTCGAGGCTCACCACGAGCAGCGCGTCCGGCGTCTCGGCGAGCGCGAAGGCCACGTGGTCGCCGGCCTTGATGCCGCGGAAGAGGTCGGCGGACGCCGCGATGAACGGCATCGACATGCGCTGCTCCATGAGCCCGGCGATGGGCTGGTGGTCGAGCACGATCACCGGCCGCGTGGCGTGCAGGCTGGAGGGCGCGGGCAGCACGGCCACGACGACGCCGGTGCCACGCCAGCGCGCGGGCTGCGCGTGCGCCGCCGGCGGGGCCGCGATCAGGACGAGCAGCAGCGCGGCAGGCCAGCGCACGCGGAGAGCATAGCGCCGCCGGCGGCGGCCGTCACGCCGCGCGCGGCAGGCGTCGGAGCACGTCGTGGCGACCGTGAGCCATCCCATCGTGCGGTGCACAAGACGGGCCAGCCGGAGGTAGACTCTCGCCACCCATGGATCTCGTGGCCGCCCACACCGCGAAGCACCCGCATCGGACCGCCCTCATCGAGGGCGAGCGGTCGCTGACCTGGGAGCAATTTTTCCGCACGCGGAACCGGCTCGCTCACTCGCTGGCGGGCCTGGGGATCGGCGCCGGCCAGCACGTGATCGTCTACGCGCACAACGCGCTGGAGAATCTCGTGGCCGGCGCCGCCCTCCGCGCGCTCGGGGCCATCGGGGTGCCGATGAACCACCGCCTCACCGCCGAGGAGGTCGCCTACATCCTCGACAACGCCGACGCGACGGCGGTGTTCGTCGGCGACGCGTTCCTGCCGATGGCCGAGCGCGTGCGCGGCGCCGCGCGCGTCAAGCGCTGGATCACGCTCGGCCCCGAGCGGCGGCCGTGGGCGGAGGCGCTCGACGACCTGCTCGCGCAGGGCAGCGAGGCGCCGCCGCCCGCGGTGCCCGCCATGGGCGGCTCGATGATCTACACCGCAGGCACCACCGGCAAGCCGAAGGGCGCGCGGCGCCGCGTGACGGATCCCGCCGCCATCCTGCCGCGCCTGGCCGCGCTGGACTGTCTCGACCCCGCGCAGGTGCACCTGGTGGCCGGGCCGCTCTACCATTCAGCACCCGGCGGCTTCGCGCTCTACGCGCAGATGGTCGGCGGCACCGTGGTGGTGATGCGCAAGTTCGATCCGGAGGAGGCGCTGCGTCTCGTCGAGCGGCACCACTGCACGACGACGTTCATGGCGCCCACGCTGCTCAAGCGCATCGTGGACCTGCCGGCCGAGGTGCGCGCGCGCTACGACGTGTCGTCGATGCGCTCGCTCGTCATCGCGGCCGCGCCGTGCCCGATGCGCGTGAAGGAGCAGGCCGTCGCGATGTTCGGACCCGCGCTCTACGAGTTCTACGGCTCGACGGAGCTCGGCGTGAACACCGTGCTGCGTCCCGAGGACGTGCTGCGCAAGCCCGGCTCGTGCGGCCGCGCGGTGCCGGGCGTGGAGCTGGCCATCCTTGACGACGACGGACGTCGGGCGGCGCCGGGCACGCCGGGCGAGCTGTTCGTGCGCCGCTACGAGGGCGTGTTCGACGAGTACTACGGAAACCCGACGGCGACCGCGCAGACGTCGCGCGGCGAGTGGATGTCGGTGGGCGACGTGGCGTGGATGGACGACGAGGGCTTCGTCTACATCTGCGACCGCAAGCGCGACATGATCATCTCGGGCGGGGTGAACATCTACCCGGCCGAGATCGAGGACGCCCTGCACCGCCATCCGGCCGTCGAGGATGCCGCGGTGTTCGGCGTGCCCGACGCCGAGTGGGGAGAGCGCGTGCACGCCGCCATCCAGCTTCGTCCCGGCGAGCGCGTCACCGAGCGCGAGCTGATGGACTTCTGCCGCGCCCACCTCGCCGACTACAAGGCGCCGCGCGAGGTGTCCTTCCACGACGACTTCCCGCGCGACACCGCGGGCAAGCTCGTCAAGCGGCTGCTGCGCGAGCCCTACTGGGCCGGCCGAACCACGCGCGTCTGATCGTCACCGAAGGAGGCCGCCATGCCACGCGCGATCCATGTCAACACCGCCAACCAGCAGGAGCTGCTCGAGGTGCCGGGGCTCCGCGCCGAGGACGCCGCCGCCATCATTCGCTTCCGCCACGCGCACGGGCCCATCGCCGACGCGGCGCAGCTGAGCCGCGTGCTCGGCGGGCGCGACCTGGACGAGGCGACGCGTCAACACGTCGACTTCGCTCCGGCCGACGAGACGGCGCCGGAAGCGCCCGGCGCTTAGCGAGGCCCGGGGCCCGCGTCGCCGCGGCCGGCGCTGTTGTCGCCGTTGGCGCGGTCCATGGAGCCGCCCCAGGCGTCAGTTCAGGCGGCCGCGCAGCGAATGCAGGGTCTTGGCGAGCTCGGCGTCGGCCGGAGCCAGGCGGACGGCGGCCTCGAACTGGTGCAGCGCCTCCCACCAGCGCCCCTGCTTGAGGTAGATCCGGCCCAGGTTCATGAACGGGAACTGGCGGGGCTCGTAGCGGCGCGCCTGTTTGGCCCGCTCCAGCCACGGGATCGCCTCCTCGAGCTTGCCCTGCTGCATCAGGTACACGCCGATGTCGTTGTACGGGTTGCCGAAGTCGGGGTCGACCTCGATGGCCCGCAGGCACTCGGCCCTCGCCTCTTCGAGCCGGCCCTGGAAGGAGTAGGTCCAGCCGAGGAACGTGTGCGCCTCGGCGGTCGGGCACGTGGCGATCGAGCGCCGGTACGTCTCGATGGCGGCGTCGAGGTCACCGGCCATCTGCTGGCGGTAGGCCTCCCGCCACAGCTCGATCGCGAGCTCGCGCTCGGACGCCACGGCCTCGGCTCACCCCGCGCCGGGGTCCGGCACGCCGGACGCGTCCGGCGGGGCGATGTCGGCCATGTCCGACGCCAGCTGGAGGGTGTCGGCGATCTTCGTGTACGAGGAAAACATCTGGGTGACGCCGACGACCTCCATGACGCCGCGCTCGCCCACGCCGAGGCGCCGCAGCTCCGCGAGGTGGAAGGCGGTGCCGAAGGCCGAGCGCGTCGTGAGCGACACCGCGAAGGCCAGCGCCTCCTTGTGGCGGCGCGTCAGGCGTCGCTCGCTGAACGCGCGCCTCACCGCCGCCCAGACGTCGGCGAGATAGCCGGGGTCGTGAGCGACGAGGCCGAAGGGCATCGGAATCTCGCCGCCGAGGACGTCGGCCGCCGGGCCGCCCGTCCCATAGAATGCCCGGATGTCGGCGAAGATCGTCCGCACCTCCGCGGGCGCCATCTCGGGCTCGACCTGACGCATCGGCGCGCCGCCGAGACCGTCGGCGACCACGTTGAGCGCGTTGGTGATGCCCACCACGAACGCGGCCTCGTACCAGCGATCGTCGCCCGTCATCCCCTGCAGCTTCCCGGCTGCAGTGTGCGCCTCCACTCAGTAGGTGCAGGCGTTGACGCCGCTGACCGCGGCCGCCACCATCTCCTTCTCGCCGCGCGAGAACTCCCCCGGCGCCATCGCGCGCTTCATGGCGCGGCCGTGAGGGCCGCCGAAGTGCGGGTCCCACGCCATCACGCGGCTCATCGCCGGCGGCTCTTTGAAGTCGTAGTCGAACCACTGCCTGGACAGCTCGAAGAGCCGGCGCGCGGACTCGGGATACTCGGAGGCGTCGCGCAGGCGCACGGTGGGCATCAGCGTCGCCGCGCGCGCTTCGTCGGTTGTGCGCGCCGGCGCGCGGGTCGCGCCGCGCGCTCGGCCACCACGGCCGTGGCTTCGATCTCGATCAACAGGTCGTCGCGCACGAGGCGCGAGATCTCGACGAGGGTGCTCGCCGGCCGGTGCGGGCCGAAGTACTCCTTGCGGACGGTGTTGACCTTCTCGCGATCGGCCACGTTCTTGAGGAACACCGTCACCTTGCAGACGTCGGCGAAGGTGGCGCCGGCGGCGGCGAGACAGCGCTTGATGTTCTCGTGGACCTGACGGGTCTGCGCGACGATGTCGCTGCCGCCGACCGTCTTGCCGTTCTCGTCGCTGGCGACGCAGCCGGAGACGAACACGATCGGCCCCGCGCGCACGACGTGGGTGAAGTGGCTGATCGGCTCCGGCATGCCGGGGACGCGGATCTCCTGCCGATGCGCCGGCTTCATGTCTCCTCCGCCTGCTGCCGCTCGAGGACCCTGGCGGTGGCGCGGCCCTTGGCGGGCGTCGGATCCTTGACGACCCCGTACGCGTGCCGGCCCTCGTGGTCCTCGGGGAGGTACTCGGTGATGGGGAGGCCCTCCGGCGTGACGAACAGCAGGCAGTGGCAGTACTTCCATTTCTGCATCTCGTCGCACGCGCAGATCCAGCGGCGCAGCTTGGCCTCCGCCTTCGGATCCGGATAGAAGTTGCACGGGCACAGCGGCCGCCCGACCTCCTCGATGTGCTTGGCCAGCCCCTGGACCACGGCCTCGGTGACGCTCACGTCCGGATGCAGCGCCGTCCCGGATTTCTCGGCGTACTTGCGCGCGTACGCCCACATCTTGTCGACGTTCGCCTGCGACGGATCGGCCATCAGGTCCTCCTACGAGCCGGCCAGCGCCTCGTCGATCTTTTGGGGGTTGAACCCGCTGAGCCGCCGCGCGCCGATGAGGATCACCGGCAACGACGTGAGGCCCAGCTCCATCAGCTCCTCGCGCGCGCCGGCGTCTCGCCCGACATTGCGCTCGGTGAACGGCACGCCCTTCTGCGACAGATACTCTGTCGCGCGGTGACAGGGCCCTCAGCCGACGTTCGTGTAGATCGTCACCTTCGGCGGCATCGCTCCTCCTCGCCTCGTTACTCGGGCCGCACGACGTCGCCGACCCGGATGACTCCCTCGCTGAGAATCTGCGCGCGCAGCCCGCCGCGGTGGACGAGCGCCGCCATGACGCCGTCGCGCGTGAGCCCGTCGAGGTATTTGCACGGCTCGCAGAGCCGCGTGCCGCGCAGGCGAACCTCGCCGACACGGAAGACGCGGTCCACCAGGTGGTTGAGCGGCACGCCGCGGGTCGCGACGTTTCGGCGCGTCTCGGCGGGCGAGAGCTTGACGTCCAGGCCGCCCAGGGCCTCGAGGGTTTCCGTCTCGATCAGCGTGATCTCGCGGCCGCCCTGGGACGGCCGGGGCGAGTAGTGGCCGCGGCCGGTGGCGTAGCGATCGCCCTCGAGCCCGCGCCCCGGCCACGCGCGCGCCTCGGGCACCACGAGCATCGGCGCGCCCGCCTCGGGCGCCACGTGGATCGACACGACGCTGCCCTGCCACGTCTCGCGCATGGCTCGGATTGTACTCGATGGGGTCGGTCGGTGCGGGGTCGCTGCCGGTACGCGGCGAGAGTCCCTTGAGGGGCGACGGGCGCGGAGGAACGACGCGCGTTCAGCTCAGGCGCAGGTCGAGCCAGCCGTGCGGCGTGACACTCACGCGCTCGCCGGCGCGGAGGAGCACCGTCGTCGTCGCCGACTCGAACAGCGCCGGGCCCTTCGTCTCCCAGCCGACGGGCAGCTCGCCGAGGCGAAAGACCGGCACCTCGACCCAGTCGCCGAGCCAGACCCGCCGGCGCGCGGCCTTCGGCGCGTCGCGCCGCACGCGGTCGCTCGGGCCGGTGGCGAGCGGTGGCAGCTCGCCGACGACGGCCACGCGCGCGTTGACGACGACGACCTCCTGCCCCGGCGCGCTGTACGCGTAGAGCTCCTCGTGGCGACGGTGGAAGCGCGCGACGATCTCGTCGAGCAGGTTCGCGGCGTCCAGATTCACGCCGTCGAGGCTCACGGGGATCTCGAAGATCTGCTCGCCGTAGCGCATGTCGAGCGAGCGCCTCACGCTCACCGGCCCGTCGAACACCCCGAGCCGCTTGCGGCCGTCGGCCTCCATCGCCGCGAAGAGCCGGCGCAGGGTGGCGGGCGCCAGGCGCGACACCTCGCTGACGTGGCTGCGCACCAGCTCGTACCGGAGGTCCGTCGCGAGCATGCCCCAGGCCGAGAGCACGGCCGCCACGTTCGGGATCACGACGCGGCGGATCTCGAGCAGCCGCGCGACCTCGGTGACGTGCAGCCCCGCGGCGCCGCCGAACGCCACCAGCGTGAACTTGCGCGGATCGACGCCGCGCCGGACGGAGACGATCTTGATGCCCTCGGCCATGTTGGTGTCCACGACCTTGGCGATGCCCTCGGCGGCGGCGAGCCGCTCCGTGCCGAGCGCGCGCGCGACACGGTCTACGGCCAGCTCTGCCGCGCGTCTGTCGAGCGCGATGCGGCCGCCGAGGAAGTTGGCGGGATCGAGGAAGCCGAGCACGACGTTGGCGTCGGTCACCGTCGCGCGATCCCCGCCCTTGCCGTAGCAGGCCGGCCCCGGATCGGCGCCGGCGCTCTCCGGCCCGACGTGCAGGATCCCGCCGGGGTCCACGTGCGCGATCGAGCCGCCGCCGGCGCCCAGCGTGTGGATGTCGAGGCTGGGCAGCGCGATCCTGGCGATGCCGACCGTCTTCTCGCCGGTCAACGAAGGCTCGCCGCGCTGGAGCAGCGCGATGTCGGTGCTGGTACCGCCCATGTCGAACGTGATGAGGCTGCCTTCCTCGAGCAGCCGCGCGGCGTAGCGGCCGGCGGCGATGCCGCCCGCGGGTCCCGAGAGCACGGCGCCGGCGGCGAGACGCGCTGATTCCCGGATGGGGGCGACGCCGCCGTGAGACTGCATGATGAGCACGTCGCCGCGATAGCCGCGCGCGGCCAGGCGCGCGCGGAGCGCGTTGAGGTACCGGGCCAGCGCCGGTCCCACGTACGCGTTCACCACCGTGGTCCAGATGCGCTCGTACTCCTTGATTTGTGGCAGCACCACGGACGACAGCGAGACGTAGACGCCACGCAGCCGGCGTGCCAGCGCGCGCGCGGTGAGCCGCTCGTGACGCGGATTGCGGTAGGCGTGCAGGTAGCAGACGGCGACGCTGTCGACCCGGGCGCGCGCGAGCGTCTCGAGCGCCGTCGCGAGCGAGCGCGCCGCGAGCGGCACCGTGACGCGGCCGTCGGCGACCACGCGCTCGCGCACGCCGAGGCGCCGCGCGCGGGGCACGAGCGGCACCGGCGGCGGCATGCGGACGTTGTAGCGGTCGTCCTTGAGCCCCTCGCGCATCTCGATGACGTCGCGATGGCCCTCGGTCGTCAGCAGGCCGACCTTCGCCCCTTTGCGCTCGAGCAGCGCGTTGGTGGCGACGGTGGTGCCGTGGACGATGCGCTCGGTGCTCGCGAGCAGGCCGGCGAGGTCGGTGCCGCACTCCCCGGCGAGCAGGCCGAGGCCTTCCATGAGACCTTCCGACTGGTCCCGCGGGGTGGACGCGCACTTGGCGATGACCACACGCCCGGTCTCGTCCACGGCGGCGAGGTCGGTGAAGGTGCCACCGACGTCGATCCCGATCCGCCACATCGCGCTAGTAGAGGCCCGTGCGGTAGCCGGTCTCCAGCCGGCGCGCGAAATCCTCGACGCTCATGCCCGCGATGGCGACCTGGTCGTGGAACATCTTCGCCGTCGGCGTCAGGCCGGAGACGTCGGGCCAGCGCGCCGGCTCCCAGAGTCCCGAGCGTTTGAACGCCTTCGCGCAGTGGATGAACACCTCCTCGACCTCGACGCCGATGGCGAGACTCGGGATCTTGTCCGCCACGGCCAGGGTGGCGAGCAGGTCGGCGTCGCGCGTGATGCAGGCCCGGCCGTTCACGCGCAGCGTCTCGCCGCGGCCGGGCACGAGGAAGAGCAGTCCCACGCGCGGGTTGGCGAGGATGTTCCGCATGCCGTCGAGCCGCTTGTTGCCCGGCCGATCGGGCACGACGAGGTGGGTGTCGTCGAGGACGCGCACGAACCCCGCGGGATCGCCCTTCGGCGACACATCGCAGCGCCCCTCGGCGTCGGCGGTGGCGAGGAGAACGAACGGCGCGTGAGCGATGATCGCGCGGCAGTGGGCGTCGAGCCTCGCGAGCTGCTTCTTCACCGCGACCTCGCTCGGAGTGCCGAGCAGCGCGCGGAGGTCGGTCTCGTCGGCGATCACGTCACGGAACATCGAGGTCCTCCTCTCCGGAATCGGGCCGCACGTCGAAGGCGTTCAGCGTGCAGGCCAGCATCGCATAGTAGCCGACGGTGGCCGTCAGCTCGACCACGCCCTCGAGCCCGAGCCGCTTGCGCACGGCCGCGAACGTCGCGTCGTCCACGCGCCGCGCCGCGAGCAGGTCGGTCGCGTAGCGTACCAGCAGCGCCTCGTCCTCGGTGAGCCGATCGAAGGCGCGCGCGCGGAGAGCCGCGATGGCCTCCGGGCGCACACCCGTGCGCCGCGCCTCGGGCACGTGGGCCGCCCACTCGAAGCGGCAGTCGCGCTCGCGCGCGACGGCCAGCACGGCCAGCTCGCGGTCGGCCGGACGCAGCGTGGACTCGAAGCGGATGTAGGCGCCGAGGTCGGCCGTGCGCTCGGCCACGGGCGGGCTGTGCAGCAGCGCCGCGAACGGGCCGGCGACGCGGCCGCGGCTGCGCGCGATCTTCGTGAAGATCGCCTGCTGCGCGGCCGGCAGGTCCTCCGGCCGCGCGATGAGCGGGATGCGCGGCATCAGTCGATCGCCGCGTGCACCGCGTTGCTCACGAGGTCCATCCGCTGGCCGTGCCAGGGGTCCGGCACGCGATTGTTGGTGACGTACGCGAAGGACACCCCGGAGTCGGGATCCGCCCAGCAGTACGACGAGCCGACGCCGCCGTGGCCGAACGTGCGGGGCGAGGCCAGCGAGCCGAGGCCGCGGATGGTGTCGGTGGTGCCGCGCAGGTGCGGCCCGAGGCCGCGGTGCATCGGCATCCCCATGTAGCCATCGGGGCGGTCGCCGGTGTAGTTGCGCAGCACGTACGCGACCGTGCGCGGCGAGAGCAGCCGGCGGCCGCCGAGCGTGCCGCCGGCGAGCAGCATCTGGTAGAAGGCCGCCATCCCGCGCGCCGTGCCGTAGCCGCCGCCGCCCGGTGTCCCCGCGCGGCGGGCCGGCGCGTTGTTCTCCTCGGCGCGCTTGACGGGACGCCCGTCGGGCCCGGGCTCGTGCATATCGGCGGCGCGCTCGTGCTGCGCGTCCGGCAGCCCGACGAACACGTCGTCGCCGAGCCCGAGCGGCACGATCACCTGCTCACGGATGAACGTGCGGTAGTCGGCCTTCGTGAGGGCCTCGATCAGCACCGCCGCCGTCCAGTGGGCGGCCAGCCGGTGATAGTGCACCTTGCTGCCCGGCGCCCACTCGAGCGAGAACCCGCAGACGGTCCGGCCAAGCAGCTCGTGGTCGTCCCACACCTGCGGCGGCACCTCCGCCGACGGAAAGCCCGCCTGGTGCGTGAGGAGCTGGATGATCGTGATCTCGCCCTTGCCGTTGGCCTCGAAGCCCGGCACGTGCGCGGCCACGGTGTCGGTGAACGACAGCGCGCCGCGGTCGGCGAGTATCCATACCGCGCAGGCCGTCAGCACCTTGGTGTTCGAGTACAGCAGCCAGAGGGTGTCGTCCTTGGCGGCCACGCGCTTGGGATCGAGCCGGGCGTCGCCCAGCGTACGGGTGAGCGCGAGCTTGCCGTGACGCGCGAGGGCGAGCTGGGCGCCGGGATAGCGCCCCTCCGCCACGTGGCGGGTCACCAGCTCCATCAGGCGCTCGAGCGCGGCGGGCTCGAAGCCGAGCCGCGTGGGCGTCGAGGGGGCGAGCGGGAACTTCATGGGGACCTCCGCGGATAGCCGAGGGTCTTGAGCGACTCGGTGATCTCGGTCAGGATCGCCGGATCGTCGATCGTCGCGGGCAGGGTGTACTCCGTCCCCTCGGCGATCTTCTTCATGGTGCCCCTGAGAATCTTGCCCGAGCGCGTCTTCGGCAGACGCTTCACCACGGCCGCCGTCTTGAACGCGGCCACGGGGCCGATGGTGGCGCGGACCTTCTCGACGAGCTCGCGGACGATCTCCGCCTCACCGCGCGTGACGCCGGCCTTGGTGACGACGAAGCCCACCGGCACCTCGCCCTTGATCTCGTCGGCGACGCCGACCACGGCGCACTCCGCCACGTCCGGGTGCGCGGCGAGGACTTCTTCCATGGCGCCCGTGGAGAGCCGGTGACCGGCGACGTTGATGATGTCGTCGACGCGACTCATGATGTAGAAGTATCCGTCCTCGTCGCGATAGCCCGCGTCGCCCGTCAGGTAGAAGCCCGGATGCTTGGCCAGGTACGACGTCTCGTAGCCGGCGTCGTTGTTCCAGAGCGTGGGCAGACAGCCCGGCGGCATCGGCAGGCGGATGGCGATCGAGCCGATCGTGCCCGGCGCCACCTCGCGATTGGCCTCGTCGAGCACGCGCACGTCGTAGCCCGGCGTCGGCTTCGTCGGCGAGCCCGGCTTCACCGGCAGCATCCCGAGGCCCACGCAGTTGGCGGCGATCGCCCAGCCCGTCTCGGTCTGCCACCAGTGATCGATCACCGGCACGCGCAGGCGCTCGCGCGCCCACAGCAGCGTGTCCGGATCGCAGCGCTCGCCGGCGAGGAAGAGGGTGCGGAAGGCCGTCAGATCGTGCTTGGCCATGTGCGCGCCCGCGGGATCCTCCTTCTTGATCGCGCGGAACGCGGTCGGCGCCGTGAAGAGCGCGTTGACACCGTGCTCGGCGATGACCCGCCAGAACGCGCCGGGGTCCGGCGTGCCGACGGGCTTGCCCTCGTAGAGGATCGTCGTGCAGCCCTTCAGCAGCGGCGCGTAGACGATGTAGCTGTGGCCGACGACCCAGCCGATGTCGGACGCCGCCCAGTAGGTCTCGCCCGCGCCCATGCCGTACACGCCCGTCATCGACCACTTGAGCGCGACCGCGTGGCCGCCGTTGTCGCGCACGACGCCCTTCGGAATGCCGGTGGTGCCCGAGGTGTAGAGGATGTAGAGCGGGTCGGTGGCCGCCACCGACACGCACTCGACGGCCTCGGCGCCCGCGGTGAAGTCGTTCCAATCCAGGTCGCGTCCTTTCGCCAGCGGCGCGACGGCCTGAGAGCGCTGGAGGATCACGCAGCGCTCCGGCTTGTGCCTCGAGAGCTCGATGGCGCCGTCGAGGAGCGGCTTGTACGCGACGACGCGCCCGGGCTCGATGCCGCACGACGCGGACAGGATGAGCCTCGGGCGCGCGTCGTCGATCCGCTTGGCCAGCTCGTTGGGGGCGAACCCGCCGAAGACCACCGAGTGCACGGCGCCGATGCGCGCGCAGGCCAGCATGGCCATCACCGCCTCGGGCACCATCGGCATGTAGATGATCACGCGGTCGCCTTGTGCGATCCCCTGCCGCCGCAGCGCGCCGGCCAGACGCGCGACGGCGTCGCGCAGCTCGGCGTACGTGAACACGCGGATCGTGTCGGTGACGGGGCTGTCGTACACGAGCGCGCGCTGCTTGCCGCGGCCCCGGTCGACGTGCAGGTCGAGCGCGTTGTAGCAGGTGTTCAGCATGCCGCCCGTGAACCAGCGGTAATAGGGCGGCCGGGAGTCGTCGAAGACGCGATCCCAGCGCCGGTCCCAGTAGAGGTCCTCGGCGGCGGCGGCCCAGAAGCCGGCGGGGTCGCCGAGCGATCGGGCGTACGTCTCTTCGTACACGCTTGTCATGGGGTCTCCGGGTGCCCAACGTAGGCGAACTTTCACCACAAATCAACGTCG
>WNGJ01000036.1_pt1 | contig 161645 bp, 157 predicted proteins | sample 5400611 | NCBI WGS metagenome assembly WNGJ01 (sample SAMN13153375, study PRJNA577476) | soil metagenome | isolation source: 40 cm soil or saprolite under Garry oak tree replicate 1 | place: USA:California | collected 2016-06-15 | reverse complement strand
TGGTCAGCTTGAAGGCCGCGTAGCCGCCGACGGCCATGAAGCCGCCCGTCCCCAGCGACAGCTGTCCCGCGTAGCCCGTCAGCAGATTGAGCCCGATGGCCGCCATCGAGTAGATGAGGAAGGGAATCAGCACCGCCTGCAGCCAGTACTCGTTGGCGACCAGCGGCACCGCCACGAACGCCGCGACGACGCCCGCCGCGACCACCCACTTGTCCTGAACGATCGGAAAGATCGCCTGATCACTCGCATAGCTGGTCTTGAACTGCCCCGCCTCGCGGTAGATCACGAAGGATCTCCGACCATGCGCTCGATCATCTTTCGCCGAAGCCCGCCGACCGAGGCATGACAGGTTCGGATGACGGCGTGCGGATCGTCGACGTGAGATCGGCGGCGGGGTGGCGCGGGGCGCGGGGGGGGGGGGCCCGTGAGACCCGTGTTTCGGGTACAGCGTCGGACCCGGCCCGGAATCGGTGCACGCTGACAGGCGCTACGCATTGTCGATTTGCGTGGGAGTGCGAAGCCGCAGGCCGTTCGACGGCCGAGGCGAGCCTGCGATGGTCGAACGGGGCCCCCCCGCGCCCCGCGCCGCCCCGCCGCCGCCTCCCGCGATTCGATCAGCCGTCATCACACGCGCTCGATGATTCTTTCGCCGAAGAGGCCTTGGGGACGGAACAGCAGGAACACGAGAGCGATGACGTAGGCGAACCAGTTCTCGATCGCGCCGCCGACGAGCGGGCCCCAGTAGACCTCGCCGAGCTTCTCGCCCACGCCGACGATCAGGCCGCCCACGATCGCGCCGGGCACCGAGGTGAAGCCGCCCAGGATCAGGACGGGCAGCGCCTTCAGAGCGACCAGCGAGAGGCTGAACTGCACGCCGCTCTTGGCGCCCCACATGATGCCGGCCACGATCGCCACCAGGCCCGCCACCGACCACACGATCAGCCAGATCGTCTTGAGCGGGATGCCGATGGACAGCGCGGCCTCGTGGTCGTCGGCCACGGCGCGCAGCGCGCGGCCGATGCGCGTGCGCTGGAAGAAGACGGCGAGGATGGCCACCAGCACGGCTGCGGTGGCGGCCGCCGACATCTCGAGCTGGTTGATCTGCACGCCGGCCACGATGAACGAGCGGTCGGGGATGCCGACGTCGAGCTTCTTGACGTTGGCGCCCCACACCATCTCGCCGAAGCCCTCGAGGAAGAAGTTGAGGCCGATGGTGGCCATGAACAGGATGATCGCCTCCTGGTTCACGAGCGGGCGCAGCACGACGCGCTCGATGAGGAAGGCGAGCCCGACCATCACCGCCATCGTCATCACGAGCGCCACGGCCACCGGGACGCCGCGCTCCATGAGCCCCACCAGCGTGAGGGCCGCGAACAGCACCATCACGCCCTGGGCGAAGTTGAAGACGCCCGAGGCCTTGAAGATGAGGACGAAGCCGAGGGCGACCAGCGAGTACATCAGGCCCGTCGCCACGCCGCCCAGCAGCACCTCGACCAGGAAGGCCGGCGAGCCCGCCATGTCGCGGAACGGCCCGACGAAGACCCCGTAGAGGATCTCAGTCATGGCCCGCCCCGAGATAGGCGTCGAGGACCGCCGCGTCCTTGCGCACGTGCTCGGGTGGACCGTCGGCGATCTTGCGCCCGTAGTCCAGGACGGCGACACGGTCGGAGATGTCCATGACCACGCCCATGTCGTGCTCGATGAGCGCGATCGTCGTGCCGAACTCCCCGTTCACGTCGAGGATGAAGCGCGACATGTCCTCCTTCTCCTCGACGTTCATGCCGGCCATCGGCTCGTCGAGCAGCAGCAGCTTGGGCTCGGCGGCGAGCGCGCGCCCGAGCTCCACGCGCTTCTGCAGTCCGTAGGGCAGCTTGCCGGCCGGCGTCTTGCGGATGGACTGGATCTCGAGGAAGTCGATCACGCGCTCGACGAAGGCGCGGTTGGCCAGCTCCTGGCGCCTGGCCGGTCCCCACCAGATCGCGTCGAGCAGGAAGTGCCCGCCCATCTTCAGCAGCCGGCCCGTCATGAGGTTGTCGAGCACGCTCATGCCCTTGAAGAGCGCGACGTTCTGGAAGGTGCGCGCCACCCCGAGCTCGGCCACGTCGGGCGGCGACAGCCGCGTGCGGTCGCGGCCCTCGAAGAGGATGCGGCCCTCGTAGGGATGGTAGAAGCCGCTGATGACGTTGAGCAGCGTGGTCTTGCCCGCGCCGTTGGGCCCGATGATGGCGAGGATCTCCCCGCGCTGGACGTTCAGGCTCACGCCGCTCAGCGCGAGCAGAGCGCCGAAGCGCACGCTGACCCCCTCCACCTCGAGCAGGGGCCCGGCTGCCTCCGCGGTCACCGCACGGCCTGCGCCGCACCGACCTCGCGGATGCGCACGTCGGCGCGGATGGTCCCCGTGCGCCCGTCCTCGTAGGTGACCTTCGCCTCGACCTGCGCGCGGTCGCGGTCGCCGTAGAGGGCCTCGATGAGGGCCGCGTACTTCTGGCCGATGTAGCCGCGGCGCACCTTACGCGTCCGCGTGATCTCCTCGTCGTCGGGGTCGAGCTCCTTGTGCAGGATCAGGAACTTCCGGATCTGGGCCCCCTTGAGCACCTCGTCCTCCAGCAGGCTGCGATTGACGCGCTCGACCTCCTGCTGGATCAGCTCGTAGATTTCGGGCTTCTGGCTGAGATCGGTATAGCTCGTATAGGCAATCCCGCGGCGCTCCGCCCAGTTCCCGACCGCGGTGAGATCGATGTTCACGAGCGCGGTGACGTACGGGCGGTCCTGGCCGATGCACACGGCCTCCTTCACGTACGGCGAGAACTTCAGCTTGTTCTCGACGTACTTGGGGGCGAAGATCGTGCCGCCGGCCAGCCGGGTCACGTCCTTCGCGCGGTCGATGATCTTGAGGTGGCCGGCCGGATCGAGGAACCCGGCGTCCCCCGAGCGCATCCAGCCGCCCTCCAGCATCACCTGCCGCGTGGCCTCCTCGTTCTTGAAGTAGCCCTGGAAGACGCCGGGGCTCCTGTAGAGCACCTCGCCCTCGGGCGAGATCTTCAGCTCGACGTCCTCGATCGGCGTGCCGACGGAGTCCAGGCGCACCTCGCCGTCGCGCTGGATCGTGACGAACACGCTCGCCTCGGTCATGCCGTAGAGCTGCTTGACGTTGATGCCGAGGCCGCGGAAGAAGACGAAGATCTCGGGGCCGATCGCCTCGCCTGCCGTGTAGGCGCGGCGCACGCGCCGCAGGCCGAGGTTGTCGCGCAGCGGGCCGTAGACGAGCAGCCGGCCGAGCGGATAGAGCGCGCGGCGCCAGCCCGAAGGGCGTTGGCCCGCGAGCCGCGCCCGTTCCAGGTCCTGCGCCAGCGCGAGGAAGAAGCCCACGACCTTGCGCTTGGGCCACGCGCAGTCCTCGATGCGCACCATCACGGTGGTGAGCAGGCTCTCCCAGATGCGCGGCGGCGCGAAGAAGTAGGTCGGGCCGATCTCGCGCAGGTCGTGCAGCACCGTGGCCGCGCTCTCCGGACAGTTGATCGCGAAGGCTACCAGAATCGCCTGCGCGTACGAGAAGACGTGATCGCCGACCCACGCCATCGGCAGGTACGAGAGAATTTCTTCGTCCGCTTGCAAATTCTCCGCGCGCGCCGCGTTGAGGGCGGTGACGATGAGATTGCGATGCGAGAGCATCGCGCCCTTCGGCACGCCCGTCGTCCCCGAGGTGTAGCAGATGATCGCGACGTCCTCGCCGTGGCCCCTGGCGACCTCGTCGTCGAAGTACGTGGGATGGCCGATCTCGAACTTGCGCCCGGCCTCCTCCAGCTCGGCGAGGCTCAGGAGGCACGAGTCGCGGTAGGCGCGGAGGCCGCGTGGATCGTCGTACACGATCGTCTCGAGCCGCGGGCAGCGCGCGCGCAGGGCGAGGAGCTTGTCCACCTGCTCCTGGTCCTCGACGATGGCGAAGCGCGCCTCCGCGTGGTCGACGATGTACTCCATCTCTTTCTCGATGGAGTCCTGGTAGAGCGGCACCGGCACGCCGCCGAGCGCCTGCGTGGCGAGCACCGCCCAGTAGAGCTGGGGGCGGTTGTCGCCGACGATGGCGACCTTGTCGCCGCGCCGGAAGCCCAGCGAGGCGAGGCCCAGGGCGATCGCGCGCGCCTGGGCGAGGTAGTCCCCCCACGTGGTGGACTGCCAGATGCCGTAGTCCTTCTCGCGGATGGCCACGCGGTCCGGCATCTGCTGCGCGTTGGCGCGGGCGAGCTTCGGAAATGTGTCCTGCTCGCGCGTCGTTACGTCCGCCTTCAAATCCCCTCGCCTCCGCGGTTCACGAGAATAGGTCATAGAACTCCGACTGCTCTGGAGGGCGCGAAGTGGCGAAAGTGTAGCCAAGCCGCGAGGGGCTGTCAAGCAAATCGGGACATGATAACAAATATTTACGACCCCCGTTGACGATCATCGCGGGCCGGTGCTAGAAGGCCAAGCACGCTCCCCGTTTCCCCCTCGAGCAAGGAGGCTCCGATGAAGCCCTTCCGTCTCCCCCGCTGGCGCTTCATGAATTGCTGCGGCCACTCCGTCGGGCACGCTGACCGGCCCGTCGACGCGGGCCGGCGCGACTTCCTCAAGGTCGCCGTGACGGGCGCGGCCACCCTGGCCGCCGGCGGCGCCGGCGCGCGCGCGGCCGAGGCGCAGGTCCGCGTCTTCCCGCCCCCGCCGCCCGCCGTCAGCCCGATCGAGGGGTTGATCGACTTCCACACGCACTGCGCGCCGGACGTCTTCGGCCGCGCGGTGGACGACGACGAGTCGGCGCAGCTCTACCTGGCGCGCAAGATGGAGGCGGTCGTCCTGAAGAACCACGTGGCGCTGACCGCCGACCGCGCGTGGCTCGTCCGCAAGCACAATCCCGGGATCAAGGCATTCGGCGGCATCACGCTCAATGGGCCGTCGGGTGGGGTCAACCCCGAGGCCGTGCAGTGGATGTGGCGCATGCAGGGCGGTTACGGGCGCGTCGTGTGGCTGCCGACCTTCGACGCCGACAACCACGTCAAGCACTTCAAGGACGCCCCCGAGGGCATCAAGGTCGTCGGCCCGGACGGCAAGGCGCTGCCCACCGTGCGCGAGGTCGCGAAGATCTGCGCCCAGCAGAAGCTCGTGCTCTGCACCGGCCACGCTTCACCCACCGAGGTGCTCGCGATCGTCGAGGCCGCGCGCGACGCGGGCTGCGACCGTATCGTCGTCACCCACGCGGAGTTCGAGGTGGTCAACATGACGGTGGAGCAGATGAAGAAAGCCGCCGCCATGGGCGCGAAGATGGAAATCGACGCCATGGGACCGCTCATGGGGCCGAATGCGCACCTGCCGTTCATGCGTCACTGGCGCCAGGTGACCTACAAAGAGTCGGCCTCGCACATCAAGGAGGTCGGCGCCCAGAGCTTCGTGCTCGGCACCGACCTCGGCCAGACGGGCAATCCCTCGCAGCCCGACGGGTATCAGATGCTCGTCGCCGGGCTCCTGGCCGAGGGCATCACGCGGGAGCAGATCAAGACGATGGGTCGAGAGGTGCCCGGCAAGCTCCTCATGGGCTAGCGTTCCACGCTGAACGTCACCGGTCCCGTCACCGCGCGCGGCCCGACGACGCCGCCGGCGCCCCGGGTTTCGCGCGTGATCGTCAGCTCGGCGTCCGTGCGCCAGTAGGAGACCGGCTTGAGACGCAGCGTCGTCTCCTCCCACTGCTCCGGGACGCCTGGGACGGCGACCACGACCACGCGGCGCCAGTCGAGGCCGGCCGTCGTCGGGCTCACGACCTCGAGCACCCGGACCGTCTCGCCACGCAGGTTCTCGAACTCGACGGCCCGCGCTCCCGACTCGGCCTTCGCCGCCTCGGCGAACTCGCCGGCGAGCAGGCGGGCGAGCGACCGCCGCGACTCCGCCGTCTCCGATACCACGCGCGTCGCGCCCGCCGGCCGCGTGGCGAGCACGTCCTCGAGCCGCCGGGCCGAGCGGCGCAGCGTCGCCTCCTCCAGGCGGCGCGTGGTCTCGCCGTACGCGGCCGCGGTCGCGGCGTCGGCTGCGAAGACCTCCACGCCGAGCGAGCCGTCGGCGCGCAGTCGGATGACGCGGAACACGTCCTTGGCCGGCGAGTCCACCACCGCGTCGATCCGGCCCTTGCCGTCCTGATCGAGCAAGCCCACCTGGCTGGCCGCCTCCGGCCAGGCGTCGAACTGCGCGGCGAGCTCGCGCGCGACCGCCGTCGTCGTCTGGCCGCGCAGCGGCGCCAGTGGAATGGCGCCGGCCTGGGCCTCGCGCGCACCCAGCTCGCGCCGCCGCGCCTTGACCGCGGCGTCGAGCGTCGCGGCGACGTCGCGACACGCCACCCGGTCAACGTCAGGGGCACCGGCGGCCGGCGTCGGCGAAGGCAGGGGCGCCTGCGCCGCCGGGCTCTGCGGCAGCGCGGCCAGCTCGCGCTCGAGGCGCCGCTTCTCCTGCTCGAGCGTCTCGAGCTGGCCCTGGGCGTGCGCGGCGCGCGCGAAGTCCAGCTTCACGATCGCCGCGACGCGCGCGTCGTCGACGCGCTGGCGCTCGCGCGGAATCTCCGTGAGCCGCGTGCGGATCTCGGCCGCCCGGCCGCCGGGTGTCGCCGCCGTCGGCGCACCGGCCGCCGTGCCCGCGCGCGCCGCAACGAGCCTGCGCGCGGCGTCCGACGCGCGCGCGTGCCCCGCCAGCCGCTCGCGTCCCGCCTGGCAGTCCGCCTCCGGCGTCTGGGCCGCCGCCGGCGCGACGATCGTGACGGCCAGCGCCAGCATCGTCGGCGTCACCCTCGCGGTCCGCATGACTCTCCTACCTTCCGAGCGCCCGCTCGACGAGCGACAGCGCGAAGTAGACGACGAAGGCGACGGACGCCGCGTAGACCATCCAGTGCACGCGCCGGCCCTGCCCGCTCAGCAGCTTGACGGCGGCGTAGGTGATGAAGCCCGCGCCGATGCCGTTGGTGATCGACCACGTGAACGGCATCACCAGCATCGTCACGAACGCGGGGATCGCCTCGTCGTAATCGTCCCAGGGGATGTCGCGCGCCACGGCCATCATGTAAAAGCCGACGATGACGAGCGCGGGCGCGGTGGCCTGGGCCGGGATCACGCTGGCGAGCGGCGACAGCCACATCGCGCCGAGGAAGAGCACGCCGGTCACGACGGGCACGAGCCCGGTGCGCCCGCCCTCGGCGACGCCCGCCGCGCTCTCGATGTAGGTCGTGTTGCTGCTCGCGTTGGCCAGGCCGCCGGCGGCGGCGCCGAGCGAATCGACGAGGAGGACGCGATCCACCCGGGGGAGTCGCCCGTGCGCGTCGAGGAAGCCGCCCTTGCCGCCGACGCCGATGATCGTGCCCACCGTGTCGAAGAAGTCGCTGAGCATGATCGAGAACGTCACGAGCACGGCCGTGACGACGCCGAGGCGCGCGATCGCGCCGAAGTCCAGGCGCCCGAACGTCGAGAAGTCCGGCGCCTGCACGAGCGCCCGCGGCAGCGTGGCGGCGCCGGGCGTCGGAAAGCCCTGCCAGCCGCCGACCGCACCGTTGAGCACGATGGCGAGGGCCGTCGAGCCGAGGATGCCGATCAGCAGCGCGCCGCGCACGCGCCGCGCCATCAGCCACGCCGTCAGCACGAAGCCGAGCACGAAGACGACGGCGGGCAGCGTGTCGAACCGGCCGAGGCCGACGGGCAGCGGGCTCTTGTCCGGCTTCACCACGAACCCGGCCGTGAAGAAGCCGATGAAGGCGATGAAGAGGCCGATGCCGACGCTGATCGCGCGCTTGAGCCCGAGCGGAACGGCGTCGAGCATGGCCTGGCGAAAGCGCGTCAGCACCAGGAGCGTGATGACCACGCCCTCGAGGAAGACGATCGTCATCGCCTGCGGCCACGTGAGGCCACGGCCGGCCACCAGCTCGAAGGCCACCACCGCGTTCAGCCCCATGCCGGGCGCGAGCGCGAACGGATAGTTGCTGGCGATCCCCATGGCGATCGACAGCAGGCCCGCCGTCAGGCAGGTGACGGTGAGGGTCGGCGAGAACGGCAGCCCCTTGCCCTCCAGTCCGGCCACGCCGCTGTACCCGAGGACGATGGGGTTCACGAAGATGATGTAGGCCATGACCATGAACGTGGTCACGCCCGCGCGGACCTCGGTCGCGAGGTCGGTGTGACGCTCGGTGAACCCGAACCACCGCTCGAGGAAGGCCCCGGCCATGCGCGCGGCGGCAGTGTATCACCGCCGCGCGCCCGGCCGGAACCGGCTAGAGCGAGCGGAGGAAGTTGACGAGATCCTGCTTCTGCGGCTCCGGCAGCGCGTTGAACCGGTCGACGATCGCGTTGGCCTCGGACGCCTTGAACTGCGCGTTCCCCGCGCTCTTGTGGGCGCGGATGGCCACGATCAGATCGCTCGTACGCCCGTCGTGCAGGAAGAAGAGCCGCTTGCCGAGACCCCAGAGCGGCGAGGTCCTGAACTCGTCGCCGAGCGCCTCGCCCTGACTGACCTCGTCGGCCAGCCCCGGCCCCATGTTGTGCAGGAGCAGGTCGGAGAACAGGTTCACCGGCTTGGTGTCGAGCGCCTGCACCGTCGAGGCGCCGGTGTACAGCGTGGGAGTGTGACACAGCGCGCAGCCGATCACGCCGAAGGTCGTGCGGCCGCGGTCGATCGAGGCGGCGCCGCCCGGCATGTTCGGGGACGGATACGGCGGGCCGAGGAAGCGCATGAAGAAGGCGAACCTCTCGATGGCGCTGATCGCCTCGGCCCCGGTCGTGCTGTCGGTGTTGGTGACGTTGTTGGGCGTGGTCACGAGCTGGCAGGCGGGCGTTTCGTCACGCTCGGTCTGGAACAGCTCGTTGGTGATGCCCATCTCCACGTTGTAGGCCTCGCCCGAGAACAGCAGGAGCGACTTGTTCTGCGCCTTCCAGCCGAACCGCGCGATCGTCCCGTCGTTGCCGTTATTGTTCGCCTCCCCGGTGATCCGGATCCGGTTTGGCCGGCCGACGATCCCGAGCGAGGCCTTGACGGAGGCGTTCGCGCGTTGATTGGCGACGATTGTGGCGTCGGGGATCTGCTCGATCAACCCGGCGCCGAACATCGGGGTGGGAATGCGAAAGATCACGTTGTCGTTGGCGAGCTGCCGCTCGAAGTTAGGCTGCCTGATCGTGCAGCCGCTGGCGTCGGCGTCGGGCGTGCCCTCGTTGCGGCCGCTGATCACGAAGAGCCCATGGACGCCGCCGTCCGGCGTGCCGTCGGCCTTGCGCTTGAACCGCGCCTCCCGTACCGGGCCGTCGTTCGTGATGAAGGGCGGGACCGTGTTGCGCGCCCCGAACGCCGTCGCCACCGCGACCTGAGGATTCAACGCCGGGCTCGTTCCCCCGACCGCCGGCTGGCTGTGACACCCCACGCAGCTGTCGAGATTGAAGCGAGGCCCGAGGCCTTCGCCGAGACCGTCGACCTCCCGGAATTCGTCTCTGCCGACGTCGAAAAAGACGCGTTGCGACGCCGTGAGACCGGCCAGGTGCGCTCCGGCGCCCGGGCCGCCACCACGAACGCCCGGATCGCGAGCCAAAAACTGGGCGCCTGCCGCGCCCACCATGATCACCGTCACGAGCGGCACCCCCGCGATGAGCAGTTTGAGGTTGGTCATGTCAACACCCCCGGTGCCAAGCAGCCCGACATCGGCGCGACACGCCGATGGTCGTCATAGGCCGGAGGTCGCAACCCGGATGCCACGACTCCCGGTCGACGCAACTGGCGGGAAACGCTCGCGGCCGGGTGCGATGTGATCGTCGGCGGCAGGACGAAGAGCGTCAGTGGCGCGACAGCGCGGCAACGACGCGGGGCCGGCGTGCGCGTTGACACCGGCCCCGCGTCACGTTGGCGTCAGCGCTTTTCGGCGGTGGTGGGATCGATGACGTTCTTGATCTCGGAGATCTTGTTGGCGGGGAAGCCGCCCTCCTGCGCGTGCTTGCGCACCAGCTCCTCGCTCGGCGCCACGTACACGCAATAGACCTTGTCGCCGGTCACGTAGCTCTGCACCCACTGGATCTGCGGGCCGAGGCGCTGGAGCACGCTGCACGATTTTTCGGAGATGGCGCGCAGCTCCTGCGCGGTGAGCTTGCCGGCGCCGGGGATCTCGCGCTCGATGAGGTACTTGGGCATGGTCTCCTCCTATCGTCGGAACTTCTTGAAGTCGACGGGCCGTTTTTCGACGAAGGCATTGCGTCCTTCCATCGCCTCCTCGGTCCCGTAATAGAGGTTGAGGGCCGTGTGCGCGAACTGCGCCACGCCCGCGCGCGGCTCGGAGTCGATGTTGAACGACTGCTTGGCCAGCGCGAGCGCGGTCGGGCTCTTGTCGAGCAGCTCGCGGCACCACTGCTCGACCTCGGCGCGCAGGCTGCCGGGCGGCACCACCTTGTTGACCAGGCCCATCGCCAGCGCCTCCTGCGCCGAGTACTGACGGCAGAGATACCAGATCTCGCGCGCTTTCTTCTCGCCCACCACGCGTGCCAGGTACCCGGTGCCGTGGCCGGCGTCCACGCTGCCCACGCGCGGGCCCGTCTGGCCGAACACGGCCGTGTCGGCGGCGATCGAGAGGTCGCAGAGCACGTGCAGCACGTGGCCGCCGCCGATGGCGAAGCCGTTGACCATCGCGATCACCGGCTTGGGGATGTGGCGGATCGCGCTGTGCAGCGCCTCCACGTCCATGGGGCGCTGATCCCTGGCATAGCCGCCGTGCCCGCGCTCCTTCTGGTCGCCGCCGGCGCAGAACGCCTTGTCGCCGGCGCCGGTCAGCACGACCACGCCGATCGACGGATCCCAGCGTGCGTCGACGAACGCGTCGGTCAGATCGGCGACGGTCTTCGTGCGGAAGGCGTTACGCACCTCCGGCCGGTTGATCGTGATCCAGGCGACGCCGGCCTTCTTCTCGTACAGGATGTCGGTGGACGTCATGTCGCGTGATTTTACGCTAGAGCGGCTTCTTCAGCAGCCGGCCCAGCTCGCCGATGACGCCGCGGCGGAACGTCAGCACGCAGACGATGAAGATGGTGCCCTGCACGATGGTCAGCCAGGAGCCGATCTGGGCCAGGTAGTGCTCGAGCGAGATCACGAGGAAGGCGCCGACCACCGGTCCGAAGACGGTCCCCATCCCGCCGAGCAGCGTCATGAGCACGACCTCACCCGACATCGTCCAGTGCACGTCGGTGAGCGAGGCGAGCTGGAACACGAGCGCCTTGGTGGCGCCGGCCGTGCCGGCCAGCGTCGCCGAGAGCACGAACGCGATCAGCTTGTACCGCTCGGCCTGGTAGCCGAGCGAGGTCGCGCGCGGCTCGTTCTCGCGGATCGCCTTGAGCACCTGGCCGAAGGGGGAGTGGATCGACCGGTAGACGACGAGGAACCCGAGCAGGAACACCACGAGGACGACGAAGTACATCGTGTACGTCTGGCGGAGGTCGAGCACGCCGAACATCGTCCCGCGCGGCACCGCCTGGATGCCGTCTTCGCCGCCCGTGAACTTCGCCTGGAGCGAGAAGAAGAAGATCATCTGCGCGAAGGCGAGCGTGATGTTCGCGAAGTAGATGCCGCGGCTCCGGATCGTGAGGGCGCCGATGACCACGCCGAGGGCCGCCGCCACCAGCGTGCCGAACACGATCGCCGACTCCGGCGCGAAGCCCCACACCTTGGCGGCGTGCGCCGACGCGTAGCCGGCGCAGCCCAGGAAGGCGGCGTGGCCGAAGGAGAGGAGCCCCACGTAGCCGACGAGGAGGTTGAAGGCGCACGCGAACAGCGCGAAGCAGAGCGCCTTCATGAGGAACACGGGGTAGACGACGAACGGCGCCAGCACGAGGAGCGTCACCATGGCTCCGAAGGCGACGATCTGGTGGATCGGCGTGGTGCCGCTGATCTCCACGGCGACGGGCCGCGCGCTCGTCCCGGGAGCGGTCAGGGTGCTCACGTCGCGCGTCCGAAGAGTCCGGCCGGGCGGACCAGCAGCACCAGCGCCATGATCACGAAGATCACGGTGTTCGAGGCCTCCGGGTAGAAGACTTTGGTGAAGCCCTCGATCACGCCGAGCCCGAAGCCCGTCACGATGGAGCCCATGATCGAGCCCAGGCCGCCGATGACGACCACCGCGAAGACGACGATGATGAGGTCGGCGCCCATCAACGGGTTGACCTGGTAGATCGGCGCCGCCAGCACGCCGGCGAGCGCCGCCAGGGCCACGCCGAAGCCATAGGTGAGCGTGATCATGCGCGGCACGTTGATGCCGAAGGCCTGCACCAGCGTCGGGTTCTCGGTGGCCGCGCGCAGGTAGGCGCCGAGCTTCGTGCGCTCGATCACGTACCAGGTGGCGAAGCAGACGACCAGCGAGAACACGACGACCCACGCCCGGTAGGTCGGCAGGAACATGAAGCCGAGGTTGTAACCGCCGGTGAGCTGCGCAGGCGCCGTGTAGGGCAGCCCCGAGGAGCCGAACTGGTTGCGGAAGACGCCCTGCACCACCAGGGCCACCCCGAAGGTCAGCAAGAGGCCGTACAGGTGGTCCAGCTGGTAGAGACGTTTGAGCATGGTCCGTTCGAGAACAATCCCGAACAGACCGACGACGACGGGAGCCAGGAGCAACGACGGCCAGTAGCCGAGCCCCGTCCACTGGAGCGCGAAGTACGCGACGAAGGCGCCCATCATGTACTGAGCACCGTGCGCGAAGTTGATGATGTTGAGCAGGCCGAAGATGACCGAGAGCCCGAGGCTCAGCAGCGCGTAGAAGGCGCCGTTGATCAGCCCGATGAGGAGCTGGCCGAACAGCGCCTGCGTCGGCACCCCGAAGATCGTCACGCCCCGCGCTCCCCGCCGCCCGCGCCCGTTATTTCTTCACGAGCGGGCAGTGGCCCTGGTCCATCGGCCGGAACGCCTGCTCGGCGGGGACGGTGGCGCGGACCTTGTAGTAGTCCCACGGTCCTTTGGACTCCGACGGCTTCTTCACCTCGAACAGGTAGACGGGATGGATCTTGCGGCCGTCGGCGCGCACCATGCCCTTGCCGAAGACCGGATCGTCGGTGGGCAGCTCCTTCATCTTCGCGATGACCTTCGGGCCGTCGTCGCTCTTCAGCGCCTCGACCGCCTTGAGGTAGTGGAGCACCGCCGAGTACACGCCCGCCTGGGCCATGGTCGGTTTCGCCTGGCGGTGGCGCTCGGCGAACTTCGTCGAGAACGCGCGCGTGCGGTCGTTGAGGTCCCAGTAGAACGACTCCGTCAGCAGCAGACCCTGCGCCTTCTCGAGCCCGAGCGCGTGGACGTCGGTGAGGAACACGAGGAGGCCGGCGAACTGCTGTCCCCCCTTCACGATGCCGAACTCCGCCCCCTGCTTGATGGCGTTGATGGTGTCGGCGCCCGCGTTGGCGAGCCCGATGACCTTGGCCTTGGAGCTCTGGGCCTGGAGCAGGAACGACGAGAAGTCGGCGTTCGGGAACGGGTGGCGCACCTTGCCCACCACCTTGCCGCCGTTCTTCACCACCACCGCGTCCGTGTCGCGCTCGAGATCGTGGCCGAACTTGTAGTCGGCGGTGAGGAAGAACCACGTGTCACCGCCGGTCTTCACGACGGCCGACCCCGTGCCGTTCGCGAGCGACCAGGTGTCGTAGGTCCAGTGGATCGCATTCGGCGAGCATTGCGGCCCGGTGAGGTCGGAGGTGGCGCCGGTGGAGACGATGAGCGCCTTGTTCTTCTCTCGCGCGATCTGGTTGACCGCGAGCACCACCGACGACGTGGGCACGTCGATGATGACGTCCACCTTGTCGGCGTCGAACCACTGCCGTGCGATCGACGAGCCGACGTCCGGCTTGTTCTGATGGTCGGCGACGAGGACCTCGACCTTCATCCCCTTCTTGGCGGCGCCGAAGTCCTCGATGGCCATCCTGGCGGCCACCACCGAGCCGGGACCGGCGAGGTCGGCGTAGGTGCCCGACTGGTCGTTCATGATCCCGATCTTGATCACGCCGTCGGAGATCTGGGCGTGGGCGGGGGCGGCGACCACGGCGAGCGCCGCCACCAGCGTCACGATGCGAAGCACGTTCATCGTCTGGCTCCTTTCTAGACTCCGAGATACTCGTGCAGCTTGTCCATGTGGGTAGCGAGCTCGGCGTTGGCGATGGCGTCGACGACGCGCCCGTGCTCCATGACGTAGTGCCGGTCCGCGACGGTGGCCGCGAAGCGGAAGTTCTGCTCGACGAGGAGGATCGTGAAGCCCTCCGACTTCAGGCGGCGGATGGTGGCGCCGATCTGCTGGACGATCACGGGGGCGAGCCCCTCCGTCGGCTCGTCCAGCAGCAGCAGGCGCGCGCCCGTCCTCAAGATCCGTGCGATGGCGAGCATCTGCTGCTCGCCGCCGGAAAGCTTGGTGCCCTGGCTGCGCCGGCGCTCGCGGAGGTTCGGGAACAGCGTGTGGATCGCCTCCACGGACAGCCCGCCCGGCCGGACGGCCGGGGGCAGCATGAGGTTTTCCTCGACGTTGAGGCTGGCGAAGATGCCGCGCTCCTCCGGGCAGAAGGCGATGCCGAGCCGCGCGATGTGATTCGACGGCCGCGCGATCAGCTCGTGCCCGTCGAAGCTCACGGCGCCGCGCCGCCGGCCGACGATGCCCATGATCGACTTCAGGGTGGTCGTCTTGCCCGCGCCGTTGCGGCCCAGCAGCGTCACCACCTCGCCCGGCCGCACGTCGAAGGTGACGCCGTGCAGGATGTGCGACTCGCCGTACCAGGCGTGCAGCTCGCGGACGGCCAGGAGCGGCGCCGTCTCAGGCATGCCCCGATCCCATGTAGGCCTCGACCACCTCGGGGTTGCGCGACACGCTCGGATAGTCGCCCGCGGCCAGGACCTCGCCTCGTGCCAGGACGGTGATGGTGTCCGACAGGTTCTCGACGACGCCGAGATTGTGTTCCACCATGAGCACGGTTCGATTGGCCGCCACTCGTTTGATGAGCGCGGTGATCCGGTCGACGTCCTCGTGGGTCATGCCGGCGGTGGGCTCGTCGAGCAGCATCATCTCCGGGTCCAGCGCCAGCGTGGTGGCGATCTCGAGCGCGCGCTTGCGGCCGTAGGGCAGCTCCACGGCCGGCGTCGCCGCGAACTCGGCCAGCCCCACCGCGTCGATCAGCTCGACGGCGCGCCCGTTGAGCGCGTCGAGCACCCGCTCGCTGCGCCAGAAGTCGAACGAGGCGCCGCGGCGCCGCTGCAGCGCGATGCGCACGTTCTCGAGCACGCTGAGGTGCGGGAAGACGGCCGAGATCTGGAAGGAGCGCACGAGCCCCATGCGCGCGATGGCGGCGGGCTTGCTGCCCGTGATGTCGCGGCCGTTGAAGCGGATGCGCCCCGCCGTCGGCGTCAGGAAGTGCGTGAGGAGGTTGAAGCAGGTCGTCTTGCCGGCCCCGTTGGGCCCGATCAGCGCGTGGATCGAGCCTCGCCGCACGCGGAGGCCGACGTTCCTCACGGCCACGAAGCCGCGGAACTCCTTGGTGAGCCCCTCGGTCTCGAGGATGACGTCGGACGTCACGGTGCCGGTCGCGGATGGAACACGGGCTCGCGCTTCTCCTTCCACGCGCGGTTGGCCTCGCCCGTCTCCCACGAGCGCATGCAGTCGTCCTGCGCGCGCAGCACGTCCTCCACGAGCGCGCGCGGATCGGCGTGGAACGACGCCTGGAGCAGCCGCTTGATGTGGCCGTTGGCCGTCGGCGCCTGGTGGCGCAGCCGCTCGAGGAGGACGGCCAGCGCCGCGTCCACCTCGAACGGCGCGCACACGCGCGTGACGAGACCGATGGCGTGCGCCGCCTCGGCGGAGACGTCGTCGTTGAGCAGCGAGAGCTCCTTGGCGCGCGCGAGCCCGATCAGCCGCGCCAGCCGCAGCACGGAGCCGTCGGGGATGATGCCGTGGTGCGAGGCGCCGAGGCCGACCACGGCGTCGCTCGTGGCCAGCCGGAGGTCGCACGCCACCGCGAGCTGGAGCCCGCCCCCGATCGAGTAGCCGTGCAGGACGGCGATGGCGACCTTCGGCATGTCCTCTAACAGATTCAGGGCGCGGATCCAGTGGCGGTAGAACGACTCGTCGATGGCGCCGGCCGCGAGCGCGGTGCGGTCCATCCCCGAGCAGAAGGCGCGGCCCGCGCCGCGCACCACGACGACGAACGTCGCGGCGTCGCCCGCCGCGCGCTCCACGCACTCCGCGAGGGCCGCGGCGAGCGCGGTGTCGAGCGCGTTGAGCACGGACGGCCGGTTGAGAGTGATCCAGCTCACGCCGTCCCGCGCCTCGTAGATCACGGGAGCGGACGTGCTACGATCTGACTGCTTCCCAGCCGCGGGTTCAGCCATGGAGAGTGCGGCCTAACGTATGGAAAGACCGCGATCCTGTCAAGGAGACGCCCTATGCCGCGAGCGAGCAGACGCGATTTCCTGACGACGTCCGCCGGCGCGCTGCTGGCCGTCGGCGCCCCGCGCATCGGTCACGCGCAGACGGCGGTCAAGGTCGGCACCGCCGTGCTCGGCGATTACGCGCTGGCCGGGCCGTTCATCGTGGCCGACGCGAAGGGCTTGTTCAAGATCGAGGGACTGGCCGCCGAGTTCGTCCCCTTCCGCGGCGGCCCGGACCTCGTGAAGGCGGTCGTCGCCGGTGAGCTCCTCCTCGGCGCGGCCGGCAGCACGGACATCCTCGTGGCTCGCGAGGCGGGGCAGCCGTTGAAGATGGTGGCCACGCACACCGAAGGCAACCACTTCACCCTCAACGTCGCGCCGGACGTGGCGGCCGCCGCGGACTTGAAGGGCAAGACGATCGGCGTCACGCGCGTCGGCGCCACCACGTGGGTCTTCGCGCGCATGTTCGCCAAGCAGCAAGGGTGGGATCCGGATCGCGACGTGAAGATCGTCGGACTCGGAGGCCTCGACGGGCAGCTGGCCGCGCTCGCGCGCAAGGAGATCGCGGCCTTCGTCTGGGGTGACGGCGGCGCCGTCACGCAGCTCGCGGGCAAGTCCAAGGTGTTGCTGCGACTCGACGCGGTGACGCCCAGATGGATCAGCCAGATCCAGTACGCCTCCGAGGACGGTATCAAGAAGAACGCCGACCAGATCCGCAAGGCGCAGAAGGCGATCTTCGGGGCCTTACGCTTCATGAAGGACCAGACGAACGACGCCGCGAAGCTCGTCTCGGCGAAGATCGGCTGGAGTCCGGAGGCCGTGCTCGCCGCGCACAAGATCTCGAGCCCGCTCTTCTCGCTGGACGGCCAGGTGAGCATGCAGGCGCTGGGGTCCATGCAGGACACGCTCCTCGAATACGAGGTGATCAAGAAAAAGCTGCCGCTCGAGGAGCACGTGGCGCGCGAGTTCTTCCCCGTCCGGCTTTGAGCCGCGCGCGTCTCGCGCTCGCCGCAACTCTCCTGCTCGTCGGGCTCCCCGCGATCGCGCACGCGCAGGTCTTCCTCGCCTCCAAGCCGAACGCCCCGTTCGAGATCGGACCGCTCTTCGTCCGCGCCAGCGTGACGCCGGGCCTCGGGGCGCTCGACGTGAACGTCATCTGGAGCATCGTGCTGCCCGCGACGCGCTCGGCCTCCGGCGTCGAGCAGGATCTCTATCTGATGTGGCCGGGCAGCCTGGTGGCCGACGCCAAGCTGGGCCAGGGCGATCCCGCCCTCGACAAGTACATCGCGGATCGGGGCTTCAAGGTGACGCGCTCCGGCCGTCTGACCATGACGGCGCAGAACCTCTATCGCTCGGGCCCCGACCGTGCCGAGCCCATCGAGGGCGGCGCGCCGTTCGTGACCTTCTTGCGTCAGGACTCGGGTCCCCTCGGGAGCACGACGCCGGCGTCGTTCATCCGAATCCCGTGGGACCCGCGCGCGCTCAACCGCGCCTATCTCATGCGGCTCAGCATGAAGGCCGAGGGCCTCATCCGCCCGAAGCCGGCGACGTGGCTCGAGCACACGCTCTGGGGCAACCGCTACCGCCTGTTGCTCTCGTTCAACGAGGTGCGGCAGCGCGCGCTCTTCCGCCTCTATCTCGAGCACAGGGACCGCGTCGTGCGACTCAGCGAGGATCCCGCGCAGCTCATCGTCGACTTCGCCGAGAACGACCGGCTGAAGATCGACGAGCTGTCCCCGCACTCCGCGACACGGCAGCCCAGCGAGAGCCGCGCCAAGACGGAGCGCGTGTCGCTGTTCCTCGACCGCTCGGAGGGCCTCATTCCACAAGTCCTGATGGTCCAGTTCGGCTACTTCTCGGGGTTCCAGTCGTGGGCGCCGGTCCTGATCCCGCTCGCCATCTTCGCAGCCGGCAACGTCGGCGGCGTGCTGCTGCGCAGCGTCGCAGAGCGGCTCAGCAAGCGCTGGGCGGGACGCGTCGGTTTCTGGAGCAAGACCGCGGAGGACAGGACGCGCGAGACGGGCGTGGTGCTCGACAGGGACACACTGGCCAGGATCAGGCCCGGGACGACGACCTACGAGCAGGTGCTCGAGCTGTGCGGCCGCACGGTGGAGGAGCGGACGTCACCGCTCGGCGCCCCCGACCGCCGCACGCTCGTCTACCGTGGCCGGCGCATCGTCCCGCGCCGCCGCCGTGTGGCCGGGCTGCTCGCGACGGTCACGCACTGGGACGTCGAGGACCACGAGGTGGAGATCGTGCTGGAGCACGACATCGTGCGCGACGTCCAGGCTCACGTGCGCCGCTCGCGACTCATGGAGCCGGCGACGGTCTAGATGGGGGGCCATTTCGGGGCCCCCCATTACTAAGGGCGAGGTGACTACACGCTCACGGGCTCGCCCACCGGCACGCGCGACAGCGCGTACTCCGGCAGCGAGACGTGCTCGTGGCAGACCCGGCAGTGGAAGTCGAGCTCCAGTCCCTGGCGCCTTCTCAAGAAGGCCATCGGCTGACCGCACCGCGTGTGGTGCAGCCCGTCTTCGCCGAGGAAAACGGTGGTGATGGTCGGCGTCTCGTTGGCTGCCGGCTTGACCGTCGCGACTGCCATGGCTGCTTTGCCTCCTGCTCTTGTCCCGGCGGGTGCCGGCTCACGGCAGGTCTCTTAGGCAAGGGCCATTCCATGGCTGACCGTCGCTCAACTCATTGTTTTCTTTAACCTCAAAGGTCAGACCGTGGCCAAACGGACAAAAACCGCTCACGGCCTCCGTGGAAATATTGTCCGGGCGGTGACCAAACGCGGCAGGGTCAGACCTTGTACCGCTTGAGCGCCGCCTGGGACAACGCGCAGCCGAGGCCGGGCTGCTCGCTCAGCACGACGCAGCCGGCCTCGATCGCCACCGGCTCGGTGAAGAGCGGCTCCCACCAGCCCATGTGCTCGAGGATCAGCGCGTTCGGCGTCGCCGCGAGCAGGTGCGCGGAGGTCTCCGTGAAGAGATGCGAGGACACGGGCTGCTGCCAGGCGTGGCAGAGCGCGGCCGCGCGCAGGAACTCGGTGGGGCCGCCCATTCGCTGGAGATCCGGCATCAGCACGTCGGCGGCGCGCGCCTCGAGGTGGCGCTTCATGCCCGCGCTGCCGTAGTCCGTCTCGCCGGTGGCGATGCGCATGTCGAGCGCGGCCGCGACGCGCGCGCAGCCCGCGAGGTCGTCGTAGGGCAGCGGCTCCTCGAGCCAGTAGAGGTCGTGCTCCTCCAGCCGCCGCCCCACGCGGATCGCCGTCGGCTCGTCCCAGCCCTGATTGACGTCGGCCAGCAGCGCGGCGTCGCCGCCCAGCGCTTCGCGCACGATCCGCACGCGCTCGACGTCTTCCTCGGGATCGGCGCGGCCGACGCGGATCTTCATCGCGCGGTGGCCCGCGGCGCGGAAGTCCTCGGCCTCGCGCAGGAGCGCGTCCAGGCTCCCGTCGATCCACAGCCCGCTCGAGGCGTAGGTCGGCACGCGCGTGCGGTCGCCGCCGAGGAGCCGGAACAGCGGCAGGTTCGCCGCGCGCGCGGCGAGGTCCCAGCACGCCGTGTCGAGCGCCGCGAGCGCGATGAGCGACGGCCCCGCGTGGCCGATGAAGTTCAGCGCCCGCCACGCCTCGGCGTGCCGCGCCTGCGGCGCCGGCGCCCGGCCGACGTAGGTCTCCGCGAGATCCTCCACCAGCTCGGCGAGCGCGCGCGCGCGGCGCGCGCCGAACGCGAAGCAGTAGCCCGCGCCCACGAGGCCGGCGTCGGTGCGCATCTCGACGGCGACCGTGTCGGCGCGGGCGTGATCGTGGCGCGCGGTGCGCACGGGACGCGGAAGCGGGACGGACAGCCGGTGGACGACGACGTCGGTGATCTTGAGCTTCATCGGGGCTCCCCTCGCCACTGCGACAGGCGGTCGTTCAACACGTCCAGCGAGAGCACGATGACGATCGACGCCGCCGACACGAGGGCGGTGGCGGCGAACAGCTCGGGCGCCCGGAAGCCGTTGGCGAGCGACGACAGGACGTACCCCATGCCGCGCACGCCCGCGAACATCTCGACCACGAGCACGCCGAGCAGGCAGAAGACGACCCCGAGCCGCATGCCCGCCAGGACGGTGGGGACGATGGCCGGCAGCACGACCTTCCAGTAGAGCTGCCAGCGCCGCGCACCGAACGCGCGCGCGACGGTCACGAGGGTGCGGTCCACGTCGCGCACGGCGCCCGTCACGAGCACGAGGATCGGAAACACGCCGTGGATGGTCGCGTAGACGACGGCCGGCGTGGCGCCGAAGCCGAGGAACAGCACGATCCACGGCAACACGAGGATCTTCGGCATCCCGTAGAGCGCGATCACGAACGGGTTGACGGCCTGGCGCAGCGGGCGCACCGAGCCGAGCAGGATGCCGCCGCCCACGCCGATGACCACCGCGAGCACGTAGGCGATGGCGGTCTTGAGCAGCGTGTCGCCGAGGCCGGCCAGCGCGGCGCCGCCGATGCGGCCGAAGGCGCGCAGGACGGCGCTGGGCGCCGGGACGAAGAGCGGGTCCACCCACCCCGCGCGCGCCACGCCCTCCCAGGCGAGCAGCAGCGCCGTCACGCTCAGCACCTGCACGACGCGCACCCGAGGCGTTAGTCGGTCCATCGCTGGGCGCGGTGCTCGACGGCGCTGGCGAGCGCGTCGGAGCCGACGATCAGGACGAGCGTGACCACGACGAGCGCGATGTAATCCGCGGTGCGGAAGAGGCCATAGGCGTGGTTGATCAGCGAGCCCATGCCCGACTTGCTGCCGAGGATCTCGCCGACGATCACGCCGATGACGGTGAGCGCGAGCCCGGTCCGCAGGCCGCCCACCAGCGTGAACAGCATGGCGGGCAGCGTCACCTTGCGGAACGCGGTGAGGCCGTCGGCGCCGAAGGCGCGCGCCACCACCAGCATCTGCGGGCTCACCTGGCGGATGCCGGCGAGCACCGCGAGCGTGATCGGGAAGAAGCCGAGCAGGAAGCCGAACGCGATCTTCGACGCGGCGTCGAGGCCGAAGAAGAGCATGAGCGACGGGTACCAGACGACGGCGGGCACCGCGTAGAGCGCGGCCAGGATCGGTCCGTACGCGCGGCCCACCAGCCGGTTGAAGCCGAGCGCGAAGCCGCATCCCAGGCCAGCGACGATGGCGAGGGCGTAGGCGACCAGGATCTCGCGCAGCGTGAGGAGCAGGTGCTCGGCCAGGTCGGGATAGGAATCCCGCGCGAGCAGCCGGCCGAGCGCGGGCACCGCGGCCGAGGGCGGCACGTAGAGCAGCGGGTTCGCCGTGCGGCCCACGATCTCCCAGGCGCCGAGCAGCGCGACGACGATCGCCACGCGGATCGCCAGGACCTTCATGGATGAGGCTCGCCCATCGCGCGCAGGGATTCGTCGCGGATGTCGCTCCACAGCTTCGCGCGCAGGGCCACCAGCTCGGACGACTCCATGGCGCGCGGGTACGGCATCGGGAGCTCGAGCACGCTCTTGATGCGGCCGGGCCGCGCGGTCATGACGACGACGCGAGTGGACAGCGCGAGCGCCTCGTGCAGGCTGTGGGTGACGAACACGACGGTCTTGCGCATGCGGCGCCAGATGTCGAGCAGCCACTCGCCCATCAGCACGCGCGTCTGCTCGTCGAGGGCGCCGAAGGGCTCGTCCATCAGCACGATCGGGGTGTCGATGGCGAGCGCGCGGCCGATGGCGACGCGCTGCCGCATGCCGCCCGACAGCTCGCGCGGGTACTTCGCCGCGAAGTCGCGCAGGCCGAGCGGGCCGAGCAGGTCCGTCGCCACCTGGCGGCGGCGCGCGGCCGGCACGCCCTGGAGCTCGAGGCCGAACTCCACGTTCTCCAGCGTCGTGCGCCAGGGAAAGAGGCCCGGGTCCTGGAAGACCGTGGCCACGCGACGCGGATCGGGACGCTCCACCGGCCGGCTGTCGACGACGACGCGCCCGGCGTCGGCGGTGACGAGGCCGCCGAGCATGCCGAGCAGCGTGGACTTGCCGCAGCCCGAGGGACCGATCAGGGTGCAGAACTCGCCGCCGCCGACCGAGAGCGAGATGTCGCGCAGCGCGTCCACCGGCCCGGAGGACGTGACGTAGCGCTTGGAGACGCCCTCGACGACGATCAGCTCGCTCAAGGGGTCTTGAGTATCTCGCGGGCGATGACGAGCCGCTGGACTTCCGACGTCCCCTCGCCGATCTCGGTGAGCTTGGCGTCGCGAAAGATGCGCTCGACGGGGAACTCCGTGATGTAGCCGGCGCCCCCGTGGATCTGCACGGCCTTCGTCGCCGCCTTCATCGCCGCCTCGGAGGCGAACACCTTGGCCATGGCGGCGGCGTGCATGGCCGGCCGGCCCGCGTCCTTGAGCCACGCCGCGCGCAGCAGGAGCAGCCGCGCGACTTCGACGTCGGTCGCGACGTCCGCGATCATCCCCTGCAGGCCGTTGAACTCGGCGAGCGTCTTGCCGAAGGCCGAGCGCTGCTTCATGTACTTCACCGCCGCGTCCACCGCGGCCTGCGCGATGCCGACGGCCATGGCCGCCATCGCGATGCGCCCGCCCTCCAGCACCTGCATCGCCTGCACGAACCCCTGGCCCTCGGCGCCGAGCAGGTGATCGGCCGGCACGCGCGCGTCCTCGAAGATCAGCTCCGCGGTGTCGGAGGCGTGCAGCCCGAGCTTGCGGTACGGCGTGCCCGCGCGGAAGCCCGGCGTCCCCTTCTCGAGCACGAAGGCCGAGATCCCCTTGGCGCCCTTCGTCGGGTCGGTGCGCGCCATCACCACGGCCGTCTGGCCGACCGACGCATTGGTGATGAACGCTTTGCTCCCGTTCAGCACGTATTCCCCGCCGCGCCGCTCGGCGCGCGTGATCAGCGCCGCCGCATCCGAGCCGGAGCCGGGCTCGGTCAGCCCCCACGCGCCGAGCACCTCGCCGCTGGCGAGCCTCGGCAGCCACTTCGCCTTCTGCTCGGGCGACGCGAAGAGGTTGACGTGGTTGGTGCAGAGCGAGTTGTGGGCCCACATCGTGATGCCGACGGAGGCGTCGCCGCGGTTGAGCTCCTCGACGATCAGCGCGTAGGAGACGTAGTCGAGCCCCGCGCCCCCGTATTCCTCGGGCACGAGCGCGCCGAGGAAGCCGAGGGGCCCGAGCTTGGCGACGATCGCGTGCGGGAACTCGTGGCGCTCGTCGTAGGGCGCGATCTTTTCGTGCAGCTCCGCCTCGGCGAAGTCGCGCGCGACGTCGCGCGCCTGCTTCTGCTCGGGCGTGAGCTCGAAATCCATCGCGTCAGGCCGAAGCCCGCCGATCGTCCGTCACTGCGGCTTGCTCTTCAGCTCCGCGTCGTGGGCCTTGATGAAGGCGCGAATCTCGTCGGCCAGGTCGAGCAGCTTCGCCCACTGCTCCTTGTACAGCGTGACCGGGAAGCGTCCGAGCCCGTACACCGACACGCCGCCCTTCTCGCTCACCTTCAGCGACACCGCGCCACGCCGGATCGTCGACGCCTTGAGGGCGGCGTTCTCCGCGCGGAGGCGCTCCAGCTCGGATTGCACGTTCTCGTCAGCCACCACCAGCCTCCATGCGCGTCATCGGAGCGCGCTCTTGATGACCTTGCCGTTCGGGTTGCGCGGCAACGCGTCGAGCACCGCGATCTCGCGCGGGACCTTGAACTTCGCGAGCCGCGCGGCGACGAAACGGCGCACGTCGTCGGGGTCCACCGAGACGCCGGCCCGCGGGACCACGCACGCCTTCACCGCCTCACCGTACACGGGATCGGCCACGCCGACGACGGCGGCCTCGAGGACGGCCGGATGGGCGCACAGCACGTCCTCGACCTCCACGCAGTAGATCTTCTCGCCGCCGCGATTGATCATGTCCTTGAGGCGATCCATGATCGTCACGTAGCCGTCGGCGTCGATCCTCGCGAGGTCGCCCGAGCGCATCCAGCCGTCGCCCATCGTCGCCGCCGTCGCCTCCGGATTCGCCCAGTAACCGGGTACCACGTGCGGGCCCCGGATGCACAGCTCGCCCACCTCGTCGGCCGCGCACTCGCGGCCGGTGCCGACGTCCACCGTGCGCAGCTCGGCGATCGGCACCGGCCAGCCGACCGACGAGATCCGCGCGAGCTCCTGGCCGAACGGCATGAGCGTCGTTGGCGACGACGTCTCCGTCATCCCGTACGCGTTCTGCAGGGTGGCCTGCGGCAGCCACTCGCGCAGTGCGACGATGCCGTCGGGCGGCGTCGGCGCGCCGCCGTAGCCGACGCGCCGCAGGCTGCGGCCGGCGTCACGCGCGCCCGGCTGCTGCAGCATCATCGTGAACACCGTCGGCGCCGCGATCATGTACGTGATCCGCTCGGCGTCGAGCAGACGGATCGCCTCCGCCGCGTCGAAGGTCCGCATCACGACCGTGGTGCCGCCGAGCCAGGCCATCGTCAGGAGCTGACCGATGAGACCGGTCACGTGGAAGAGCGGTACCGCCACCAGGGTGCGCTCGCCGTCGCCGAGTCCCATGCAGCGCTCGAAGGAGATGCTCGACGTGACGATGCCGACGTGCGTGCCCAACGCGCCCTTCGGGCGGCCGGTCGTGCCCGAGGTGTACATGATGAACGCCGTGTCATCCTCGTCGACGACGACCGCGGGCGGGCGCTCCCGCGTGTCGGTCAGGCGGTCGAGCGGCTCCGTCCCCGCCGGCGGCCGGCCCGCCACGTAGACGGCCTCGCAGGGGACGGTGGCGCGGATCGGCGCGATCTCGTCCCACAGCGCCTCGTGCATGATCAGAATCCGCGCGCCGGAGTTCTGCAGCATGAACTCGAGCTCCGGCGCCCGCAGCTTGGTGTTCAGCGTGACGGCCACCGCGCCGAGCCGCGCGCACGCGAAGACGCCGACGCAGAAGTCGACGGAGTTCAGCAGGAGCAGCGCCACGCGGTCGCCCGGCTTGACGCCGTGCCGGGCGTGGAGGGCACCGGCCATACGGTCCACCTCGGCGCGCAGCTCGCGCCAGGTCAGGCGGCGCTCGCGCGTGACGACGGCGTCGCGGTCGGGCACGCGCGCGGCCGCGCGGCCGAGCACGTCGCCGAGCGTCCGCGCGTCCCGCGGGTAGCCGCGCAGCCGGTGGCCGTGATGGGTCTCATCGACGAGATCGCGGGTGAGCGGCGCCGGCCAGAGGTCGCTTCCCCGGACGCGCATCGTTCAGACGGCGGCGCGAACGTGCTCGCGGACGAAGCGGACGATGTCCTGGGTCGAGGTGCCGGGCGTGAAGAGCTCCTTCACGCCGATCGCCTTGAGGGCGGCGATGTCCTCGGGCGGGATGATGCCGCCACCGAAGACCACGACGTCCTCGGCGCCCTTCTCCTTCAAGAGCTCGAGCACGCGCTTGAAGAGGTAGTTGTGGGCGCCGGAGAGCACGCTGAGCCCGATCGCATCCGCGTCCTCCTGGACCGCGGTGGCCACGATCTGCTCCGGGGTCTGGTGCAGGCCCGTGTAGATGACCTCGAAGCCGGCGTCGCGCAGGGCACGGGCCACGATCTTGGCGCCGCGGTCGTGGCCGTCGAGGCCGGGCTTGGCGACGACCACGCGCACGGTGCGCTCCGGGCTCACTGCGCCTCCGCCAGCGCCTGTCGTATGCGCTCGCCGATCTGGATGATCTGGGCGCGGTCCCCCGGCACGAGCTTCCAGTCGAAGCCCTTGCCGTCGTTGTTCCAGCGCGGGATGAGGTGCAGGTGGAAGTGCGGCACCGACTGGAAGGCGGCGGCGCCGTTGGCCTGGAGGATGTTGAGCCCGTCCGGCTTGACCGCCTCCCGCAGGGCGACGGCCACCGTCTTCGCCGTCGCGATGGCCGCCTGCAGGTCGTCGACGTCCGCATCCCAGATCGTCGGCGCGTGCGGCCGCGTGACGACGAGACAGTGCCCGGCGTTCAACGGGTTGATGTCCATGAACACCAGCGTGCGGTCATCCTCGTAGACCTTCATGGACGGGATCTGACCGTCGAGGATCTTGCAGAAGACGCAGTCGGCGCTCATGCCCTCGCCCCTCCTAGACGGCCAGCATCCACCCGTGGGTGTCGGGCGCCGTGCCGTACTGGATCCCGACGATCGTGTCGTAGAGCTTCTGGGACAGCTCGCCGATCCTGCCGCCGTTCACGACGATGCGCTCGCTCTTGTACGTCAGCTCACCGACGGGCGAGATGACGGCGGCCGTGCCCGTCGCCCACACTTCCTTCAGCGCGCCCTTGTGAGCGGCCGCGATGACCTCGTCGATGGTGATCTGGCGCTCCGACACGCGCAGGCCCCACGCGCGCATCAGCGTCAGCGCGGTGTCGCGCGTGACGCCGGCCAGGATGGTGCCGGCGAGCGGCGGCGTGATCACCTCGTCGCCGATCTTCAGCATGATGTTCGAGGTGCCGACCTCCTCGAGGTACTTGTGGTGCACGCCGTCCAGCCAGAGCACCTGCGTGAAGCCCTCGTGCTTGGCCTCCTCGGCCGCGTAGAGGCTGGCCGCGTAGTTGGCCGACGTCTTCGCCTCGCCGAGGCCGCCCGCCACCGCGCGCACGTAGTTGTCGATGACCTTGATCTTCGTCGGCGCGAGGCCCTCCGGATAGTACGGGCCGACCGGCGACAGGATCGCGTAGTAGATGTACTCCTTGGCCGGGCGCACGCCGAGGAACGGCTCGCTCGCGATGATGGTCGGCCGGATGTAGAGCGAGGTGCCGACGGCCGACGGCACCCAGTCGCGGTCGACGTCCACCAGCGTCGTCCACGATCTCAGGATGAGGTCGGGATCGAGCTGCGGAATCGTCATGCGCGTGGCCGTGCGGTTCAGCCGCTCCACGTGCTTCTGCGGGCGAAAGAGACGGATCGTGCCGTCCGTGCCGCGGAAGGCCTTCAGCCCCTCGAAGAGCGACTGGCCGTAGTGCAGCACGGCCGTGGCCGGATCGAGCGAGAGCGGCGCGTAGGGCTCGACGCGCGGGTCGTACCAGCCCTTCTCTTCCTGGAAATCGACGACGAACATGTGGTCGGTGAACACCGTGCCGAAGGCCAGATCCTTGTCCTTCGGCCTCTGTTTCTTGTTCGCCGTCTTCGTGATCCGGATCGCGTCGCTACTCATCTCTCCCCCCTCTGGCAACGAACAGCCCGGCATCGTGCCGCCTCATGAGCTCGAGGACGATCAAAATGGTCCAGATGCGAGGCGCCGAGGGAGGGGCCGACTGAGGCGGTGGCCGCCTACGCCGCAGGGAGGCCCGACCGAGGCAACGACGCAGATGGGCCATTTTCATCGTCCTCGCTAGAAGATGATGGGCTCGCGATAGAGGCCGAACACCTGCCGGTAGACGTCCGAGATCTCGCCGAGGCTCGCATAGTCCTTCACCGCATCCACCAGGACCGGCATGACGTTGCTGCCGTTGCGACACGCCTCCGCGAGCTGCTTGAGCCGCCGCTCCACGCGGCTCATGTCGCGCGAGGCCTTGAGGCGGCCCACGCGCTCGATCTGCTCGGCCTCCACGCTCTCGTCGATGCGGAGGTAGTTGATGAGCTTCTCGTCCTTCATGACGTACTTGTTGACGCCCACCGTGACCTTCTCGCCGCGATCGTCCATCAGCTGGTACCGGTAGGCGGCGTCGGCGATCTCCTTCTGCGGAAAGCCGTCGTCGATCGCGCGGATCATGCCGCCCATGCCGTCGATCACGTCGATGTAGCGCTGGGCCTGCGCCTCCATCTGGTCCGTCAGCTTCTCGAGGAAGTAGGAGCCGCCCAGCGGATCGATCGTGAGCGTGACGCCGGTTTCCTCCGCGATGATCTGCTGCGTCCGCAGGGCGACGGTGACCGCGTCCTCGGTCGGCAGCGCCCACGTCTCGTCGTAGGAGTTCGTGTGCAGCGACTGGGCGCCGCCGAGCACCGCCGCCAGCGCCTGGATGGCCACGCGCGCGACGTTGTTCAGCGGCTGCTGCGCCGTCGCCGACACACCGGCGGTCTGCGTGTGCGTGCGCAGCCGCATCGACTCGGCCTTTTTCGCGCCGTAGCGCTCCTTCATGAAGCGCGCCCACATGCGGCGCGCCGCGCGCAGCTTGGCGATCTCCTCGAAGAAGTCGTTGTGGATGTCGAAGAAGAACGACAGCCGCGGCGCGAAGCTGTCGACGTCGAGCCCGCGCGCCAGCGCGGCCTCCACGTAGCCCAGGCCGTCGGCCAGCGTGAAGGCGAGCTCCTGCACAGCCGTCGAGCCCGCCTCGCGGATGTGGTAGCCCGAGATCGAGACGGGATTGAAGCGCGGCACGTGCCTGGACGTGAACTCGATCATGTCCGTCACGATGCGGACGGCGGGATCGGGCGGGCAGATCCATTCCTTCTGGGCGATGAACTCCTTGAGCATGTCGTTCTGCATCGTGCCGCCGATGCGGTCCCACGCCACGCCCTGCTTGTCGGCGATGGCCAGGTACATGGCGAGGGCGACCGACGCCGTGCAGTTGATGGTCATCGACGTCGTGACGTCGCCGAGCGGGATGTCGGCGAAGAGCCGCTCGAAGTCGTCGAGGGTCGAGATCGACACGCCCTCCTTGCCCACCTCGCCGCGGGCGCGCGGATGATCGGCGTCGTAGCCCATCAGTGCGGGCATGTCGAAGGCGGTGGAGAGCCCCGTCTGACCCTGCGCGAGCAGGTACTTGAAGCGCAGATTGGTGTCCTCGGGGCGCCCGAAGCCCGCGAACATCCGCATCGTCCACAGCCGCCCGCGATACATCGTCGGGTACACGCCGCGCGTGAACGGGTACTGCCCGGGCTGGCCCAGCCGGTCTTCGTAGCGTCCCGAGACGTCGTCGGGCGTGTAGATCGGCTCGAGCGGGATGCCCGAGAGCGACTCGAACTTCACGTCCCGCTCCTTCCACTCGCGCTTGTCGCTCATCCTCGCCTCCCCGACGCGCCGGCGATCACTTGAGCACCTCGCGCGCGATGACCAGCTTCTGGATCTGCGACGTGCCCTCGTAGATCTGCGTGATCTTCGCGTCGCGGAAGTAGCGCTCGACCTCGGCCTCGCGGATGAAGCCGAAGCCGCCGTGGACCTGCACGGCGTCGGTGGCGACCTTCATCGCCGTCTCGGCCGCGAAGAGCTTGGCCATCGCCGCTTCCTTCGTGTACGGCTGGCCGGCGTCCTTGAGGCTGGCCGCCTTCAGCGTCATGAGCCGCGCGCCGTCGATGGCGGTCGCCATGTCGGCCAGCATCCAGCCGACCATCTGGTGCTCGCCGATCAGCACGCCGAACGCCTTGCGCTCGCGCGCGTACCTGACCGACCGCTCGTAGGCGCCGGCCGCGATGCCGACCGCCTGCGCGGCGATGCCGACGCGCCCGCCGTCGAGGGTGGCCAGCGCGATGTGAAAGCCCCTGCCCTCCTCGCCGATCCGGTTGGCGGCGGGGACGCGGCAGGCATCGAAGACCAGCTCGGCGGTGTCGGAGGCGCGGATGCCGAGCTTGTCCTCCGTCTTGCTGACCGAGAAGCCGGGCGCGCCCTTTTCGACGACGAACGCGCTGATCCCGCGGTGGGCCTTGTCGCGGTCCGTCTGGGCGAACACCAGCGCGTACGAGGCCTCGCGGCCGGTGCTGATGAAGAGCTTGCGCCCGGTGAGCACGTAGTTCTCGCCGTCGCGCACGGCCACCGTGTGCTGGTTGCGCGCGTCGGAGCCCGCCTCGGGCTCGGTGAGGGCGAAGCAGCCGAGCGCGTGACCGGCCGCCACCGGCTTGAGGAAGCGCGCGCGCTGCTCGTCGGTACCGTACTTCCACAGCGGGTCGCAGTAGAGCGAATTGTTGACCGACATGACGACCGCGTGCGAGGCGCACGCCTTGGCGATCTCCTCCAGCGCGACCACGTACGAGACGGCGTCGGCCCCGGCGCCGCCCCACTGCTCCGGCACCATGATCCCGAGCAGGCCCAGCTCGCCCATGCGCTTGACCGTCTCGTGCGGGAAGCGCGCGTCGCGGTCGATCTCCGAGGCGATGGGCGCCACGTGCTCCTGGGCGAACTCCGCAGCCATCGCGCGGATCATTTGCTGCTCTGACGTCAGCTCGATTCGCATGATCCCTTTCGCTACGATTTGTCCAGCAGTCGCTTGAATTCGTCGGTCAGCGCCGGGACCACCTCGAAGAGGTCGGCCACGATGCCGTAATCGGCGATCTTGAAGATCGGCGCCTCCGGGTCCTTGTTGACGGCGACGATGATCTTCGAGGTGCGCATGCCGGCCAGGTGCTGGATGGCGCCCGAGACGCCGAAGCCGAGGTAGAGCTTGGGCGAGATCGTGCGGCCGGTCTGGCCGATCTGGAAGCGGTGCGGCCGCCAGCCGGCGTCCACCGCGGCGCGCGAGGCGCCGACAGCGGCGCCGATCACCTTGCCCATGTCCTCCAGAATTACGTAGTTCTCGGGGCCTTTCATGCCGCGCCCACCGGAGATGACGATCTCGGCCTCGGTCAGCTCGGGCAGGCCCGTCGAGACCTCCTCGCGCCGCTCGACCAGCTTCATCCTCGCGGCGGGGATCTTCACGCTCGGCTTCTCCACCTGCGCGCTCTTGCCGGCCGCGCTCTCGGCGGGCTTGAAGACGTTCGGGCGCAGGGTGGCGATCCACGGCGTCTTCGCCCACGTCATCTTCGCGAGGAGCTTGCCGGCGTAGACGGGGCGCGTCGCGACCAGCGCGTCGCCCTCCATCGCCAGGGCCACCGAGTCGGCCGAGAGCCCGGCGCCGAGCCTCGCGGCGAGCCGCGCCACGAACTCGCGCATGCGGCTCGTCACCGGCGCGAAGATCGCCTTCGGCGACTCCTTGGCCACGAGCTCGGCGAGCGCCGGCACCCACACCTCGCCCATGTAGGGCGCGAAGGCGGCGTTCTCGAGCACCCAGACCTTCGAGGCCCCCCACGCGCCGAGCTGCTTGATCCCCTCGTCGCTCGCCTTGTCGGTGAGCCAGACCGCCTCGACGTTGGCGCCCGCCAGTCGGCCGGCCTCGCCCAGCACCTCGGCCATCACCTTCTTGGGCGAGCCCTTCCGATCGTCCTCGACGATGCACCAGTATGCGGTTGCCATGTCAGATCGCCTTCGCGTCCTCGCGCAACGCGCGGACGAGCTCTTTCACCGCGTCCTTGATCTCGCCCTGGATGACCCGCCCCGGCGGCCGCGCCGGCAGCGCCTCGAGGTTCTTCACGGCGACCTGCGGGGCGGCGGGCGTGAGGCCGAGGTCGCCGGCCTTCACGTCCTTGATCTCCTTCTTCTTGGCGCCCATGATCCCCTTCAGCGTCGGATAGCGCGGCTCGTTGAGCCCCTTCTGCGCGGAGAGCACGGCGGGCAGCGGCAGATCGAAGACCTCGAGCCCGCCCTCGACCTGGCGGCCCACGCGCACGCTCTTGGCGTCGGCGTCGACGGCCTCTTCCATGATCCACGACGCGCAGGGCCAGCCGAGCACCTCGGCCAGCTGCGCGCCGACGGCGCCCATGTCGTCGTCGATCGCCTGGCGGCCGCAGAGCACGAGCGCGGGCTGCTCCTGCTTGATCACGGCGGCGAGCGCCTGCGCGGTGGCCAGCGTGTCGGCGTTGGCCCAGGCGGGATCGTTCAGATGGATCGCGCGGTCGCAGCCCATGGCGAGCGCCGAGCGCAGCGCCTCTTTCACCCGATCCGGACCGAGCGAGACCGCGATCACTTCACCTTGACCACGCTTCTCCTTGAGTCGAAGAGCCTCTTCGATGGCGAATTCGTCATACGGCGAAACGATCCACGTGATCCCCGCGGTGTCGATGGCCTTCGGATCACCACCGATCTTCACCTGCGTGGCGGTGTCCGGAACCTGCTTGATGGCGACGACGATCTTCATGAGGTCGCTCCTCGCTCGGACTGCTCGTAGTGGAGTTCGCGGGTGATCCGGAAGCGGTCGCCGGGGATGAAGACGCGATCGAAGACGACGGGCGCGCCGCCCTGGTCGAACGACACGCGCTCGGACTCGAAGGCGGGCACGCCGGCGCGGCAGCCGAGCTCGCGCGCCTCGCGGAGCCCGAGCCGCACGGCCGACACGCTCTCGCGCGCGCGATCGATGGTGATGCCGAGCTTGAACTCGAGCACCTGGCGCAGCGGCGTGGTGCCGAGATCCGCCTTCAGCACCTCCTCGCCGACGGCCGTGGAGAGGAACGAGCGCTGGAGACTCATCGGGTGGCCGTCGACCAGCCGCAGCCGCTCGAGCTGCACGACGCCGGCGCGCGCGCCGAGGCCGAGCGCGTCGGTCACGCGGCGGTCGGCGCGCGCCACGCGCCCGCCGAGCAGACGCGTGGTGACGTGCTCGCCCTGCGCGGAGAGGTCGCCGGCGAAGCGGCGCAGCTGCAAGATGTCGTAGTCGATCGACGGCGCGGCGACGAAGGTGCCGAGGCCGTGACGGCGCGCGATCAGGTTCTCACGCTCGAGCACCTCGAGCGCCTGGCGCAGCGTCATGAGCGTCACCCCGAAGCTCTTCGCGAGCTGGCGCTGGTTGTCGAGCCGCGTCCCCGGCGTGAGGCGGCCGGCGTGGATGCGGTCGCGCAGCGACTCGGCGATGCGGTGGTAACGCGGCACCCGTGCGTTCACGGCGACTCCTCTGTCGGTGTTCTAGAACTCCGCGCTGCAAGAATCGTCGCCGGGGCGCCGAACGGAACGAACGAGAGCAACGACGAAAGGGACTTAGGCGCGACGGCGGTTACGGGAGGCATTGTACGGCCGGGGCCCGAGGGTCCGCAAGAGGATCCGGCGGCTACGCAAAAAAGGGGCGACAAAGCGCGTCGATTGAGCAACGCCGTGCACTGCCGCAGCCGGCGCCGCCGCGAAATCCCCGAACATCGCCGGTCTCGGGTCCGGTACGGCGATTGCTCTTTCCAGCGTACGAGCGAGCGGACGGCTCGCGGTCCGCGCCGAAAGGCCGGGCCGCTTCGCTCAAACCGACGCTTGCTCGACCGCGCTCATCGGCCCCTGTGAGCGCGCTTCTTTTTTGTGCGGGGAAGGGCGCTACGTCTCCTCCGCCAGACGGCGGCTCAGCGCGACCAGCGCGTCGAGCTTGCCGCGGGCGGCGCGCGAGTCGATCGACTGCGCGGCGACGGCGACGCCGTCCTTGAGGTCGCGCACCCGGGCGCCGGCCACGAGCGCGGCGGCGGCGTTCATCAGCACGATGTCGCGCCGGGGCCCCGTTTCGCCGCCGAGCACCGCGCGGATGATCTCGGCGTTCTGCTCGCGGTCGCCGCCCTGGAGGTCCTTGATCGACGCGCGCGCCAGCCCGAAGTCCTCCGGCCGCACCGCGTACGTGCGCACGCCGCCCTCGCGCACCTCGGAGACGCGGCTCTCGCCGGTGTTGGAGATCTCGTCGAGATTGTCGGCCCCGTGCACGACGAAGGCGCGCACCGTCCCCAGCTCGGCCAGCACGCGCGCCAGCGGCTCGGTGAGCGACGCCGCGTAGACGCCGATGATCTGGGCGTTGGCGGCGGCGGGGTTGGTGAGCGGCCCCAGCATGTTGAAGACGGTGCGCACGCCCATCTCACGGCGCGCCGGCATGACGTGCTTCATCGCCGTGTGCAGCAGCGGCGCGTAGAGGAAGCCGATGCCGACCTCCTCGATACAGCGCGTGACCTTGTCGGGCGGCAGCTCGAGGCTGATGCCGAGCGTCTCGACCACGTCGGCGGAGCCGCACAGCGAGGACACCGAGCGGTTGCCGTGCTTGGCCACGCGCAAGCCGGCGCCGGCCACGACGAAGGCGGTGGCCGTCGACACGTTGAAGGTGCCGGTGGCGTCACCGCCGGTGCCGCAGGTGTCGATGAGCATCTCCCGGTCGGTGCCGCTGATCCCCGCGACGTCGTCGCCCCGCGCGCGGATGCGCACGACCTTCTGCCGCATGACCTGGGCGAAGCCGATCAGCTCCTCGACGGTCTCGCCCTTCATGCGCAAGGCCGTGAGGAAGGCGCCGATCTGCGCGCCGGTGGCCGCGCCCGTCATGATGGCTTCCATGGCGGCCGCCGCCTCGATACGGGTGAGGTCCCGGCGGTCCACCAGCGCGCGGACCGCCTCCGTGATGATCGGGCTCGTCATGACCCTGCGATTCTAGCGCAGGTCTCCGGGTCGACGACGCCGCCGACCCGACCCTCGTGCGGACAGGTCGTGCGTTCCGGGAAACAAACCGTTACTGGCTGGTCGGGCCGCCCACCAGGATCGTCGTCGGCGCGATGCCGGCGAGCTTCACGTGCAGACGCCACGGCGGCGGGCCGACCTGGTCGAGCGGGAACGTCGCGAAGGTGTGGCCCTCGATGCGGCTGGGGCCCTCCCCGACGGGCACGCCGACACCGACGCCGGTCCCGATCACGCTGCCACGGCCGATCGACGCGCCGCCGACGCCGATGCCGACGGTCGGCCCCGGACCCGTAACGACGGGCGCGTTCTCGATGGTCTGCGCGCGCACGGCCGTACCATCCGCCCTGACGATCCAGATGTCCTCCAGGCGGCGGTGATCCGTGTCGATCTCGATCCTCAGCCGATCGGCGAGCATCTGGTAGGCGGCGGAGACCTTCGCGCCGTCCGGCTGCTGCTCCGGCTTGTACGGCAGGGTGGCCTGGGCGCAGCCCGCGAGCGCCACGAGCGCGACGACGGTCAACGATGGCGTGGTCATGCGGTCAGCGTACAGGCCGATCGTGATAAGGTCGAGCCTCCAAGGAGGCTCCCATGCGCGGCATCGTCTTCCTCGGCAATCGCAAGCTCGAGATCCAGGAGTTCCCCGACCCCACGCCCGGCCCCGGCGAAGTCGTCCTCGAGATGAAAGCCTCCGGGATGTGCGGCAGCGACCTGCATCCTTATCGAGCGGCGGGCAACGCCGCGGCCGCCCTCGGCCTCGGCGCCGGCGGCCCGGTCATCGCCGGCCACGAGCCGTGCGGCGTGGTTGCCGCCGTCGGCGCCGGCGTCGATCCCGCGCTCGTCGGCCAGCGCGTGATGAATCACCACTACAAGGGCTGTGGCGCTTGCCGGCACTGCCGCCTCGGCTGGTCGCAGCTCTGCCGCGCCGGCATCACCGTCTACGGGATGACGGGTCACGGCGGCCACGCGCGCTACATGAAGGCGCCCGCGTTCACCTGTGTTCCCTTGCCCGAGGAACTCTCCTTCGAGGAGGGGGCTTCCGTGTCCTGTGGCACCGGCACCGCCTACGGCGCCCTCAAGCGCATCGACGTCTCCGGCCGCGACACCCTCGCCGTCTTCGGTCAGGGCCCGGTCGGACTCAGCGCGACGATGCTGGGGCGGGCGATGGGAGCGCGCGTGATCGCCGTGGACATCGTGCCCGAGCGGCTGGCGCTCGCGCGCGAGTTCGGCGCCGAGCACGTCGTCAACGCCAAGGACGCCGATCCCGTGAAGGCCATCCACGAGCTGACGCGCGGCGAGGGCGCGGAGACGACGATGGACTGCTCCGGCTCGTCGGAGGGCCGGCTGGGCGCGCTCCAGTCCGCGGGCACGTGGGGCCGCGTCGCGTTCGTCGGCGAGGGCGGGCAGACGACGATCGACGTGAGCAAGCACATGCTCCGTCGCCAGCTCACCGTGCACGCGTCATGGACGTTCTCGGCCGTCGGCCAGGAGGAGTGCGCGCGCTTCGTCGCCGACCGCAAGATCCCGCTGAAGCGGCTGCTCACGCACCGCTTCCGGCTGGAGCAGGCGGACGACGCGTACCGCCTGTTCGACACGCAGACGACGGGCAAGGGTGTCTTTGTGTTCTAGGAACATGGGGGGCCCCGAAATGGCCCCCCAATCCCCCCAGCGCCCGGGGCGCCCCGGCGAAGCCGTGGCACCCCTCGATACTCCGGACGCCTTAGCTCTTGCGGGGCTGCAGGTGGAGCCCCGAGAGAATGGAGCGACTCTCCGGGATCTCGTCGAGGTGCCTGAACGGCAGGTGGAAGACGGGCCGCGACGCCAGGAGCACCATGGCGAAGTTGACGGCGGCGGCGGCGACGTGGAGCACCGGCAGCGCCAGGTAGTCGAGCATCCGGTCGCTCGCGGCGTGCAGCCACTCGGTCTCGCGCCGAATGTCGCGTAGCGGCCCTTCCCACCAGGCCGGCATCGCCGCGCCCGCCGGGGCCGGCGGCGCGCCTTCGGCCGACGTCAGAGGCCGGCGCGACATGAAGGCCATCAGCGGCGCCGTCCCGTACTGACCGAACAGGAACCACGTCATACCGCGGACGCCGAGCCAGCCGCACGTCGCCACCACGATCGTCCCGGCCTGCTGGTCGGCGAGCGCCGGCATGAAGGCGGTCACGATCTCGCGGTACAGAAACATCACCTCGAAGAAGGCGACGAAGATCTCGACCGCGATCATCTGCGCGACGTACTTCATCTGGCGCGTGCGGATGGCGTCCACCAGCGCCTGCGTGCAGGCGAAGCTGCCCATCACGAGCATCATGAGGAAGACGAACAGCATCGGCCCGGTGGCGCGCGCCGGCTCCGGCGTCTCGGCCAGACGGCTCAGGACGTCAGTCACCGTCGGAAAGAGGACGTGCGTGAACACGGTCGCCTCGAGCACGCACCAGAGCATCAGCGCGACGAACGCGACCCACGGCGCGCCCGGCTGGAAATACCGGTTCGTCATCCGTCCCGTCACGATGAAGGGCGTCAGCGCCACCTTGCGCGTCGCCTCCACGATCAGCCGCACCAGGAAGGTCGCGAAGATGACGATCCAGCCGAGGGCGACCCCGACGCAGCGGATGAGCCCCATCCAGTAGAGCCACACCGCCCGCGCGGCGTCCCACCACGCCAACAGCAGCGCCGACACGAAGTGGACGCGGCCGTTGCGGAACGGCAGCGTGTAGATCGAGAGCTGCGTGCACCAGAGCGCGGCCAGCCCGAGCAGCGCGGGGAACAGGAGCAGGACGTACTTCGCGGCCGCCATCCAGGGCGATGGCGAGTGCAGGAAGAAGTCCATGAGGACATGCTGCAGCCGCGGGATCCAGGCGACCGGTCCCAACAGCAGCGCGATGACCTCCTGCCATTGTTGCGGGAACGAGCTGATGATCTGCTCCACCGCTCGACCCTCCCCTTGCGCCGCCGTTATGGCGACTCTGACTTCTTCTTCTCGGGCGGAGCGCCCACGAGCTCCTCAGCGCGCGCGGGCGCCGGCGTCATCGGAGCGGAAACCGCGCGCCCGGCGTACGTGACCCGCGTCACCTTCGGCGGCGCCGGAGCGGCGAGCTGCTGCGCGACCACCCGCGCCGCCTCGTGATCGTAGCGGCGCAGCACGCGGACGACGTATTGCCGCGTCTCGCGGTACGGCGGAATGCCTCGATGGTTGATGACCGCCTGCTCGCCGGCGTTGTAGGCCGCGAGCGCGAGCGGCACGTTGTTGTGGAAGCGCACCATGAGCCGCTTGAGATGGCGCACACCACCGTCGATGTTGTCGCGCGGATCGAACGAATCCTGGACGTCGAGGTCCGCGGCCGTGGCCGGCATGAGCTGCATCAGCCCCTCGGCGCCCCGCCGCGAGACCGCGCGCACCTTGAACTGCGACTCGACGGCCACGATGGCGGCGATGAGCTTGGGCTCGACGCCGTGGCGCCGGCCGACCTCGACGATGTGGGTGTTGATGTCGCGCGTGTCGACCGCGGGCGGGCTCGACGCCGGCTCCTCGGCGACGATCTCGACTTGGTGCTCGGCGGAGTCGGCGACGGCCACGCGCGAGACCGCGTACGCGGTGCCCACGGCGAGCACCAGCACGCCGAGCCCGAGCGCCTGTCGCGCCAGGGACTCGCGCGCCGTGAGCGTTCGTCCGAGTGCCTTGTGGCCCATAGCGCCGTGCGCGGACACGGCGGGCACTGTTGAGCAACCAGGGTGCCAGACCCGGACCGTCGAGCCGAAACTACCCGGTTTGTCGCGACTTGCGGGCGGGGCTGGTCAAAAGTCGACCGGCCGGTGGCGTCGGCCAGGTGACGTCCGGGCCGACACGGCGTGTCAGCCTGCCTGTGGCTGCCACGTCAGGCGCCGAACTGGCGCAACCGGCGGCCCCTCCTGAGCGGACGAGGCGCTAGCGGAAGATCTTCTTGAGGCTCTCGACGGCGTCGCTCACCGGCGGGGCGCCGGGCAGCGGCAATGCCGTCGCGCGCGGCCCCAGGCGGAAGCGAACCTCCGAGGTCTGGCCGGCGAGCACCTGCACCGTGCGCGTCTCCGTCGCGAGCTTCGGATGGCTCGCGCGCAGCCGGTACGTTCCTTCCTTCAGCGTGTAGCGCGCGCCGGCCGGCTCGGTCGCCCGGAGGCTCGTCACCAGCGCGTCCTTGGGCGTCAGCACCTCGACGGTGGCGTCGGGCAGCGGCTTGTCGGCGCGATCCCGCACGAAGGCGATGATCTCCCCCGTGTTCGGAGGCCGCGCGACCTTCAGGTAGCCGTAGACGGAGCCGCCGATCGACAGGCACGCGGCGATGATGCCGAAGATCGCCTGCGTGCGCGACAGCGACAGGTGAGCGCGCAACCTGACGAACAGCCCGGATTCCTCGGACGTCGCGCCGCTCACGACGGCCAGCGTATCAGAGCCCGAGGTACGCCTGCTTGACGTGCGGGCTCTGCTGGAGCGCCTCGCGCGGGCCGTCCAGGACGATGCGCCCGTTCTCGAGGACGTAGGCGCGGTGCGAGAGCGCGAGCGCGCGCGCGACGTTCTGCTCGACGAGCAGGATGGTCGTGCCGCTCTCGTTGATCCGCTTCAGATTCTCGAAGATCAGCCTGACCATCACGGGAGCGAGGCCGAGGCTCGGCTCGTCCAGCAGCAGCAGCCTCGGGCGCGCCATGAGCCCGCGGCCGATGGCGCACATCTGCTGCTCGCCGCCCGAGAGCGTGCCGGCCACCTGCCGCTCGCGCTCGCGCAGGCGCGGGAAGAGCGCGAAGACGGACTCGAGCGCGGCGGCGCGGGTCGTCCGCTCGCGCGCGCCCAGCTCGAGGTTCTCGCGCACGCTCATGGTCGGGAAGAGCTGGCGCCCCTCCGGCACGTGGGCGATGCCGCGCGCGACCACCTGCGACGACGTCCGGCCGTCGATCCGCTCGCCCTCGAACTCGATGCGGCCGCGGCGCAGCGGCAACAGCCCGGTGATCGCGCGCAGCGTCGTCGTCTTGCCGGCGCCGTTGCCGCCGATGAGGGCGACCACTTCGCCCGCGTGCACCTCCAGCGAGACCTCGCGCACGGCCACGAGGTCGCGGTAGCCGGCCTCGACGCTATCGAGGCGGAGCAGCGTGGACATATTCCTCGCCCAGGTACGCCTCGATGACCCGGGGGTGGCTGGCGATGACGGCCGGCGGCCCCTCGGCCACCGTCTCGCCGAAGTTGAGCACGACGATCCGGTGCGAGAGCGCCATGACTGCGCGCATGTTGTGCTCGATCAGGAGGATCGATACACCGCCGCGGTGGATGTCGCCGATGAGCGCGACGAGCGTCGCGATCTCCGTCGGGTTCAGCCCGGCCATCACCTCGTCGAGCAGCAGCAGCATGGGCTCCGTGGCGAGCGCGCGCGCCAGCTCGAGCCGTTTGCGCTCGGCCAGTGTGAGGCCCGCCGCGGGCTGCGCGGCCCTGGCGCCGAGCCCCACGCGCTCGACGACGGCGCGCGCCAGCCCGCGGGCGCGTGCGACCGCGGGATGCCGCGCCAGCGCGCCGACCATGACGTTGTCGAGCACGCTCAGTCGCGGGAATGGGCGCACGATCTGGAACGTGCGCGCCAGCCCGAGCTGGCAGATCGTGTGCGGCTTGAGGCCCAGGAGCGAGCGCCCGCGGAAGCGGATCTCTCCCGCGTCCGGCGCCAGGAAACCGGAGAGCAGATTGAAGGCCGTTGTCTTGCCGGCGCCGTTGGGCCCGATGAGGCCGAGCACCTCGCCCTCGGCCAGCGTGAGGTCGAGACCGGCGACGGCGTGGACGCCGCCGAAGTGTTTCGAGAGTCCGCGCGTCTCGAGCAGGCTCATGCGGTGTCCGGCGCGCGGCGTCGCAAGAGCCGCGCCAGGCGCGGGTACGCTCCCTCGGGCAGGAAGAGCACCACGGCGATCAGCAGGAGCCCGTACACGACGAGGTGAGCGCCGTGCCAGCCGCCCTGGGCGAAGTAGTGGCGCGCCAGCTCGGCGAGCGGGCTCAGGATGAAGGAGCCGAGGATCGGCCCGAGCACGGTGCCGGCGCCGCCGACGATAGCCCGGATGATGATCTCGACGGACAGCGGGATGCCGAACACGGAGCCCGGCTGCAGCGAAAAGAGATAGAAGGCGTAGAAGGCGCCGCCGACGCCGGTGAGGAACGACGACAGCATCATCGCGAGCATCTTGTAGCGGAAGGTGTCGACGCCGAGCGCCTCGCACGCGCTCTCGTCCTCGCGGATCGCGCTGAGGTACACGCCGAAGCGACGGCGCTCGAGCCACGCCACCACGCCCGTCGCCGTCAGCATGAGGACCAGCGCGACGTAGTAGTACACGCGCGCGTCCTGGAACTGGAACTGGCGCGGGTTGCCGGTGAACGTGATGTAGTAGCCGACGGCGCCGCCGATGGCGTCGGTGTTGGACGCGATGATGCGGCAGATCTCGGCGAAGGCGACGGTGAGCAGGACGAAGTAGAAGCCGCGGAGCCCGAAGCGAAAGCCGAGGAAGCCGATGAGGGTGCCGAGGACCGCCGCCAGCGCGCCGCCCACGAACATGCCGACCCAGGGCGTGATCCCCTTCTCGACCGAGAGCAGGGCCGCGGTGTAAGCGCCGATGCCCAGGAAGGCCGCGTGGCCCGCCGAGAGCTGGCCGGCGTAGCCGCCCACGATGTTCCACGCCTGGCCGAGGAACCCGTAGAAGAAGATGAGCGTGAAGAGGGTGACGGCGTAGGAGCCGAACACGGACGGCAACAGCGGCAGCGCCGCCAGCAGCGCCACGGTCGCCGCCGCCCAGACCCACCGGGTCACGGCGCTCGCCTGCCGCTCACGACGCGCGCCGGCCGAAGAGTCCCGCGGGGCGGAACAACAAGATGAGCACGAGCAGCGAGAAGCTCACCAGCTCCTTGAGGGAGGGCTTGAGGAACACGGCGCCGAGCGACTCGGCGACCGCGACGAGCAGCCCGCCCATGAAGGCGCCGAGGAGACTGCCCATGCCGCCGATGATCACGATGTTGAACGAGGCGACGGAGAGCTGCAGGCCCGTCGGCGGCTGGAAGGGCAGGAGCGGCGCCACCAGCGCGCCGGCGGCGCCCACGCAGGCGGCGCCCACCCCGAAGGCCACCGCGTAGACGCGACGGACGTCGGTGCCGATGACGAGCGCGCCGTACGTGTTGTCGGCGGCGGCGCGGATGGAGCGGCCGAGGTCGGTGCGGAACAGGAAGAGCGAGAGCAACAGCGTGAGCACGACGGCCACGCCGAACGCGATGAGGCGCGCCACGTCCACGAACACGGGGCCGAGCCAGAGCGTCGACTGTGCGAGCGCGCTGCGCACGCGCTGCGGTTCGGGGCCGAAGGCCAGCAGCGCCGCGTTCTCGAGCACGAGGGCCACTCCCAGCATGAGGAGGATCTGCATCTCGTGCGGCGCGTCGACGATGCGCTGCACGAGCACGCGCTGTACGACGAAGCCGAGGAGGAAGAGGGCGGCCGCGCACACAACGAAGCCGGCGTAGGGATCGACACCGCCGCGGGTGGCCATCAGCCACGCCAGGTACATCCCCCACACCATCATGTCGCCGTGGGCGAAGTTCACCACGCGCATGACGCCGAAGATGAGCGTGAGCCCGACGGCCATGAGGCTGAACACGCCGCCGAACAGCACGCCGTTGAGCAGGCCCTGCGCGACGAGGGTCGCGTCGATCGTCAGGCCTTGGGGCGCGGGAACACGAACTTCTGCAGGGCGGCTTCCTTGGGCCAGACGGCCACCGGCCGCTGCCGGAGGATCTGGATCATGGTCGGGATCGCGTTCGGGTTGTCGCCGATCTCGTTGAAGTGGATCGGCCCGCCGTACTGCATGAGGCCGGCGCTGTACGTCGTCTTCTGGATCGCGTCCACGATGGCGTCGGGATCGTCGAGCTTCGCCGCGCGCTCGAGCACGTCGGCGACCACGAAGATGGCGTCGTACGAGTAGCCGGAGTTCGTGTCGAAGAGCCGGCCGCCCGAGCGCTTCTGATATTCCTCGGCGAGCTGCTGGGTCTTCGGATTGCGGAAGTTCGGCCAGGGGTTGCTGGCCATCACGTATTCGAGGTCTCCCTTGAGCGCCGCGAGCTGGCCCGCCTCGTAGAGCCCGGGGCTGCCCGGGCCCACGATGCCGAGGGACTCGACGCGCTGCTTGCGAATCTCCGGCAGCAGGAGCTGCGCGCTCGCCGGCCGCGTGATCGGCGCGATCACGTCGGGCTTGAGCGCCTTCAGCCGCGCCACCTCCGTCGAGAGGTCCGAGGGCGGCTCCGGCCACGGGATCACCTCGTCCTCCAGCAGCGTCCACGCCGGCTTCGCCGCCTTGTACGCGGCCAGGAAGCCACGCGACTGGTTCAGGCCGAAGAGGTCGTTGCAGTGCATCAGCACGACGCGCCGGGGCGTGACCTTCGCCTCCGCGAAGATCTCGGTGAAGTAGCGCACCGCGCTGCGTCCGAACCCCGAGCCCGTCGGGAAGTTGCGGTAAACGTACTGGACCTTCTGCTGGCCCTCCTTCACCGCCTTCGCCACGTTGGCGGTGATCGGATCCGCGGCGGCGATGTCGATGAGGAACGGCAGCCGCTTCTGCTGCGCGACCGAGACCATGGCCGCCGTGCTCCCGGAGTCGAACGAGCCCACCAGCATCTGCGCGCCCTGGTTGACCACGCGCTCGGCCTCGACGCGGCCGTTCTCGGGCTTGCTCTGCGTGTCGCCCGTGATCAGCTCGAGCTGCAGCCCGCCCTTGCCCTTCACGCCGCCGGCGGCGTTGACGGCCTCGACGGCGAGCTGGGCGCCGAGCCGGCAGGCCTGGCCCGGCTCGGCGAGCGGGCCCGTCACGGGGTGAATCGCGCCGATCTTGAACGGCTTCGGCTGCGCGCGGAGCGGAAGCGGCACGCCGGCGACGGCGGCGCCGGCCACGGTGGTCTTGAGGAACGCACGCCGGCTGAGTTGGCGCATCGTCATTCGAGCCTCCTTGAGGCCGTCGAGATAGAAGCGCTCCAACTCTACTACCAGCGACCAGGCTTGTAGCGGCGGTCGACTAACGGCCCTGACGCACGAAGGCCTTTCGGAACACGTGGTCGGCCACGCGCCGGCCCTGGGCGATGCCCTCGGTCTTGTCGAACACCCAATGGATGCCCAGGTAGATGCGGCTCTGGCCGTTCTCTTCCTCGGCCTCGGAGAGCGACGCGAAGCTACGCGGCACGAGCGGGCGCGCGTTGCCCTCGTTGTCGAGCGTCTCGCCGTTGAGCTCGTCCGACACGAATGTGAAGGCAATGCGGTCGGTCCCGTAGAAGTCGCGCAAGATCTGGAAGAGCGCGCCGCCGAACCCCGCGTGGCCCGAGGGGTATGCCGGGAACGGCGGGGTGAAGTTCGGGCCGTTGAGGTTGCTCGCGGGCGCGCCGAGCGGTGAGTACGTGGGATCGGGTGGCGTCCTCAGATTGCCGTCGGACTCGCGAATGCCGGTGACCGGGCGCCAGAACACGTAGTGGTACTTCGACTCCCAGATCGCGACCCCGGCGTCGGCGATCGCCACGTTGACCAGGGCCAGGAGACGGGCGAGCTCGATGCCGCCCGTCCTGCGCTGCTCGGCGATGTGCAGCACGATCTGGTTATAGAGCCGTGGCGGCGCGCACAGGGTCGGCGTGCCGTCGTACGCCCAGAAGATGCCGGTGAGCGTCTGATCGGCGGTCCGCACGGTGGGGGTGACGATCCCGTCGCCGCCCACCGCCTTCACTTCGTTGTACGCGCCCGTGTACTCCCGATTGTCGAGATCGGGCGGCGGCGGAACGCGAAACTGATCGCCCGACCGGAGCACGAACGGCGTGACGTCTCCCCAGTGAGCGCCCAACGCGAGCGGGTTCTGGCTGATCGGGTCCTGGCGCCACTTGCCGGGCGCGTCGCTGGTGATGTAGTCGATGCCGATGCGCGGCTCAGGGTGCGCCGCGCCGTCGTTGGCGCGGCGCGCGAGGATGGCGGCGGCGGCCGCACGCCCGAGCGTGACGCCGTTGGCTTTGGCGCGCCCGTCGCGGAGGGCGCTGAGGTCTTCGACGAGCTCGGCGTCGAAATCGGCCTTCTGCGAAGGGAAGAGCGCGGTCAGCGTGTCGTGCGCGGCCACCGCAATGGCGGCCTCGACAGACGCGTCCTGGGAGGCAGCGCGAAGACGCGTGTAGCTCTGGAAGCCCCCGACGACAGCGTTCACGGCGTCGAAGACCGCGATGTGGACGATGGCCAGGGCCCGACTCGAGCGTCCCGGCCCGAACTGCTCGCCGAACACGCGTGGATCACCGGGCGGGACCGGCGTGTGGTCGACGCCGCTGGCGTCGACGGCGATCTGGTTCCAGTGGCGAAGACGGTCCGTGACGCCCGGGCCGCGCTGCCGCCGGCGTCTCGGCTCACGCGGGTTCGGGCGAGCGTCGAAGCGCGGCCCGAGGGCGTCGCGGAGACCGCCCTGGATTCCGTCGGCGCCGGCGGGGACCGGCAGACCGAGCGCGAGCATCCCCAGCACGAACGCGCGTCGCGATGACCGGCTGCTCATGAGGTCGCTCCTGTCTCGGCGGAGCCACCGCGGGTGCGGGCAAGATGGAGGAGAGCAGACGTCGTGCCAGACCAGCGTCCAGCGGCGGCGACCCGGAATCTCAACGGGTTCGAGCGCGGCGCTCGGTCGTCACGTCGCCGGCGAAGACAGCGCGTCACAGCGTGTCAAGCGGCGTGACACCGCGCGAGCTCATTCGCGAAACTGACGCGCGCGTCGCCGCGGGACATGCCGGAGAGCCATCGCGCGCGCGCGTATAATGCCGCGTGCGCATCGGAGTCCTCGTCCCGCCCGGCAACCCGACGGTGGAGCCCGAGCTCTACCGCATGGCGCCGGCGCAGGTGACGATCCACTTCGCGCGGCTGGACTCCGGTGCCGAGAGCGGCGATCCCGGCAGTCGTACGGGGATGGAGGACCGCACGCGCGCGTATCTGGCCGGTCTTCCGCTCGTCGCGCGCGGACTCGCCCAGGTACGCCCGGCCGTCGTCGTGCTCGCCCACACCGCCTCGAGCTACGCCAACGGCTTCGCGAACGAGCCGGCGCTCGTGGAGCGGCTCTCGTCGCTCACGGGCGCGCCGGGGGTGACAGCGGCCGGGGCCGTACGCGCCGCGCTCCAGCACCTCGGTGCCAAGCGCCTGGCGCTCGGCACGCCGTACCAGGAGAGCGTGAGTCTGCAGGGCAGGGCCTACTGGCAGGCCGCGGGCTTCGAGATCGTCGGCTACCGGCGGCTCGGCGACGTGGGATCGATCTACGACGAGACCGAGGAGCGCGCGTACGAGCTGGCGCGCCTGGCCGATGCGCGAGAGGCCGACGCGGTGCTGCTGAGCGGCACCGGACTGCCGACGATCGGCGTGCTCGAGCGTCTCGAGCGCGACCTCGGCAAGCCGGTCGTCAGCAGCATCCAGGCCTGCCTGTGGCAGGCCCTGCGCGTGGCCGGCCGGCCTCAGCCCATCGCGGGCTTCGGTCGGCTCCTCCGCGACGTCGCGCGCTGACGCACCACGTCCGCGAGCCCTGCGAGACGATCCTCAGCGTGGCTACTCGCTGTCCCACAGCCAGGCCAACTTCGCCGCGTTCCGCGCGGCGGGCGGCCGCGGCACGTTCAGCGAGCTCGAGGCGCCGCCGAATCCGTTCGGCGGCCACGGGCTCTTCGCCTATCCCGACGTCTGGGCCTCCGCCGTGGACGCCTATCTGAAGCGCCGCGGCCTGCCCTGACCGCGGCGCCGCGCGAGGCTCAGCGCGCGCCGAGACCGTCGTAGCAGAGCCGCGCCATCCGTCCGATGAGCTGCGCGGCGGCCGCGAAGCCCGGCGTGCCGTCGGGCAGCGCCGCCGGCACGCGGTCCGTGAACGCGGTCAGGATGCAGAGCGGACGGTCGTCCTTGAAGAGGATGCCCGCGTCCATGTAGCCGCGTGCGCCGGTGCCCGTCTTGTGCGCGACTTTCGCGCCGAGCGGCAGCAGCGAGGGCAGCCGCGTCTTGTACTTCTGCCACGAGAGGATGTCGAGCCCGAGCCGGCAGAGCTCCGGCGTGGAGCCCAGCCGCGCCGCGACGGCGGGATCGGTCGTGCCCTTGAGGATCAGCTCGAGCAGCAGCCCCTGGTCGTTCGGCGTCGTGCTCGTCACCTGCTCGAGCGTATGGTCGGCGGGCAGCTTCGGCGGGAGCCCGAAGCGATGGATCGTCGCCGTCATGCCGACGCCCTCGCACCAGCTCTGGAGGTTGCCAAGCCCGACGAGGTCCACCACGTGCCCGGTGCACGTGTTGTCGCTGACGATGATCATCATCACCAGCGCGTCGCGGAACGTGATCCAGAACCCCGGCGTGAGGTGCTGAAACGTGCCGGACTCGTTGTTCTGGAAGCGCGCCTCGATCGTCACCTTCTGATCGAGCGCGAGCTTGCCCGCGTGCACGGCCGCGAGCGCCGCCATCATGATCGAGATCTTGCGCGTGCTCGCCGACGGCACCGGCACGTCGCCGAGGCGATCGGCGCGCGCGCCGGTCGCGACGTCTTTGAGATACCAGCTCGCGTGGAAGGGCGCGGCATCGCACAGGGCGTCGAGGCGTTCGACCAGCTCTCGCATGACTACCTCCGCTCCAGCCAGACGTTCCAGAAGTGCATGTACGGTCCGGGCTCGTAGCCCTGGACGTCCTTGCGCCGCGCGTCGAGGCGGAAGTAGTCGCCGAGCCTGATGCGCGGCGCCTCCGCGTAGAAGATGGTCTGGACCTTTTCCCAGATCGCGACACGCTTCTTCAGATCGAACTCGCGCCCCATGGCCTGCAGGAGCGCTTCCTTGTCCGGATGGCACCACCAGCCCGGCCAGTCGCACAGCACCTGCGCCGCCACCGTCGGCTCGGGCAGGAAGACGAACGCCGTGCTGAACGCGTCCCACAGCTCCGGCTTGGCGCGGCGCTGGACGACGGTGGCCCAGTCGGCGACTTGCAGGTCGATCTTGAAGCCGACTTCCTCGAGCTGGCTCTTGGCCACGAGCGCAGGCTTGTAGTGATGCTCGTACTCGGTGGTGACGAGCCAGCGCACCGGCTGGCCCGCGTAGCCCGCGTCCTTCAAGATGCGCTTGGCCTTGTCGCGGTCGCGCTGGTTGTACGCGGCGGCGGCGACGCGTGAGTGATAGGGCTGCTCCTGGAAGACGATGCCCGGGTCGAGGCGGTAGAAGTCTTTGTGGCCGAGGCCCGCGAGCATCATCGGCTCGACGTCCAGCGTCGCCTGGATCGCCTGGCGCAGGCGCTTGTCCGTCATCAGTCCCTGCCTGGTGTTCAGCACGACCGTCGCCCAGCCGTACGGCTTGACCACGACGGGCTCGACGCCCTGCGTGGCCTTGATCCGGTCGTACTGATCGGGCTTGATCTGCTGGATGTACTGATACTCGCCGGTGGCGATCCCCGCCTGCCGCGTGGCGTAGTCGGGTACCGGCAGGAAGAGCAGCTCGTCGACGTGGGCGACGCGCTGGCCCGCGAGGCCGCTGGCGGGCTCGCTGCGTGCGGCGTAGCCGTCGAAGCGCGCCAGCTTGATGTGGCGATCGGGCCGGTGCTCGACGAACTTGAACGGCCCGGTGCCGACGTACTCCTTGAGCTGTCCCTCGCCCGTCGCGTCCACGACCTCCTTGGGATAGATGAAGGCTGCGCTGTCGACGTGGGCCAGGATCGTCAGCAGGCTGCTCGAGGGCTCCTTCAGCCGGATCTCGACGCCGAGCGGCCCCTTCGCCTCGACGGCCTCGACATTCTTGAAGACGGACTTGCCGGGGCTGGACGTCGCGCCCCAGCGCTTGAGCGAGGCGACGACGTCCGGCGCGCCCAGCGTCTTGCCGTTGTGGAACTTGACGCTGTTGCGCAGGTGGATGACGTAGCGCCGGCCGCCGTCGAGGGCTTCCGCGCGCTCGGCGAGGAGCGGCACGGGCTGGTACTTCGCGTCGAGCGCGAACAGCCCCTCGTAGATGTTGATGACGATCTCGCGGGTGATCACCGCCGTCGTCGCGTGCGCGTCGAGCGTCGGCGGCTCGCCGATCAGCGCGATGCGCAGGACGCCGCCTGTTTTGGCCGCGGGCGCCGGCTTGGCCGTGGGCGCTGGCTTCGTCGCCGGCGCCTGCGCCTCGCCGGACGAGGCGGCCAGCCACGCCGCGATGGCCAGCAATGCCGCGACTCCGAGAGCCCGGGGGACACGGTGCATGGAAGGCCTCCTGTGGGGTTCGTACGATACCGCGGACCGCCCCCGGCCGAAAGCGCTAGAGTGTCGCCGATGAGCGGGCCGCTGGTCATTCACGGAGCCACCATCGTCACGGCCGACGATGCCGGCACGCTCCACCCCGATGGCGCGCTCGCCGTGGAGCACGGGCGGATCGTCGCGCTGGGTCCCGCCGCCGACGTGCTCGGGCACTCTGCGTCGGCCGAGCGGATCGACGCGCGCGGCCGCGTGATCCTGCCGGGCTTCGCCAACACCCACACGCACCTGGCCCGAGTGCTCGCGCGCGGGATCTACGAGGACCTCTCCCCGCCCCACACGCCGCCATTCACCGGCGGCCTCGCGCCGCTGCCGTTGCCGTCGCTGTCCGCCGACGAGGAGCGCCTGATGGCCGTGCTGGGCGCGCTGGAGGCGATCCGTAGCGGCACCACGCTGGTATTAGAGGAGGGCGCCCAGCTCGAGCGCTACGCGCAGGCGCTGGCGGATACGGGCCTCCGGCTCGTGCTCTGCGAGCGCGCGTGGGACCGCGGGCGGGCGTCGATCGGCCAGCCGGGTCCGTTCGAGCGAGACGCGGCGCTGGCCGAGGCCGGCCTCGCGCGCATCCGAGAGTTCCACGCGCGGTGGCACGGTCGCGGCGACGGCCGCGTCAGCGCCGGCGTCGCCGCGTGGGCGCCCGATCTCTGCTCACCGGAATTGCTCGGGCGCGTGCGCAAGCTCCAGGACGAGCTCGACGCGCTCGCCACGCTCCATCTGGGCCAGATCTGGGGCGAGGTCGCGGCCATTCGCGAGCAGCGCGGCGTCACGCCGGTCGAGTACGTCGCGCGCTGCGGCTTGCTGTCCCCGCGCCTGATCGCCGCCCACTGCCGCTGCATGACCGCAGAGGAGGAAGCCACGCTGGGCGCCTCCGGCGCCGCCGTCGCGATCAATCCCGCCATCGCCGCGCGCCGCGGGCTCGCCGCGCGCATCGACGAGCTCGAGCGCGCGGGCTGTCTCGTCACGCTCGGCACCGACAACATGGCCGAGGACATGATGGAGGTCGTGCGCACGGCGATGTTCATGGAGCGCGTGCGCCGCGCCGACGGCCGTCAGCCGACGCCGGAGCAGGCGCTGACGTGGGCCACGCGCAACGGCTATCGCGCGCTCGGTATTCCCGACGGCGGCTGGCTGGCGCCGGGCAATCGCGCCGACTTCATCGTCGTCGACTTCCGCCGCCCGCACCTCACGCCCGCGCTGCGCCCCGTCTCGTGCTTCGTGCACCAGGGCCAGGCCGGCGACGTCGAATCCGTGATGGTGGACGGGCGCTGGCTCATGCGCGACCGGCGCGTGCTGACCCTGGACGAGCCCGCGATCGTCGCCGAAGCCGAGCGCGTGGCGCGCGCGGCGTGGACGCGGTTGTTCGCCGAGCGCCCGGATCTGAAGGCGCCGCCCGGCCTCGATCTGTCGCCGCGTTAGTTCACGAACACCAACGATGCCTGCGCTGCTCGCGAACCTCCTCGCCCGGTACGGATACGCGATCGTATTCCTCGGCGTCTTTCTCGAAAGCGCGGGAGTGCCGGTGCCTGGCGAGACCGTCTTGCTGGCGGCGGGCTTCTTCGCCTCCCAGGGCACCTTCGCGCTGCCATGGGTCATCGGCCTGGGAATCGGTGCGGCCATCCTGGGAGACAATGTCGGCTACTGGATCGGCCGGCGCGCCGGGCGGCCTCTCGTCGAACGGTACGGACGCCTCGTGGGACTCACGCCCGGCAGAATCGCGGCGTTCGATGCCTTCTTCCAACGCCACGGCGCCAGGACGGTCTTTCTCGCGCGATTCGTCACCGGATTGCGAGTCGTGGCCGCGCTGTTCGCGGGCGTCGCCCGGCTGCCCTGGTCCGAGTTTCTCCTCTACAACGCCGCCGGCGCGCTGGTCTGGGCAACGACGGTCACCCTGGCCGGATATTTCTTCGGGCGCAGCTGGGAGCTGCTGCACCGCTGGTTCGGCCGCGCGGCCCTGTTCGGTGCCGCGCTGGCGATCGCACTGGTCGTGGTGGCGCTCGCGCGGCGCTTCGGCGGGCCGCTGTTCGCCTCCGTCGTGGCGAAGCTGCCGGCGTCGCTCGCGCGACGCGAGCTCGCGTTCGCGGCCGCGTCGCTCGGGTTCGTTGCGGTGTTCACGAAGATCGCGGAGGACGTGATCACCAAGGAGTCCACCGCCTTCGATCACGGCGCGAGCCTCACGCTCCACGCGTTTGCCAACCCGGTCCTCGACCGCCTCATGCACGTCGTCTCGGACATCGGCTCAGCTCCTGTCGTGTCCGCGATCGTCGGCGCCGTGATCGTCTGGTGCCTGCTCCGAAAGGAGGCCCGCGTCGCTGCGGCTCTGGCCGGGACCGCTCTGGCGACGGAGGGACTCAACCTCGTCCTCAAGCTCGCCTTTCAACGCACCCGGCCATCGCTGTGGGAACTGGCGACGCTGCACAGCTACAGCTTCCCCAGTGGCCACGCGATGGCGGCCCTGGCGATTTACGGCATGGTCGCGGTCATCGTTGCGCGCCGTTGGCCGCGCCTTCGTTGGCCGATCATGATGGGCGCGTGCGTGATGATCGTGGCGATCGGCGTGTCGCGCGTATACCTGGGCCATCACTGGGCGACCGATGTGCTCGCCGGGTATGCCGCCGGCGCCTTCATCCTGGCAGGCGGTGTGTACGTCCTCGAGCGCGTCGCGCGGTCCCCCTCGGATCGGTGAGGCGCCCGGCTCAGCTCTCCACGATCGCCGCATGGCGCTCGACGCCGGCCGGCGGCTCGCCGAGCCGCGGCCGATGGCCGAGGAACAGCACGAACGGAATGACGGCGGCGAAGATCCAGGCCAGCCACCAGAAGTTGTCGATGAACGACAGCAGGAGGGCCTGGCGCTGCACCATCTGGTACAGGTGCGCCCACGCCTGCTGCTCGGCCGTCGCCAGGTCTGCGCCGCGCGCGGTGAACGTCGCGACCAGCGTCTGGTAGCGGTCCCACACGGCGGGGTCGTAGAGGCTCACGTGGCTCGCCAGCCGCGCCTGGTGGGTCTGTGTTCCGCGCTGCAGGAACGTCGCCACCGCGGCGATGCCGATGCTGCCGCCGATGGTGCGGATGAAATTGAACAGCCCCGAGACGTGGCCCAGCTCGCGCATCGGCACCGCGCTGAGCGCCACCGTCGAGAGCGGCACGAACGTGAAGCCGATGCCGAGCCCCTGGATGAAGCGCGGCAGCATGATGTGCCAGCAGCTCGCCTCCAGCGAGAGCGTGGCCATCAGGTGCATGGCGTAGGCGTTCAGCGCGCAGCCCGCGACGATCATCCAGCGCGGATCGATACGGTTCGGCACGGCCCCGAGCGCGGCCGGATTGGGCAACCGCGTCCCGATGAACGCGTCGAAGACGAGGCGCTCGCCACCCGTGACGAGGGCAGCGAATGTCAGCACGGTGAGCACACACGCGAGAGCGATGGTCCGCGCGCGCACACGCGGGGTATCCATGAAAGAACCCTCCACTGAGCAGGCATGTCCGCACGGCTGTGCGGTCACTTCTCCACTCGAACCTGCCCGTGAATGGCAGAACTCGTGCCAGACGAAGAATCGCGAATGAGGCGGCGGCGACGGCGCGGCGCGAGTTGGATTCGGAGAAGTGCCCGATCGTTTTGGCACGCGGCCCCATGCTGCCCGAAGAAAACGCGCGCGCGACGCCGACACGCGCGCCAGATGGGGAGTGACCGGGCGATCGGAGCGACCCCGACCGCCCGGTTCTCGCCTGGTGGGCTACTTGAGCGGCAAGGCCTCGCCTTCGAGCGAGAATTCGCACACGGGAAACGCGAGCCTGGCCGTCGTGTCGGGCTCTCTGAACCCGTAGGTCTCTGGCGCAAGGTCGAAGCCCAGAAGCATCCGCGCGCCATCGGGGGGCCGGTACAGCTTCACCAGAGCGCACGTCTTGTCGACCCGGATCGTCAGACTCTTCGCGGCCTCCGCGTTGCCGGCGTTGTCGCGCGCGAAGTAGGTGACGGTCGTGCTGCCGTCCATGGTGATCGGGATCGTCGCGACGCCGCCGGAGATGGTTGCGGCACTGTTGTGAGCGCCGCGGAGCGCGACGGCAATCTCCTTCACGCCTGACCCCGCGGCGTTGTCCGCGGTCGTCAGGGTGACGGTGACGTCCCCATTGTTCGCCGGCGGTGAGACGGCGGCCTGCGTTGTCGGCGGCGTCGTGTCGGCGAAGATGGTCTGTCCCGCAGGAAGTGTGATGCTCGACCCCCCTACGGTCAGGGCCAGCATGCCGGCGTTGCTCCGGATGCTCGACGTCGTGGGATCGACCGACAGACTGTCGCCGTCCGTCAGCGTCGCGGTCGCGACGGTTCCGTCCGCGGCCGTGAACGTCCAGGGGATCGGGCCCGCGAGGATGTCGAGGGTCGGGATGGAGCAGTGGAAGTCGAGCGCATTGTCCGCCGCGATCGTGATGCGGCCCCCAGATGGCCGCGTGGGGTAGCGACAAAACAGAGCGACGTCGAACGTGAGCGGCTGTCCCGTTGTTAGGAATGTGTTCCATGCGGCGATTCGAATGGTGTCCGACGTGCTGGGGGGGTCGTACACGACGAACGGCAGGCCGGTCCGCGTGAGGACGTGCGCGCCGGCATTGCCGGCCGCGGCCTCGTCCGAAACAATCGTCGGATCGAGATCGACCTCGTCCACGAGGCTGTCGTCGTCGCTGTCCTCGCGTGCCTGCAGCACCTGAACGCGGAGGTTGCGCGTCTCGGCGACGTAGATTTCTCGGCACTGCGCTTTCGGGTCGAAGGGTTTGATGAAGAACTCGCAGAATGCAACGAGGTTTCGTGGGAGGGCCGCGATGAAGGCCGGTCCGCCGAAGACGCCGAGGCCGCGCCCGGTCGACCCCGCTGTCGCGAGGAACCTCCCGGTGCCGTCGAACTTGCGGATGCGGTCGTTGTCAAACTCGGTGACATAGACGTTGTCGGCAAAGTCGACCGCCACATCGGCGACACTCGCGGCGGTGGCAAACTTCAAGAGCAAGACACCGTTCGTATTGAACTTCTGGACGCGGCCCTGGTCTGCGACGTAGACGTTGCCGAAGCTGTCGACCGCCATGCCGACCAGGCTCACTTGAAATCCCCGTTGCGGCTGTGAGCGTGGGTCGGTCGCGACCGCCAAGAAGTTGGTAAAGCCGAACTGTCCATCTCCGGTCACGATGGCGCCGGCCGCACTGGCGTTACACGGGCCCACGGAAGCGGAACTGAATTCACAAAACGATCCCCACGCTCGCACGAATGTTCCGTCGGCCCTGAATTTCTGAATTCGAACGTTCGCGTCGCTCGTGGAACATGAGCGGACATCGCATGTGCGACCCCCGTCGTCCAAGACGTAGAGGTTGCCACGGGGATCGACGGCCATGCGGATGGGCGTCTCGAACTCGCCCGGGCCGGTACCGGGCCAGCCGACGACGTTGAGCAACCGCTGGTTCTTGTCCATCTTGATGACACGGCCGGTGAGCGTGCTGGTGATCCATACGTCGTCGTTCCGTGGATCGACCGCGACACTCATCGGGAATTTCAGCGCGACCGAGACATTCGTGGCCAAGAAACCGTCGCCGTACGCCGTGTAACAACACACCCTCGTCACTCGGCGCACCCCCAACCCGTCGTAGATCAAGACGGAATCGTTGACAGGATCAGCCACGTAGACGACGCCGCGGCTGTCCACCGCCATGCCGGCCGCGAAAAAGTAGTCGCGGTTCGGGTCCACGCCCGTTGGTGTGAGCTGCGCTCCGAGGAACGCGTCGAAGACGAGGTGCTCGCCGGCGATCGCGGGGCCGGCGAACGTCAGCACGGTGAACACACACGCGAGAACGACGAGCCGCGCACGCCAAGTATCCATGGAACCCTCCCCTGAGTCGAATATCCGCAACGACTGTGCGGTCACTTCGCCAATGCAACCTGCCCGTAAATGGCAGAATTCGTGCCAGACGAAAAAGCCCGAAGGACGCCGCGATTGCGGGCGTGTCACGAGTCGGCTTCGGAGAAGTGCCCGATCCTTTTGGCACGCGGCCGCGAAACACCCGAAAAAAAACGGCGCGCGTTTGCGTCACACGCGCGCCGTGCGAAGGAGTGGCTACTTGATCGAGAAAGCCTTCTGAGCTTCGGGATCCACGCGGGCCTCCAGACGGGACGCGGTGACTCGGCCTGCGGCGTCGGCGCGGTTTCCGGCCGTTCAGGCCGAGGAGGAGACAGGCGCCGACGAGCGCTTCCGGCTTGGCCGCGATGCTCGACGGAGCGTGAAACGAGCCGAGGCCAGGGCCACCGGCGGCGTCGGCCTGGGCGAGCCGTCCTTCTAGAGGAACGCGCCGCCGCGCGAGCTTCCGGATCCGCCGTTGCCGCTGTCGGTGCTGACCCACTCGGCGAGCAACCGCCCGTTCGTGTCGAACTTCTGGATCCGGTCGTTGGTGCCATCGGCCACGTACACGTTGCCGGCGCTGTCAACGGCGATCCCGGGAGTGACCATGGACGAATCCTCCACCAAGCAGAACCTCTGTACGGCTGTGCGGTCACCAATGCAACCTGCCCACTGATGGCAGAAGTCGTGCCAGGCGAAAATTCGCGAAGGAGGCCGCGCTTGCGGCGGCGCGGGAGGCGGATTCGGAATACTGCCCGATCGTTTTGGCACGCGGCCCCCCGGGTTGCCCGAAGAACGCGCGCGCGCGTGACGACGCGAGGTGGGCCCGGCGTCGAAGTCTGGCTGGTCCGGTGGTCCTACACGCTCTGGCGCGTCAGGGTCAGCGCCGGCGCTTCAGGCACTCGTGGTACGGTCAGCGCCTTGAGTCGAGGCTGGTTCCAGTTGTTGCCCAGCCGGCAGCGGGCCGCCGCGTCGTCCTCGTTCGGCGCGCTGGTGGGCGACGGCGGGGCCAGCATCTCCTCGTCGCTCTCGGGCCCGCGGAACTGATCCGGTATCGGCGTGGCCGCCTTCACGCGCTGCCAGCCGTTGCCGCGCATGCAGGCGCGGTAGACCTTCTCCATGTCCGCGCCCCGTGGCGCCCGCTGGGCGTCGCCGGCACAGCCGGCGCTGTCGTGCTCGAAGTCGGACTGGCCGCGGCCGGCCTGGTGCCAGTAGTGAGGATTGACGGCACAGCCGGTGGCGAGCGCGGCGGCGAGGACCAGGGTCACGATGCGGATCATGCTCATCCTCCTTGTTCCAGGGTTCCCAGCTCAGGGCCGCAGCCGCATGAGCAGCAGTAGTGGCCAGCCGAGGTATTTCGCGGCTTTCGGCGAGCGGGCGGCCAGGGCATCGTCGACCGCGTGCTCGCTCATGTGCTCGAGGGCCAGCCCGCTCCGGACGGCCCCCATCACGTAGTCCGACAACTGGTTCGCGATGCTGGCGGGACGGACTTCGCGCCCCGTCACCGGATCGGTGAAGCGGGCCTGGATCCCGCGCAGCATCATTGCAGGATGAAACGACGAGACGAGCACGAACCCGTCGCCGCGACACACGCGCCGGCACTCCGCGAAGAAGGTCGCGACGTCGGCGAGGTGGTCGAGCACCAGGAAGCTCAGGACGCGATCGAAGGCGCGATCCGCGAACGGCAGCGGCCGCGTGAGATCGTGCGCCACGAACCGGACGCGCCCCCAGCCGGGCTTGGCGCGCGCCTTCGCGACCATGCCCTCGCTGAAATCCACGGCGGTCACGCGCGCGCCCGCCGCGGCGAGGCGGAGCGTACGACGGCCCGTGCCGCAGCCGAGATCGACGACGTCCAGGCCGCGGACGTCGCCGAGCAGCGGAGCGAGGTGCGCGTCCTCGAGCAGGACGAGCGGGTTGTCCTCGTCGTCGTAGATCGCCGCCCAGCGGTCGTAACCCTCGCGCGTGGGCAGGTGCTCGATCAGATCACGCCCTCGGCGCGCAGCGCGGCGATCTCGTCGCGCGACATCCCGAGCAAGCCCGTGAGCACCTCGTCGGTGTGGCGCCCGAGCGCCGCCCCCGCGTGCGTGATGCGGCCGGGCGTGCCCGAGAGCTTCGGCACCACGGCCGGCTGGGGCAGCGCGCCGATATCGGAGGGCACGTCCACGATCATCTCGCGGGCGCGGACGTGCGGGTCCGCGAAGATGTCGGCCATGCTCATGATCGGCGAATGCGGGATGTCGTGCGCGTGCAGCTCGTCCATGGCCTTGTCGAAGGAGCGCGCGGCGAACCAGCGCCCGGCCATTTCCAAGATCACGTCGATGTGCTTCGGCCGCTCGGTCGCGCCGGCGAAGCGCGGATCGTTCGGGAGGTCGGGCTGGCCAAGCATCACACACAACCGCTCGAAGAGGTGCTGCGCGGGCGCGGTGAAGACGATCCAGCGATGGTCGAGCGTCTCGAAGGCGCCGCCGGGCCAGCCGGCGTGCTGCAGCCCCCCACGCTCGCGCACGACGCCCTGGCGACCATAGAACGTCGTCGTGTACTCCATGATCCGGAACGCGGACTCGTAGAGCGCGGCGTCGATCCACTGCCCCTCGCCCGTCGCGTCGCGGTGGCGTAGCGCCGCCATCACGCCGAACGCGGTGAAGAGCCCCGTGAGGTAATCGGGATAGACGGGCGTGGGCCGCGCGGGCGGGCGGTCGGCGGGGCCGTTGACGTACCACGTGCCGCCGAAGGCCGAGGCGATGGCCGCGTAGCCGGGGCCCTGGCGCAGCGGGCCGGTCTGGCCGAACGCGGTGATGCGCGCCATGATGAGACGCGGGTTGAGTGCGCGCAGCGTCTCCCAGCCGAGGCCCCACTTCTCCAGCACGCCCGGACGAAAATTCTCGAGCACGACGTCGACCTTCGGAACGAGGCGCCGCACGATCTCCTGGCCCTTCGGCGTGCGCAGATCGAGCGTCATCAGCTTCTTGTTGCGGTTGTCGACGGCGAACCAGTAGGAGACGCCGTCCTCGCTCGGGCCCAGGCGGCGCAGGTCGTCGCCCTTGCCCGGCATCTCGGTCTTGATGACCTCGGCGCCGAACTCCGCCATGAGCGTGCCGCAGAACGGGCCCGCGACGACCTGCGCGAGCTCGAGCACCCGGATGCCTTCCAGCGGCCGTCGCGTCTCCATGACCGCGTGAGTCTACAACTTCCGGGCGAAGGTGTACTATCCCCGGCGAGGAGGACGACATGCCGTACACGCGGATCTCGGCCGACTGCCACATCGACCTGCCCATGCTGCCGCCGGACCTCTTCACCGCCAACGCCTCGGCGGCCATGAAGGACCGGATGCCGTACGTCACCGAGGGACCCGACGGTCCTCACTGGACCTGCAAGAAGGGCGGCTCCTTCGGGCTCGTCTGCGGCGTGGGACCCGGCGGGCAGAAGCTCGTGCCCGGGCAGAACCACCGCGTGGACGCCATGGCCGCCACCGGCCTGTACGAGGACGGCAAGAAGGGCGTGCTGCGGCCCTCGACCCCGGCCCTCCGCGCGAAGGACATGGATCGCGACGGCGTGCAGGCCGAGGTGATCTTCGGCATCCTCGGTGCCGCCACGCGGCTCGGCGACCACGAGGCGGCCACCGAGATGTTCCGCATCTACAACGACTGGCTCGTGGACTTCTGCAAGCACGACCCCACGCGGTTCATCGGGCTCGCATGCCTGCCCTACGGCGACATCGACGCCGCCGTGAAGGAGATCTATCGCGTCGGCAGGCTGGGTCTGCGCGGCATGGAGCTCTCGTGCTCGTGGGACATGGAGCCCATGTGGCATCCGATCTGGGAGCCGCTCTGGCAGGCGGTGAACGACGTGAACCTCCCGCTGCACTTCCACACCTTCCCGTCGGTGCCGCCCGGCAAGATCGACGAGCAGAGGGGGATGATCCGTCGGGCCGCCTTCTTCACCGCCGTCTCGAGCTTCCAGCTCAACCTGATCAGCATCCTGTCCGCGGTCATCGGCCGCGCCGTCCTCGAGCGCTACCCGAACATCCGGATCTCGTTCGGCGAGAGCGGCATCGGCTGGATCCCCTACGCGCTCGATCGCATGGACTACGAGTGGGAGGACCGCTTCCGCGACCTCGGGCTCACGATGAAGCCGAGCGACTACTGGCGCCGCCAGTGCAAGGCGACGTTCCAGTACGACCGCGTCGGCACCCGGCTGATCGACGACATGGGCGTCGAGACGCTCATGTGGGGCTCCGACTACCCGCATCCCGACGGCGTCTGGCCGGAGTCGTCGAAGTACATCGCCGAGCAGTTCGGCCACCTGCCAGCCGACGTCACGCACAAGATCACGTGCGAGAACGCGGGGAAGTTCTACGGACTGATGTAGACGGGGCGCGGTGATGAGCCATCCTGTGTCAAGCCCGAGGCGCGCCACGGCTCCGCCGGGGCGTGTCCGAGCGATGGCCGGGGGAGTCCGAGGGGGGCGTAGCCCCTTTCGCTTAAAGGATCTGGGGGGCCATCTCGGGGCCCCCCACGACGATCGATGAGCCTCCTGCGCCCGAGCGAGCGCGACCTCACCGTCGACGGACGGCGCCTGCACCTGCTGGACTGGGGCGGCGACCGCCGCCCGCCGCTGCTGCTGCTGCACGGCTTCACCGGCCACGCCCACGCCTGGGACACGCTCGCCATCGCGCTGCAGCCGCACTTCCACGTGATGGCGCTCGACGCGCGCGGCCACGGCGACAGCGATCCCGCCGACGTCTACGACTCGGCCGGCTCCTTCCGCGACCTCTCGAGTGTCGTCGAGCAGCTCGGCCTGCGCGCGCTCACGCTGATCGGGCTCTCGATGGGCGGGCGCACCGCGATGTACTTCGCGGCCAAGCGGCCCGAGCTGGTCGAGCGAGTCGTCGTCCTCGACATCGGCCCCGAGGTCAGCAAGCGCGCCATGGCGCCGTCGTCGGGGCCGCCGGAGCCCGAGACGTGGGAGTCGATCGAGCAGGCGGCGCGGCATCTCTATCGCGGCAACCCCTATCCCGGCATCCATTACTACCGCTGGGTGGCGTCCTCGAGCCTGCGCGCGCGCGACGACGGCCGGCTCGTCTGGAAGTGGCACCCGTCGATCAAGGAGCGTCGCGTGATGGGCGACGTGGACTGGTGGGCGATCGTGCGCGAGATCAAGCCGCCGCTGCTGCTGCTGCGCGGCGCCGAGAGCACCGTGCTCGACGCCGACGTGGCCGAGCGCATGGCGCGCGAGCTGCCGCGCGGCACGCTCGTCGAGATCCCGCGCGCCGTGCACACGCTGCACGAGGACAATCCGGAAGCCGTCCTCGACGCGCTGCGCGCGTTCCTGAAATTCTGACGACAGCGAGGCGACCATGAAGATTATGTTTTTCGACGAGTTCAAGCTGGGCCTGCTGAAGGGCGATGCCGTCGTCGACGTCTCGCGCGTGGTGCAGGACATTCCGCACCTGGGGCCGCAAGACGTCGTCCGCGGCGTGATCGAGCGCTGGGCCGAGTTTCGCCCGAAGCTCGAGGCCGCGGCCGCCCAGGAGCGCGGCGTGCCGCTCGACCGCGTGAAGATCCGGCCGCCGCTGCCCAAGCCGACCAACGTCGTCTGCATGGCCGTGAACTACATGGAGGACGGCACCCGCAGCGAGCCGGCGCCCATCAACGCCTTCCTCAAGTCCCCCTCGGCGATCATCGGCGACGGCGACACGATGGTGCTCCCCGACGTCCCCGCCACGATCTTCGAGGGCGAGGCCGAGATGGCGGTCATCATCGGCAGGCGGGCCTCGCACGTCTCGGCCGCCAACGCGATGAGCTACGTGTTCGGCTACACCAACTTCATCGACGGCTCGGCGCGGGGCCTGCTGCCCGCCGGCAACACGTTCTACCAGATGAAGTCGCGCGACACCTTCGCGCCGCTCGGCCCGTACCTCGTCACCGCCGACGAGATCGCCGACCCGCACCAGCGACAGATCAGGCTCTCGGTGAACGGCACGCTGAAGCAGAACTTCAACACGAACGACATGGCGCACAAGATCCCACGCTGCATCGAGTGGGTCACCTCCATCCACGCGCTGGAACCGGGCGACGTGCTGGCCACCGGCACCAACCATCGCGGGCTGAGCGCGCTGCAGGACGGCGACGTCGTCGAAGTGGAGACGGAGGGTCTGGGGAAGCTGCGCTTCAACATCCGCGACGCGCTCAAGCGCACGTGGGACCGCGAGACGCGCCTGGACCGGCAGCAGAAGGGCCAGGAGGGGACGACGCCGCAGCTCAGCGGCAAGCACGCGCCGGCGAATCGCTGAGGGCCCGCCGCCGCCTTGCTTCTGTACCGGCCGGTTGGGCTCAAGGAGCTTCGACTCATCGCCGAGTCGGGGTTTCGAGCCTTCCCGCCGCGGCTTGCCCACCAACCGATTTTCTATCCGGTGCTGACAGCGGAGTACGCGCGGACGATCGCCCGCGATTGGAACACGAAGGACGCGGCCTCTGGCTACGCCGGCTTCGTCACCAGATTCGAGCTCGAGGATGAGTTCGCGCGGCGATATCCGGTACAAACCGCGGGTGGGCGCGCGCACCAGGAGCTCTGGGTGCCCGCAGACGAACTCGAGGACTTCAACAAGCACATCGTCGGCGGCATTCAGGTGATCGAGGCGTACCCGGGGTCGCGATTCGCCGGGACGATCGACCCCAAGACCAACATTCCGGTCGACCTTCTCGAGTGACGGATGCCCGGCGCGCGTGGCTAGACGGCGACGCCGCGGCGGGCCAGCTCGCGCTCGAGATCGAGCGGGCGCGTGCCGACCGGCTTGCCGTCGGGCACCGTCCAGAAGAGCTCGAACTCGAGCCCGTCGGGATCCTTCGCGTAGAGCGAGAGGCTCACGCCGTGGTCCGACTGGCCCACGAGGGCGCCGGCCTGGATCAGCACGCGCCGCGCTCGCGCGAGGTCCGACAGGGCGCCCACCTCCCACGCCGCGTGGTACATGCGCGCCGAGCGCTCGTCGGGCTCGCGCAGCCCCGGCTGCTCGAAGAGACCGAGGTCGTGATCGTCCCCGCTGCCCGGAATTCTCAGGAACGCGGCGTTGGGATACCGGTGCGCGACCTCGAAGCCGAGCACGTCGCGATAGAAGCGCTCGCTGCGCTCGACGTCGGCCACCCAGAGCACGATGTGCTGCAGGCGCTTGAGTCCGACGCCGCTCATGGCGCCAGCGTCTTGGCGACCTCCGCCATCGACGGCGGCGTCGCCGTGTCCTTCCAGCCCGCGAGCCGCCGGTAGATCTCGCCGGCCGCCTCGTGGAAGCCGTCCGGCAGCCCGGCCGCCTCGAAGGTGGCGGCGATCTCCTCCATCTCGCCGACGAAGCGCCACGCCTTCTTGATGTTGGCGGAGACCGCGCGCTCCGAGCGCGCCGTCACGTCGGGCTGCGAGCGCGCCCACTCCGCGACGAGCGCCGCGTCCACGCCCTCGTGCGCGGCGAGCGCGCGGATGGCGAGCAGCAGCGCCTGCGAGCCCTTGTTCCACCCGGCGTAGGCCATCTTGATGGCGGAGGCGGCGCCGACGGGGCCGTCGAGCACGATGGCCTCGAGCAGGCTGCCCTTGAAGTGCGCGGCGACGTCGGCGGCGCCGGGGCCCGAGAGATAGAGGCGCGTGCCGCCGGCCTTGCGCGCGGGCGGACCGATGATGCCACCGTCCACGAAGCGCGCGCCGCCGGCCGTGATGATCTCGCCGACCGCGCGCGTCGTCGCCGGCGCGATGGCGTTGCCGTCCACGAACGTGCCGCCGAAGCGCGTCGCGGCGACCTCCCGCGCGACGTCCGGCGCGCTGGCCGGCGGGCACACTGACAGGATGATCTCGCTCTCGCGCGCGAGCCGTACCAGCGTGCCCACGTCCTCGAGCCCGTCGGCCTCGGCGCGCTTGCGCGTCGCCTCACCGCGCCCCGCCGACGCCCAGACCACGCGCGAGCCCCCCGCCCGCGCCGCCGCGGCCACCGAACTGCCCATCTCGCCCGGATGCAGGATCCCGATCGTCGTCACTTCAGCCTCCTTGGCTCGTTCCAGCCTACGCCGCGCGTCGAGCGCCGCCAAGCACACCGCGCGCCCGCTCGGCGGCCTGTACGAGGCCACCGGGCAGCAGCAGCACGATGCCCACGAAGAGCGCGCCGAAGATCAGCAGGTGGATGTCGACCCAGCGCAACGCGAGATATTCCTTGAGCACGATATAGAGGATGGCGCCGAGCACCGGCCCCTGGAGCGTGCCGACGCCGCCGATGAACGTCATCAGCAGCGCGTCGAACGTCCAGTGCGGCCCGAACGGGTGCGACGGGTAGTAGCTGATGTGGTAGTAGGCGAAGAGCCCGCCCGCGAGCCCGGCCAGCGCCGTCGACAGCGCGAGCGCCGTCAGCTTCAGCGAGAGGGCGCCGACGCCCGACGACTCCGCGGCCTCCTCGTCCTCGCGGATCGCGCGCATGCCGAGACCGAGGCGCGAGGTCGCGAGGGCGGCCACCGCGATCACCGACACGGCGGCGAGGCCGAGGGCCAGGTAGAAGCGCTGGGTCAGGCGGTAGCTCGCGATGGTGGCCGCGGGCAGCGTCGAGATCTCCGGCAGCACGTTGCCGACGGTGGTTCGCAAGATCTCGCCGAGGGCCAGCGTGCCGATGGCGAAGTAGGCGCCGCGCAGCCGGAACGCTGCCACGCCGATCACGAGCGCGAACAGGGTGGCCGTCCCCGCGCCGGCCGCCATCGCGAGCAGCACCGGCGCGCCCTCCGTCCACAGCATGCGGGTGACCAGCGCGCCGAGGCCGAAGAACGCCGCGTGGCCGAGGTTCACCTGCCCGGCGTAGCCGGCGACGATGTTCCAGGACTCCGCGAGCGTGATCGCCAGCAAGATGAGGAAGACGAAGTTCAGGACGTCGTCGCGCGGCGCCGTCAGCGGCAGCAGCGCGAGGAGCGCGAGCGCCGCGAGGATCACGATGGCCCAGCGCCGTTCGTGGCCGCCCGCCGTCATCGGCCGAAGAGCCCACGTGGGCGCACGGCGAGCACGACGACGAAGATGACGAGCCCGACGATCTCGCGGTAGGGTCCGCCGAACGTCGCCGCGCTCGCCGCCTCCGCCAGGCCCAGCACGAGGCCGCCGACGAAAGTGCCGAGCATCGAGCCGAGCCCGGCGAGGACGACGACGATCAGCGCCTTGAGCGTCCACTCGAGCCCGATCGACGGGCTGACGGAGTACGCGACGGTGACGAGGGTGCCGGCGGCGCCCGCGAGCGCGGTGCCGAGCGCGAAGGCGAGGAGATAGGCGCGGCGGATGTCGATGCCGGTGAGCAGCGCGGCCTGCCAGTCCTCCGCCGTCGCGCGGATCGCCTTGCCCCAGCGCCAGCGTGAGAGGAGGAGCTGGAGCGCGCCGATCAGAACCAGCGCCAGCGTCAGCGTCGCGAGCCGCACGAGCGGGATCGACAGCTCGCCGACGCTGAGCACGGCCCCCCCGTACGACGTGGGGATGGAGCGCTCGTCGGCCGTCCAGAGGCGCACGGCCAGCGCGTGCAGCGCCAGCGCCAGGCCGAAGCCGATCAGCAGCGAGTTCTTGATGCGCGTTTCCTCGTGCGCGCGCACGACGAAGCCGAAGAGCCCCCAGTAGAGGAGTGCGCCGAGGAGCAGCGAGCCCGGGATCACCAGCACGAGCGAGGCGAACGGATCGACGCCGAAGAGCGCGGCGAGCCAGAAGGCGCCGTAGCCGCCGAGCATGATCAGCTCGCCATGCGCGACGTTCAGCACGCGCATGACGCCGAACACGAGCGAGAGACCCGCCGCGGCCAGGCCGTAGAGCCCGCCGATCAGGAGGCCGAGCAGGAGCTGCTGGGCGAGGACGCTCACTGATGCTCCCCCTGGGGGGACGGCGTGCGCACCGCGAGCGGGCCGAGGTAGGCGCGCCGCACGTGCTCGTCGGCCATCAAGCTTGCGCCGCTTCCCTCGCCGACGATACGCCCGCCCTCGAGGAGGTAGCCGCGGTGGGCCAGGCTCAGCGCCGCCGGCACGTTCTGCTCGACGAGGAAGACGGTGACGCCGGCGCGGTTGATCGCGACGAGCGCCTCGAGAATCGCCGCGACGAGCCGCGGCGCCAGCCCGAGCGAAGGCTCGTCCAGCATCAGCAGGCGCGGGCTCGCCATGAGCGCGCGCCCGACGGCGACCATCTGCTGCTGGCCGCCCGAGAGCGCCTGCACGGCCGTCCGCCGCCGCTCGGCGAGCACCGGAAACAGCGTGTAGACGCGCTCGAGCCCGGCGCGCCGGCCCCCCCACGCGCGCGACGCGAAGGCGCCGAGCTCGAGATTCTCCTGCACCGTCATGCCGCCGAAGAGCCGGCGGCCCTCCGGTACCAGCGCGACGCCGCGCTCCACGATCAGGTGGGCGCCGAGCGTCCGGAGGTCCTGGCCGTCCCAGCGGATGGCGCCGCTCCGCGGGCGCACGAGACCGGCCACACAGTTCAGCAGGGTGCTCTTGCCGGCGCCGTTGGGACCGAGCAGCGCGACGATCTCGCCGGCGCCGACCGAGAGCGTGACGCCGAAGAGCGCGCGCACATCGCCGTAGCCGGCCTGCAGTCCGTCGATCTCAAGCACGCGTGCGGCGCTCCACGGCCGCGCCGAGGTAGACGTCGACGACGTTCGGATCCGCCGCCACCGCCGCCGGCGGGCCATCGGCGATCTTCTCGCCGGCGCTGAGCACGATGATGCGCCGCGCGAGATCCATGAGCGCCCACACGATGTGCTCGACCATCAGCACGGTCATGCCGCCGGCGACGAGATCGCGGACGAGCTCCATGGCCGTCGCCGTCTCCACGGGGTTGAGCCCGGCCATGAACTCGTCGAGCAGCAGCAGCCGCGGCGACGTCGCAAGCGCCCGCGCGAGCTCGAGCCGCTTGCGGTCGATCAGCGTCAGCCGCGCGGCGGGCTCGCCGGCGCGCGGTTCGAGGCCGAGCACCCGCAGCAGCCGCCGCGCCTCGGTCACCGCCTCCGACGTCGTCGTGCGCGCGCGCCCGTAGAGCCGGCCGACCAGGACGTTCTCGAGCACGGTGAGCCCCGCGAACGGGCGGACCAGCTGGAACGTGCGCGCCACGCCCGCGGCGCAGACCTCGTGCGCCGGCCGCCCCGCGATGTCGCGGCCGGCGAGACGGATGCGGCCGGCGTCGGGCGACAGCGCGCCTGCGATCAGGTTGAAGAGCGTCGTCTTGCCCGAGCCGTTCGGGCCCATGATGCCGAGCAGCTCGCCCTCGTCGAGGGCGAAGCTGACGTCGCTGACGGCCCGGACACCGCCGAAGCCCTTCGACAGCCGCTCCACCTCGAGGAGAGGCATGCGGCCGCTACGGCCTCGACGAGATCAACGCTTCGCGAACGGCGGCGCGGGATAGGCGAGCGGAGCCGTGGCGAACTCCTTGGGCCACACCAGCTCCTGCTTGCCGTTCTGCCATTGCAGAAATGCTTGCTGCACGATACCCGTGCCGTCGGGCCGGAACTTCACGGGCCCGATGACCGTGGTCATGTCGGTGGCGGCGATGGCGTCGCGCACCTTCGCGTGGTCGAGACTGCCCGCTTTCGCCACGGCCGCGGCGGCGATCTGCACGCATGCGTAGGACGGGCCGCTGATCGGATCGGTGGCGCGCCCGTACTTCTTCTCGTGCGCGTCGTTCAGCTCCTTCACGCCGGGCGCCTTCACCGCGTGGTGCCAGCCGGCCGCCAGGACCATCCAGTCGCCGTCCTTGCCGAGGTTCTTCGACCAGACGATGGCGTCGGGGGCGCGGATGAACAACGCCAGCTTCGGGGTGTAGCCGAGCTCCTTCATCTGCTTGACGATCGTCATGCCGTCGGGCGGGGTCGGCAGCGCGAACACGCCGTCGGCGTTCGCGGCCTTGGCTTTGAGGACGAGGTCGGAGAAGTCCTTGGCGCCGGGCGAGTACTCGCCGACGGTGGCCGTGTAGCCGGCGGCCCGGCCCGCCTCCGTCCATGCCGTCGCCATCTCCTTGCCCCAGTCGGTCTTCTCCTGGAAGATCACGACCGTCTTCGGCCGCTCACCGGCCGGGATCAGTCCGAGCAGGCCTTGCGTCGCCTGGCCGATGTCGGGCGACTTCCAGAACGGCGAGAAGAGGTACTTGAAGCCTTGCTGGTGGACCTTGTTGAGCGCGAAGGCGACACCGAGGTAGGGAATCTTGTTCTTCTCGGCGACCGAGGCGGCGGCCGCGTGCAGGTCAGAGCCGAAGCCGCCGAGGTAGGCGACCACGCCCTGCGCGGCGAGGCTCTCGAGCCGCGCGACCGTCTTGGTGGCGTCCGACTCGTCGTCGAGGAGGATCAGCTCCAGCGGCATCTTCTTGCCGGCGACCGTCACGCCGCCCGCCGCGTTGATCTGCTCGACGGCGATCTCGTACCCGGAGCGCACCTGCGCGCCGCCAGCTCCGTAGCGGCCGGTGAGCGGGACGACGGCCCCGAGCTTGATCGTTTGCGCCGCGGCGAACGACGGCCAGAGTCCCAGCACTCCAAGCACCAACGCGGCGAGCACTCTCATCGATGTCCCTCCAGTGGGAATCGGTTCATTCGGTCGACGACCAGATGTCGGCGACGGTGCCGTCGCCCGTGAGCCAGAACGAGTAATAGCGCCTCTCGTCGGCGTTGACGGCTCGATAGTGGCATACGCGGCTCACACGGGCGCCGTGACGCTCCGTGCCGCGTGACGAGGTGTCGTCGCACGTGACGAACGCGAACGACTTGAGCGTGGCGAGCCGCTCGCCGAGTACGGTTCGACCGAGCGGTGAGAAATACGACGCCGCGAGTGGCAGCACCGTCGGATCGGGCTCGTTCTTCGCGATCCGCTCCAGCGTCTCGCGCAACCGGACCGTGCGCGCGGGATCCGCGTCGGCCTCGGCCTTCTGCGGGCCGACCAGCAGGCCCGTGACGTACCGGCCGGCCACACCGTAGGTCAGCCCCCACGCATTCACCCGCGGTGCCGGATCGCCGCTGGAGCGGCCGAGGTTGGTGAGAACGACCACGGTCACGCCATCGTTGGGAAAGCGCGAGAGCTCGGTGCCGGTGATGCCGGCGTGGGAGATCCAGCGATGGCCACGGCGGTCGTCGACGAACCAGCCGAAGCCGTACGGATAGGTTCCGCCGTAGTTCAGGCGCACCGGCGTCCACATCTCGGCGAGCGTCGCGGGCGCGAGGACGCGGCCGGCTGCCAGCGCCGCGTCCCAGGCCACGAGATCCTTCACGGTGGACATCACGCCGTAGTGCGACGCGAGCTCCATCTGCCAGACGCGCCTGATGTTCATGAGCTGGCCGTCGCGTAGCGTGTAGCCGGCGGCGCGATTCTTGAGGATCCGCCACTGGTCGATCACGGAGGTCGACCTCATACCGAGCGGCTTGAAGAATTTCTCGTCGAGAAAGTCGCGGTAGCGCTGCCCGCTGACCGCCTCGATGATCATTCCGAGCACGAAATAGCCCCCGTCGCTGTAGAGGAAGCGCTCGCCGGCGGCGAACTTCAGTTCGTCTTTCACGGCCGCGTCGAACAGCTGCGCCGTCGTGTAGTTCACCCGCTGGCCGGCGGCGCGCAGCGCCTTGAAGCCGTCGTCGCCGGGCAGTCCCGACGTGTGCGTCAGCAGATGCCGCACCGTGATGGCCTTCCACGTCTCGGGCGCGCGCGGCAGGTGCCAGGCGACGGGGTCGTCGAGCTGCACCTTGCCCTCCTCGACGAGCAGCATGATGGCGGTCGCCGTGAACTGCTTGGTGACCGACGCCAGCTCGAACACGGTGTCCGGGGTCACGGGGACGTCGTGCTCGAGATTCGCGATGCCGTAGCCGCGCACCTTCACGATCTTGCCGTTGCGCGCGACGGCCAGCGCCAGGCCCGGGATGTGGCGCCGCTCCATCTCGACCTTGATGTAGTCGTCGATGGCGTCGGCGCGCGCCGGCGGCGCCGCGACGAGGAGTGGCGCGAGCAGCAGCACGAGCACGAGCGATGCCTGGCGACGCGGCATGACAGTCTCCGCGGCTCAGCGGCCCCACACGAGGCGCGCGACCTCGGCCACGCGCTCGAGCTTCTTGCGCTGATCGTCCGGCGTGACGCGGTTGCCTTCCAGCGTGCTGGCGAAGCCGCACTGCGGGCTCAGGGCCAGCCGCTCGAGCGCCACGTGCTTGGCCGCCGCCTCGATGCGCCGCCGCAGCTCGTCCACCGACTCCAGCCGCGGCTTCTTCGTCGTCACGAGCCCCAGCACGACCTCGCGGTCCGCCGGTATCACGCGCAGCGGATCGAAGTCGCCCGAGCGTTCATCGTCATACTCGAGCAGGTAGCGCTGGAAGCGGCTCTTCTCGAACACGCGCTTGATCGGCTCGTAGCCGCCGCTCGCGTAGAACTTCGACTGGTTGTTGCCGCGGCAGATGTGCAGGCCGAAGGTCACGCCCGGATGGCGGCCGATGACCGCGTTGTCCATCTCGATGCAGGCGTCGATCAGCCGGTCGGGATCGCTCCCGCGCTTGACGTAGCCCGCGCGCAGCTCGGGATCGAGCAGCGCCGCGTACTGGGGCGCGTCGATCTGGACGTAGGTGCAGCCCAGCCTCACCAGCTCCTCGACCTCGCGCCGGTTGAAGTCGACCACGTCGGCCAGGTACGCGTCGCGCGTCGCGTAGGCGCCCGCCGACTGCTTGGGATCGTAGTAGGCGGCCGCCTGCTGGGCGCTGATCAGCGTGACCTTCGTCGCCTTGGTGGCGCGCGCACGCAGGTACGCGAACTCCTCGCCGCACATGCCGCGCCGCCACGCGAGCTTCTCGACGACGACGGGGCGCTTGAAGATCAGCTCCTCGCCCTGCTCGTCGCGAAACGGGATGGCCCAGCCACCGTGCTTGTCGAAGCCCGCGAGCGCCTCGACCATGTGGCCGAAGAACGCGTAGCGCCGCATCTCGCCGTCGGTGACGACGTCGAGGCCGGCCGCTTCCTGCAGCCGCACCGCCTCGTCCACGGCGCGGTCCTCGATCCGCTTGAACTCCTGTGCGCTCAGCCGTCCCGACTCCACCGCGGCGCGCGCCTCGAGGAGGTCGGGGGGGCGCAGGAGACTGCCGACGACGTCGCTGCGCAGGGCCATGGCGGGGCCGATGATACCGCTAGTTCGCCGGCGCCCACCGCCCGATCTGGACGCGGCCCCCGAGAATAGTGTCAGGGCGCACGTCGTCAAAGTTACAGAAGTGAGAGGAGGACACCCATGAAACGCCTTGCTGCCGTTGCTCTCATGACCGTGATCCTGCTCCCCGGCGTCGCGTTCGCCGGCTCATCCACCGACGCCGCCCTCGGCCTTGGCGCTTTCGCCGTCTTCAACCAGATCCTCGGAGGTGTCGGAATCTTCGGCCGTCCGGCCGTCGTCGTCGCACCCGTGCCGCCGGTGGTCTACGCGCCGCCCGCACCGGTCGTTTACGCGCCTCCGCCTCCGGTGGTCTATGGGCCGCCGCCGGTGGTGTACGCGCCTCCGCAGCCGGTGTACGTCGTTCGGCAGCCCGTCTACGTCACCCCGCGGCCAGTGTATGGCTATCGTCAGTACGCGTATCGTCACGGGTGGGAGCGGCACGGGCGCTGGGAGCGCCACGACCGCGACCGCTAGATCAGCGCGGATCGCTCTCCGCCAGCGGCACGCACGCCGCCGGCTCGATCCGCAGACCCACGGCGGCGCCGACCTCGAAACGCGGGGTCGGCGCCGCCGCTGCGCGTAAGACCAGATCACTGTCGGCGACGGCGATCTCGTAGTCGACGCTGTCGCCGAGAAACGCCGCGCGCCGCACGGTGCCGCGAAAGGCGTTGGCGCCGTCGGCGGCGGCCCCCGGCTCGCCGAGCCTCAGCTGGTGCGGGCGGATCGACAGCGCGACGCGCGCGCCCGGCTCGAGATCGGCGGTGGCGACACGGAGCCGCAGGTGGCCGTGGGCGACCGTGTCGCGCGCGACGGCCACGCCGTCCAGCACGTTGGTGCGCCCGATGAATTCCGCCACGAAGCGTGTGCGGGGCCGGTGGTAGAGGTCGTCGGCCGTCCCCGCCTGCGCCACCTTCCCCGCCTTCAACACCGCGATGCGGTCGGAGATCACCATCGCCTCGCCCTGGTCGTGCGTGACGTAGAGGGTCGTGTTGCCGAAGGTCTCGTGCAGTCTCCTGATCTCGAAGCGCATCTCCTCGCGGAGGTTGGCGTCGAGGTTGGACAGCGGCTCGTCCAGCAAGAGGATCTCCGGCTCGACGACCAGCGCCCGCGCGACGGCCACCCGCTGCTGCTGGCCGCCCGACAGCTCGCCCGGGTAGCGTCCCTCGTATCCCGCGAGCTGGACGACGCGGAGCATCTCGCGCACGCGCGCCTCGCGGTCGCCGCGCGAGAGACCAGGCTTGAAGCGCAGACCGTAAGCGACGTTCTGCGCGACGGTCATGTGTGGCCACAGCGCATAGCTCTGGAAGATCATGGCCATGCGCCGGCGCTCGGGCGGCACGACGCTCGCCGGCGACGACAGACACCGGTCGCCGACCCAGATCTCTCCCGCCTCCGGCGCCAGGAAGCCGGCCACGAGCCGCAGCGTCGTGGTCTTGCCGCAGCCCGACGGGCCGAGCAGCGCGAGCAGCTCGCCGGGCTTGACCTCCAGCGAGAGACCGTCCACGGCGCCGACGTCGCCGTAGCGCTTCGAGAGGGACTTCAGAATCACGCCGGGCACGCTGACTCCGCGGCGCGCGTCACTTGCGCGTTCCGAGCACGTCGCGGCCCAGCGCGGCCTGCACCAGGGCGACGGTGGCGAACGTGAGGCCGAGCATGACCAGGCCGAGCACGGAGATCGCGCCGAACTGGCCTTCCTCCTTGAGGTCGAAGATGACGACGGACATCACCTTCGTGCTCGGCGTGAACAATAGAATCGACGCCGACAGCTCCCGAATCACGCCGATGAAGATGAAGCACCAGGCGGCGATGATGCCGCTCTTGGCCAGCGGCGCCGTGACCTCTTTGAGGATGCGCAGCCGCCCCGCGCCCAGCACCCTTCCGGCGTCCTCGAGGTCGGCGGGAATCGCGCGAAACGTCGCGTCGGCCTGCGCGTAGCCGACCGGCATCTCCTTGGTGAGGTACGCGAGGAAGAGGATCCAGAGCGTGCCGTACAGCACGAACGGCGGCCGCGTGTAGGCGATGAACAGACCCACGGCGAGCACGACGCCCGGCACCACGACCGGCGCCAGCGCCAGGAACGCGACGAGCTGGTGGCCGACGACCAGCCGGCGGTTGGTGACGTAGGACAGCACGGCGACCATCACGGCGCCGACGCACGCCGTCATCACCCCCAGCTCGAGCGTGTTGACGATGGCATCGCGCGTCGCGCCGTACTCGAAGAACGTGAACGTGAAATTGCCGAGCGTGAGGTTGTCGCGGCTCAGCGGCTGGGCCCACGCGCGCGCGAAGGCGGCCTTGGCCAGCACGCCGTAGGGCAGGAAGATCGCGCACGCCATCACGGCCAGACAAGCGAACAGCGCCGGGAAACGCCACGCACCGAGCGGGATCGTGCGGCGCTGGCCGCCCTTGCCGCCGACGGCCGCGTAGCCGCGGCGGCCGAGCACGCGCTTCTGGACCTGCAGCAGGAGCGCCGTCGCCAGCAGGAGGGGGATCGAGAACGCGGCCGCCTGCTCGACCTTGGGCGGGAACTGGAACAGCGACCAGATCTGCGTGGTGACGGTGTGGAAGCCCGCGGGCAGTGCCAGGATCGCCGGCGAGCCGAAGAGCGCGAGCGCCTGGAGCACGGCGAGGATGAAGCCGCTCGCCAGCGCGGGCAGCACCATCGGCAGCGTCACCGTGCGGGCGACGGTCAGCCGCCCCGCGCCCAGGATCGCGGCCGCCTCCTCGAGGTCGGAGGCGATGAGCGCCAGCGTGTTGGCCACCATGATGTAGACGTACGGGAACGTGTAGATCGCCACGATGAAGATGAGCCCGGGCATCGTGAAGATATTCAGCAGCGGCTCCCTCGAGCCGGTCACCGAGCGCCAGAGCGTGTTGAGGATGCCCGCGTTGGGACCGGCCAGCATCACCCACGCGAAGGCGCCGAGGAAGGGTGGCGTCACGAACGACGCGAGCACCAGACCACGGATGAGCCCGCGGCCGGGTATGTCGGTGCGCGCGGTGAGCCACGCCAGCGGCGCGCCGAGGGCGACCGAGACGAGCCCGACCCAGAACGCGAGCACGACGGTGTTCCACAGCGCCTTGCGCAACGCCAGGTCGGTGAAGACGTCGCGATAGTGCGCGAGCGTGGCGCCGTGCTCGCCGCTGACGCTGAGCCATCCGAGCCAGCCGAGCGGCAGCGCCATCAACACGACGAGCGACAGCGCGGCGAAGATCCAGACGGCGACCGAGCGATCCACGCGCTACGCCCCGAAGAACTCCACGAAGCGCTTCTTGAGCTCCTCGTTGCGCTTCTCGAGCTCCTCCGGCGTCACCGTCAGCAGCTTCAGCTCGTTGAGCTTCGGCTTGTCGGCCGGGTATGTCACCTCCGGATGACCCGTGTAGAGGCCCTCGCTGTCGGCCATCACCTGCTGACACTCGCGCGTGAACGTGAAGTCGGTGAAGAGGCGCGCTGCGTTCGGGTGCGGCGCGAAGCTCGTGATCGCGGTGGGCGAGACGACGAGCGGCACGCCTTCCTTGGGATAGACGATCTCGATGGGGTTGCCCTTCTTCTTGAGCTGGTAGGCGCTGTAGTCGCCGCCGTTGACGGCCACGATCCGCTCGCCTGAGGAGACGACGGTCGCTGGATCGTTCGCGGACTGCACGATCATCACGCGGTTCTCCGCGAGCGCCTTGAAGTAGTCCCAGCCGTGCAGGTGGACGAGGGCCAGGACGTGGGTGGCGATGACGCCGCTGTAGCCGGGGTGGGCCGTCACCAGCTTGCCCTTCCACTTCGGGTCCAGCAGATCCTTCCACGTCTTCGGCGCCTCGGCCGCCGACATCGCCTTCGTGTTGTAGGTGATGGCGTTCACGGTGGCGCGCAGGCCGTAGTAGTAGCCGTCCCTGTCCTTGAAGCCGGCGGGAAACGCGTCCACGCCGGCGGGCGTGTACTTCGCGAGCAGCTTCTTGTCCTTGAGGAGCACGAAGTGGCCGGCGTCGGAGGTGTGCACGACGTCCACGTTCTTGATGTTCGCCTGCAGCTCCTGCATCACGCGCTGCAAGATCCGCTGCGAGCCCGTGCGGTGGACCTCGACCTTCACGCCGGGATAGGCCGCCTCGAACAGCTTGGCGACTCTCTCGGCGCTGGGCAGCACCAGCGAGGTGTACCAGACGACCTTGCCTTCCTTCTTCGCCGCCTCGAGCCGCGCGTCCTGCGTCTGGGCGTCGCCGGCCACCACGAGGCCCGCGAGAAGCGCGGCCACGACGACGGCGGCGAGGGCCATGGATCTCTTGCTCATCGATTGTTCTCCGGGGTGAGGGCTGCGACCAGGTCTTTCAGGCTCGGCGCGGCGGCCAACCCGCTCACCGCGCGAATGATCGCGTCAGCGCGCGCGGACGGCAGGACCAGCGCGGCGTTGCCTCGGAATTTCGTCTCGATCTCCGCGCGCGTGAGCGGCGCGTCTGGGCCGCCGCGCGGGCGGTCCTGGCGCTCGCGGAGCCGCCGTCCGTCGGCGAGCGTGACCTCCACGTCGCCGACGAACTGGCGCGGGTAGTCGATGGTCGGATCGATCTCGTACGTCACGCGCGACGCCACGCGCAGCACCTCGGCGTCGCGCACGGCAGCGTCGGTGAACTCCGCGAGTCCCGCGCGCCCGCGCACGAAGATCGTGCCGAGCAGATATGGCAGGCTGAACTTCGCCGCGTAGCCGTTGGGCGGCGCGTGCTTGGCGGCCAGCGGCTCCCAGAGCCGCGGCACCGGGCCGGCGGACGTCCGGCAGCGGATCGCCGTCACCGCGTCGGCCTTGATCCCGTCGCGCTCGCGCAGCCGCGCCGCGCAGTCCATGTAGGGCTGCGCGATCGAGCCGCACGGGTAGGGTTTGAGCGTGAGCGCCTCGAGCTCCCAGGTCTGCCCGAGCGTGTCGAGGAGCGCCTCGAGGCGCCTGGCGTCGTGGCCGCCGGCAAACGCCGCATAGAGCCCGTGCTCGCCCTCGAGCACCGTCGCGGGCCCGGTGAAGCCTCCGCGCGCGAGCACGGTGGCGACGACGCCGGCGTGCGACACCCAGCCCGGGTGCAAGCGCTTCGGCCACGAGCCGTCGGCGAGGTACTCGATGATCCCGGCCGCCTGACTGCCGACCAGACCGAAGGCGTGAGCGAGCTGGGCCTCGGTGAGGCGAGAGAGCTTCCCCGCGGCGGCGACGGCGCCGAAGCCGCCCGCGATCGCCGTCGGGTGGAAGTGCCGCGCGTGCAGCGCGCCGGGCACGGCGAGCCCGACGCGGCACATGACCTCCACGCCCGCGATCAGCGCCTCGAGCATGGCCCGGCCCGACGCGCCGGCGGCCTCGCCGGCGGCGAGCGCCGTGGTCACCGCGACGCAGCCGGTGTGGACGATCGCGTCCTCGCGCGTGTCGTCGAAATCGAGGCCGTGGGCGAGCGTCGCGTTGGCGAGCACCGCGTTGGCGGCGGCGACGCGCGCGCGGCGGCCCAACAGCGCGCTCTCAGGGGCGCCGCCCAGCCCCTCGGCCACGTCGAGCGCGGCGCGGCCGAAGTCCTCGCCCGCCGCGGCCAGCCCGTTGCCGAGGGTGTCGAGGGCGAGCAGGGCTGCCCGACCGACGACCGGTTCCGGGATCGTATCGAGCGTGAGAGCGGCGACGAAGCGCGCCAGCCGCCGGGCGGCAGTCACTCGAGCAGCTCCTTGGCGATGACCACGCGCTGGATCTGGTTGGTGCCCTCGTAGATCTGCATGATCTTGGCGTCGCGCATGTAGCGCTCGACGGGGAACTCGCGCGTGTAGCCATAGCCGCCGAAGATCTGCACGGCATCGATGGTCACCTTCATCGCGGTGTCGGCGGCGAAGCACTTCGCCATCGACGCCTCGTACGCGTTGCCGGTGATCCCCGCGTCCACCTGCCGCGCGCAGTAGTGGATCATGAGCCGCGAGGCGTGGACGGCCATCGCCATGTCGGCCAGCATGAACTGGATCCCCTGGAAGGCGCCGATCGGCTGGCCGAACTGCTGGCGCTCCTTCGCATAACCGACGGCGGCCTCGAGCGCGGCCTGGGCGATGCCGAGCCCCAGCGCGCCGGTGGCCGGTCGCGTGATGTCGAGCGTGCGCATGGCGAGCTTGAAGCCCTCGCCCTCGGCGCCGAGGCGGTTGGCGGCAGGCACCGCGCAGTCGCTGAAGTGCAGCGCCACCGTCGGCGAGGCGCGGATGCCCATCTTTCTTTCTTTCTTGCCGACCGAGAAGCCGGGCGTGCCCTTCTCGACGAGAAACGCCGTCACGCCGCGCGCGCGCTTGGACGGATCGAGCGTGGCGAACACGGTGATCACGTCGGCGTGGTCGCCGTTGGTGCACCACTGCTTGGAGCCGTTGAGCACGTAGTGGTCGCCCTTGCGAACGGCGGTGGTCTTGAGCCCGGCGGCGTCCGAGCCCGCGGCCGGCTCGGAGAGCGAATACGCGCACAACAGTTCGCCGGTCGCGAGCCTCGGCAGGAAGCGCTTCTTCTGCTCGTCGGTGCCGGCGAGGAGGATCGGGATGCCGCCGAGCGGCTGGTCGAGATACTGCGTGCCGGTGGCCGCGCACGCGGCCGCGATCTCCTCGCACACGAGGGCCAGCGCGAGAGCGCCCATCGCGTTGCCCCCGTACGCCTCGGGGACCCAGATGCCGTAGAGCCCGGACTCGATGAGCGCGCGGATCGAGTCCTCCGGGTACGCCTCGGCCTCGTCGTAGCGCGCGGCGTTCGGCGCCACGCGCTCGCGCGCGATCTTTCGCGCGAGGTGACGGAGCATCCGCTGATCGTCGGTGAGATAGAAGGGCTCGTTCATGCGCGGATACTATACAGGGCGCGTCGCCGCCGGGCGCGTCGCCTCGCGGGCGACCGCGCCGAGCATCGCATGGCGGATGAGTCCGCTGAACGGCCGGACCACCAGCCAGTAGAGGCGAAAGCGCCGGCGGCTCGCCGCGTCGAGGCACTGCACGCGCGTCTCGGTCACGAGGCGCGTCGTCCCCGTACCGAGGGGCTCGACGGCAAAGGTCCACACGACTTTCGCGTTGCCGGACTCCCCAGAATCACGGAACGCGTCGGGCCTCACCTTCACGCGTCCGCCCGACGGCATCCAGAAGCGACCGACCAGGCCGAGCGCGACTTCCCGCCCCTCCCGCTCGCCGAGTCGGAGGAAGCCGCCGGCGACGAGCCGGTCGAGCGTCAGCCGGTGGACCTGCGCGGGCCGCCGAAGGCCGCGCAGCGCGAGCAGCGCGCGCACGTACCACGCGCCCGCGAAGTCGGCGCGATGCAGCGCCGCCCAGACGGCCGGCGCCGGCGCCGCCACCCTCACCGCGTGGCGCATGAGCACGTCGTAGGCCGGCAGATAGTCGTCGGCGAGCGTTCCGGCCACGCTCCTCAGCGGGCGCTCTGTTGCAGAGCCTCGAACGTCTCGCGCTCCGCCTCCAGCTCCGAGCCGTCCCGATAGAAGTAGTGCGTGCCGTCGATGCGCGGAAGCGTCTCGTCGCCGTCGGCGCCGTGGGCGAGATACCCCATGCCGGACCTGGTCGCATAGAGCCGCTCGAGATCGTGCTCGAGGGTCACCGCGGTGCCGTCCGTCGCGTAGGGGTTGACCATCCATTGTGTCGGGTTCGCCTTCACGTAGGCCTCGACCTGCTCGTACGTATAGGCATTGAAGAACAGCCGTTCGTCACGCCGATACGGGAGGTAGGCGGGCCACTTCTCGGGTGGTCCGTAGTACTCGCCGGCCGTCAAGGACCGGAGATAGGCAGCGATGTCCCCGTTGGCGATCCCGATCTCCTTCATCTTCTTCTGATCGAACCAGAGGTTGATGAAGCCCCCGCCGAGACTGATCCTGGCCCCGAACTTCTTGTCGATCATCTCGAGCAGGGTGCGCAGGAAGAGCCGATGGCCGTTCACGACCTCGGGCATCGGCATCATCCCGTGATCGGCGGTGATGGTGACGACGTAGTTGCTCTCGCCCACCCGCGCATTCAGCTTCTCGATCAGCCTGCCGACACAGGCGTCCTGCGCGCGCAGCGCCTCTCGCGCCTCGAGGCTCTCCAGCCCCCAGCGGTGGGCGGCGTAATCCGTCGGCTTCATGCTCATGTAGATCAGCGAAGTCACGTCGGCCTGATCAATGGGCTCGCGATCCAGCATCAGGAGCATGTTGTCGCACTCGAAATTGACGTACGCCGGTGAGAAGCGGACGTTTCCGGTGTCGTCGATCTTGTGTCCCATCCAGACGCCGGTGCCGCCCGTCAATTCCTTGACGTACGGCGTCGGGCTGCGGCCGCGGAGGTATGCCGGGAAGCTGAAGAGGGCGATGTTTGTCATCAGGCGGTGCTCCTGCTCGTCGCCCGGAAACTCGGCCCGCAAGGCCGGCGTCCTCGGCCGGTCGAACAGGATCACGATGTGGCTCTTGTTGCCCGGATGATGGGCGGCCCCGTGGCCGACCATCCCGATGGCGGCGCGGTCCTGGAAGCTCGTCCCGATCACGACCGGCTTGTGGCGCGCGGTGACGCCGTACTCGTCGGCCAGCGTAGGCGCCTTGACGAATTCCGGAGACAGGTCCGGGAACGAGTTGATCACCTGGTTCCGCCCGGGGTCGTAGATCTCGTTGCCGACGATGCGCGTTGCGAAGGGGTAGCCGCCGGTCCCGATCGCCGCGTGCGACACGGCCGTCGCCGTCTCGAGCTGCGTGACCTTCGCGTCCGTGTACTCGACGCCGCGCGCTGCGAGGCCCTTTATGACCGGCCAGGCATCGGGCCACGCCTCATAGAGCGTCCGCCCGCCGCCGTCCATCACGATCGTCAGGATGACCTTGGGCCGCTTGGACGTGGGAACGAGCGCCTCCGTCATCACCCGGCCCATCGAGCCGCCGGGTGGCGGCGTCCCGATCATCCGCGCGTACGTCGGCGCGATGTTCTGCAGCGTGGTCTTGCCGAGCCGGACGCCTTCCTTGACGAACCCCGGACCGTACAGGACAAACTTGATGTCGGTGTCGTAGTCCCACGACGAGGCGTGCGTCGTCCACATGTGCTTGAGGACGATGACCTGGTCCGGGTCCTGGGGTCGGACGCCTCGGAAGGAACGCAGGGGGATGTGGCTGAACTCGTCGGCGAAGAACATCCGGTCGGCGACGATCGTGTGACGGGCGGGAATCATGATGACGTGACCGTTCTGCTCCGCCGCCCAGCTCTGCACGGCGTAGGCGAAGTGCCAAGCATCGTCGCGATCCTGGCTCTTGTACGCCGAGTCCGACCAGCGCGGACCAATGCTTGTGGCCTGCCCCTGAACACCGGACGCGGGCGCGCGCGCGCCGCAGGCGGCCAGCGCGAAGACGAACACCAGAGGAATGAGACTCGCGCCGAAGAAGTGTCTCCTCACCATCGCTCCCTCCTTCAGATCACGCCGCGGCGGTGGAGGGCCGCCACGGCAGCGGTGTCGAGGCCAAGGGCGCCGTACACGCGCGCGTTGTGCTCGCCCAGACGCGGCGGGAACGCGAGCGGGGGCGGGTCGCCGACGGGCGGCGGCGGTAGCGCGATCGTCAGGCCCGTCCGCGGATCGCGCACGCGCACGAGTCCCGGCGCCACGAGCGGGTCCGTCATCACATCCGGCAGCGTCGCGACGCGCGCGACGGGGACGTCGGCCCCGCGCAGCAGCGCCAGAGCCTCATCGGTCGTCAGCCGCGCGAGCCGCTCGCCGAGCGCCGCGTGCAGCCGCGCGGCGTCCGCGATGCGTCCCGCGTTGCCCGCGTACTCCGGGCGATCGATGCCGGCGAAGGCCGGCAGCGCGGCCAGCGCCTTCCACTGGGCGTCGTTGCCGACGGCGAGGTAGACGTGGCCGTCGCGCGTGGCGTGCACGCCGACGGGCGCGAAGAACTGATGCCCGCTGCCGCGGCGGCCGACGCGCTCGCCGAGGCTCTCGACGGCCACCGGCGCCACGAGCCACGAGACGGCGCTGCGAAACATCGCCACGTCGATCCGCATGCCCTCGCCCGTCTTCGCGCGGCGGTAGAGCGCCTTCATCACCTCGCCGTACGCGTGCTCGGCGGCGCCCAGGTCCACCATCGGCGCGCCGAACGGCGTGGGCGGACCGTCCGGCTCGCCCGTGAGGGCCATGAAGCCCGCGCGCGCCTGGAGGACGGGGTCGTACGCCGGCTCGTCGTGCTCGGGCCCGAAGCCGCTGATGCCGAGCCAGATCAGCTCGCGGCGCACGGCGCGCAGCGTGGGCTCGTCGATGCCGAGCGCCGCGTAGGAGCGCGGCCGCTGGTTCGTCGCGACGACGTCCACGGGCAGCCGCGCCACGAGGTCGTGGAGCAGCGCGCGGCCCTCCGGCGTCGCGAGGTTCAGCGTGATGGCCTCCTTGCCGCAGTTATTCGGCAGGAAGTAGCCGCGCATGTCGGGCTCGCCGAGCACGTCCCGGCCGACGAAGCGGTTGGGATCGGGCCGCAGCGGGTTCTCCACGCGGATGACACGCGCCCCGTCGCCGGCGAGGCGATACGTCAGGAACGGCAGCGTCGTCGCCTGCTCGAGGGCGAGGACCGTCAGCCCCTCGAGGGCGCGGCTCATCGCGGGCGCCGGTCCACCACGCGCACCGCCTTGCCTTGCGGACGCTCGAGCGTGCCGGCCGCGCACAGCCGGATCTCGGGGCCGAGCGCGAGCGCGTCGTGCAGGTCGCGCTTGATGCGCGCCGCCACGCCGGGATCGCAGCCCGGCTCGGTCTCGACCACGACGGTCATCCGCTCGCCGCCGCCCTCGGCGTCGAGCACGATCTGGTACTCGTGGCTCACGCCGGCCTGCGCGAGCAGCACCATCTCCACCTGGCGCGGGTAGAAGTTGACGCCCTTGTAGATGACCATGTCGTCGGTGCGCCCGCGCAGCCGATCGAGCCTCAGCGACGTCCTGCCGCACACACACCTGGCGCGCGATACGACTCGCGTCAGGTCGTGGGTGCGGTAGCGCACCAGCGGCAGCCCCTCGCGCGTGAGCGTGGAGACGACCAGCTCGCCTTCTTCTCCATCGGGCCGCGGACGGCCCGTCGCGGGATCCACGATCTCGGCGAGGTAGTGGTCCTCCCACACGTGCACGCCGGCGCGCGCGAGGCAGTCGATGCCGAGCCCGGGTCCACCCGTCTCGGTCATGCCGATGATGTCGTGCGCGCGGATCGACAGCTCGCGCTCGATCCGCCGGCGCAGCGCGTCCGACCACATCTCGGAGCCGAAGATCCCGACGCGGAGCGAGAGCGCGCCGAGATCGAACCGCTCGTCGCGCGCCACCTCGATCAGCCGCAGTGGATAGGTCGCGATGGCGGTGAGCACCGTCGTCTTCAGATCGCGCATCAGCCTGAGCTGGAGCGACGTCCGGCCGGCGCCCACCGGCACCACCATGGCGCCGAGCCGCTCGGCGCCATAGTGGAAGCCGAAGCCGCCGGTGAAGAGGCCGAACGACGGCGTGACCTGGATCACGTCGTCGCGCGTGACGCCCGCCGCGACGTAGCAGCGCGCCATCACCTCGCCCCACTGCGCGACGTCGGCCGCCGTGTACGGGTTCAGGATCGGGTTACCGGTGGTGCCGCTCGACATGTGCACGCGCCGGTAGCCCTCACCGCACGCCAGACCGTACGGATAGGCATCGCGCAGCTCGTCCTTGGTGAGGAACGGCAGCCGCGTCCAGTCCTCGACGGTGTTCAGATCGCCGGCGCGCGCTCCGCCGAGCCGGCGCTGCCACGCGGGATTGCGCGCGCAGCGCGCCAGCGTCGCGCGCATGCGCTCGAGCTGCAGGGTGGTCAGCCGCTCGCGGTCCAGCGCCTCCAGCTCCGGCTGGAACATAGACGCGACGAGTATACCCGCGCGGCGCGTGGCCCTCGCGGAGGGGCGCGCCGCTCTGCTATGGTTGCGGCCGGCCGACTCGCCGAAGGAGGACGCACGTCATGCCCAAGCACGGGTTCAAGATGATCGACGCCGAGATGCACGTCATGGAGCCCGTCGACCTGTGGGAGCGCTACATCGAGCCCGAGTTCAAGCCGCGCGCGCCACGACGGCTCAGCGAGCGCCGGTGGGACATCCGCACCGTGGTCGAGGGCGAGGTCATGGCGTCCATGCCGGGTGGGGACTGGCCGGCGCTCACCGACGCCGAGGAGAAGGCGCTCGGCGAGCGCTACGCCGAGGAGATCAAGCGGAACTTCGACCCCGAGTCGCAGGTGCGCGCGATGGACAAGGAGGGGCTCGACCTCGCGATCCTCTACCCGACTTCCGCCATGTATGTCACCGCCTTCGACACGATGGACCCGCGCTTCGCGGCGGCCGCGTGCCGGGCGTACAACGACTGGCTCCACGACTACATCCAGGCCGCCGATCCCCGACGCTTGTTCGGCGCGGCTGCGGTGTCGCCTCACGACGTGGCGAGTGCGGTGACCGAGGCGCGCCGCGCGGTGAGCGAGCTCGGGATGAAGGCCATCTTTCTCCGTCCGAACATCTACAACGGCCGGCCGTGGCACGACGCGTACTACGACCCGCTCTGGGCCACGTGCCAGGAGCTGAACGTCCCCGTCGGCTTCCACGAAACCACCGGCTCGCGCATGAAGGCCGCGGGCGCCGACCGATTCAAGAGCATGGGCATCGCCCACATCTCGACGCACTCTGTGGAGCAGATGCTGGCCTGCATGGACGTCATCATGGGCGGCGTCACCGAGCGGTTCCCGCGCCTCCGGTTCGCGTTCCTCGAGGGGCAGTGCGGATGGCTGCCCTTCTGGCTCCACCGGATGGACGAGCACCACGAATGGCGCGAGCCCTACGGCGAGATGACGCATCTCAGCATGAAGCCCTCCGAGTACTTCCGGCGGCAGGGCTTCTGCGCGGTCGAGTGCGACGAGGAGTTCGTCGCCCGCGTCGTGGACACGATCGGCGACGACAACCTCGTCACGACCACCGATTACCCCCACGGCGACTCCAAGTACCCGGACGCCATGAACCGTTTCCTGGCGCTGCCGCTCGGCGACCGGAGCAAGAAGAAGATCCTCTGGGACAACGTCCTCCGGCTCTACAGCCTCTGACCCCGGCGACTATGCGGATCGGGTTCATCGGCGTCGGGAATATCGGCCGGCCGATGGCGGGCCAGCTGCTGGCGGCCGGCCACCCGCTCGTGGTCCACGACGTGCGGCGCGAGGCCGCCGCCGATCTGCTCGCCGCCGGCGCCGGCTGGGCCGAGTCTCCGGCCGATCTCGCGGTCCGGTCCGAGGTCGTCGCGACGTGCTTGCCCGGCCCCGCGGAGATGGAGCCGGTCTGCCTCGGGCCCCGCGGCATCCTCGAGGGGATCAAGCCCGGCGCGCTGTACGTCGACCACACCACCAATTCGCCGCTGCTCGTCCGGCGCGTGCAGGCCGCGCTCGCGACGAAGGGCGTCGAGATGCTGGATGCGCCGGTGAGCGGCGGCATGGAGGGCGCCCGAACGCGCGACCTGCTCGTGATGGTCGGCGGTGAGCGCGCCGTCTTCGAGCGCGCCCGGCCCGTGCTCGACGCCGTCGCCAGGCGCGTGCTCTACACGGGGGGCATCGGCTCGGGGTCGATCGCGAAGCTCATGCACAACTGCGCGAGCTTCACGCTGGACCTGGTGATGGCCGAATGCTGGGCGGTCGGCGTCAAGGCCGGCATCGCCCCCGAGGTCATCGTGGACGTCTTCAACCAGGCGGCCCTGGGGCACATGATGAGCCTCAAGGTCCGGTTACCCGCCACCTACCTGCGTGGGAACTTCGAGCCGCGGTTCTCGCTCAGGCTGGCGCGGAAGGACCTCGGTCTGGCGCTCGAGCTGGCGCGCGCCACGGGCGTGCCGATGCGACTGTCGGCCCTGTGCGAGCAGGAGATGGTCGAGGCGATCGGGCGCGGCTGGGCGAACCAGGACGCGTCAATCTTCCTCACGCTCCAGGAGGAGCGGGCGGGCGTTCAGGTGCGGCTGCCGCCGGCCTGACGCCGGTCCTCGTCAGACGGGTTCCGTGCGGCCCCACACGACGGCCAGGACCGTCGCGCCGTTCTGCGTCGTCACGCTGTGGACGCAACCGTTCGGCCGGTAGTTCATGTTGCCCGTGGCCACGACGCCCGACTCGTCCGCGTTCGCGCCTTCGACGAGGAAGATCAGCTCGTCACCGACGTGACGATGCGGCGGGAGCGTGGCCCCCGGCTCGAAGCGAGCCAGCAAGGCGCGGCGCTCGGTGACCTTGTCCTCCCAGATCCGCTTCTGGCGGACGCCCGGGCGCGTCTCGATCCACGGCAGCTCGCTCAGCGTGAAGATCTGCGAGCCGGGCGCGCGCCCCCGCTCGGCGGCCGGCTCGATATCGCCGGTGAGAACGGCGAGGACCGTCGCGCCGTTCTTGGTCGTCACGGTGTGGACGCAGCCGTCGGGCCGGTAGCCTACGTTCCCGGAGGTCACCGTCCCGGACTCGTCAGATAGCGCCCCCTCGATCACGAAGATCAGCTCGTCGCCGACGTGTCGATGGAGCGGAAGCTGCGCGCCGGGCGCGAAGCGGGTCATCTGGGCGCGCCGCTTCGTCGCCTTGTCCTCCCAGAGGATCTTGAAGCTGACTCCGGGCCGAAACTCTTGCCATCCAAGATCGCTGATGGAGATGATCTGAGATCGCGGACTCGTCGTCGTCATCGTCCGTCGTCCTTTCGTTCTACGCGAACGTGGCTGTCTCTGCCTCCGCCTGCTCCAGCCAGAAGCGCATGTCCATCTCGCGATACATCGCCGTCGCGGTGGTGAGGTGCTCCTGGGCCGCTACACGCTTGCCTGCGCGCCAACATGTGCACGCGCCGGTCGACACGCTCGACGTCCTCGGGCCGGAGTCGCGCGAGCGCCTCGCGCTCGAGGGTCTCGAGCTCCGGCTGGAACATGTTCGAGCGCTGAGTATACTCGTCGTCATGCGCACACTGCTGATCATCGGGACCGACAAGGGCGCGTTCCTCGCGCGCAGCGACGCCGCGCGCACCGCGTGGACGATCGAGGGGCCGCTCTTCAAGGGCTGGCGGATCACCGCCATCGGCCGCGACGGCGGCCGGACCTTCCTCGGCGTCAACAGCTTCGTCTACGGCGCCACCATCCAGGCCAGCGACGACCTCGCGAAGTGGCGCCAGGTGGACGGGCCGGCCTATCCGAAGGACGGGACGCGCAAGCTCACGCAGATCTGGAAGGTGCAGCCCGCCGGCGGCGCGCTGTTCGCCGGGGTCGCCGAGGCCGGACTCTTTCGCAGCGACGACCGCGGCGACACGTGGAAACCCGTCGCGGGCCTGAACGACCATCCCACGCGCGAGAAGTGGATGCCCGGCGCGGGCGGGCTCTGTGCTCACGCGATCGTCGGCGATCCGACGAATCCGCAGCGCATGTGGTGCGGGATCTCGGCGGTCGGCGTCTTCCGCACCGACGACGGCGGCCGCACCTGGCAGTCGAAGAACCGCGGCGTCACCGTCGTCCTCGAGGACAAGACCACCAGGGACATCGGCTACTGCGTGCACGGCCTCGCCCAGGACGCGCGCGACCCGAACCTCATCTGGCGCCAGGACCACAAGGGCATGTACCGCACGCGCGACGGCGGCGACTCCTGGGAGAAGATCGAGCGCGGGCTGCCCTCCGGTTTCGGCTTTCCGCTCGTGCGCGAGCCCAGGCGCGGCGCGCTCTACGCGGTGCCGCTGGAGAGCGACGAGTTCCGCATGCCGCCGGGCGGCGCGCTGCGCGTCTACCGCAGCCTCGACGGCGGCGAGTCGTGGGCGCCGTCGGGCAAGGGCCTGCCCGGCGAGCACGCGTACGACGTGGTGCTGCGCGGCGCCCTCGCGCTGGACGCGCAGGATCCGCCCGGCATCTACGTCGGCACGACGGGCGGGACGGTCTACGCGTCGCGCGACGCCGGCGAGAGCTGGCAGGCGCTGCCGTTCGGGGCGCCCCGCGTCGTCTGCCTCGCCGCCTTCACCGAGTAGCCGCGACCCCGTGGCCCACGTCACCGTGCGGCTGCCGCGCCTGCTCGCCGGTTTGATCGGCGGCGCGCTCGAGACGACGGTCGAGGCCGACACCCTGGCCGCCGCCCTCGACACGCTGATCGCCCGCCATCCCGAGCTGGGCGTGCACCTCTTCGACGAGAGCGGCAAGTTCCGCGGTCACGTGCTGTGCTTCCACAACGAGGACAACACGCGCTGGCTCCCGAGCCTCGAGCGGCCCGTGAAATCGGGCGACGTGATCACGATCATGCAGGCGGTGACCGGCGGCTGAGCGCGAGGACACCCGCGCCGGCGACGAGCACGGCGCAGGCGATCACGAGCGCCTCGGAGAGACCGCCGTCCGCGCGAACCGCCTAGCGCACGAGGACGGGCCCGCCGATCTGCCCGACGGCGAACGCGGACGCCATGGCGGCGATCATCCGCACGCCGCCGACCTCGCGTCCCTCCTGAAATCCGGCCATGGTGATCACCGTGAAGGTGCCGCCGACGAGGAGGGCGCTGAGCATGATCGACCCGATCCCCGGCCGGATCACCGGAAGGACGAGGCCCACCGCCATCACGACGTGCCCCAGGCTCCACAGGCGGCGGTTGCCGAGCGACCTCGACAGTCCGGCCGCGGCGAACGTGGACGCGGCGGCGGTGACGCCGAACACGGGCCACGCCCATCCGAACACGGACGGATCGTCGATCGCCGCGCGCGCCATGACGGGAAGAAACGTCGCGGGAACGATGTAGCCGAAGCCGAACGAGCCATAGCACGCGACCAGCAGCATGGCGTCGGTGTCCCAGCGGCCGGTGCCCGTGCGTCGGCTCGCCTCCGACCGGACGTCGCGTCCGACGAAGCTCCGCCACACGACGGCGGTCGCCGCGAGCGAGACAAGGCCGAGGCTCAGCCACGCCTGCGCGGAGCTGGCGCGCCCGTGCATGAGCACGATGCACACGCCGCCGGCGGCGGCGATGCCGACGCCGAAACCGGCGAACACCGCGGCGTTCAGCAGAGGGCGCCGGAGCGGCGCGAGGCGCTCGAGCGCCCACGCCGACGCGAAGGGGAGAACCCAGCCGGTCGCGATTCCCGCGATCAATCGCAGCGCGATCCAGGCCGGCACGCGCCGCTCGAGGCCCATGGCCAGCGTCGCGAGGCCGATCGTGACGAGGCCGCCACGGACCGCCGGCTGGATCGGCACCCGCACCGCCGTGGCGGCGAGCGCGCCGATGAGGGTGCCGAGATAGTTTGCCGAGGCGAGCCAGGCGCCGGCGGCGATGGAGAGGCCGGCGTCCACCTGCATCATCGGCAGGATCGGCGTGAACGCAAAACGCCCGACGCCCATCGGCACCGCGAGAGCCACCATGCCCGCCAGCGCGATGACCAGTGGCGACGACGCGCGCGCCGGCGGCGGCGGCACCAGTCAGCCGGTCGGCGTATCGAGGGGTGCCACGGCGTTCGAGGAGCGCACCGGGTCCCCCGGGGCGCTCCGAGCGATGGGGGGCTGGGGGCCATGTCGGGGCCCCCCATCACTGAGGCACGACGCGCAGGATCTTGTCGTCGCCCTCGCGCGCGCTGCCGCGGCCGTCGCGGTTGCTGGTCGTGACGTAGAGCGCGCCGTCGGGGCCGACGACGACGTCGCGCAGCCGGCCGTGCACGCGCCGCAGGATCGACCGCACGTTGACCAGTTTCAGATCGGCGTCGAGCGTGATCTGGATCAGCCGCTCGGCGCGCAGCGCCGCCACCCACACGCTGTCGCCAAGCCAGGCGATGCCCGATGGCGCCCACGTGTCGCGCTCGGACTCGACGATGGGATCCACGTACCCGCGGCGCGGGGCCGCCGGATCGTCGGCCCCGGCGACGTCGGGCCAGCCGTAATTCTTGCCGGGCTCGATGCGATTGATCTCGTCGTGAGCGCTCGGGCCGTGCTCGGCGGCGAGGAGCCGCCGCTTGCCGTCCCACGCGAGGCCTTGCGGATTGCGATGGCCGAGCGACCACACCGGCGAGCCCGGAAACGGATTGTCGGCGGGCACCGAGCCGTTCGCTTCCAACCTCAAGATTTTCCCGTTGAGGCTGTCCCTCGCCTGGGCCAGCCGCGCCTCGCGCGCGTCGCCCATCGTCGCGTAGAGCTTGCCGTCGGGACCGAACTTCAGCCGGCAGCCGTCGTGCGTGGGCGCGCCGTGCATGCCGTCGAGGAGCACGCGCTCCTCGCCCGCGCGCCCCTCGCGCAGCGTGAATCGGGTGATGCGGTTGACGAGACTCCCCTGCCGCTCGGCGGTGTAGCAGACGTACAGGTGGCCGGTGTCGGTGAAGCGTGGATCGAGCGCCAGGCCCATGAGGCCGGCCTCACCTTGCGCGGCCACGGTCAGCGTCGCGACGGGGTCCGGCTCGAGCCGCCCCTCCTTCACGACACGGATGCGGCCGACACGCTCGGTGACGTAGAGGCGCCCGTCGGGCGCGAAGGCGAGAGCCCAGGGCACCTCGAGGCCGGTGGCGATCGTCTCCACCCGCGGCTGGGCGGCGGCGGGGGAGGCCGCCAGCGCCGCGAGCGCCAGCGCGCCGGCGAGGCGGCTCAGAAGAACAGCATGGCGACGATGAAGAGCACGACGAAGACCGCGGCGCCGATGTAGAACCATTTCTTGATCTTCTCCCGCAACTCCCGCTCGGCCCGCGCCTCGCTCGCCATGGCCATCCGGAACTTGTGCTCGACCGCTTCCTTCTCGGAATAGCTGTCGTAGTTCTCGTTCACGGCCTGCCCCTCCTTACTTCCGATCGTAAACGAAGGGGCCCCTCAGGCTCCACGTCCTTCGCCGAGGTAGGCGGCGCGGATGCGGGGGTCGGCGGCCAGCTCGGCACTCGGTCCGGCCACCGCGACACGGCCCCTGCTCGACCAGCAGCACGGTCACGCCGTCGCGGTTGATCCGCTCGATGACACGGAAGATCTCGCGCACCAGGCGCGGGGCGAGGCCCAGCGACGGCTCGTCCAGCAGCAGCAGGCGCGGCCCCGCCATCAGCGCGCGAGCAATCGCCAGCATCTGCTGCTCGCCGCCCGAGAGCGTGCCCGCGCGCTGACCCTGGCGCTCGCGCAGCACGGGGAAGGCGGCGTAGGCGGCGGCCAGGCGCCCGTCCACCTCGCGGCGCGGCGTCGTGTGGGCGCCGACCAGGAGGTTCTCGCGCACACTGAAGTCGCCGAACACGTCGCGGCCCTCGGGGACGTGGCCGATGCCGGCTGCGACGATGGCGTCCGCCGTCAGATCGCGCAGGTCACGGCCGCGGTAGACGACGCGGCCGCGCTGCGGGCGCACGAGCCCCGACACCGCGCGCAGCGTGGTGGACTTGCCGCTGCCGTTGGCCCCGAGCAGCGTCACGATCTCACCCTCGCGCACGCTGAGCGACACGCCCTCCAGCGCGCGGCGCTGGCCGTACGAGACGCTGAGATCCTCGATCTCGAGCACGTCAGGCGTCCTCCGCGCTGCCCAGGTACGCCTCGATCACCGCGGGGTCGGTGGCGACCTCGCGCGGCTGTCCCTCCGCGATCTTGCGCCCGTAGTGCAGGACGACCACGCGGTCGGAGATGCCCATGACCAGGTCCATGTCGTGCTCGACGACGATCAGCGTCAGCCGCAGCTCGTCGCGCAGGCGGACGATGAAGTCCATGAGCGCGCGCGTCTCGGTGGGATTGAGGCCGCCCGCCGGCTCGTCGAGCAGCAGGCAGCGCGGCTCGGCGGCCAGCGCGCGCGCCATCTCCAGCCGCTTCTGCCGGCCCAGCGGCAGCCCACCCGCCTCGAGGCCGGCGACGTCGGCGAGGCCGAGGCGCTCGAGCAGCGCCAGCGCGCGCTCACGCGCCGCGCGCTCTTCCCGCGCCACCCGCGGCGCCCACAGGGCCGCTCCGAACAACCCGGCGCGGAGCCGCGAGTGCAGGCCGACCAGCACGTTGTCGAGCACGCTGAGCGGCCGGAACACCTCGGTGTTCTGGAACGTGCGCCCGATTCCGCGGCGCGCGATCGCGTGCGGCGCCAGCTCGAGCAGGCTCTCGCCGGCGAACGTCACGCGGCCGGAGTCCGGGCGATAGAGCCCGCTGAGGACGTTGAAGACGGTGGACTTGCCGGCGCCGTTGGGCCCGATCAGCCCGAGGATCTCGCCCTCCGCCGCCTCGAAGCTCACCTCGGCCAGCGCCGCGAGCCCGCCGAAGCGGATGGAAAGATCCTCGACGCGCAGCAGCGCCACGCGCTAGTCCGATCTGAGCCAGTCGGTCAGCGGCTTGAAGCGCCCCTTCTCCACGCGCACCCAGAAGCCCTGCTTCTGCGTCTCGTGGTCGGGGCCGATGGTGAGCGGCGGCAGGATGCCGCTGTCGAAGTTCTTGACGTTCTCGAGCGCGCCGATGAGCGTCTCGCGCGTGAGGGTGCGTCCGGCGCGCCGGGCGCCCTCGACGAACAGCACGGCCGCGAAGTAACCCGAGAGCGAGTAGCGGTTCGGCTCGTTCTTGTCGAAGTACTTCTGCATCGCCGCGCGGTACGCCTTGACGCCCGGCAGGTCGGAGGTGAGCGGATCGGGCCAGAGCGACAGGCCCTCCACGCCCTCGGTGGCGTCGCCGGCGAGCCCGAGGTACTTCTCGTCGGTGAGCGGGCCCGACGACACCATCAGGGTGTCCGTCCAGCCGATCTTCTGCCGCTCCTTGAGCGCCTGCGCGCCGGGCCCCGGCGTCAGCACGAGGAACGTGACTTGAGGACTCGCCGCGCGGAGCTTGGCGATCTGGGCACTCACGTCGGTGACGCCGCGCTTGACCGGCTCCGCGGCCGCGATCTTGAGATTGTGGCGCGCGAGATCCTTCTCGTACGCCGTCAGGAAGGCCTTGCCGTAGTCGTCGTCCTGGTAGAGCACGCCGAACGTCTTGAACTTCCGCTGGCCGACGAGGTAGTCGATCATCATCTTCGACTGCCGGTCGTAGAGCGTCATGCCGCTGAAGACGTACTTCTTGCCGCGCGTGATCGGCGAGCCCTGGAACGGAAACAGCAGCGGCACCTTGTTCTCCTCGAGGTACTCGAGGGTGGCCGACACCGGCGCCGTGCCCTGCGGCGCGATGACCGCGAAGACCTTGTCCTGCTCGACGAGCTTGCGCGTGTTGGCCACGGCCTCCTGGGGCTTGAAGCCGTCGTCGTAGTACACCGTGCGGACCTTGCGGCCGTTGATGCCGCCGGCGTCGTTGACGACCTTGAGGTAGAGGTCGACGCCGAAGCGCGTCGCCTGCTCGCCCGTGTAGGCCAGCGGGCCGGAGAACGAGTTCGAGCAGCCGAGCACGATCTCGGCGTCGGTCACGCCCTGCTGGGCGGCGCCCGGCCCGGCCGCCGCGAGCATGAGCAGCGCGATCACGAGCGAAGCGACGAGGCGCATCACGTCCTCCTTGGGTATCGAGGGGTGCCACCGCTTTCGAGGCGCGTCACGGGTTTCCCGGGACGCGACGAGCGTTGGGGGGTGTGGGGGGCCATGTCGGGGCCCCCCACGTAACTGAGCGCGCGAGCGCGCGCACGATGCCACCGGGCATGAAGAGCATGCAGGCGATCAGGATGGCGCCGAAGATCAGCGGCCGATAGTTCTGGAACGCGGCGAGCCAGTCGTAGAGCACGGTCACCACGGCGGCGCCGATGATGGAGCCCGGCACCGAGCCGAGGCCGCCCACGACGATCATCACCACGAAGTCCACGGACAGGAACACGTCGAACGCGTCCGGCGAGAGGAAGCCGACCACGAAGGCGAAGAGGCCGCCGGCCACGCCCGTGTAGAACGCCGACAGCCCGAACGCCGCGGTCTTGTACGCGGCCACCGGGACGCCGCTCGCCTGCGCGGCGATCTCGCTCTCGCGGATCGCCAGGAACGCGCGGCCCGTCCGCGTGCGCACGAGGTTGACGGCGGCCGCGACCATGAGCGCTGCCGTCACCGCCGTCAGATAGTAGCGGCCCGTATCGCCGAGCGCGCCAAAACCGCCGAGGCGCAGCACCGGCACGCGCAGCCCGTCGGCGCCCTTCGTCAGCGTGTCGAGGTTGAGGATCGCCTCCGTGATCACGAAGCCGAAGGCCAGCGTGGCCATGCTCAGGTAGAGCCCACCCAGGCGCAGGCAGGGCACCCCGAACGCGAGGCCGACGGCGGCGGTGAACGCACCCGCGAGCAGCAGGGTGACGACGACGGGCACGGCCGGCGCGTGGATCGCGACCAGGGCCGCCGCGTAGGCGCCGAGGGCCAGGAAGCCGGCGTGCCCGAAGGAGAGCTGGTTCGTGTAGCCGGAGAGCAGATTGAGGCCGATGGCGACGACGACGTTGACGAGCACGAGGCTGGCGAGGAACACGAAGTAGCGCGACGCCACCCAGGGCCACGCAGCGAGGGCGGCGAGCACGAGCACCGGCCAGGCGCGGCGGGCGCTCACACCTTTCGCCGTTCGACGCGCCCCACGAGGCCCGCGGGGCGCACGACGAGGACGGCGACGAGCACCACGAACGGCACGGAATACCGGATGCCCGACGGCAGATAGAGCGGCGCCAGGTTCTCGAGCACGCCGAGGAACATGCCGCCCACCACGGCGCCCGGCATCGAGCCGAAGCCGCCGATCACCGCCGCCGTGAAGCCGTTGATGACGATGAGCCCCATCGTGGAGGACAGGAACACGACGGGCGCGACCAGCACGCCGGCCACGGCGCCCACCACACCCGCCAGCACCCACGACGTCGAGTACACGCGCTCCACGCTGATCCCCATCAGCCGCGCCGCGCGCTGGTTCTGCGCCACCGCGCGCATCGCGCGGCCCAGCCGCGTGAACCGGAACAGCGCCCAGAGGGCCGCCATCAGGGCGAGCGAGCCGCCGAGGATCCCGAGCGAGACGGGCGCCACGCGCGCGGGCCCGACGACGAGGGGCGCCGACGGGAAGAACGACGGGAACGGGAATTCGTCGTGGGTCCACGCGAGCCCCGCGGCGGCGCGCAGGATCAGCGAGAGCCCCACCGTGATGATGAGCACGTCCCAGTGGGTGCCGGCGATCGCCCGCCGGATGATCGCGCGCTCCACGAGCCACGCCAGGGCGCCGCCGGCGAGGATGGCCACCACGAGCGTGAGCACGAGGGGCAGCCCGAGCGCCCGCTGCGCCGACCACGCGACGAACGTGGACATCATCAGCATCTCCCCCTGCGCGAAGTTCAGCGTGCGCGTGGCGTTGTAGATGATGACGAGCGAGAGCGCCATCAGCGCGTAGATCGCGCCGGTCGCCAGACCCGACACGACGACATGAACGATGGTCGCCGCGCTCACCGCTCGAGCCCGTACACCGCCCGCGCGGTGTCCCGGGAGATCAGGCCGTCGCGCAGCTCGGCGGCGACGACCTCGCGGGGCCGCTCGCGCGGCTCGCCGTACCCACCGCCGCCTCCCGCCCACTGCCGGAAGATCGTGCCGCGGGGGATCGCCACGACGTCCTTGGCGCGTGGGACGAGCGTGCGCCCGTCGGGCGTGGCCAGCTCGAGGCGATTGGCGCTCCCCGGCCGGCCGCCAAACAGCCCGAACGCGCGCGCCTCGTCCTCGACGCCGTCGCCGAACGTGACGCCGGTGACGTCGTCCCCCTCGACGACGAACTCCGTCACCACGCCGAGGCCTCCCCGCCAGCGACCGGCGCCGGCCGAGTCCGGAAGATATTCGTGGCGGAGGAGCCGGTGGGGCGTCTGGATCTCGAGCATCTCGTAGTCCTGCGCGAGGATGCCGCCCGCCGTGTTGATGAGGCCGATGTGGTCGTACCCGTCGCAGCCGCGAACGGCGCCGGAGCCGCCCTTGAGCGCGAGGAAGAGGATGTCCACGTAGCGCCGGCGCCGGCGCGGATCCATGCCGGCGACCGTCATGCCGAGCATGCGGTTCCAGCCGGCGGACACGCGGTCGGGCACGGCGTCGGCGAGCGCGCGGAAGATCGCATCGGAGTGCGGGCCCGCCAGCGTGTTGCCGAACGTCGTGGCCGCCGGGAAGTCGGCGTTCAGCAGCGTGCCGCGCGGGATGTCCACCCGGAGCGCTCGCAGGATCCCCTCGTTGTGCGGGATCTCGGGGTCCACCAGCATCAGCACGGTGAGCAGGACCGCCGAGTACGACGACGCGAGCGGCGCGTTGACGAAGCCGACGGTCTGCGGCGCCGTGCCCGTGTAGTCGAGGCTCAGCTCGCCGCCGCGCGCGGTGATGGTCACGCGAATCGGATGCCGGCTGCCCTCGTGGTGACCGTCGTCGAACACCATGGACTCGCCCGTGTAGACGCCGTCGGGGATGCGCGCGAGCTCGGCGCGCATGCGGCGCTCGGCGGCGTCGAACAGGTGCGCCAGGTGCGACTCGACGCGCTCGGCGCCGGAGCGCCGGTAGAGCTCCACCACCCCGCGCTCGCCCATCACGGTGCCGCCGATCTGCGCCCGGATGTCCTCTTCCACGATCGGCAGCCGCACGTTGGCGAAGAGCATCCGCCACACGTCGCGGCGCAGCGTCCCGCGATCGACGACGCGCAGCGGGGGGATGCGCAGCGCCTCCTGCCAGACCTCGGTGGCGCGCGGGTTGTAGCCGCCGGCCTGCGCGCCGCCGATGTCGGCCTGGTGACCCTTGGTGGCGGCCCACGCGACGAGCCGGCCGTCGACGAAGATCGGGCGGAAGACCGCCACGTCGTTGTTCTGGTTGCCGCCGGAGAAGACGTCGTTGTGCAGGAACACGTCGCCGGGGTGGACGTCGCCCTCGAAGGCGGCGATGATCGCGCGACACGCGGGCTGGAGCGCGAAGGCGAGGATCGGGATGTATTCGCTCTGCGCCCAGATCTCGCCGCGCGGGCCGTAGAGCCCGGTGACGAAGTCGCGCGCCTCGCTCAGAATCGGCGAGCGCGTCGTGCGCAGCAGCGTGAGTCCCATCTCCTCGGTGATCGCCTTCAGCCGGCGCTCGAGGACGGAGGCGAAGACGGGATCGATGGGGCCTGTCCTACCGAAGGTAGGGCTCATCGCCGCTCCACCACGAACGAGCCGTGCCGATCGACCTCGAGGGTGAAGCCCGGCGCCACCACGACCGTCGTGGTCGGCAGCGCGACGATCGCGGGCCCCGCGAGCCGCGCGCCGGCGCCGAGCGCCTCGCCGTCGAAGACGTCGGTGTCGGCGAAGGCGGCCTCCTCGGCCACCCAGGCGCGACGGCGGCCACGGCGCGCGGCGGAGGCCTTCCCGCGCGGGATCTCCGGCGGCGGCGACGCCGGGGTGAGGCCCAGCGCGACGGCGCGCACATTGACCAGCTCCAGCGGCGTCTCCGGCAGCGCATACCCGTAGTGCCGGTCATGCGCCTCGTGGAAGCGCTTGCTCACGCCGGAGAGGTCGGCGCCGTCCGCCTCCTCGCCCAGCCACTCGACCGTGAGCTCGTGGTACTGCCCGACGTAACGGACGTCGCACGCGAGTCGGACCACCGCGCGCTCGCGCGGCACGCCCTCGGCGGCCAGCGTCGCGCGCGCATCGGCCTCGAGCGCTCCGGCCACGCGGCGGAGCGCGGCGCGGTCGAGACGCTCGAAGGCGCAGGGGTGGCTGAGGACGAAGTCGTGGCGCAGATCCGAGCGCACCAGCCCGGCCGCGCAGAGGATCGAGGAGTCGCGGGGCACCAGCAGGCGCGTGAGACCCAGCTCGCGCGCGATGCCGGCGGCGTGGACGGGACCGGCGCCGCCGCCCACCACGAGCAGGAACTCCCGCGGGTCGTGGCCGCGCTCCACGCTCACGTGCCGGATGCCCGCCGCCATGTTGGCGTCGATCACCTCCACCATGCCGGCGGCGGTCGCCTCCACGCCGCGGCCGAGCGGCGCGGCCAGCGTGGCGACGGCGGCGCGCGCGGCGGCTTCGTCGAGGGGAAAGCGGCCGCCGAGGAAGCCCGCGGGTGAGAGATACCCGAGCACGAGGTCGGCGTCGGTGCACGTGGGCCGCGTGCCGCCGCGGCCGTAGCACGCGGGACCGGGGGCGGCGCCCGCGCTCTTCGGTCCCATCCGCAGCAACCCGCCGTCGTCGAGCCAGCCGATGGAGCCGCCGCCGGCGCCGATCGTGTGGATCGCCAGCGCGGGCAGGCCGAAGGGATAGCGCGCGATGCGGCCCTCCGACGTCACGGCCGGCGCGCCGTCCTTGACCAGGCACACGTCGAACGACGTGCCGCCCATGTCCACGGTGAGGAAGTCGCGGGCGCCGTGCGGCGCCAGGTACGCGAGCGCCGCCGTCGGCGCGGCGGCCGGGCCGGACAGCAGCGTCGTCGCCGCGGCGGTGCGCGCCACGGCCGGCGCCGCCACGCCGCCGTTGGACTGCATGACGAGCAGCACGCCGCGGAAGCCCGCGGCGCCCAGGCGCGTGATGAGGCGATCGAGATAGCGCGAGAGCACGGGCCCGACGGCGGCGTTGAGGACCGTGGTGCTCACGCGCTCGGTGAACCGTACCTGCGGCAGCAGCGCCGACGAGCGCGACAGGTACGCCGCCGGCAGCGCGGCCCGCGCGCGCGCTTCGGCCGCCTGCTCGTGCGCGGCGTTCGCCCACGCGTGCATGAAGCAGATCGCCACGGCCTCCACGCCGGCGCCGCGCAGCGTGTCCAGCGCGGCGTCGAGGTCGGCGGGGTCCAGCGGCGTGAGGACGGCGCCGGTGGCGTCGACCCGCTCGGTGACGGGCAGGCGGAGCCAGCGCTCGACGAGCGGCGGCGGCGCCGTGTAGCGGTTGTCGTACTGCGCCTCGCGGATGCCACGCCGCATCGCGAGCGCGTCGCGGAAGCCACGCGTGGTGAGCAGGCCCACGCGCGCGACCTCGCCGGTGAGGACGGCGTTGGTCGTGACGGTGGTGCCGTGGACGATGACCTCCACGTCGGCGAGGAACGCGTCGAGCGTGCGGCCCTCGCCCGCCGCCAGCTCGGCCAGGCCCGTGAGGAAGCCTTCCGACGAATCGGCGGGCGTGGATGGCGTCTTCGCCGCGCGCGGCGGGGCGCCGTCGCGCGCGAGCAGCAGGTCGGTGAACGTGCCGCCGACGTCGACGCCGATGCGGTAGCCCATCACGCCGGCCCGCGCGGCTGGCAGAGCTCGGTGACGAGGCCGGTCGTCGGCTCGGGCTCGAGAAACGCGATCCGGCCGTGCGCGCCCTCCAGCGGGAAGCCCGGCACGACGCGCAACCCGCGGGCGCGCACCGCCCCGAGCGCGGCGTCGAGATCGTCCACGGCGAAGCAGACGTGGTGGACGCCCTCGCGGCGGGCGAGCACGGGGCCGAAGCGCTCCACGATGGGCCCGGTGTACTCCACCAGCTCGAGCCGGGTGCCCGCCACGTCGAGGAACGCGACCTTCACGCCGACGTCGCTCTGCCAGCGGTCGCCCACGCTCACGCCGAACACCCGCTGCCACTCGCGCAGGCTCTGCTCGAGGTCGTCGACCACGATGCCGATGTGGAGGACGCCGCGGAGCAGCGCGGCGTCGGCGCGCCGATCTGCGCGCGTCTCGAAGCGGCAGCGCTCGGCGCCGACCGCCGCGCACGCCGTCTCCTCCACGGCGACGGGCGCCTCGAGCACCGTCGAGGCGAGCGCCTGCAGCACGCCCCGCGTGAGGTGGCAGACCGGCGCCCCGGCGCGGCCGTACACGCGCGCGAACGGCGAGTCGCCGACGCTGACGATCAGCTCCGTCGGCGTGAGCCGCTCGAGCGCGAAGTCGCCCCAGCCGATCTCGCGCCCGGCCTCCAGCAGTCGTCGCACGCGCTCGTCCTTGGGTAGGTCGAGGGACGCGGTGGCTTTCGCGCCCCCGGCGAGCCCGCCGGCCACGAGGCAGTCGGCGGCGCGCGCGCCCAGCGCCGCCTCCACGGCCTTCTGCAGCGCGACGAGCGTCTCGGGTCGGATGAGGACGTAGCCGGGCGGCGGCGTCACGCGAGCCCCCGCACGGCCGGCAACACGTCGCGCATGAGCGCTTCGAGCATCCCGCGCGCGTCGCGGGACAGCACGAACACGTTCAGGTGACGGAGGCCGAGCGCCACCAAATCTTTGAAGCGCCGCCGCCACAGCTCGGCGCCGCCGGCGACCGTGAAGCGATCGACCATCTCGTCGGTCACATGGGCGAACGCGCCGTGCGCGCCGTCGAAGTGCCCGCCCGCGTACGCCGCGCGGATCCGCGCCGCGACGTCGGCGGGCACGCCGGCCAGCTCGGCGGGGACGGGCGCCGTCTGCGGAAACCAGGCGGCCATCGGCACGCACTCGCGGCGCGCCGCCTGCGCGTCCTCGCGGAGCGAGCCGGCCACCGTGCACGCGACGTCCAGCGACGCGGGATCGCGGCCGGCGCGACGCGCGCCGGTGGCGATACGCGCCAGCGCCCACTCGACGCACGGCGGGTGCACGCCGCTGAAGAAGAGGACACCGTCGGCCACCTCGCCTCCGAGCTCGAGCATCCGCGCGCCGGACGCGGCGACGTAGATGGGCAGGGGCGACGGCAGCCTCAGCGTGAGGCGCGCGCGCGCGAGCCGGATCGGCCCCTCACGCGTCACGTCGCCGCCGGCGGTGAGCGCGCGCGCGACGGCGATCGTCTCGCGCACCGTCGCCACCGGCGCCGCGCGGTGGCCGAGCTCGGTCACGGGACGATCACCGGCGCCGAGGGCCAGGCGGGCACGGCCGCCCGACAATTCGTGCAGGGTGGCGATGGCGTTCACGGTGATCGCCGGATGGCGCGTGTACGGGTGCGTGCAGTTGGGACCGAACGCCAGCCGGCGCGACGTCGTCGCCACCAGCGCCAGGTACGCGTAGACGTCGCGCGCGTGGAGCGACGAGTCACACACCCAGAGCTCGTCGAACCCCGCGTCGTCGACCAGCGCCACCAGCTCGCGGAACCGGTCGGGCGGCTCCGTGGCCATCAGCGTGACGCCGACGCGCACGCTCATCGCGCGACCCGCCGCCACAGCGCGGACTGCCAGCCCTCGTGGAACAGCTCGCGCACCTCGCGCAGCGTCAGCTCGCCGAGGCCGAGGTGGTCGAGGTCGCGGCCGCGCCCGGCCAGCGGGCGACCGAGCAGGGCGCCGAAGACGCCGAGCAGGCCGGAGGTCGCCGGCGAGGCGACGGAGACCGAGCGGGCCGCCGACTCGAAGAACGGCAGGCCCAGCTCCACGTCCTCGGTCACGTAGCGGTGCTCGAACGTCAGCACCTCGTTCCAGAGCCCGCTCGCCACCAGCTTGCCCTTGGCGCCGGCGCCGTAGAGGCCCTCGGCGGCGCGCGCCTCGTCGTAGTACGTCGCCATCTCGTAGTGCGGCGCGGGAAAGCCCCAGCCCTTGCGGCTGGCCACGCGCTCGGCGTCGACGGCGTCGATGAGTCGGCGCGCGCTCTCCGTGGTGCCCGCCGCGTGAACGTCGAACTTCCCGCGGTCGATGGCGCCGGCGTTGGCCAGCACGAGCGGCGGGTGGAGCACCGGCCCCGCGTTCGTGAGCGCGACGTCGACGGCGTCCACGCAGGGACGGGTTGCGGGATACAACTCGCGGACCCGCGCGAGAGCGTCCTTCGCCCGGGCCGCGGGGAAGACGCCGACGGGCAGGTGCGCGGCGCGCACCGGCGCCGCGACCGCCGCCGGTCCCGTCTTGCGCGCGAGGTACGGCAGGGTGCCCGTCTCGGCCAGCGCGAGCGGCAGCGTCTTGCCCGCGCGCGCGATCTCGCGCGCGATGACGAACGAGCCCAGCGTCGCCGCGCCGAGCAAGACCACCTGCCGCTCGGTGAGGACGCCCGCGAGGCGCCGGCCGAGATCCTCGTGGGTCGACGCGGGCAGCGGCGCGATGACGACGTCGGCGTCCCGCACGGCCTCGCCGAGATCGGCCGTCGCCTTGTCCAGGCGCGCGGCGCCCTGGCGCTGCTCGGCCTTCAGCGTGATGCCCTTCGACAGCGCGGCGAGATCTTCGGGGCGGCGACGCCAGAGCCGCACGCGATGGCCGGCCAGCGAGAGGTCGGCGGCGGTGGCGAAGGCGCCGTGGCTGCCTCCGAGGACGGCGATGATCACGCGATCACTCCCTCGCGGCGGAGCGCCTCGAGTCGCTCGCCCGGATATTTGAGCAGCGTCGTCAGCACCTCGTCGGTGTGCTGGCCGAGTCGCGGCGGCGGCGCCGGCGTGAAGCGCATCGCGCCGTCCACCTTGATCGGCGTGCCGAGCGTCGGCAGCCGGCCGTGCCGCGGATGCTCGAGGTCCACCACCATCTGACGGTGGCGCACCTGCGGATCGCTCAGCACGCGGTCGACCGTCTGGATCGGCGTCGCCGGCACGCCCTCGGCGTGCAGCCGCTCGAGCCACTCGGTCGTCGTCCGCCCGACGAAGGCGCGCTCGACCAGCGCCATCAGCGCCGCGCGGTTCGCGACGCGGTCGGCGTTGGCGGCGAAGCGCGGATCCGCCGTCCACTCGGGATGCGCGGCGGCCTGGCAGAACGCCGGCCAGAACCGCTCGAAGACGGCGACGATCAGGTGGCCGTCGCGCGTGGCGAGCGTGCCGTACGGCACGACCGACGCGTGGGCGGCGCCCATCGGCCGCGGCACGACGCCGTCGGTCCAGAAATACTGCGCGAGGTACGAGAGCAGCGAGACCTGGCAGTCCAGCAGTGAGAGGTCGAGGTGCGCGCCCTGCCCCGTCCGCGCGCGCCGCAGCAGCGCGCCGGCGACCGCGAAGGCGCCGAACATGCCGCCCGAGAGATCGCCCATCGGCAGGCCCATGCGCACCGGGTGGCCGCCGGCCTCCCCGGTGATCGACATCGCGCCGCCCATCGCCTGCAGCGCGAGGTCGAACGCGGGCCAGTCGCGGTACGGCCCCTCCTGCCCGTACGCGGAGAGCGAGCACATCACGAGCGCCGGATTCACCGGCGAGAGCGTGGCGTAGCCGAGACCCAGGCGCTCCATCACGCCCGGCCGGAAGTTCTCCCAGACGACATCGGCCTGCGCGACGAGATCCAGGAACACGTCGCGCCCCGCGGGCTTCGCCAGGTCGAGCACGAGCGACTTCTTGTTGCGATTGATCGCGAGGAAGTACGCACTCTCGCCGTCGGGCAGGAACGGCGGCCCCATCGCGCGCATCGGGTCGCCGCCGTCGGGCGCCTCGATCTTGAGGACCTCGGCGCCCATGTCGGCGAGCAGCATCGAGCCGTACGGCCCCGCGAGCATCCGCGAGAGGTCGAGCACGCGCACGCCCTCGAAGAGCCTCACCGGCGGGCGGCCTCCAGTGCGGCGCGCACCCGCGCCGGCGTGATCGGCAGCTCGGTGAAACGGACGCCGACGGCGTCGTGCACGGCGTTGGCGACGGCGGCGGAGACCGGGATCACGCCGGACTCACCGAGGCCCTTGGCGCCGAACGGGCCCTCGGCCTCGTGCGACTCGATGAGCCGCACCACCAGCTCGGGCATGTCCTCGGCCCTCAAGATCGCGTAGTCCATGAACGACGCGGTGAGCACCTGCCCGTTCTCGACGACGAGCCGCTCGGCCAGCGCGTAGCCGAGGCCCATGTGGATCCCGCCGTGGATCTGCCCCTCGGCGGCCAGGGGGTTCAGCGCGCGGCCGACGTCGTGGGCCGAGACGACGCGGCGCACGCGGATCGCGCCCGTGGCCTCCTCGACGTCGAGCACGACGGCCTGGGCGGCGAAGCCGTACGTTGCCGAGACGTTGCCGCGCAGGTCCTTGTCGAGCATGGTCGTCGGCGGATCGTAGAAGGCCTCGGCCACGAGCGTGCGGCCGCCGGGCGCGTAGTGGCCGGCCCGCGCCACGCGCTCGTAGGGCAGCCGCCGCTGCGGCTCCGCCGCGACGAAGATCGCGCCGTCGTTCATGGCGAGGCGCTCCGCGGGCTCCTCGAGCTGCTCGGCGGCCATGGCCAGCAGATCGCCGCGCAGCTTCTCGGCGGCCATCCGCGCCGCGTTGCCGGCGATGAACGTCGTGCGGCTGGCGTGCGCGCCGACGTCCCAGGGCTTCACCGCCGTGTCGGAGTTCACGACCTCCACGCGCTCCAGCGGCACGCCGAGCGTCTCCGCGACGATCATCGCCAGCACCGTCTCGCTGCCCTGGCCGATCTCGGTGGCGCCGGTGATCAGCGCGACCTTGCCGAAGTCGTCCATTTTCACGATGGCGCCGCAGCCGTCCGAGCGATAGATCCGCGCGCCGCCGGCCACGTGGAACATGCCGGCGTAGCCGACGCCACGGCGCCAGCCCGCCTCGGGCGGCGGCGCCGGCCGGTCGACGGCGTCCGCGACGGCCTCGAGACATTCGCGCATGGCGCACGAGGTGACGACGAAGCCCTGCGGATTGACGTCGCCGGACTTCGTCGTATTGCGCCGGCGGATCTCGAGGCGGTCGAGACCGAGGCGGTCGGCCAGCTCGTCCATCTGGGACTCGACGGCGAACGTCGATTCGAGGTTGCCGTAGCCGCGCATCGAGCCGGAGTAGGGATTGTTCGTGTAGGCGATCGTGGTGTCGAAGCGGACGTTGGGCACGCGGTAGAGCCCCGCCACCGTCGCGAGCATCACGTACGGCGTCGTCGAGCCCCACGACACGTACGCGCCGTTGTCGACGGTCACGTGCGCCTCGCGCGCGAGCAGGCGGCCGGAGACGTCGGCGGCCGTGCGCAGCCGGATCTCGCACGGCTCGCGCGTGGGGCTGGCGACGAATTCCTCGAGACGCTCGAACTCCACTTTGACGGGGCGGCCCACGCGGCGCGCGAGCAGCGCCGCGATCACGTCGATCGGGTAGAGGTCGAGGCCGCGCCCGAAGTTGCCACCCACGGGCGGCTGAATCACGCGCACGCGGTCGCCGCTGATGCCGAGCGCCCGCGCCAGCTCACGCTGGTAGAGGAAGGGCACCTGGGTGGTGGACCACATGGTGAGACCGCCCTGCGCGTCCCACTCCGCCACGGCGACCATGGTCTCGAGACAGCACGTGGTGACGAAGTGCAGACGATAGACGCCCTCCACCACCGCCGCCGCCTCGGCGAACGCGCGGTCGACGTCGCCGTGGCTGAACTGGTAGCGCAGGTCCGTGAGGTTGTCCGGACGCTCGTCGTGCACGCGCGGCGCGTCCGGCCGCACCGCCGCCTGGGGAGCGAACACCGCGGGCAGCTCGTCGTAGTCCACGTCGATGAGGGCGACCGCCTCCTCCGCGATGGCGGCGGTCTCGGCGGCGACGGCGGCGACCTCGTCGCGGACGCAGCGCACCTTGCCAGCCTTGAGCGCGGTCTGGTCCCGGGCGAAGCCGAAGGGCTCCTGCTCGACGTCGGCCGCGGTCAGCACCGCGAGCACGCCGGGCAGGGCGGCCGCGCGCCGCGTGTCGATGCGCACGAGGCGCGCGTGCGGGTGGCGCGCGCGCAAGATCTTGCCGTGGGCGAGGCGCGGCAGGACGAGGTCGTGCAGGTAGCGCGTGCGTCCCGTCACCTTCTCGGCGCCGTCTTTCTTCGGCGTCGGCTTGCCGACGACGGACAGCTCGGTCACGCCAGCGAGCCCACCCGCAGACGCTCGTGGAGCATGGCGATGATCTCGTCGACCGCGGCGTTCGCGTAGAGCCGGAAGAACGGCGTCTGCTGGAACGCGAAGAAGTCGGTCAGGCCGCGCTTGGCCGTATCCTCCTTCGCCTCACCGGGCTTGGGCGAGCGGATGGCGGCCACCACGCGGTCCTTGCGATAGATCTGCGGGAACTCCATGTACGTGTAAAGGTGCTCCAAACTCTTCGTGTAGAACGCCGCGATGGGAATCGACTGGAACGTCTGGCCGTCGCGCTTGCGGACGAACGGTGCCATCACGTCGGCGTTGGGCGACTCCTTCGGATCCGGCGCCGGCAGCGAGCTGATCTTGTGGCCGTCGCGCGGGAAGATTCGCATCTCGAGTCCGCCGACCTGCGCGAGCCGCGCCAGGACCGGCACGTCGCGGCGGCAATCCGACGACCATTCCTCGGAGATTACCAGCATCTTCGCGGGGCCGTTCGGCTGCGAGACGATCCATTGCCAGGCCTCGCGCTGGGCGTCGGAGAGCTGCGCCGACTCGAAGGCCTTGCGGAGGAACTCGCCGTAGTCCCGCCGCGGCATGCCGAACGAGCCCTCGCGCTTGAGGTTGTCGGGCGTGCCCACGAACTTCACGTACTCGTCGAACGTCATCCCCTGCGCGAAACGCTCCTTGCTCACCATTGGACAGGCTCCTTGTGCTCGCCGAAGACGTCTTTCATCGCTCGGTTGACCTCGCCCAGCGTCGCGTACGCCTTCACCGCCTCCACGATGGCCTCCATGAGGTTCGCGGGGCCGCGCGCCTCGTCGGACAGGCGCCTCAGCGCCGCGCGCGCGGCGCGGTCGTCGCGCTCGCGGCGCACGCGCGCCAGCTTCGTCACCTGCGTCTGCGCGACGGTCGGATCGAAGGCGTACAGCTCGACCTCGGGATCGGCCTCGGCCGCGCCCTCGGCCACGTGGCAGTTGACGCCGACCTTGGGCACCTCGCCGGAGGCCAGCCCCTGCTCGAACCGGTAGGCCTGCCGCGCCACCTCGGCCTGCAGGGCGCCCGACTTGATGGCGTCCACGATGCCGCCCATGCGGTCCACCGCCGCCAGCTCCTCGAGAATCTTCGCCTCCATCTCGTTGGTCAGGGCCTCCACGAAGTACGAGCCCGCGAGCGGATCGACCGTGTCGGCCGCGCCCGCTTCCTCCGCGCAGATCTGCATCGTGCGCAGCGCGATGAGCTGCGCCTTGGCCGACGGGATCGTGTACGCCTCGTCGTAGGTCGGCAGCGCCATCGTCTGCGCGCCGGAGAGCGCGGCCGCCAGCGCGATGTAGGCGCCGCGCACGATGTTGTTCTCGGGCTCCTGCACGACGAACGCCGACCCCCCGCCGCCGATGAGCGTGCGGAACATCCACGACTTCGGATTCTTCGCGCCGAAGCGCTCGCGCAGCATGCGCGCGTAGAGCCGCCGTCCCGCCCGGAACTTCGCAACCTCCTCGAAGATCTTGCCCCACGCCGTGAAGTTGAAGGAGATCCGCGGCGCGAACTCGTCCACGTCCATGCCGCGCCGGAGCATCATCTCCACGTAGGCGGCGGCGATGGCGAGGCCGTACGCCATCTCCTGCGCCGTCGTGCAGCCCGCCTCGCGGATGTGGTAGCCGCAGACCGACACGGGATTGGAGCGCGGATAGTGGCGTGCCGAGTACTCGATGAGGTCGCCGACGAGGCGCAGCGAAGGCTCCACGGGATAGACCCAGGTCCCGCGCGCGACGAACTCCTTCAGGATGTCGTTCTGCGGCGTGGTCACCACGCGCTCGCGCGCGGCGCCCTGCTTGTCGGCGACGGCGAAGTACATGGCGGTGATCGGCGCCGCCATGCCGTTGATCGTCAGCGAGACGCTGACGCGGTCGAGTGGGATGCCGGCGAACGCCTCCTCCATGTCGGCCAGCGTGTCGATGGCCATGCCCACGCGCCCCACCTCGCCGTCGGCGCGTTGGTCATCGGAGTCGAGGCCGAGCTGCGTCGGTAAATCGAAGGCCACGTTCAGTGCATCCTGTCCATGAGCCATCAGGTGTTTGAATCGCGCATTCGTCTCGTGCGGCGTGCCGAAGCCGATGTACTGGCGCATCGTCCACAGCCGCTCGCGGTACATGTGCTTGTGGATCCCGCGCGTGAACGGGTACTCACCCGGCCGGCCGACGTCGCGGTCGACGTCGCGCCCGGCCAGATCCTCCGGACCGTAGACGGGCTTGACCGGAATGCCCGCGTGGAGTCTCACGTCCTTCATGGTGTCCTCCCTGCGCCCAGGAACCGGGCGACGACGGGCGCGACCTCGGCTCCGCGCGTCTCCTGCGGCGCGTGGCCGGCGTCGGGCAATTCCATCACCTCGGCGCGATAGAAGAGCGAGCGCCAGCGCGGCAGGAACTTCGCGAAGACCGGGTCCTTGGCCCCCCACACGAGCAGCGCCGGGATGCGCGCGAGCCGCTCGCGTCGCGCCCACAGCGCCTCGTACCACGCGCTCGAGCCGAGCAGCGAGCGCATGTAGATCCACGTCGCGTGGCGCGCCGCGGAATCGGCGAGCGGCGCCGCGTACTGGCGGTGCACCGCGCGCGTGTAGCGCGCGTCGCGCACGGCGTGACGCCACACCACGTTCACCGAGAAGCCGAAGCGCTCGTAGAGCGCGCGGCCGAGGCGTCCCGAGAAGAGCCGATCGACGCGCCGATACTGGCGGTCGCCCGCGAGCGACCACATCCACGTGTTGAAGAGGACGAGCCGCCGGACGGCGTCGGGCCGCTCGATCGCGAGCGACAGGCCGATGGGACCGCCGAAGTCGTGGACGACGAGTGTCCAGTCCTTGAGCCGCAGCGCGTCGACGAATGCCGCGAGCCGTCGCGCCTGGTCTTCGGGGCGGTAGGCATCGCCGGGCGGCTTGTCCGACAGGCCGAAGCCCGGCAGGTCCAGGGCGACGCAGCGATGATGGTCGCGCAGACCGGCGATGAGATGGCGCCAGAGGAACGACCACGTCGGGGTGCCGTGGACCATCAGCACCGTCGGGCCCTGGCCCTCGTCGACGTAGTGCACGCGCGCGCCCTCGATCTCGACCCCGCGCGACTGGAACGGGTACGCGCGCGCGTCGAGCCAGCCGGGCGTCACGCGAGGTCTCCCTGGAAGGCCTTCACGATCTCGGGCAGCGGTGTTCCCATGGGGAACACGCGGCTCACGCCGAGCGCGCGGAGCGCCTCGACGTCGCGCGGCGGGACGATCCCGCCCACGACGACGCGCACGTCGGCGGCGCCCTGGGCGCGCAGGCCCTCCAGCACGCGCCGGGCGAGCGGCACATGCGCGCCGGAAAGAATCGACAGCCCGACCACGTCCACGTCCTCCTGCACCGCCTCGGCGACGATCTCCTCGGGCGTGCGCTTGAGCCCGGTGTAGACGACCTCGAGGCCCGCGTCGCGCAGCGCCTGGACCACGACCTTGGCGCCGCGGTCGTGGCCGTCGAGGCCGGGCTTGGCGATGAGGACTTTCATGCCGGGGTGAACGCGGTCAGCCAGCGCGGCTGCCCTTTCGGATCGTCGCTCACGCGCACGGGAGCGAGCCGCACGCGCTGGCCGACCTGAACCGTCGCGGGATCGGCGCCCGTCACCAGCGCGAACACGCGGTGGCCGTCCACCTTCACGATGGCAAAGACGCGCGGGCCGTCGAAGCCGGCCGGCAGCCCCGTGTCCTGCACGGTGAAGGCGTGGATGGTGCCCTCGCGCGCCAGGTCCACCCACGAGAACGTGTCCGACGCGCACTCGCCGCAGAAGCCGCGCGGCGGCCACGCCGTAGCGCCGCAGGCGCCGCAGCGCGTGGTCACCAGCCGGCCTTCGCCGAGCCGCGTGTAGAACTCGTGCAGCTTGGTATGGTCCGCGCTCTCGAGCGGGAACGGGTCGGTGGCGCGGAAGTACGTCACGCGACGCTCCGCCGCGCGCGCGTGGCCCGTCCGAGCGCGCGGCCGGCTTCGAAGCACGCCAGCACCATGAGGGCATGCACCGCCGTCGCCAGCGCGTCCCACGGGTCGACCCCGTCGAAGGTTTTCGCGAACGCGGGCGTGCGGAGCGCCGACATCGCGAGCGAGAAGGCGTCGACGCTCAGGGCGATGCCGATGGCGTGCAACGCGATGCGCCGATGGTCGAGCGAGCGCCCGGCCGCGAGCAGCACCACGACGTAGCCGCCGAGGATCGTCGCCACGACCACCGCCGGCACGTGATCCCACGCGGGCAGGCGCGGCACGATGAACGGCAGGTACACCGCGAGGTAGATCACCGGCCAGTACAGGTACGCGGCCACGATCACGGCGGCGACTCCCGATCGCGCTTGAGCTGCCGGAGGAGCGCCCGGATCTTCGCCGTCTCGAACGTGTCACGCCGCTCGCCCGTGTAGTCGAAGAAGCCGCGTCCCGTCTTGGGGCCGAGCTCGTTGTACGCCATCTTCCGCTCGACCAGGCGCGCGGGCTTGAAGCGCTCGTCGCCGAGCGCCTCGCTCATGTAGCGGCTCGCGCGGTAGAGGATGTCCACGCCGCCCCAGTCGATGAACTCGAAGATGCCGATCGACGCGTAGCGGAAGCCCATCCCGGCGCGGAACGCACGGTCGACGTCCTCGGGCGTGGCCACGCCTTCCTCGACCAGGCGCACGGCTTCGTTCATGAGCAACACCTGGATGCGGGGGCCGATGAACCCCGGCGAGTCGGCGCACCGCACCGGCGTCTTGCCGAGCCGCTCGAGCCACCGCAGCGTCCGCTCGACCGTCGCCGTCGTGGTGCGAGGCCCGGGCACCACTTCCACGAGCGGGATGATGTGCGCCGGGTTGAGCCAGTGCGCGACGAGGAAGCGCTCCGGCCGCGCCACGGCGTCGGCCAGATGCGACGGGGAGATCGTCGACGAGGCCGACGCCACGATGGCGTCGGCCGAGATCACCTCAGAGAGCCGCGTGAAGGTGGCGCGCTTGAGCTCCACCGACTCCGGCAGCGCCTCCTGCACGAACGCGCACGCGCCGAGATCGCCCAGCCCGATCCGCTCCTCGATCCGCTCGAGCCCCCGCGCCGCCTCGTCCTCGGGGACCACCTGCTCCTCGACCATCAGCGCGACGTCGCGCGCGATCTCGCGCCGCGCATCGGCCAGCGCCAGCTCGCTGTCCGCGACCGAGCGGTCCTTGAGATCCACCAGCACCACGTGGTGGCCGGCCAGCGCGAACGTGAGCGCGATCTGGCGTCCGATGCGGCCGGGCCCGAGGACGGCGACCGTCTCGCTCATGCTCAGGCCGGATCCTTCCCGTAAATCATCACGATGTGCTCGCCCACGCCGCTTCGTCGGAGGGGGCCCAGACGGCCCCCTCCGAAACCTCCCCCAACACGGCTGGCGCGGGCAAAGCCCGCGCTCGAAATCAGCGCGCACTCCAAGATCCTCGAGACGACGATTCGCTCCCCTGTCACGCCCACTCCCGCCCGTAGATCATCACGATGTGCTCGCCCATGCCGCTTCGTCGGAGGGGGCCCAGACGGCCCCCTCCGAAACCTCCCCCAACACGGCTGGCGCGGGCAAAGCCCGCGCTCGAAACCAGCGCGCACTCCAAGATCCTCGAGACGACGATTCGCTCCCCTGTCACGCCCACTCCCGCCCGTAAATCATCACGATGTGCTCGCCCATGCCGCTGTTGTTGTGGGTGAGGCCGATCTCGGCGTCGGGGACCTGCCGGGCGCCGGCCTCGCCGCGTAGCTGGGCGAAGACCTCCGCCGCCTGCGCCACGCCGGTGGCGCCGAGCGGATGGCCGCAGCCGATCAGTCCGCCGCGCGGGTTGACGACGACGTCACCGCCGTAGTCGCTCCGGCCGGCGGCGACGAACGGCCCGGCCTCCCCCTTGGCGCAGAAGCCCAGCTCCTCGTAGGCGATCAGCTCGGCGATGGCGAAGCAGTCGTGGACCTCGGCGACGTCGATGTCCCTGGCGCCGACGCCGGCCGCCTTGTACGCCGACGCCGACGCGCGCTGCATGGCCGGCCAGTGCGCGTAGTCCTCGTGCAGCGAGGTCAGCTGGAAGCCGTCGAGGGCTTGACCGCTGCCCCGGATCCACACGGGCGTGTCGGTCAGCGCGCGCGCCCGGTCTTCACTGGCGACGATCACGGCGGCCGCGCCGTCGGTGATCGGCGAGCACATGAACAGGCGCAGCGGGCTCGCGATCATGCGCGAGCCGAGCACCTGGTCGAGGGTGGCGCCCTTGTTGAAGTGAGCGTTCGGGTTCTTCGACGCGTGGGTGTGGTTCTTCACACCGACGAGCGCGAGCTGCTCTTCGGTCGTGCCGTAGGCGGCCATGTGGCGCTGCGCGGCCAGCGCGAAGCACGGTGGCGCCGTGAGGCCGAAGGCCGCCTCCCACTCGCGGTCTACGCCGGTGCCCATGTTGAGGATGGCCTCGTCGCCGCTCGGCTGGTTCAGCTTCTCGACGCCGAGGACCATGACGAGGTCGGCGAGCCCGGCCGCGATGAAGGCGTAGGCGTAGCGGATGCCGACCGTGCCGGAGGCGCACATGTGCTCGGTGCGCGCGCTCAGCGCCGTCGGCCGGATGCCGAGCGCCTCCGCCGCCATCGACGAAATATGGCTCTGGAAGGCCGTTCGCTCAGGCATCACGGATCCGACCACGAGTCCTTCGATGTCCTTTGGCTTCACCCCCGGGATCGAATCGAAGCACGCCTTGCCCGCTTCCCAGACCAGGTCGCGGTACGAGGCCTTGCGCACGCCGAACTTCGACACGCCCGCGCCGACGAGGGCGACCTTCCTCATGGCGTCCTCCCACGTGCGGCGGCCTCGAGCCCATCGGCCAGCGCCGCGTGCCCCGCCTCGCGCGCCAGATCGGCCGGCGTCTGGCCCTCGGTGTTGCGCACGTCCGGCTGCGCGCCGGAGTCCAGCAGCAGGCGCACGACGTCGGCGTTGCCGATGGCCGCCGCTTCGTGCAGCGCCGTGTAGCCACTGCTCTGGCGATCATTCACGCGCGCGCCCGCGGCGATCAGCCTGCCCATCAGCATCGCGTCGGCGCCGCCAGCCGCCGCCGCGTGCAGCGGCGCGTTGGCGTCGGCGTTGCGCGAGACCGCGTTGACATCCGCGCCGCGCGCGAGCAGCAGCTCGATCGTCGCCGTCTGCCGGAAGTGGCCCGCCAGGTGCAGCGGCGTCCAGCCGTCCCGGGCGTGAGCGTCGCGCAGCGACGGATCGGTATCGAGCAGCGCGCGGACCCGGTCCACGTCGCCGGCCGCGGCCGCCTCGAACACGTCGAACCGCGCGCCGCGTGAGCGCAGCAGCGCGAGGATCTGCGGCGCGCGCCCGTAGATCGCCACGAGGGCCGGCGTCTGGCCGCTCGCCGTGCGCGCGGTGGCGAGACCGGGGTCGGCGTCGAGCGCGCGCGTCGCCGCGGCGGCGTCCTTGCGCGTGATAGCGTCGTGCAGCTCATCCAGCGCGCTCATCCACTCTTCCTCCGCATCAGCACGGTCTCCTGGTACGTGCACACCGCCTCGCCGCGCTGGTTCTTCACGACGACGTCGAAGACCACCACGCCGCGGTCGGGCTTGGACGACGGCCGCGTCTCCTTCACCGTCAGCTCCGTGCGGATGGTGTCACCGAACCTCACCGGCGTCGTGAAGTCCAGGAGATCGAGTCCCAGCAGCGCGAGCGTCGTGCCCTCGAACCAGCCGCCGAGGTTCTGCTGCCCGTGGGAGACGGCCAGGGTGAGGATGCCGTGGGCCACGCGCTCGCCGAACGGCGTCGTCTTCGCAAACTCGGCGTCGACGTGCAGCGGGTTGAAGTCGCCCGTGAGCCCCGCGAAGCGCGAGACGTCGCCGCCGTCGATCGTGCGCCGCCCCGTGATCAGCACCTCGCCTACCGAGAACTCCTCCCAGAATCGTCCCATGCGCCCTCCCCTACGCGCTCGTCAACCACGCCGCGGCTTCGCCGAGCGTCGGGAACTCGAAGTCCGGGCGGACGCCGTCCGTCCGCCGTTGCTGCCGGCGGTTGATCCACGCGATCGGAATGCCGAGGGCCTGCGCCGGCTGGACGTCGTGGAACCAGCTCTGCGCCACGTGCAGCCAGCGCGCGCCGGCGATGCGCTGCCGCGCCGTCGTGAAGTGGACGGGCGCCGGTTTGTACGAGCCGACCTGCTCCGCCGTCACGACGAACTCGAAGCTCACGCCGAGGTGCTTGCGCGTGCCGGCGAGGAGATCATCATCCACGTTGGAGAGGATGGCCAGCCGGTAGCCGGCACCCGCGAGCCGCTGCAGCGCGGCGTTCGTGTCCGCGAACGGCGGCCACGACGGCAAGCTCTCGGCCAGGAACGCCGCGCGCCCGGCGGCGAGCGGCCAGCCCAGCCGCTCCGCGACGCGCTGCGCGCTCAGCGTCAGGACCTCGCGGTACGGCCGATAGCGGTCGGTCTCGATGGCGGGCTCGATCTCGTGATAGGTGCGCAGCACGGCCGTGCGGTCCAGGCTGACGCCGTCGGCGCGCGCGGCGGCCTCGAAGGCGTCGCCGATGCCGCGCTCCCAGTCGATGAGCGTCCCGTAGCAGTCGAACGTCAGGACGTCGTAGCGTCTCATCCGAATGCCGTCCCCCTTCGCAGAGCCTCCGGCGCTCGACGGTCGGCCGGACGTCCCGTCAGCAAAATGCGGTCCCCCGGTCCTTCATATTTCCCGTCGGAGCGCCTGCGCAGAGCCTCCGGCGCTCGACGGTCGGCCGGACGTCCCGTCAGCAAAATGCGGTCCCCCGATCCTTCATATTTCCCGTCGGAGCGCCTGCGCAGAGCCTCCGGCGCTCGACGGTCGGCCGGACGTGCCGTCAGCAAAATGCGGTCCCCCGGTCCCAATCCAGCTCGCGTCCGATCACGAGGCGCAGGATCTCCGAGGTGCCGCCGCCGGGCAGCAGGAAGCGCGCGTCGCGGAAGTAGCGCTGCACCGGATACTCCATGGCGAGCCCGTACGACGCGAAGATGCGCGCGGCCTCGTCGGTCACCTTCACCGCCGTCTCGGAGGCGACGAGCTTCGCCATCGCCGCCTCGCGCGCCACCGGGCGCCCGGCGTCGAGCCGCCCCGCCGCCTGGTAGGTCATCAGCGCGGCGGCGTGGATTCCGGCCAGCATGTCGGCCAGCTTGAAGCCGATCGCCTGGTGCTCGCCGATCGGCTTGCCGAAGGCGACGCGCTCGCGCGAGTACGCCAGCGCCGCCTCGTACGCCGCGCGCGCGAGGCCGACCGAGAGCGCCGCCGTCATGATCCGGATCTCGGCCAGGATGCCGCCGATCTTCTCGGCGCCGCCCTGCTCGCCTCCCAGCAGATATGCGTGCGGCACCTCGACGTCGTCGAGGAGGATCTCGCCGGTGGCCGAGGCGCGCACCGCCATCTTGTCGATCGGCTTGCCCAGCGTGATGCCGCGCATCGTGCGCCGGTCGAGCAGGAAGAGCGCGATGTTCTTCATCCCGCGCTCGCCCGACGTCTTCGCCGCCACCGTGAGCACGTCGGCCACCGGCGCGTTGGTCACCCACGTCTTGGTGCCGCGCAGCACCCAGCGATCGCCGCGCCGCTCCGCGCGCGTGGCGAGGTTGGCGACGTCGGAGCCGGCGTTGGGCTCGGTCATCGCGAACGTCGCCACCAGCTCCCCGCGCAGCGCGGGCACGAGATAGCGCTCGCGGAGCGCGTCGTCGCCGTACGTGTAGATGAAGTGCGTGCCCATGAGCGACTGCATCCCGGCCGCCGCCGCCACCGACAGCGACCCGCGCGCCAGCTCCTCGGCGAGCAGGCAATAGGTCGTCATGTCGGCGTCGGCGCCGCCGTATTTCTCCGGATAGCGCAGCCCGAGCCAGCCCAGCTCGCCGATGCGCCGCATCAGCGCGGCGGGAAACTCGCCGCGCTCGTCGAGCGCCTGCGCGGCCGGGGCGACCTCCGTGTCGACGAAGCGCGCGACGCTCTTGCGGAATTCCTCCTGCTCGGGCGTGAAGGTGATCATCCGGTCGTCGCCAGCTCGGGCACGTCGGCGAGCTCGTGCCACTCGTGGGGGATGCCGCGCATCAGCACGGCCCCGTCGAGCACGGCGCTGCCCGCGGGAAATCGCGCCGTGTCCGCGTAGAACGCCGCGCGCACGTCGTCGACGGCGAGCGGCTCCATCTTCCAGACCAGCGTCTTGAGCCGCATGCCTTCCAGCCGGTCGTGATGGAGCGAGCACGAGAAGCCGCAATCGCCGCGGCGAAAAAACTCGCAGACGGCGTCGAACGTCGGGAACAGCGGCGTCGGCCGCCACTGGCCCGCCGCGCGGACGCGCAGCGCGACGTCGGCCGCCCCCCGCTCGGTGCTCACGGCCATGGTCAGGCTCGCGTCGCTCTCCGCGACGTCGAAGGCGGCCTTGCCGTGCACCCCGGGAAACAGCCGGCCGCCGAGCAGGCTGACCAGGGCCTGGTCGGTGTCGCGCCGCCAGATGAACACGCCGTCGCTCGGGCCGTCCGGCGTCGGATAGCGGATGGCGATCCGGTGGGCCATGTTCTCCGACGCGAGTCCGACCGCAGCCGGCAGCCCCTTGGGACGCAACCGCTCGAGGCGGATGAGGCAGATGCCGGCCACGCACGCGCCGCGCTCGACGACGGGCTCGAGCGGCGCGGGCACGAGCCGGCGCGCCACGTCGGGATCGACGCGGAAGTTCACCAGCACGCGGCGCGCGATGATCCCCTCGAGCGTCGGCAGCATCAGCGCCTCCGTCCGCGCAGCGCCGCGGTGGCCGCGGCGTCGATCTGGAGATCGCCACCCGTGCCCACGAGCACGACGCCGTACTGCTCGCGCGCGGCCTCGATCGAGACGTAGTCGTCGAGCACGTCCTCCAGCACCGCTTCCGGATTGCGCTCGAACGGATCGCCGTAGCCGCCGGCGCCCGATTGCTGGAACGAGATGACATCGGCGTACGCGAACTCGCGCGACTGCTTGCCGTGCACGACCTGCTCGCCCGCCCCCGGGTTGATGATCGTGCGCGCGAGGGCGCCGGGCTTGCCGCCGAAGAGCCCGTACGGCGCCAACCGCTGGCGCTCGGAGAGATTCGTCAGCTTGCCCTCGTCGGCCAGGAAGCGCAGGTCGCGCCGGATGCCGCAGCCGCCGCGGAACCGGCCGGGCCCGGCCGAGTCGCGGATGAACTCGAAGCGCTCGACGACGAGCGGCTGGTTCGCCTCCTGCGCCTCGACCGGGATGTTGGACGCGTTGAACGCGTACGACATCGCCTCGCAGCCGTCCTTCGTGGCGCGCGCGCCCGTGCCCGACAGCACGAGCTCGTACGCCACGAAGCGGCGCGTGCGCGCGCGGTCCCAGCCGCCGAACGTCGGGTTGGCGAAGTGCGATGCGGCGGCGGCCACCCGATCGGGCAGCGCGGGCGCGAGCGCGCCGATGACCGCCTCGAACGTACGGTAGCAGATGATCGCGCGCGGACCGCCGCCCGCCGGCGGGCGCGGATTGAGGAACGAGCCCTCCGGCGCCTTCACGGTGATCGGGCGCAGCGCGCCCTCGTTCATCGGCCCGTAGGGATCCGTCAGGCACTTCACCGCGGCGTAGGAGTACGAGCGCGTGTAGTTGATGTAGGAGTTCATGCCCGACGCGGTCTGGGGGCTCGAGCCCTCGTAGTCGATGGTCATCTGCTCGCCGTCCACCGTCACCGTCACCGCGACGCGCAGCGGCTCGGTGCCGGGGCCGCAGTCGTCGAGGAAGTCCTCGAAGCGATAGACGCCATCGGGCACCGCGCGGATGGCCGCGCGCATGTTGGCCTCGGTGCGCGCCACGATCGCGTCCATCGCCGCGAACAGCGTGTCGCGTCCGTACCGCTCGGCCAGCTCCGTCAGCCGCAGCTCCCCGACGTGCAGCGCGCTCCGCTGAGCTCGCAGGTCGCCGAGAACCTTGTCCGGCGTCCGGGTATTGGCCGCGATGATGCCGACGATGCCCTCGTGCTCGCGGTACTCCTGCCACACCTTCGTTGGCGGGATGCGCAGGCCTTCCTGGTAGTAGTCGAAGATTCCCTCGACGGCCTGGCTCCCAGGCCGGGCGCCGCCGACGTCGGTGTGGTGCAGGATGTTGACGGCAAAGCCGATCAGCGCGCCGCGATGGAACGCCGGCTGCGTGATGAAGAAGTCGGGAAGATGACCGGAGCCGAGCAGCGGATCGTTCAGGAGGATGGCGTCGCCCGGCTTGAGCGTCTCGACGGGGTGCGCGGCCAGGGCGTTTCTCACCGCGAACGACATCGCGCCCATATGGCCGGGAGAGTACGGCCCCTGAGCCACCATGCGTCCCTGCGCGTCGAACACGGCGACCGAGAAGTCCTGGCCCTCGCGCGCCTGCTCGGAGTACGCGGTCTTGTGCACGGTGGTGCCGATCTCCACCGCGATCGACTGCAGCGCGCCCCACACGACGCCGAGCGTGATCGGATCGACGCGCGCGTTCACCGCGCGACCTCGACGATCAGGTTCGCGTACTCGTCGACGGTCGCCGATGTCCCCGGCGGCAGCACCGACGTCGACTCGCGCTCCTCGACGATCGCGGGCCCGTCGAGTCGCGCGCCCGGCGCCAGCGCGTAGCGGTCGTAGACGGCGCACTCGGTCCAGCCGCGCGTCTCCGGAAACCAGGCGCGCCGCCGGCCCTTGAGCCCGCCGTCGCGGCCGTCACTGGCGGCCTTCGCGAGCGCCACGCGTGGCGCGCCGCCGACGGCCGCGAGCTTCCACGTGACCGTCTCCACGGGCTCCATCGGGTTCGCGTAGCCGTATCGTGCCGCGTAGATCTCGTCGAAGGCGGCGCGGATCCGCGCGAGCGCCGCGGCATCCAGCCGGCCCGCCGGCACCGGCACGGTCAGCTCGTAGCCCTGCCCGACGTACCGGGCGTCCAGTGATCGTGCCAACGTCACGTTCCCGGCCACCGCCGCGCCGCGCACGACCGCCGCGGCCTGGGCGGCCATCTCGTCGTACATCGTCGTGAGCGCGGCGGGATCGAGCGCGTCGAGCCGACGCACCCAGGTGCGCGCGACGTCGAACTTCACCTCCGCCGCCAGCAGCCCGATGGCCGCGGTGACGCCGGCGGCGGCCGGCAGGATCACGCGCGGAATGCCGAGCGCCTGGGCGAGCCGGCAGCCGTGGACCGGGCCCGAGCCGCCGAAGGCGACGAACGTGAGGTCGCGCGGGTCGCGCCCGCGCTCGATCGACACGACGCGCGTGGCCAGCTCCATGTTCGTGTTCACGATGGCGTGGACGCCCCACGCCGCGTCCTCGACCGCCAGGCCCAGCGGCTGCGCCACGCGCGTCGCGATCGCCCGACGCGCGCCGTCCCGGTCGAGCCGCAGGCTGCCGCCCGCGAAGTAGTCGGCATTCAGGTAGCCGAGCACGAGATCGGCGTCGGTGACGGTGGGCTCGATGCCGCCGCGGCCGTAGCAGACCGGGCCCGGCACGGATGACGCGCTCTCCGGGCCGACGGCGATGACCCCGAGATGCGCGCGCGCGATCGAGCCGCCGCCGGCGCCGATCTCGACGAGGTCGATCGCCTGGATGTTCATCGGCAGCCCGCTGCCCGCCGCCCCGTGCACGCGGTGCAGCTCGAAGGCGGTCGTCGTGTAGGGCCGGCCGTTCTCGACGAGCGCGAGCTTGGCCGTGGTGCCCCCCATGTCGAAGGCGATGAGGTCGCGATGGCCGGTGAGCTCGCCGTAGGCGGCCGCCATCAGCGCGCCGGCCGCGGGTCCCGACTCGATCATGCGCACCGGGTAGCGCTCCATCGCGTCGGCCGTGGCCACGCCGCCGGAGGACTGCATGACGAAGAGCCGGCCGCGGTAGCCGCGGCCGCCCAGCGCCGCGCCGAGGCCGCGCAGATAGTCGCGCACCGCCGTCATCACGTACGCGTTCACGACCGTGGTGGAGGTGCGCTCGTACTCGCGGAACGTCGGCGAGACCTCGTGCGAGAGGGTGACCGTGAGGTGCGGCGCCTCCTCCGCCGCCAGCGCGGCCAGCCGCTTCTCGTGTTGCGGGTTCAGGTACGCGTGCAGCAGGCAGATCGCGAGGGTGGTGACGCCGCTCTCGACCAGCGCGCGGATCGCGCGGCGCGCGTCGGCTTCGTCCAGCGGCGTCCGCACCGAGCCGTCGGCGAGCACGCGCTCGGTGACCTCGCCGATCAGGCGCCGCGGCACGAGCGGGCGCGGCTTCTCGATCTGGAGGTCGTAGACCTGGTAGCGCTTCTCGCGCCCGATGAGCAGCACGTCGCGGAAGCCGCGCGTGGTGAGCAGGCCGACGCCGCGCGCCTTGCGCTCGATGACGACGTTGCTGCCGAGCGTCGTGCCGTGCACGGCCTGCGCGACGTCGCTCCAGGCCACGCCGGCGGCCGCGAGCAGCGCGTCGAGGCCCGCCAGGCACGCCTCGGACGGATCGGGATAGGTGGTGAGGCGCTTGGCGGTGGTCAGCTCGCCCGCGGGCGACTGCAGCACGAAGTCCGTGAACGTACCGCCCACGTCGAAGCCGATCCGGTACGACACGAAATCAGCTCCGCCGCTCCGCGCGCGCGAGCAGGACGCGGTACGGGTAGCGCTGTCCCGTCTGGTAGCTGACGGCGTGCTCCACCGGCTCGCCATTGGTCGCGTAGTACGTGCGCTCGAACATCAGCAGCGGCGAGCGCGGGCGCACCTGCAGCAGCTCGGCGACCTGGCGCGGCGCCAGGACGGCGTCGGCCACCTGCTCGAGCGTCTTGATGCGCAGATCCGATTGCCGCTCGATGGCCGCGATCAGCGACGTCTTGGACAGGTCCTCGTCGGACAGCGCGAGCGCGATGGGCGTGGGCACCCACACGGTGACGTGCTGGAACGGCCCGCTCTCCGCGTGGCGGACGCCCACGATGCGCGTGCCCTTGGAGCCCGGCGGCAGCCGCAGCGCCTGCGCGATGTTGGCGGGGACGGCCGTCGTCTCGTGCGAGATCAGCTTCAGCCACGTCTCGTCGCCCAGCGCCATCAGGTCGTCGATCGAGCCGATCACCCGCAGCCGCGGGTCGCTGCCGGCGGCCGCCGTGCTGAAGGTGCCGCGCCCGGCGTGGCGATAGAGCCGTCCCTCCTGCACCAGGACGTCGAGGGCCTGGCGCACGGTGGGCCGGCTGACTTTGAAGCGGGCGCAGAGGCTGTGCTCGGATGCGATGCGCTCGCCCTCGCCGCGCAGGTCTCGTCGGATGGCGTCGGCGATCTGGAGATACCGCGGAATACCCGGACGGTAGTTCACCCCGCCCTCCTGGAAGGTCAAAAGTTGTCTAGACAGATAGCACCGGGCCCGGGGCCGGTCAAGCGCGCGGATGAAATCGGTCGTACATCCGGCGGATGGCCCCCGAGGGCAGGTGCGTATAGATCTGGGTCGTCGAGATGTCGGCGTGACCCAGCATCATCTGCACGGCGCGCAGGTCCGCCCCGCCCTCCAGCAGGTGGCTCGCGAAACAGTGGCGCAGCGTGTGCGGCGACACGCGCTGGCGCAGCCCCGCCCGGCGCGCCGCGCGCAGCACGATTTGCCAGAGCGACTGCCGGGTGAGCGGGCGGCCCCGCGGCCCGACGAAGAGCAGCGGCGACGCGCGGCGCGCGGCCGCGAGGCGGGGACGCGCCTCGGTGAGGTAGCGGTCGACCCACGCCAGCGCCTCGCCGCCGACCGGCACCAGACGCTCCTTGCGTCCCTTGCCGGTGCACTGCACGTAGCCGGCGCTGCGGTTGACGTCCGCCACGCGCAGCGTGAGCGCTTCCGTCGCGCGCAGGCCGCTGGCGTAGAGCAGCTCGAGCAGCGCGCGGTCGCGCACCCCGCGCGCCGTGGCGATGTCCGGCGCCTCGACGAGCGCGGTCACCGCCTCGCGCGAGAGCGTGCGCGGCAACGGCCGCGACCGGCGGGGCTGCTCGACGTATTCGGTCGGGTTCTCGGCGATGGCGCCCTCGCGCACGAGGTGCGCGTAGAGTCCCCGCAGCGCGGCCAGTCGGCGCGCGATCGTGGCCGGCTTGCGGCCCGCGCGGCGCTGGCGCTCCATCCACGCGAGCACGTCGTCGCGGCGCGCGGCGTCGAGCGCCCGGCGGCGCGGCCCGAGCACGCGGAGGAAGTCGCGGACGTCGCGGCGGTAGGCGTCGAGGGTGTGGCGGGACGCATTGCGCTCGGCGCTGAGGGCGGTGAGGAACTCCTCGAGCGCGCGCTCGGCCTCCACCCGGCCATGCTAACAGGACAACGGCACGGAGCCGAAGCTCCGTGCCGTCCTCCGCCCCGGTTTTACGGACTACCGACCGGTCTTCCTGTCGATCTTCTCCTGGTCCTTCATCCGCTCGCGGTCCTTGTCGTCCGGCTTCACCTTGTCGTCACCCAGCCGCGGGCTGGCCGACGGCGTCTGCGTGTTGGTGTCCGTGCTCACGCTGCCGGAGCCGGTCGCGCTGCCACTCGGGCTCGCGCCCGGGCTCTGCGTGTCCGGGGCGTTGGACTGGCCACTCGCGTTCGTGTTCGTGTCCACGCCGACGCTCGGGCTCACCCCGACGCCGATGTTCGGGCTCACGTTCGGATTGATGGTCGTGTTCTGCGCGATGGCGGGCCGACCCCCACGACGAGCGCCGCCAGCGAAGCCGCCGCGATCGAAGCGTACCGCTGCTTCATTCCAGAACCCCCTGTGTGTTGGTTGCGGGCGAGTGATCACCCGCACCGGGCGGTCGCAGGCGTGGTGCCACCTGCGCGCGTGCGGAATGCGTGGAGGGTCTACAACGGGCGCGGCGCGCCGAGCTCGCGCGCGATCACCGTGCGCTGGATCTGGTTGGTGCCTTCGTAGATCTGCGTGATCTTCGCGTCACGCATGAAGCGCTCGACGGGATACTCGCGCGTGTAGCCGTAGCCGCCGAAGACCTGCACGGCGTCGGTGGTGACCCTCATCGCCGCGTCGCTCGCGAAGCACTTCGCCATCGACGACTCCATCGAGGTCGCGGTGGCGCCGCGGTCGACGAGCGCGGCCGCGTGATGGACCATGAGTCGCGACGCGTGGACGGCCATCGCCATGTCCGCGAGCATGAACTGGATCCCCTGGAAGGCGGCGATCGGCTGGCCGAACTGGCTCCGCTCCTTCGCGTAGGCGACGGCCGCGTCGAGCGCGGCCTGGGCGATGCCCACCGCCTGCGCGCCCACGGCCGGCCGCGAGTGGTCGAGTGCGCCCAGCGCGACGCGGAAGCCCTCGCCCTCGCCGCCGAGCCGGTTCTCCACGGGGACCTCGCAGTCCGCGAGGTGGATGGCGACGGTCGGCGAGCCGCGGATCCCCAGCTTGCGCTCGAGCTTGCCGAGGGCGAAGCCGGGGAACGCCGGCTCCACGAGAAACGCCGTCACGCCCTTGTGGCCGCTCCCCCGGTCCACGGTGGCGAAGAGCGTGAGCACCGAGGCGTGCGAGCCGTTGGTCACCCACATCTTGGTGCCGTTGAGCACGTAGCGGTCACCGTGGCGCACGGCCGTCGTCGTCATGCTGCCGGCGTCGGAGCCCGCGCCCGGCTCCGAGATCGACAGCGCGCAGGTGACCTCGCCCGAGGCCAGCCGCGGCAGGTAGCGGCGCTTCTGCGCCTCGGTCCCATGCGAGACGAGCGGATAGCCGGCCGCGTACTGCACGAGATAGATGACGGCGGTCGACGCGCACGCCCACGCGATCTCCTCCACGGCGAGGCAGAACGCCAGCGCGCCGAGCCCGGCACCGCCGTACGCCGCAGGCACGTAGAGGCCCATCAACCCCTGATCGCCGAGGAGGCGCAATTGCTCGGCGGGGTACGACTCCGTTTCGTCCACCTGCGCGGCGAGCGGCGCGATGCGCTCGCGGGCCAGCGCGCGCGCCAGCTCGCGGGTCTGCCGCTCGTCTTCACCGAGCCAGAACGCGTCGCGCATGCCGCGATTATCTCCCCTCGTGACGGTCCTTCAAACCGTGGCCCATCAGGGCGCCTCCGCCGCGCGCGAAACGCCCACTGCGATCGAGGAGGTCCGGATGCCGCGGCTCGAAACTGCTCGCCGGGCAGAAGATGGTCCCGCTGAGCCGCGACGAGGCCTACGCGCTCACGTCGATGGTCGGCGACTGCCGCGTCACCCAGGTGGTGGACATCCGCAAGGGTGGGCACGGCATGATCCCGAAGAACATCTTCGTCACGAAGCAGGTGCTGCTGACGGCTACGTGCCCTCGTACCGGTAGAAGCCGCGCCCGGTCTTGCGGCCGAGGTGGCCGGCCAGGACCATGCGCTTGAGCAGCGGCGGCGGCGCGTAGCGCGGCTCGCGGAACTCCTCGAACATCACCTCGGCGACGTACATGGTCGTGTCGAGGCCGACGAGATCGAGCAGCGTGAAGGGCCCCATCGGGTGGCCGCAGCCGAGCTTCATCGCGGCGTCGATGTCCTCGAGCGTGGCCAGCCCGCCCTCGTAGACGCGGATCGCGTCGAGCAGATAGGGCACGAGCAGCCGGTTCACGATGAAGGCCGTCGAGTCCTTCGCCTGCACCGGCGTCTTGCCGACGGCGCGCGCCCACTCGGTGACCGTCTTCACGGCGGCCTCGTCGGTGAGGATCGTGCGCACGACCTCGACCAGCTTCATCAGCGGCACCGGGTTGAAGAAGTGCACGCCGAGCACCTGCCCCGGCCGCCTGGTGGCCGCCGCCATCGCCGTCACGTTGCACGACGACGTGTTGGAGGCGAGGATCGCGTGCGGCGGACAGATCCGGTCGAGCTTGGCGAACGTCTCGTTCTTGAGGACCTGGTTCTCGGTCATCGCCTCCACGACGAGATCGGAGGCCTTGAGCTCCTCCAGCCGCGTCGTGCCCGCGATGCGGCCCAGCGTCTCGTCCTTCGCCTTCGCCTCGAGCTTGCCCTTGGCCACGAGGCCCTCGAGCGTCTGGCGCAGCCGCTCGAGGCCGCGCGTGACGAGCGCGTCGTCGGCCTCGACGAACAGCACGTCGAAGCCGGCCTGCGCCGCGACCTGCACGATGCCGGAGCCCATGAGACCGCAGCCGATCACGCCGACGTTCTTGATGGCCATGAATCCTTCCTGTGACGTTCGAGTTCGAGCGGCGCTACTTCGAGCGGCGGCCGGGCAGCGGCGCCGGCTCGTAGTGCGTGCCGGGCGGGCAGGGATTGCGGACGGTGACCGAGACGTCGCCATAGCGGACGCTGCCGTCCTCCTGCACCTCGCCGAGTCCGCGGCGCACCGGCGCGGGCCCTTCGGCGCGCAGCGACTCCTGGTAGGCGGTGTCGCGGCTCTGCGCCCGCGGCGCCGTGAGGTCGAGGAGCATCGACGCGCGGATCGGCGTCTTCACCTCGTCGGCGGCGGCGACGCCGGTGGCGGCGAGGGCGCCCAGCAGGGCGGCGGCGAGCACGGTGGTCGGCCTCATGCGTCTATTCATACACGATCAGCGAGTGGAGGGGGTAGTCCTTCAATTTCTCGCGGCCCTTCAGGAAGGCCAGCTCGATCATGAACGCCACGCCCACGACCTTGCCGCCGAGCTGCTGGACCAGACGCAGCGTCGCCGCCATCGTCCCGCCGGTGGCCAGCAGGTCGTCCACCGCCAGCACCCGCTGCCCCGGCTTGACGGCGTCCTCGTGGACGGCCAGCGCGTCGCGCCCGTACTCGAGCTCGTACTCCACCTCGATGGTCTTGCCGGGGAGCTTGCCGAGCTTGCGGACAGGAACGAAGCCGGCTCCGAGCTGATGCGCGACCGCGCCGGCGAAGATGAATCCCCGCGACTCGATACCGACGACGACGTCCACCCGCTCCTTCGCGTAGCGCTCGGCCAGCATGTCAACAACCGCCCGGAAGGCGGGGCCGTCCTTCAGGAGGGTGGTGATGTCCTTGAAGAGGATCCCCTCGGTCGGGAAGTCCTTGATGTCGCGAATCTTGGCGCGGAGCTCGGCGACGTTCATGCCGGCGCCCATGGTAATAGAGGCTCCTCACACCCCGCAAGAACCCCTCCCTCAGAACGCAGCGGGGAGCCGTGATGTTTGCACCGCGCGGCAGCCTCTCCGGTCCGCGCTGCAGGTGTCTGCGACGGGGTTCCGGAAGCGATCGCAAGTCTTTCCAGTCAGTTAGAGGTTCGGCATGTGCCTTGAGTATCACTGCGGGCATGGAAAGGAGGTTTCGAACCCCCACGCGTTTCAGGATGATCCCGGTACTCGGCGGCGGCCACGACGCAGCTGCCGCCTCCAGCGGCAGCTCGACCAGCGGTGGCTCGGCTACGAGCGACTCGACCGGCTCGGTCGCGGTCGCTCGCTCTGTTCGCTGTCGGTCTCGGGCTGCTCGGCGCGCGTTACCTGCGCCGGCGCTAAGACCCGTTCGCTCCCCACGCGCGTCGTCGGCTCGTCCGGCGGCGTTCGTGCTTACGGCCTATACGCTCGAGCGCGCGGGACCGAGCAGCTCGGCCACCGTCCGGCAGAACTCGTCGATGGGGATCGGCTTGCGGAAGTACGCGGCGAAGTCGGTCGCGCGGGTCGCCGGATAGTCCTCGTAGAACGCGGTGACGGCGACGACGGGAATGCGCGCGACGTCGAGGTCCCGCCGCCCGCGCAGCCAGCGCACGAAGGCGAGACCGTCTTCCGTCGGCAGCGCCAGGTCCGAGACGATGAGGTCGGGCCGGAGGGTGTGCAGGTAGCCCCGGGCGTGCTGGACCGTGTCGGCCAGGAGCACCCGCGCGCCGCACGCGTCGAGGATCGCGCGCAGCAGCTCGAGGGTGTCAGGATCGTTCTCGAGGACGAGGATCGTGAACCCCCGGAGATCGACCAGTTTCGACGCTCGTTGGGCGTTGGTGCTCATTCGGCGAGGCCTACAGTCTATTCGTACTGGATACCGATGCCCATCGTCAAGGAATCGCGCAGGGTGGGAAAAGATTTTCCTATGCGGCCGGGTTCGACGACGTGGGGGTGATCAGGGCACGGGATCGAGGCGCACGATCGCGGCCGGCAGCGCGGCCAGGCTCGAGACCACGGCGTCGGGGCGCCGCGCGCCGAGCGCCTTGAGCGAGGCGTCGGTCACCTGCACCACGCGCATGCCCGCCGCGCGCGCGCCCTCGACGTCCAGGATGGCGTCGTCGCCCACGTGGATGGCGCGGGCGGGCTCGGCGCCCAGCGCGCGCAGCGCGCCGAGGAAGATCGCGGGGTCGGGCTTGCGCACGCGCGTCTCGTCGGAGAACGCCGTGTGGGCGAAGCAGCCGAGCAGGCCGTAGCGCTCGAGCACACGACGCAGCGTTACGCCGGGCGTGCGCATCGTGTTCGAGACCACTGCGAGGGTGTAGCCGAGGTCGCGGAGCGTCCGCAGCGCTTTGAGCGCGCCGTCGTCGACCGCCGGCGGCACCATCAGAATCGGCCGCGCGTAGGCGTCCACGAGCGCCGCCAGGACGTCGCCGGGCAGCCGTATTGCGAGCGCGCGGTCGATGCCGCCCACGATCGCGCGCACGTGGTCCTCGACCGGCACGTCGCGGTGCTTGGCCCAGATGCGGCCGAGGTGCGATGCGGATTCATCGTACGCGCGATCGAGCGCCGTCGCCGAGGTGCGCACGCCCGCGCCGGCGAGGATCGTCTCGAAGTCCTTCATGCGCCGCGTCTTGTAGCGGTTGTCGCTGGAGGGCGGGTCGAAGAGCAGCGTGCCCCAGAAGTCGATGGTGATCGCGCGAACGGTCACCGGACCCGGCCTCCGAAGCGCGGGGCGCGCTTTTCCAGGAACGCGGCGGCCCCCTCGCGCGGCTCGTCGCCGGTGTAGCACGCGGCGAAGGCGTCGATCCCCGCGCGCACCGCCGACGGCAGATCGGTCTCGCGCCAGCGGATCATGAGCGCCTTCTGCGCGCGGACGGCGCCCGGCGCGCACGCGAGCAGCGCGGCGAGCGTCTCGTCCACCACCGTCGCGAGGGCGGCCGCGTCCACCACGCGGTTGACCAGTCCCCACGCGAGCGCGCGCGGGGCATCCACCGGCGTGCCGAGCAGCAGCATCTCCGCCGCGCGGCCGGGGCCGATCAGCGGCGGCAGCAGGGCCGCCTGGATCACCGACGGCACGCCCACGCGGACCTCCGGCAGGCCGAACGACGCGTCGGCCGCGGCCACGCGCAGGTCGCATGCGAGCGCCAGCTCGAAGCCGGCGCCGAGGCAGGCGCCGTGCACGGCGGCCAGCACGGGGAACGGCGCACGATGGACGGCGTCGATGGCGGCGCAGAGGTCGGCGATCAGTGACCGCGCCGAGGTCGTGTCCATGGCGCGCAGCACGTTGACGTCCATGCCGGCGGTGAACGCGCGCCCCCGCCCCGTCACCACCGCGGCGCGGATCGAGGCGTCGCGCGCGAGCGTCTCGAAGGTCGTGCGCAGGGCGGCGATGAGACCGGGCTCGAAGAGATTCAGGGGCGGCCGGTCGAGCGCACACCAGACGACGTCGCCGCGCCGCTCGACGGCGAGTGAGGAATCGGCCATCAGTATCTGCGCATCGTCGGATCGACGGTGCGCGCCCAGGCATCCAGCCCGCCGGCAAGGTTCTTCACGTTCTTGAACCCGTGCTGCTCGCGCAGGTACTGCGCGACGGCCGCGCTGCGCACGCCCTGGTGGCAGTAGACGACGATCTCGTCGCCCGGGTTCAGCTCCTCGGTCCGCAGCTCGATCTCCTCGATCGGGATGTGGACGGCGTTCTCGAGGCGGCACAGCTTCGTCTCCCAGTCCTGCCGCACGTCGAGCAGCAGCGGCCGGTCGTTCCGGTCGAGGCGCGCCTTCAGCTCCGTCGGCGTGATCTCGCTCACGTGTGCCCCGTGGGTATGAGGCTCCCGCCCATCAGCGCGGCGCGGGCCGGCCGACGAGGAAGTCGGCGAGCCAGCCGTTCACGACCTGCGCGTGCTCGATGTGGGGGAAATGGCCGCACGCGTCGAGCCAGCGCACGGTGGCGCGCGCGAAGCCCTCGGCCGTCTCCGCGCAGTGCGCGGCGGGGACGGCGGGATCCTGGCGGCCGTGGACGAGGAGGACGGGCAGGTCGAGGGTGGCGATGGCGCGCCGGTAGTCGGCGCTTCGCTCGACGAAGTCGGTGGAGAGCGAGCGCACGGTGGCCAGCCACGCGGCGCGCGCCGCCGCCGTCGTGCGCGTCGCGTACTCCCAGCCGACGAGGAACGCCACCTCGTCGGCGAGCGGCGCGTGGAAACACTTGGCGATGGCCGCGCGGTAGAGCCGCGCGCAGCCGCAGAGGGCCAGCGCCTCGCCGACGCCCGGCGTCGTCATCAGCCGCGCGCGCCAGCCCGGCCGCCAGCCGAAGCCGGGCACGCAACCCGAGAGCAGCGCCAGCCGCTCGACGCGCGCGGGGTGCGTGAGCGCGTAGGTCACCGCCACCGCCGCGCCGAGCGAGTGGCCGACGAGCGAGACCTGGGTGACGCCGACGGCGTCGAGGAACGCGTAGAGCGCGCGCGTGAAGTACGCCAGCGAGTACCCGGCGGACGGCTTGCCGGAGCGTCCGAAGCCCGGCAGGTCCACCGCGTAGACGGTGGCCCGCGCGGCGAGCGAGGGAACGTTGTGGCGCCAGGACTCTGCGAAGCCGCCGAGGCCGTGCACGAGGACGACCGCGGGACCGCGGCCTTCGACAAGGTAGTTCAGCGCAAGGCCGTCGACCTCGCCGCTCCGGAGCCTCAGTTCCGGCATGGGGCTAGGATTCTACCAGACCGTCTCCGTCGACGAGGCGGCTGAGCGCCGCGCGATACGGGAAGACGCTGAACACGCCGCCGGTATGCACGAAGCAGACGCGACGCCCCAGCGCGCGCGGGTCGCGCCGGAGCGTGTCGAGGAGTCCGGTGAAGGCCTTGGCGGTGTACACGGGGTCGAGCACGATGCCCTCGACCCGCGCCAATTTCAGCATGGTGTCGAGCTCGTCCTTCCGCACGGCCGCGCGCCCGACGCCCTGGTAGCCGTCGAGCAGCCGCACCTCCGCCGGCGGCCGCACGGCGAGGCCGAAGCGGCTGCGCGCGCGCTCGATCACATCGGTGACGTACGCGCGCACGCGCGCGGCCTCCCAGGCGATGGGCACGCCGACGATCTCGGCGCGCAGGCCCGTGAGCTGCTTGGCCATCAGGAGGCCGGCCTGGCTGCCGCCACTGAAGTCGGTGATGGCGATCGTGTCGAACTCGGGCGCGCCGTGACGCACTTGCTGCGCGACCTCCTGGCCGCACGCGAGGTACCCGAGCGCGCCCACGACGGTGGCGCCGCTCTCCGGGATGATGTACGGGGTCCGTCCCTGGGCCCGCTCGCGCGCAGCGATATCGTGCAGCGTCTCGTCGATCTTCGCCCACTCCGCATCGGTGCAGTAGCGGATGTCGGCGCCGAGCAGCCGGTCCAACAATAGATTCCCGTCGTACTCGGCGGGCTGCGCGCCCTTGAGCGCCAGCACCGCGCGCAGGCCGAGCCGCGCGCACACCGCGGCCACGCACCGGCAGCAGTTGGATTGCAGCGTGCCGCACGTGATCAGGGTGTCGGCGCGCTGGGCGAGCGCCTCGCCGACGAGGAACTCCAGCTTGCGGATCTTGTTGCCGGTCTCCAGCAGCCCGGTGAGGTCGTCCCGCTTGACCCACAGCTCGACACCCAGCTCGGCGGAGAGCCGCTCGAGCTTCAGGAGCGGCGTGGGCGCGTATGCCAGCTCGACGCGGGGAATCGGCGGGGCCGACGTGGCCATTAAAACCACTATCTCAGGCGAAGAGGTCGCCTGGCAAGGCATGGCCGCCGGGCACCGGCTGCCCGAGCAGCTTCTTCATCATCAGGGCGTTGCGCACCGGGTAATCGCGGTTGTTGTTGTTGAACGAGACGTAGACCTGCTCAGCCTCGCCGGCGGCCTCGTCGATCTCCGGCATCAGCTCGCGCAGCTCCGGCTCGCTGTAGAGGTAGTCGTACTTCTCGCGCACGGCGGGCTCCTCGCCGCGCAGCTGGCGCATCCAGCCCTCGGCGTTGCGGCCGTGCAGGCGGAAGACGGCGACGGGCGCCGTCACTTCCGCCACGCGCGGCACCGCCCCCGCCACCACGGGCGCGTCGACGACGACGTGCGCGGCGCCGGCGCGGCGCAGCGTGCCGAGCGCCTCGTGCGCGTGGTCGGGCAGCCACGAGCGGTGCCGGAACTCCACGGCCACCGTCCAGCCGGGCAGCCGCGCGGGGAGCGAGGCGAGGTATGCCAGCCGCGCGTCGTCATAGCGCACCCACGGCGCAAGCTGGAAGAGCACGTAGCCGAGCTTGCCCGCCTCGGCCAGCGGGGCCAGCGCCGCGCGGAACAGCCGGAACGCCTCATCGACCGCCTCGGGCGGAAACTCGCCGGCCTCGATCTCGCCACGGTGCGTCCGGCGCGCGCGGGGCGAGACGAGGCGCGCGACGTCGGCGGGCAGCGACTGCGCGCGCGGGTGGTGGCCGGTCATCAGCGCCCACGCCTTGACGTGGAAGACGAAGCCCGGGGGCGTGCGCTCCGCCCAGCGCCGCACGCTGAGGACGTCGGGGATCGCGTAGTACGACGCGTTGACCTCGACCACGTCGAAGACCGAGGCGTAGAAGCGCAGCCGCGCCTCCGCGGACATGGACTTCTTCGGATAGAAGCCGCGCGACTCGATGAGGGCGGGATCCGCCCACGCGCAGATGCCGACGCGAACGGGCGCGGTCAGACGATCTTCTCGTACACCCCGGGCGGGATGACGCGATAGATGCGGATCGGCTGCGAGACGTTCTTGAACGTCTGCTCGCCGAGGCTCTCGAGCACGAAGTGCTGCCGGATCCGCTCGGCGGTGGCCGGGCCGACCACGATGTCGCCGCCCTGCGCGAACGCGGCGAAGCGCGCCGCGACGTTCGTCGTCGAGCCGCTCGCGGTGAAGGTCCACCGCTGGCCGGCGCCGCCGCCGAGCTTGGTGGCGCCCACGAACGCCTCGCCGGTGTTGATGCCCATGTGCAGCGCCACGGACGGGAAGACGCCGCCGTACTCCTCGTTCAGCGCCGCCGTGCGCTGCCGGATGGCGAAGGCCGCGCGCGTCGCGCTGAGCGCGTGGTCGGCAGCGCCGCGATCGGACTGGAAGATCACCATCAGGCCGTCGCCGGCCGTCTCGCTGATGTCGCCGTGGTGCAGCTGGATGATCTCGAGGAAGGACGAAAAGTACGTCTGCACGAGGTGGTTCAGCCGTTTGGGCTCGAGCTGCTCGGAGAGCTTGGTGTAGCCGGCGATGTCGAGGAAAAGGACCGAGACCTCGACGTTCTTCTTCTCGAGCTCGGTGGCGTTCGGGTTCTGTTCGAGCAAGCGCTTGACGGACTCGGGGACGAACTTCGACAGCTCGCCCTTGAGCTGCTCCAGCAGCTCGAGACGCTGGCGCGACTCCTGGAGGCTCTGCAGCGCGGTGACCAGCTCCGTGTTCTTGGACTCGAGCTCCGTGTAGGCCTGGGCGAGGCGCCCCGTCATGTCGTTGAAGGCGGTCCCGAGCTGGCCGAGCTCGTCGCGCGCCGCCATCGGCGCCCGGGCGCTGAAGTCGCCCGCCCCCACCCGGCGGGCGACGGACGCGAGCTGCTCCACGGGGCGCAGGACGATGCGCCGCATGGCAACGGTGAGCACGGCGCCGGCGGCCACGATGGTGAGAAGGCCGATGGCGAGCTGGCGGTTCCGGTGCCGCGCCACCTCCGCGAACACGGGCTCCATCGAGTTGGCGACGCGCACGACCGCGCGCACCCGGTGATCGCTGCCGTGGCAGCCCTGGCACTTCTCCTGGTTGCGGATCGGCGTGAGCAGCGTGAAGTAGCGGACGCCCCCGCGCGCCTCCAGCGCCTCCTGCGTGGCCACCGTCTCGATGGCTCTGGCGAAGAGCGGATCGTCGATCTTCTTGCCGGGCGGCCGCGCCATCTTCTTGATGTTGCGCATGACGTCGGGGGCCAGCCCGGCGTTCTTGTCGACCTCCATGGCCGTGCTGAGGTCGGTGAAGGCTTCCATGCCCGTGCGCCGATAGACGTCGAAGGCGTCCACCGGCGAGTTCTGCCGCAGCTCCTGGATCACCGTGCGCGTGACGTCGGGGCGCTCCTGGAGCATGGCGCCCTCGATGGAGGCCACGAGGGTGGCGGTGAGCCGCCGCGCCGCGATCTTGTTCTGCTCGATCAGCAGCGCGGCCTCGCGCTGGATGGTGAGGATCGTGGACACGCCGAAGCCCACGATGAGCACGACGACGATCAGGAGCCCGATCTTCAGCGCGAGCGGCGAGCGGAACACGGCGGTCGCCTCAGCGGCGCGCGGCCTTGGCGATGGCCTGCGCCAGCTCGTCGGCCTCGCGCGGATCGAGCGGCAGCAGGCGCGCGTGCACCGCACGCGCGTCGTCGAGACGGCCCATCTCGACGTACGCGTGACCCAGGTACTCGAGCGCCTGCGGATAGTTCGGCCGCAGCCGGAGCGCCTCGAGATACGCCTTCACCGACTCGTCCCAGTGGCGCTGCTGGCGCAGCGCGTAGCCGAGCCCGTTCCAGGGCTCGGGCAGCTCGGGATCGAGCTGGATCGCCTCGCGGTACTTGCGCTCCGCGGCCGCCCAGTCGCGGCGCTCGGCGAGCGCGCGTCCCTCGTTGAAGCGCGCCTGGGCGCTGACGGCGCCCCCGTCGGGCACGCGCAACGGCGGGTCGTCGACGGCGTGCGCCACCGGCGCCATCGCCAGCCACGCGAGCCCGAGCACCGTCCAGCGCATCGCGGCGATGGTAGCATCTGGCGCGTGAACCTGGCTCGGCTCGGAGAAGAGAGCGTCGAGCGCTTCGGCGAGTACACGGCTCTGCACTTCGAGGGGCGCGACCTCACCAACGTGGAGCAGCAGCGAACCGCCGCGCGCGTGGCGAGGGCGCTCGCGCGCATGGGCGTCAGCCCCGGCGACCGCGTGGTCGTGCTGCTGCCGAACTGTCCCGAGGTGCTCGCGGCCTACACCGGCATCCTCAAGGCCGGCGCCGTGATCGTGCCGATCGTGTTTCTCCTCTCACCGGACGAGGTGCGCCACATCCTCGCGGACTCCGCGGCGAAGGTGGTGATCACGGCGCCCGGGCTGGCGGACAAGGTCGAGGGCTGGCCCGGAGACGTGATCCTGGTGGGCGGCGAGGCCCCGGTGTCGACGATGAAGGCCGCGCGGGCGTGGGAGGAGTGGCTCGCGCGCGAGCCGGACGCGTTCGCCACCGTCGAGCGCGCGGACGGCGATCTCGCGGTGATCCTCTACACCTCGGGCACCACGGGACGGCCGAAGGGCGTCGCTCTCTCCCACGCGAACCTCGCCAGCAACGCCCGCGCGGCCGCCAGCCTCTACGAGCTCGACCGCGAGCGGTGGAGCCTCGGCGTCCTGCCGCTCTCGCACTCGTACGGACTCGTGACGCTGAACGCCGGCAACATCCTCGGCACGAAGTCGGTGCTGCTGCGCTGGTTCAATCCCGAGGCGGTGCTGGACGCGATCGCGCGCTTCCGCGTCCAGAGCATGGCCGGCGTGCCCACGATGTACGTCTACCTCCTCAACTATCCCGACGCGGATCGCTTCGACACCTCGTCGATGCGCTCGTGGGGCTCGGGCGCCGCCGCCCTGCCCTCGGAGATCGTGGAGCCGTTCGAGAAGAAGTTCGGCGGGCGGCTGCTCGAGGGCTACGGCCTCACCGAGGCCTCGCCGGTGGTGAGCACGACCCGCCTGTCGGGGGTGCGCAAGCTCGGCTCGGTGGGCCAGCCGATTCCCGGCGTCGAGGTCACGATCCTCGACGACGAGGATCGCGCGCTGCCCGTGGGCGAGACGGGCGAGATCGGCGTGCGGGGCCCGAACGTGATGGTCGGCTACTACGGGCTGCCCGAGGAGACGGCACGCGCGCTGCGCAACGGCTGGCTGCACACGGGCGACGTCGGCCGGCTGGATGCCGACGGCTTCCTCTACGTGGTCGAGCGGAAGAAGGACCTCATCATCCGCGGCGGCTTCAACATCTATCCGCGCGAGGTGGAGGAGGTGCTCTACGCCCACCCCGCCGTCGCGGAGGCGGCCGTGGTGGGGATGCACGATCCGCTGATGGGCGAAGAGGTGTGCGCATTCGTGGCGCTGAAGGGCGGCGCCGCCGCTGATGCCGCGGCGATCATCGGCTTCTGCCAGTCGCGGCTCGCGAAGTACAAGTGTCCGCGGGAGGTGCGCTTCCTGCCCTCGCTGCCGAAGAATCCGGTCGGGAAGATCCTGAGGAAAGAGCTGCGGACGCTGCTGCGATGACGGCTTCACCGACCTTCCGCTTGGCCTTGCCGAATTGCCCGCGCAGCTTGCCGGTCGCGCGCTCGGCGCGCCCCTCCGCCTCGAGCTCCGGATCGTTCATGAGCTCGCCGGCCTCTTCCTTGATGCCTTCTCGGCCTTGCCACGGATCTCGTCGCGATTCATGCGCCCTCCCGTTCCGGACCGCGAATCGTCGAAAAAAACTGCGCGGTCCGAAAAAAAGATGTGCACGGCCGATGCCAGCGGTCGTTGTCGTGCCGTTTCGCTACACGTGTAAGCGTCGGTTTTTGCGAGATTGGCCAATTTGCGCGTCAGCCATTTGACACAGCCGGTGGTAGAAGTTTGCCTAAAGACCGACGAGGGGTTGCGTAGCGCACCGCGAGATGCTAGGCTCTCGCTACTTCGATCTTATCCATTCTGTCATTCGGTATTCCTCAGTAGGGCCAAAAAGGCTGGCAGTAACACCGAAGGAGGAATGCATGTTGAGCCGTCACAGCAAGGCTATGGCGATCCTGATGCTGAGCATCGCGGTCGCCGCCGGTGGCCTGGTCCTCACCCGCCACGTGATCGCGGTCGCCGGCGAAGCGGACGCCGAGCGCCTGAATCGCTCGATCCTGGACTACATCGCCCAGAAGAACCCGCAGGCCCCCATCCGCGCGTTCCAGCGCTTCCCGGAGGCGCTCGTGGCAGAGGCGCAGAAGTCGAACCTCGACCACTGCCTCGTGCTCGCGCAGGCCGAGGTGGAGTCGGAGTTCCATCAGGACGCGGTCGGTGCGGCCGGCGAGATCGGGCTCTTCCAGATCCTGCCGAGCACGGCGGCGATCATGGAGCCCGTCGTCGGCCCGTTCAAGCGGCCGGTGGGCGTCAAGGCCGTACGCGACGCGAAGAGCGATGCGAAGAGCGATGCGAAGAGCGCGCGTGATCTCGGCGATCTCGCCGACCCCGTCGTCAGCACGAAGTTCGCGATGGCCTATCTGCGGGACATCATGACGCGCAGGTCGAACGTGCGCGACGCCCTCACCGAGTACAACGGCGGACCCGCCGGCCGCCACCCGCACTACTACCGGATGGTGATGGGCACCTACGTGGAGATCCTGGAGCGGTCCGAGCTGCGCTGCCGGTTCCGCGAGACGCCCAAGCCGTCGCCCGTGCTCACGACGCTGCTGACCCGGGCGTAACCCCCGCCGTCGCAAACGGAAAGAAGCGCCCGCGCGCGGTCGCCACGACGCGCGCGGCGTCGAACTCCTCCAGGCTTCCCTCCACGTCGACGTAGCGGCCGTGATCGGCCACGAGACGGCCGCGTCCCAGCAGCGGCGTCTCCGTCGGCGCCGGCCGCACGTAGCGCACGGTGAGGCTCCCCCGTCACCGAGATCCTGCCGGTGGCGCGCACGACGGCGGCGCCGAGGATCTCGTCGAGGTAGGCCGCGACGATGCCGCCGTGCGCGGCGCCCGCCGGCCCTCGTACACGCGCCGGAGTGTAGCATCGGATAAGGTACACACTGCGGCGACTGGCGCCGTCCTACTTCAGACAGTCCGTTCGGAGGAGGCTCCCATGCACTCCCGCCTGCTCGTCACGGTCGCGCTCGCGGCGCTCGGCGCCCTGGCCGGCTGCGCGCACAGCCAGAGCCCGGTCCTCTATCCCAACGCGAAGCTGCAGCAGGTTGGCAAGGAGCAGGCCGATCGCGACGTCGAGGCCTGCCGGCAGATGGCCAGCGAGTACGTGAGCAACCCGATGGCGAAGGACGCGGCCAAGGGCGGGGCGATCGGCGGCGTCGGCGGCGCCGCCGTCGGCGCCGTCGCCGGCGCGGTGACCGGCCATGGCGCGGGGCGCGGGGCGGCGGTGGGGGCGGCGACGGGCGCCACGGCGGGCGCGGTGCACGGCGCCGCGAAGGACGTGGGGCCGACTCCCGTCTACAAGGGCTTCGTCAACCGCTGCCTGCGCGAGCGCGGTTACGAGGTCGTCGGCTGGCAGTAGGCGTCGATCGCCTCCGCCAGCTTCACGTCGCGCGCGGTGACGCCGCCGGCGTCGTGGCTCCAGAGCGTCAGCGTCACCTCCGAGTAGTGGATCGCGATGTCGGGGTGGTGCTGCTGGCGCTCGGCCAGCTCGCCCACGCGATTGACGAAGGCGAGCGCCGCGCGGAAATCGGCGAAGCGGTACGTCTTCTCGAGCGCGCGGCCCGCCCGGCGCCAGCCCGGCAGGCGCGTCAACGCGGCGCCGAGCGCGCTCTCGTCCAGCGTCCGCGCGTCCTGCGTCACGTCCTCATGAACTTCTGCAGCGACCGGATCTCGCGCGGCGGATTTTCGTTCTTGCCTGCCGCCGTCCAGGACACCTCCGCCACGTAGAGATCTCCACGCGAGTCCACCGCGCAGCCGTGCGGCGCCACGAACTCGCCTGGCTTCTCGCCGGCGAACGGCCCGCCGATGCGCTCGACGAGGTCCCCCTTGATCGACAGCACGCTCACGCGCGCGCCGATGTTCGGCACGGCCTGATTCACCGGCAGGTGCGAGGGCAGCTCGCCGACGAAGAACAGGTCGCCGAGCCGCGCGGCGGCGGCGAGCCCGCACGGGCGGTGAAGATTCTTCCACTGATCCAGGTACCTGCCATCCTCGTCGAAGATCTGCACGCGGGAGTTCTCGCGATCGGCGACGTACACGCGGCCGCCGGCGTCGGTGGCAATGTTGTGCGGGATATTGAAGCAGCCCGGGTCGGTGCCCGGCGCGCCCCACGACTTCAGCAGCCGTCCCCTCGGGTCGTACTTGTGCACGCGCGAGTTGCCGTAGCCGTCGGAGACGTAGATGTCGCCGGTGCGGGGCGAGATCGCCACGTGGGTGGGCCGGTTGAACGGCTTGCCGCCGTGCGCCGACGATGGCGTGTCGGGATCGCCGAGCGTCCGCAGCAGCTTTCCCGCCGCCGTGAACTGTCTCGCCGTGTGATGCAAGTCGTCGGTGAGCCAGATCGTGCCGTCGGGACCGATGGTGATGCCGTGCGCGCGACGGATGAGACCCTCGCCCCAGGAGCGCTTGAAGGCCCCGCCACGGTCGAACACGATCACGGGATGCGCGCCGCGGTTGAAGACCCAGACGTCGTCGTCGGCGTCCACGGCTACGGCCGTCGCCTCCACGAAGCTCCATCCGTCGGGAAGCGTGCCCCAGCCCACCACCGGCTTGTAACCCATCCGTGGCCTCCTCTCGCCCCCGCGCGCTCGAAACGAGGCCTTATACTGCCACACGCCCGTGACCACCACCATCGGCGCCCGCGTCCGTCGCACCGAAGACCGTCGTCTCCTCACCGGCCGCGGCCGCTACGTCGACGACGTGCACGTCGAGGGCCTGCTGCACGCGGCCATCGTGCGCAGTCCCCACGCCCACGCGCGCATCCGCGCGATCGACGCGCGCGCGGCGCGGCGGCTGCCCGGCGTCGTCGCCGTGCTGACCGCGCGCGACCTGCCCGAGTGTGCGGCCGGCGTGCCGCCGCTGGTACCGTCCGCGGCGATGCGCGCGTACCATCACGCGGCCATCGCCGATGCGGTCGCGCGCCACGCGGGCGAGGCGGTGGCCGTGGTGATCGCCGACGACGCGTACCACGCGGCCGACGGCGCCGACGCCGTGCGCGTCACGTGGGAGCCGCGGCCGGCCGCCGCCAGCGTCGAGCGCGCGCTCGCGCCCGGAGCGCCGCGGGTCTTCGATGACTGGCCCGACAACGTGGCGGGCGTCGCGAGGAGCGCCGTCGGCGACGTCGCGCGCGGGTTCGCCGAGGCCGACGTCGTGGTGGAGGCGGCCCTCGACTTCCCGCGCGTGGCCGGCGTGCGATCGAGCCGCGCGGCGTCGTCGCGCATCCGGCGACGCCGGACGGCCTCTTCACCGTGTGGTCCTCGACGCAGGTCCCCTACTCCGTGCGCGGCGCCGTCGCCGCCGCGCTCGGGCTCGGCGAGTCGCGCGTGCGCGTGCTGGCGCCCGACGTCGGCGGCGGCTTCGGCATCAAGGGCCACCCGTACGCCGAGGAGGTGCTGATCGCGGTGGTCGCGCGCCGGCTCGGCCGGCCGGTGAAGTGGATCGAGACGCGGCGCGAGCACTTCCTCACGGCGGCGCCCGACCGCGACCAGCGGCACCGCGCGCGGCTCGGCGCCCGTCGCGACGGCACGCTCACCGCGATCGAGACGCGCTTCACGCGCGATCACGGCGCCTACCCGACGCTGGGCGACGTGATCGGCCTGAACACGATCAATCATCTGGCCGGGCCGTACCGCGTGCCGCACTTCGCCGGCGAGTGCGTCAACGTCGTCACGCACAAGACGTTCATGGGCGCGTACCGCGGCGCCGGCCGCCCCGAGGCCGCCTTCGTGCTCGACCGTCTCCTCGACCGCGCGGCGCGGCGGCTCGGCCTCGACCCCGCGGACCTCCGGCGCCGCAACCTCATCCGCAAGGAGGCGATGCCCTACCGGCCCGGTCACGCGTATCGCGACGGCGTCCCCATTACGTACGACCCCGCCGACTACGTCGCGGCCTTCGACCGCGCGCTCGCGCTGGCGGATTACGAGCGCTGGCGCGCCGAGCGCGACCGGCGGCGCGGGACGGCGCGGCCCGTCGGCGTCGGGCTGTCCGCGTACCTCGAGGGCACGGGCATCGGGCCCTTCGAGGGCGCCGACGTGCGCATCGATCCCGGCGGCACCGTCTTCGTCGCCGTCGGCGTGTCGTCGCAGGGCCAGGCGCACGAGACGACGCTGGCGCAGGTCTGCGCGGGCGAGCTGGGCGTGCCGCTCGAGCGCGTGGTCGTGCTGGGCGGCGACACCGCGCTCATCGGCTTCGGCCACGGCGCCATCGCCAGCCGCGTCGCCGCCAACGCGGGCCCCGCCATCGCGCGCTCGGCGCGCGAGGTGGCGCGACGCGCACGCATCGTGGCCGGCGAGATGCTCGAGTGCGCGCCGGGCGACGTGGTGCTCGCGAACGGGCGCGCGCACGTCGCCGGCTCACCGGATCGCGGCGTCGCCCTCGGCACGCTCGCCGGCCGCGCGCCGCGCAGCCGCGGGCTGGCCGCCGAGGGCGCGCCCGGTCTGCACGCGTGCCTGTTCTTCCACCCCGAGACGGTGACGTGGGCCTTCGGCGCCCACGCGTGCGCGGTGGAGGTCGACGTGGAGACGGGCGTGGTGCGCCTCCTGCGCTACGCCGCCGTGCACGACTGCGGGCGGCCGATCAACCCGACCGTCGTCGAGGGCCAGCTGCACGGCGGCATCGTGCAGGGCCTCGGCACCGCGCTGCGCGAGGAGGTCGTGCACGACGCCGACGGCCAGCTCCTCACGGGCACGCTGATGGACTACGGCCTACCGCTAGCGGCCGACGTGCCGCCGCTCGTCGTCGAGGCGCTCGACTATCCATCGACGATCAATGAGCTGGGCGTCAAGGGCGTCGGCGAGAGCGGCATCATCTCGCCGAGCGCGGCCATCGCCAACGCCGTCGAGGACGCGCTGGCCGATCGCGGCGTGGAGATCACGCGCGTGCCCCTCCTGCCCGGCCGCGTCTGGGAGGCGCTGCGCCGCCGCTGACGGCTATTTACCGTACTGCCGCGCCAGGTATTCGGTGATCGTCTTCGCGTCGGCGTCGCTCAGGGGCGCGCCGAAGACCTTGATCATCTTCGTCACGACGCCGTCCCACTGCTTGGCGTCGCCGGGCGGCTGCGTAACGATGTAGTCGGTGGAGTGGCAGAGCACGCAGCTGCGTTGCGCGACCTCGCTGCCCGGCCCCGGCTTCAGCGTGCCGTAGGGGTGATCCGGCGGCAGCGTGATCTCCTCGGCGCCGGCGGCGCCCGCCGCAGCGAGGACGAGGGCGAGCAGCAGGAGGCGCGTCACCGCCTCAGCCCACCGGATATTCGACGGACTCGATCACGTTGCGCAAGTAGCCGGCGGGGTTCCACAGCGGCTCCGTCCCCTGCGACTCGCCGATGCGGTTGAAGGCGCGCACCATCACCCGCGCCGCGCCCGCGCGCGGCGGCGTCCACGCGGCCGACCACTCGCGAAACGCGTACGGGCCGAGGTCACGACCGAGCGACACGCGCCGCCACGTGCTGCCGCCGTCGTCGGAGACCTCGACCTCGCGGATGCCGTAGCCGCCGTCGAACGCGATGCCTTTGAGCGTGACCGGGCGGCCCGCCGCCAGCCGCGCGCCCGGCTCCGGCGACACGAGGAAAGAGCGCACGTTCATGCGGTGGATCGGCACGGTGGCCTTGGGCGCCGTCCCGGGCTCCACGCAGCCGCACGGGTTGTCGGGAATCCGATAGGCCGGCTTCATCCAGAATCGCTCGAAGGGCTTGTCCGCGACGGTGATATCGGAGAGGTTCTTCACCCAGTACGTCGCGTACCAGCCTGGCACCACGAGCCGCGCCGGAAACCCGTTGAGCATCGGCAGCGGCGCACCGTTCATCTGGTAAGCGACGATGACGTTCGGGTCGTCGAGCACGCGCGCGAGCGCGAGCGACTTCACCAAGTCCGGCACGCTGGGAAACGCCGGCTTGTCGAGCCCGTCGAAGGTCACCTCGACCGCGCCCTGGCGCACGCCCGCCGCCGCCAGCACGTCCTTCAAGCGGCAGCCGACCCACTCCGCGTTGCCCATGGCGCCGTCGCCCCACTGCCCGCCGAGCACGCGGGGCGAGAAGCGGCCCCGGCTGTTGCCCGAGCACTGGTTCACCGCGGTCACCGCCGCCGCGGGGAACCTCGTCTTCAGCTCGTCCATCGACAGCTCGAGCGGGCGGTCCACGTGCCCGCCGACGCGCAGCCGCCACGTCGCGAGGTCCACCTGCGTCGGGATCGGGAACACGTGATACCGGACGAAGAACGCCTCGTTCGGCGTGATCGCGCGCTCGAACCACTTCATCGGCGTCTCGAGCTGCGGCGGGCGCGAGGTCAGGAGGATCAGGTCGGTCTTCTGGGGATAGCGGACGAGCGGACGTCCGGCCAGGTTGGGATCGCTCGATTGCGCCCACGCCGGCACGTGGCGGCTCGCCACGAGGGCGGCGCCTCCACCCAGGGCTCGGAGGACCTGCCGTCGGGAATACGGACCTATGGCGTGGATGCTACCATCGCCGCCATGTCGCTCAGAATCCTCGTGGCGACGGCCGCCGTCCTGCTCGGCGTGTCACCGGCGGCCGCCCAGTTCCCGATCTTCGACGCGCACATCCACTACAGCCGGCCGGACTGGACGGCCTACACGCCCGAGCGCGCGCTGTCGATCCTGGCGCAGGCGGGCGTGCGCCGCGCCATCGTGTCCAGCACACCAGACGATGGCACGCTGATGCTCTACGACCGCGCACCGGCCGGCATCGTGCCGTTCCTGCGCCCGTATCGCACGCGCGACGACATGGGATCGTGGACGCGCGACCCGGCGGTGGTGGCGTATGTCGAGGAGCGTCTCAACCGCCGCAACGTCTACCGCGGCATCGGCGAGTCGCACTTCGGCGCCGACGACGTCGAGGCGCCCACGGTGCGGCGCATCGCCGAGCTGGCGAAATCGCGCAACCTGTTCTTGCAGTGCCATGTCGACGAGACGACGGTCGAGAAGATGCTCGTCGCGTATCCTGGCGTGCGGATCCTCTGGGCGCACGCCGGCATGTCGTCGGCGGCGGCGACGGTCGGGCGGCTGCTCGATCGGTCTCCGATGCTCTGGGTCGAGCTGGCGCTCCGCACCGACGTCGCGCCCGACGGCACGCTCGACCCGGAGTGGCGCGCGCTCTTCGTCCGCCATCCCGACCGCTTCATGGTGGGCACCGACACGTGGACGACCTCGCGCTGGGAGTCCGTGCGCCCGGCCACGGCGGCCGTGCAGCGCTGGCTGCTGCAGCTGCCGCGCGACGTCGCCGAGCAGATCGCCTGGAAGAACGGCGAGCGCCTCTTTCCTCCGCCCTGAGGCGGCGCTCAGAGAGTCGAGATCAGCTTGAGGTCGGAATCGTAGCGCAGCCGCGCCCGCGCGTCGGCCGGATCGGTCCACAGCACCTCGTCCACCTCGTGGTCGTGCTCGCCGACCTTCTGGAGCGGCCGCATGAGATACCAGCGTACCGATTTTCGGATGCGCTGGCCGTTGCGCTGAAACCAGTAGGTCACCGACTCCAGCTCGCGCACGACCTCGCACTCCCAGCCGGTTTCTTCGCGCACCTCGCGCAGGGCGGCGTCGGCCGCCGACTCGCCGGGATTGAGCGCGCCCTTGGGCAGCGTCCACACGGGCTGGTTGCGGAGATCGCGCGCGCGGATGAGCAGCACGCTGCCCCGCTCGTCGACGACGAGACCGCCGGCGGAGAACTGCAGCAGCGGGTGCGGCCGCGACGCCCGGCTCATGACCTCATGATACCCTCACGCGAACCACGTCCCATGCTGCGCCCGACCACCGCCGCCGTCGTCGTCGCCGCCGCGCTCGTCGCGGCGGGCGCCGTCGCGCAACCGGCCGCCGACCGTCGCCCCACCCCCAGGCAGGACGACGCGGCGGACGCGTACGGGGACGCGCTCCGTCGGACCGATCCCGACGCGCACGCGCGCTACGTGCGCCTGCGCGAGGCGCGCGACGCGAGCCTCGCCGATCTGATGCGTGCGCAGGACCGCTACCGCGCCGCCGGCCCCGAGCTGCGCGCCGTCTCGCTGCCGCAGATGCGTGCGGCGCGGAGGAAGTACGCGGCCGACGCGCTGGCCTTCCTCGACTTCCTCGACGAGCGCGACCGGAAGGCGCTCGAGGAGTACCGCGGCGCGATCGAGCAGATCAACGGGCTCCTCGAGCAGCGGGCGCGCGCCCGCGAGGAGCTCAAGGACCTGACGAAGGAGTGAGCGGCGCGCTGCGCGAGCACTTCCCCGCGGGATTCACGCCGCGACCCGAGCAGGCACGGCTGCTCGACGCGCTCGAGGACGCGCTGGCGGAGGCCGACGCGGACGCGAAGGCACCGCGCCTCTTCGTCGTCGAGGCGCCGCCGGGCGTCGGCAAGAGCCACCTCGCGGTGACGCTGGCGCGCTGGAGCGACAACGCCTACCTGCTGACCTCGCAGAAGCTGCTGCAAGACCAGTACGACCGCGAGTTCGGCGACGTCGTGCAGGTCGTCAAGGGTCGCGACAACTACGCCTGCGAGCGCTACCCCGACGCGCGGGTGCCGACGTCGCTCGGTCTGTGCCGCCGTCCGCGCGGGCCGATCTGCCAGTGCCCCTACGCGCGCGCGAAGGCCGCCGCGCTGGCGGGCCCGGTGTTCTGCGCGAACACCTGGTACTTCGCGACGCTCCGTCACTGGCACGCCGAGCAGCTGCCCCGCCGCCGCCTGCTGATCGTCGACGAGGCGCACAACCTCGAGGGCCAGCTCGTCAGCGTCTACGCCGTGCGCTTCACCGCCGCTGAGATGAAGGAGTGGTTCGGCGGCACGCTGCCACGCCTCGACACGGCCGACGAGTACCGGCCGCTGCTGGCGCCGCACGTCGAGCGGCTCGACGCCGAGCTCGAGGCGGTCGGCCGTGCGCTGGAGGCGGTGCGGCCGCCCGACCTCGAGCCCGACGTCTTCTTGCAGATGCCGCCCTCGCGCGAGGAAGTGGTCCTGCTGGAGCGGCGCGACGCGCTCGACAGCGCGCTCGCGCGGCTGCGCGCCTTCGTGGAGGGCGAGGCGACGGAGTGGGTCGTGCGGTACCCGCCCGAGCCCGGCGCGACGCTGGAGCTGACGCCGCTCGGCGTCGCCGGCGAGGCGCGGGCGCTGCTCACCGAGTGCGCGGAGGTCACCGTCCTGCTCTCGGCCTATCTCGGTCCGGCCACGGCGGTCGCCGAGACGCTGGGCTTCGAGGCCGATGACGTGCGCGCCTTCGCCACGCCCTCGCCGTTCCCCCTCGAGCAGCGGCCCATCGTCTACCGGCCCGTCGGCGCCCTGTCGCGCGCGAGCCTGCCCGCGCTGGAGCCTGCGCTCTTCGCCGAGATCGTGGGCATCCTGGGCGCGCACCCGCGCGACAAGGGGCTGATCCACGTCGCCTCCTACGCGGTGGCGCGGCGGCTGATGGCCGACCTCGCGCGGCGCGCGCCGGCCGAGGCGCGCCGGCTGATCTTCGCGGAGTCCTCCGACGCGAAGGCTGCCGCGCTCGAGCGTCATCGCGCGTCGGCGGCCCCGACGGTGCTGGTGTCGCCGTCGCTGCGCGAGGGCGTCGACCTGCCCGACGACTTCCTGCGCTTCCAGATCGTCACGAAAATGCCGTACCCCGACCTCGGCGATCCGTGGACGGCCGCGCGCCGCGCGCGCGATCCGCGCTGGTACGCGGTGGAGACGGCGAAGGCGCTCGTGCAGGCCTACGGCCGCTCGTGCCGCCACGCCGCGGACTACGGCGTCACCTATGTCCTCGACGCGCAGTTCGAGCGGTTCCTGCAGCACAACCGTCCGCTGCTGCCGGAGTGGTTTCTCGACGCCGCGCACGCGGCGCTCCGCGTCTCGCCGTTCGACTCGTGACATGAGGGGCCCCGAATGGGCCCCCGATACGGACGTGGCCGCGACTCGTGGGCGCCACAAGGCCCCGGTCCAATCCAGTTCTTCCCTGGCGGTGCCAGTCCGACTCTCGCCGTGCCATCGTGGTCCGAACGAGTGCCGTTCCGGCGTGCCAGGCCACGCTCTTCGATCATCGGTGAGGCATCCGCGCCCGGTACGCAATGCAGTGCTTGGTTCCGTGCCCGCCTCTCTCCTAGAATGCAGAAGTGAACGGAGCCGAATTCCCGCCGACCCCTCTTCGCACGGAGACGACACGGGTATGAGAAATCGGAGCTGGTACGCGATCGCAGCGCTGGTGCTGATGGCGTCGTTGCCGGGTTGTGCGGCCAAGATCCAGGGCACCGTCCAGCTCGTCGACGCCGGCCTGCAGCCGGTGGCGAACGAGAGCGCGCAGGGCACCGTCGTCAACATGATCAACACGACGGCGGCTGTCGAGCAGGCCTCGCACGCGGTGACGGTCGACGCGCAGGGCAAGTTCGAATCGGCCAAGGATCGGCTGCGTCCCGGGACCTATAAGGTGGAAGCGAACCGGATCGGGTACGAGACGGAGACGCAGACGGTCGAGATCGGCAAGCACACGAGCAAGAAGCTCGACTTCAAGCTCAAGAAGATCCACGAGGCCAGGCGCAAGACCATCCAGGGTTCGCGCTCCGACGAAGACAAGATCATCAATCCCGGTGAAGTGAACATCCAGCCGCCCACGATGTAGGGGGACCATGATCAGCCACGGAGTCCGGTACGGGATCGCCGCGGCGGCGGCCCTGCTTCTGGCCGCCTGCAGCGGTCAGCAGGTGCAGCTCGAAATCAAAGCCCGGATGGACGGACAACCGGCGGCCGGCGCCACCGTCATGGTCGACGGCAAGGAGCTCGGCGTGACGGACGGCACGGGCGTGCTCGCCAGGCCGCTCACGCGGAGCGCCGGCGCCGAGGTCGACGTGCTCGTGAGCAAGGAGCTGCCCGGGCACCGCATCAAGCCCTGGAAGACGACACTCCTGATCAAGCTCGGCAAGGACGGCAAGATCGTCGACCGGTATTCCCTGGAGGCCGATCTCGCCGTGACCCGCTACTTCACCGTGGCCGTGAACGAGCAGGGGACGCCGGTCACCGACGCCACCGTCAAGCTGAACGACAAGGAGCTGGGCCAGACGGACGCCAAGGGCGAGCTCGTTCATGAATACACGACGCTGCCTCCGAAGGGCGTCACGCTCACGGTCAGCAAGCCCGGCTATGCGGCCTCGCAGAAGAGCGCGTCGGTGCAGCCGGGGGAACGGCTGGAGATTGCGCTGGCCCGGCGGGCCATCCTGACCGTGACCGCCATCAGCGACGAGTACGGCGTCCGAGCCGGCGTGCCCGGCGTCGCGGTGAGCGTTGACGGCCGGCCGCTGGGCAAGACCGACGAGCGGGGCGTCTACACCTACACGTACGAGGGTGCGCCGGGCCGCAAAGCGCAGGTCGCGCTGTCGGCGCCAGGGTACCTCCCCACCGACTGGAAGACGGCCGTCGCCCTCGAGGGCCAGGTCAGTGTCCAGCGCGCCTTCGCCCCGGCCACTCCCCGGCCGATCCGGGTCGGGGTGCACCGGTTCGTGGGCAACACCCCCGGCGTGGATCTCAAGGACGTCGCCTCCCAGGCGGAGACGGCCGTCGCCGCCCAGCTCTTCAAGGCCTCCGTGTTCCGCGAGGTGCCGGCCACCGACCTCGAGCGCGAGGTCAAACGGCTGAAGGTCGGCATCGACAAGATCGCGACCAAGGGCTGGCACGGCACGCCGCTGCGCCGCACGGTCGACATGGTCGTGCTCGGCAGCGTCGCCCGCGACGACAAGGGCCTCATCATCGAGACCAAGTTCTACATGGCCAGCGGAAGTCTCGTCCTCAGCCAGATCGCGCGCGCACGCGACGAGGGGGCGATCAACGGCGCCGTCCGCGAGGTCGTCGCCAACGTGATGGAGCGGTTCCCCTTCGAGGGCACGGTCGTCGCCGTGGACGGCGAGCGCTACCAGCTCAACCTCGGCAAACCCTACCGCGTCGGACGGGGCACGGAGTTCGCGCTGCTTGCGGCAGAAGCGGTCACGGGCGACTCGACCCCGGCGCGATCTCGACAATTCGGTCTCCTGCGAGTCAACCGCGCGGAGGAAGGCGGCTCCTGGGCCGAGCTCGAAACCATCAACGCGAGGCGGACGGTGACTCCCGGCGACCGGGTCGTGCGGCGCGGGCACCTGGCGGGCGACGGCGAGGATTCCGGCACCTCGGTCACTCTCTCGGCCAAGGGTGGGTTGGCGCCCGACGTGGCTCCGCTGCCGGGCGTGAACATCTACCTCAACGGCGACTGGGCGGGCACGACCGGCACCGACGGGCGGGCCGAAGTGCGGCTGCGTCCGGGCAAGAACTACGACATCCTCCTCTACCGCCACGGCTACCAGCAGGTGACCGACCGGCTCCGCATGGACAAGGGTGAGGGCGTCAGGGAGTTCGTCCTCCCGGTCAACAACGCCGTATTCAGGGTCGACTCCGAGCCGTCTCGCGCCACGGTCCTCGTGGACGGTGATGCGTTCGGCAAGACCCCGCTGCTCGAGGGCAAGCCGGTCAGCCTCGGGTTCCACACCGTCAAGCTCACGGTCGGGGAGGACTACCGCGACTGGGAAGAGGTCGTGGAGTTCGACAAGAAGGTGGAGGACCGCACGGGCGAGCGGCGGATCGTCCTCCACAAGGATTACCTGAAGATCGCCGAGCGCGCGGCCCAGCAGGGCGACACCAACGCCGCCATGCAGGCCTATGCCAGCACGGACAAGACGCACCCGGATTACTCCGAGGCGCACGCGCGTCTGGGCCAGATCTACCTCGACGACAAGAACGACTACGAGGCCGCCGTCCGCGAGTTCGAGAGCGTGCTGATGCTGCCCCAGAACAAGGACCTCATCTACAAGCAGTTCGCGGTGGCGTTCACCAACCTCGGCCACGCGTATTACGAGAAGGGCAACCGCCTGGTGGATCGCGACCGCGAGGGCGCCACCCAGGCGCTGGCGAAGGCGGTGCAGAACCTCCAGATCGCCAAGCAGAACACGCGATTCTTCCCGACCGCGCACCACGACGAGGCGCTGCACGACACGTACTACTATCTGGCCCTCGCGTACCACAAGCTCTACCTCGTCACTCGCAAGGCCTCGCTCGTGAACGCCGCCGACCTCGCCTGGCGCGAGTACTTCGATTTCTTCCCCAAGCGGCTGGAAGGCAATCCGACCTTCGAGCAGAGCCGCGCGGGAGCGCGGAAGTACTGGGACCAGATCAAAGACCAGCCGTCATAGCGCCCATGAACGTCGCGCGTCGCGCTCGTGCCCTCGCCTGCGTGGTGCTGGCCGCCGCGCCCGGCGCGATGGCCCCGGCCACGGCGCCGGACGAGCAGGCGGCCCCGGCGGCGATCGTGCCGCTCTACGTGCGCCCGCTCACCAGCATCGAGTCCGGCCGCAACGACGCCAACCCGGCGTGGGCCCGGTCCGGAAAGCTGATCGCGTTCGAGCGCAGCCGCGGGGACAAGAAGGAGATCGTGGTCGCCCGAGCGGACGGCACGATCGTGCACACGGTCTACTACCAGGCGTCCGAGGGCGGCAAGGAGCCCAAGTTCTTCTTCCCCGGCCTTACCGAAGAGGTCAGCTACAACGCCGGCATCGCGTGGTCCCCCGGGGGCGATCGGCTCGCCTTCACCAGCAACGGCGGCATCGGCAACTACGATCTGTACGTGCACGAGCTGGGCGGCAAGACGACGCGGCTCACGAACCACAAGGAAAAAGACGGCCAGGCCGACTGGTCGCCGGTGGCCGATCAGCTCGTGTTCGTCTCGGGGCGGACCGGCAAGGGCGACCTCTACCTCCTGGACGTCGCGTCCCGCGGCGTGACGCGGCTGACGTGGGGCACGAGTCCGTTTCTCTATCCAGTGTGGTCGCCCGACGGCACGAAGGTGACGATGCTCCACGGCAACAACGACAACCACGACGTCTACGTGATCGACGACGTGCGGCGGCCCGCCGAGACGCTGCGCGCGCTCACGACCTGGGTCCACGACGACCTGCGACCGGTGTGGTCGCCGGACGGCAAGAAGATCGCCTTCTATTCCAATTACAATCCGGCCGGTGATTCCAGGACGTGGGCCATCGTGGTCGTCGCCGCCGACGGGTCAGACCCCACCGACGGCGCCGGACTGGCCGCCAAGGTGGTCGCCACCAGTGTCGTGCCCGACATGGAGCGCGGCCCGGCCTGGATGCCGAACAGCGCCGGCATCGTCTACGTCAAGGACGATCGATCGGAGTACAGCCCTCTGTACCTCGTCGACCTCGTGCGGGGCACCAACCTCCTCGTCAAGACCGAGACGAAGATGAACCACGACGTCACCTGCTCGGTGGACGGCGTGATCGCGTTCCGGGCTCAGGTCGACCAGTGGGACCAGATCTTCGTCGCGAAGCTGAAGGATTGATGGCGGCCGGCCGGAGTACCGCGCTGCTGGTGACCCTCGCGATGCTCGCGGCGACGGCGGCGTGGGCGGCGGACGACGCCGTCGCGCGCGCGACGCAACTCTACGAGAAGCGTCACTATCGGGACGCCGCCCGCACGCTGGAGACGGCGCTGCCCTCGCTCGACCCGGCCCGGCAAGCGACCGCCTCGCTCACCCTCGGTATCGTCTATCTCGGTACCGCCGAGCTCCATCGAGAGCTCTCGCAATCGGCCACACCGATGCAGCTGGAGTACTTGAAAGCGCTCGCCGCCATTCGCGGGCCTGGCGCCAGCCGCCTCGCGAGCTTCTACCTCGGTCAAACCCTGCTGGAGAGCGGACGGCCCGCGGAGGCCATCAAGGTCCTCGAGCGATTCGCCGCCGAGCCCGGCGTCGAGCCCGGCTTCAGGGCGCAGGCCAGGGCTCACCTCGGCCTCGCGCATTTCGTTCGCAAGGATGTCACGACGGCGCGGGCGCTCTGGAACTCCCTCGAGGCGAGGGACCCTCAGACAAGGGCCACGCTGGCGGCAGTCTACAGCCGGGCCGGGATCACGGAGCCGGCTCCGGTGGCGCTCGCCGACGCGGTCTTGAAGGAAATCGGCGAGCGGCCGGCGGCGCTCGTGCGGCAGAAGCTCATCGGCGTGTACGCGCGAGCGGGCCTGACGGCCAGAGCGCTCGCGCTCGTCGATCAGACGGACCTCAAGGCGCCGAGCTCGACCGAAGTGCTGGGGCCTGCCAAGACCATCAACTTCTACGACCCGGCGCTGCTCGGTGAGCTCGCCGTGCTCTACCGGCACGCGAGCCGCCTGGCGCTCGAGCGGGCGGCCGCCGACGCGCGCGTGAGGGGCACGGCGGAGTATTACCTCGGCGCCGCCTTCCTGGAAGCGGGCGACGTCGAGCGCGCGCTTCAGGCCACGCGCGCCTTCCTGGCGCTCCCCGGCGCTCCGCCGGCCTATCGCAATCGCGCCCTCGTCCGCGAGGCCACCGCGCGGTCGCTGCTGGCCCGGCGCGCCGATGGCGGGTCGGCGTGGGCGGCACTGGCCCGCGACACGGCCTCCGACCCGGATCTCTTGGCGGACATGGTGGCGGCCTGTGTGCGGCATCGGCTCGAGTGCGCGGAGATCGAGCCGCGCGCGGTGCGCGCCGCCGAGGCGGGGGAGCGGCGGAAGACGGCCGCCCTCAACTTCGCGCTCGGCACCTACCACCTGCGCAAGGGCGACCTGCCACGCGCCGTGGCGTACCTGGAATCGGCGCGGGACAAGGCCCAGAAGAACCGGATCGAGGCGAACGATCCAGTGCTGCTCGTGAACCTGGCAGAAGCGTACTACCGGACCACGCAGTTCTCGGAGAGCCTGGAAATTTACTTCGAGATGAGCCAGCAGTTCCCGGTGGTCCGCCGCCTCCAGGAGCCGCTCCAGGGCGTGTACTCGATGACGCACAAGAGTGCGGGCGACGTGAAAATCTTCTGATGAGGTGCTGGCGAGGTGCCATGAAAACACTACCCAGGATCGTGCCGCTCATCCTGACCCTGACCGTGCTGACGACGATACCGGCCGCCTCCCCGGCGGCGTCGAAGAACGACGGCCGGCCGGACGGCGGCACCCTGGCCTACGGCGAGTACGGCCGGCCGGCCACCCTCGATCCGATCACCAGCAACGAGATGATCTCGCTGCGCATCACGGAGCTGGTGTTCAACGGGCTGGTCGGGATCGACGAGAAGCAGGCGATCGTCCCCGAGCTGGCCGAGCGCTGGGAGGTGTCGCAGGACGGGCGCACCTACACCTTCTTCCTGCGCAAGGGCGTGCGATGGCATCCGCGCGATGGCGAGGCGCCGAGGCTCTTCACGGCCGACGACGTGCTCTTCACGCACAACATCATGATGCACCCGAAGACGATCACGCCGCTCAAGGTGCGCTACGAGTTCATCGAGAAGGTCGAGAAGCTGGACGACTCCACGGTGCGCTTCACCCTCAAGCGGCCGATCCTCAACGCGCTCGCGAAGTTCAGCTTCAAGGTGATCCCCGCGCACGGACCGGCGAACCCCCAGTACCTCACCCGCGAGGATCCCTTCGTGCGGAACCCCATCGGGACCGGTCCCTACATCGTCAAGAGCATCAGCGCCGACCGCGAGATCGTGCTGATGGCCAACGAGGATTATTTCAAGGGCCGACCGCACATCAACAAGTTCCTCTCCAAGCCGTTTGCGGACCAGAACATCATGACGCAGGCGATGATGTTCAACGCCATCGACATGCTCGTGCTCGTCAACCCGCGTGATCTGCCGGAGCTGCAGGGCGACAGGCGCTTCGTCCTGCAGCCGTACAACGCGCTCTCGTATGCGTTCTTCGGCTACAACCTGAGAAGCCCGCTGCTCGCCGACAAGCGGGTGCGCCGCGCCTTCACGCACGCGGTGAACCGCAAGGAGATGCTCGACGCCTTCTTCAACGGCCAGGGCACGATCATCTCGGGCCCCTTCGCCCCCGGCAGCTGGGCCTACAACCTCGACGTGCAGCCGCTGCCGTACGACCCCGCGAAGGCGGTCGCGCTCCTGAACGAGGCCGGCTTCACCCCGGGTCCCGACGGCGTCATGCAGAAGGGCGGCAAGCCCCTGGCGCTCTCGCTCAAGGTGCCGATCGAGAAGGAGAGCGAGGCGGTCAAGCGGGTGGTGCTCGCGTTCCAGAATTACCTCAAGGCCATCGGCGTGAGCGTGAAGGTCGAGTTCAAGGAATGGCAGGCCTGGAAGGACGCCGTCTTCGCCGAGCACGACTTCGACGTCATCCTGGCCTCGTGGGTCTTCGATGACTCCGCGGACATCTCCTCGCTGTTCCATTCCGCCGAGATCGGTCCGTGGAAGAACAACTTCGGCGGATACTCGAATCCCGAGGTCGACGGCCTCATCGTGGAGAGCAAGCTGACGCTCGATCACGAGAAACGGCGCACCATCAACCGGAAGCTGCACGCGCTCCTCGCCGAGGAGGCGCCGTACACGTTCCTCTGGACGCTGACGAACTACAGCGGCTATCACAAGAAGCTGCGCCGGGTCGCGATTCATCCCTACAAGTTCTTCTCGTTCGCGGATGAATGGTTCATCCCGGCCGCGGAGCAAAAGTAACGACGAAGCTCGCGGCGTTCCGGCGCGTCGGCGTGATGGTGGTCCGGGAGCTGGCGCTCACCGCGCTGCTGCTCCTGGGCGTCAGCCTCGTCGTCTTCGTCATCCTGCATCTGTCGCCCGGTGACCCCTTCAGCGTGCTGCTGGAGGGGCAGGCGCCGGGCCAGGCCGCCCGCGCCTCCGTGCGCGAGGCCCTCGGCGTGCCCACCACCTGGTACGGCCGGTACCTGGCGTGGCTCGGCAACATGGCCCACGGCAACCTCGGCACGTCGATCCGCACCGGCGTGCCCGTGGCCGGCGAGATCGTGCGGGCGGGACCGAACACGCTCTATCTCACCCTCGGCTCCCTGCTCGTCACCCTGCTCCTAGCCGTGCCCCTCGCGCTCTACTCGGCGTGGCGCCGGAGCGGCGCGCTCGCGCGGGCGCTCACGCTCGCCGTCTACCTGATATCGGCGGTGCCGGTGTTCTGGCTGGGGTACGTCGTCATCTACCTCTGCATCCACCGCTTCGGTCTCTTCCCGCTCCTGTCGGCGACCGCCGAGCCGCAGCGTCACGGCTGGCTCTACATCCTGCTGCCGATCATCGTGCTGGGCGTCGCCAACGGTACGGTGAGCGAAGTGACGCGCCATCTGCGCGAGGAGCTCGGCCGGGTCATGGCGGAGGACTATATCCGCACCGCCCGCGCCAAGGGCGCGCCGGTGTGGCGGCACGCGTTCAAGGAAGGGTTTCTTCTCCCGATGACCGAGATGATCGCCGCCAAGATGCCGTTCGTCCTCGGCGGCGCCATCATCGTGGAGCAGGTGTTCAACTGGCCGGGCCTCGGCCGGATGGCGTGGCAAGCCGCCCAGGACCGCGATTTTCCGGTGATCATGGGAATCACGATCGTGGCCGCCGCCTTCGTCCGGCTGGCGAGCCTGCTGCGCGGCGTGATCTACGCCGGCGTCAATCCGCGGACGGCCACCGAGTAGCGGGGCGGCGTGCGACGCTACCGCCAGGCTGCGGGCGAGGTCGGAGAGCGCCGGGAACGGTCGCGCTGGCGAGCGGCGACGACGGCCGACCTGGCCGCGGTGGGCTATGGCCTGCTGGTCGTGGCACTCGTCGTGATCTCCTACACCCTCGGTGCCGTCGGGTGGCTGCCCGACGACCCTGCGCGCATGGACATGGCGCGCCTCAACGCGCCGCCCGGACCAGGCCACGCGCTCGGCACGGACTTCCTCGGCCGCGACATGCTCTCGCGGCTCATCGTCGGCATCCAGGCGTACTTTCTCCCCGGTTTGCTGGCGGTCGCGACCTCGCTCGCGCTCGGGGCGACCCTCGGGGTGGTCGCCGGTTACCGCGACGGCCGCGCCGAGGCGCTCGTCACCTACCTGAGCAACCTGGTCGATTCGTTTCCGCGCCTGGTCCTGATCCTGCTCGTCATCGCCGCGTTCAGGGCGGACATCTACTACGTGATGCTCGTGGTGGGGATCACCGGCGCGCCCGCGATCGCCTCCCTCATCGCGGGCAAGATCCAATTTCTAAGGACGAAGAGCTTCATCGAGGCGGCCCACGTCCTCGGCCTGTCCACGCGCGTCATCGTCGTCAAGCACATCCTCTGGTACAACTGCGCGCCGCTCCTGATCATCCAGGCCACGCTCGGCATGGGCGAGGCGATCCTCGTCGAGACGAGCCTGAGCTACCTCGGCTTCGGGGTCCAGGAGCCCACGCCCTCGTGGGGCAACATGGTGCAGGCGGGGGCGAACTACTTCTTCCACGGAAAGTTCTGGCCGTCGACGGCGCCGGCGCTGGCGATCCTCGGCACCATCCTCGGCTTCCACCTGCTGGGCGACGGTCTCAACAACATCCTCGAGAGCAAGAGCGCCCCGTGACGCGCTCGCCAGTCCTCGAAATCTCCGACCTCCGGACCTACTTCTATTCCCGCGCCAAGCAGGCGTTCATCCGCTCGGTGGACGGCGTCAGCCTCTCCATCGCGCGCGGCGAGACCCTCGGCGTGGTGGGCGAGAGCGGCAGCGGTAAGAGCGTGACCGCGCTGTCGGCCCTGGGCCTCATCGGCGGAAGCCCGGGCGTGATCACGGGCGCCGTCGAGTTCGCCGGCGGCGACGGCGCGCGCGCGGGCGGCAACGGTCGGCGCAACCTGCTCCAGGACCTCGCCCGCCACGTCACCGTGACCGAGCGGGACGGCCGGATCGTCGCCGTGGCCAAGGATGAGCCCGGCTGGCAAGCACAGGTGGAACGATCGATGAGGGGCGTGCGCGGCAAAGAGATCGCCATGATCTTCCAGAACCCGAAATCGTCGCTCAACCCGTTCCTCACGGTCGGGCAGCAGATCAGCGAGGCCATCCGCCTGCACACGCCGGTGAAGGACTCGAGAGAGGCGAAGGAGCGCGCGATCGCGTGGCTCGAGCGCGTGCACATGGATTCGCCGCGCCTGCGCTTCGATCAGTACCCGGATGGCCTCTCCGGCGGCATGTGTCAGCGGGCGATGATCGCGATGGCGCTCGCCTCCGAGCCCTCGCTGCTGATCGCCGACGAGCCGACCACGGGCCTCGACGCGACGATCCAGTCGCGCATCGTGGCGCTCCTCGCAGAGCTGAAGTCCGGGCTCGGCGTGACGACGCTGCTCATCACCCACGACATCCGTGTCGTCTCGCGGCTGGCCGACACGGTGGCCGTGATGTACGGCGGGACGGTGATGGAGCATGGTCCGGCGCGCGACGTCCTGGCGCCGAGCGTCGAGCCCAAGCACCCCTACACCTCGGCGCTCCTGGCCTCGTTGCCGAGCGCCCAGAAGAACGGCGGACCGCACGCCATCGACGGTCGCCTTTCCGTCATCCGGGGTGAGGTGGTGGATACGATGGATGTCCCCCGCGGCTGCCGGTTCTATGCCCGCTGCGACCGCGTCACCGACACGATCCGTGCTCGCTGCATGAGCCAGGAGCCCGCTCTGGCCGCGGTGACCGCGGGCCACCAGATCCGCTGCTACCTCTATGGCGACGAGCCGCGCGACGGGGCGCGCGCTGGCTAGGCGGCTCCTCGAGGTCTCCGACCTCCGCAAGCATTATCGCGCGCGCGCGGGCCTGCTCGCCGCCCTGCACGGCCAGACGCGCTCCGTCCCGGCCGTGGACGGGGTGAGCTTCGCGCTCACCGAGCACGAGACCCTCGGGCTCGTGGGGGAGTCGGGCTGCGGAAAGACGACCATCGGACGCATCATCCTCGGGGTCACCAGGGCGACGTCGGGCCGTGTCGTGTTCGACGGCCACGACATCACCGCGCTGCCGATGCGGGCGCTGCGGCCGCTGCGCAAGCAGATGCAGATGATCTTCCAGGACCTCGACGCCGCCCTCAATCCACGGATGCGCGTCCGGGACATCCTTCGAGAGGCCATCACACTGCACGAGCGGCTCGACCACCCCGAGGTGACGCGGCGGACCGCCGAGCTGCTGGACCAGGTGAATCTGCAGTCGGGCAAGCTCGCCAGCTTCCCGCACGAGCTCTCGGGCGGAGAGAAGCGCCGGGTAGGGATTGCGCGGGTCCTCGCGGTCGGCGCGCGGTTCATCGTGGCCGACGAGCCCACCAGCGCCCTCGACGTCTCCATCCAGGCTCAAATCGTCAACCTGCTGCGGGACCTCCAGGTGCGGCTCGGACTCTCCTATCTCTTCATTTCGCACGACCTCGAGGTGGTGGAGCTGGTGAGTCACCGGGTTGCCGTGATGTACCTGGGGAAGATCGTGGAGATCGGGCCGGCCGACCGCGTCGCGCGGGCGGCGCGCCATCCCTACACCTCGATCCTGTGGTCGTCGCTGGTCGAGAAGCGCAGCCAGGAGGTTCCTCGCACCGGCGGCAACGGCGCCGCCGCTTGGGGCGTGTTCGACTTCGAGCGACCCGGGCAGGGCTGTCGGTTCGCGCCCCGATGTCCGGTCTACGAGGCGACGGGCCGCCCCGCGGTGTGCACCGACCCCGCCAGCGAGCCGCCCCTGCGCGACCTCGGCGACGGCCACAGCGTCGCCTGCCACTTCCCGCTCCCGCGCTGACGCCGGGCTTTCGCCCGACAGCGCCGGCCTTCTGCCCGGGCTTCGCTCCGCGTGCCCGACTCCAGATGCGTGGGAATCTCGTCCTGGCCGCCCTTTTCGATTTTGGCAAACCTATTGCCGGTGCACGCCCGCCAAGAACGGCGTCGCGGAGGCCCTTCCGGCAAGGAGGACATCATGAAGCGCGCCCTGTTCGTCATGGTGGTCGCGGAGCGTCGGGCTCATCCTCCCCGAAGGAGAGACCACTTCAAGAGGATCTGAGCAAGATTCGGCATCGAATGCCTGAGGTTCGTCTGAAAGTCGACCGCGGCCGTGTGGTTGGCGCCATCGGTGATTGCTCGCACCTCCAAGAAGTGGAGCCCACTAAAACGTGCCGCTCGTGCCGCACCTGCGCCTTCCCAGGCGACGCACAGCGCCCCAGTCGCCTCCTGCAGTTCAGCCGCGCGCGCCGGGTCGATGATGTCCTCATCGCCACTGGCAATTGCCCCGAAAAGTACCCTGAACTGCGAACCGATTTGGCTGGCAGCAAGGCGGAATTCGTCTACAAGCTGCACATCAGCGTCATAGCGCGGCAGGGGCCGTCGGACGAAGCGAAGCTTGTAGTCATGCTCGACGGTCGACACGCCGACCACGACGTCGCCGAGCGCTAGCTCCACACCGAGACTGCCCGCCGCTCCTGTGCAGATCACCGCCTGAACCGTCGCCCGCTGTTCGATCAGGTGCTGAGTCTGTACCGCGTGCTGTGTCTTGCCGTGTCCACCCACCGCGAAGAGCATGCGAAGCTCGTCGAAGAGATGGCACTCGAGCCTCCCCAGAAGTAAACTCCGTGGTCGATAGCCGGCGGCAGCGAACGTCGCGAGTATCGGCTCGAGCTCATTGGCTTGCGGCACTGTTATCAACGTCTCTGCGACGTTCATTGAATCTGGAGCTCGTCAGCCCACCGTGAGCACGCCGCGCTATCTCGCGTCGCCGGGCAGCGTGTCCCGGGGTCAATTCCGCGCAGTGCTGGATAAATCGGAATCAAGGAGACTCTCTACGCGAGCGCCGTCACAACGTTTGTTTCATCGGCAATCGCCAGCCCATCACCATCCAGGTAAGCTCGCAACGCGAGGCTGACCTGATCGGCCAGGGCAGCACGTGCTTCGGAGCTGACGGCCGCAACCGCTCTCGCCACGGGCGTGGCGGCAAGATGCGAGAGCACAAAACCCTCACATGCGGGCAGCCGTATGTTCATAACGCACGGGTGAATAGCCACCTCACGGAACCCTGCTTCGACGCCAAGACGGTAGAGCTCTTCAGCATCGGGTACCCCGACTCTGGAAGCGGAAAAGGTAGCTGCCGCCTCAGCGCCGACATGCTGTCTGAGCGCATCGACTACAGCACCGTGATATGGACCCATGATTCTCCAGACGCTGAGCAGCACGCGGCCACTCGGAACGAGTACTCGCCGCATTTCGCGGAGCGCTCCAGGTCGGTCAGGAAAGAACTGAAGACCTTGCTGACACACGATGACATCAAACGAGGCGCTCGGGAAGTTCATGGCCACGGCGCTGCCTTCCATCCATTTCAAACGCCGGATCGCAAGCCGTCTGGGCAGCGGCGCGCTCGAGGCCGAGGCTCATCAGACGCGAATCTGCGCGTACTTATCCGCGATTCTCCTCATAGGTCTCGGCCTCAACGCATGGCTTGGCTGGTGGTGGGCCGACCCTTTCGCGGGGCTCCTGATGGTCCCGCTTATCGGCTGGGAAGGTTGGGAAGCCGTTCGCGGGCATACCTGTTGCGACGGATGGCGTTCCTTCATGTGGGGACCTGATGAAGTCGGCCGGATCGCAGCACAGTGAGACTTGAAGACGGGCCCGCTTCGGGCTTAGCATGCGACTCTCGTCGGCCGCGTGCCGTTCACCGTCGAAAGGAGTGGGTCGCCATGAAATTCGCGTCGACTCTCGTGGCTACGTTCCTCTTCTTTGCATCCGCATCGGTCGCTCTCGCCCAGACCGATTGCACCAAGCTGGTTCCGCCGTCGCCCTGGGGTCCGAACGACCAGACTGGGGCCACGAATCGGGTGACGCCAGCCGTGACGAAAGCCGCGGCTGCTGAGATCCAGGAGGGCAAGGTCGTACCGATGTCCTACCCGCTCGTGGACGGCGTGCCGCTGTTCGGCACGCGCTTTACGAAGACAATCCTCACGGCCACCTCGCTCGCGCCCGGCGCCTCGTTCGGCGAGAACGAGCTGACCTACATGGAGGACACGTGGCTGAGCCAGAGCCACGTGGGCACGCACCTCGACGGCCTCGGGCACATCGGCCGCAAGGACTGCTATTTCAACCAGATCGCGATGGGCAAGTTCATCAACCAGAACGCAATGACGAAGCTCGGTCTTGAGCACCTGAAGTCCTTCGCGACGCGCGGCGTCATCATCGACGCCGTGAAGGTCTTCCAGCAGAGCGGGAAGTTCAAGACCAACTCCGCCTGCAAGAAGCCGTGCCTTGAGAAGGGGACGGTCATCAGCGCAGCGGACTTGCAGGCTGGCCTCAAGATGTACAACGTCACCCTGCGTGAAGGGGATATCGTCGTCATCCATACCGGCTGGGGCGACCTCTTCGAACAGTTCCCGGCCCAGAACGCCGCCTACAACTCCGGCGAGCCCGGCATCGGCAAGGACGCGGCGAAGTGGCTGATTGGCCAGAAGGTCGTGGCCGTCGGCGCGGATACGTGGGCAGTCGAGGTCATTCCCGGCGAGGATCCCAAGGAAGCATTCATCGTCCACAACCTCCTCATCACCGACAGCGGCATCCACATCATCGAGAACGTGCGCACCGACCTCATGGCAGCCGAGGCCGCGCGGACGAATCGCGCCACGTTCTTCTTCAACATGACGGTGCCGCGCGCGGTCGGCATGACCGGCAACTTCGTCGGGATCGACGGCATCCGGTAGACAGGCCTCGTTGTGTCATCACCGCTGTGGCCGGCGCCCGCGAGCGGGCGCCGGCCGAACGCCGTCCTCGTCGTCCTTCTCGCCGCGGCGGTCCTCGCCGCCCTGCACGCTGGCGCCGAGGACCGCCGCTACACGATCGCGTTCGCCAATCTGACCGAGGAGCCGGGCGTGACCCTCGAGGCCACCGGCTTCATGGGCCGCGAGGTTCGAGACAGCTTCGTTCTCGCCGCCCGTCGCCTGCCGGTCGACCTGGTGTTCTACGACAACCGCCGCGACGTCCGGACCGCGCTCGACAACGCCGCCGACGCGGCCCGTCGCCAGGTCGATCTCTTCGTCGAGTATTTCCACGAGCCCACCGCGAACGATGGCGTCGCGCGGACGTTGCGCGAAGCGCGCATTCCGGTCCTGGCCGTCAACTATGCGGTCGGCGGTGCGCCGCTTTACACCGCCGACAACGCGGCGGCGGGCCGCATCGGCGGCGAGGCCCTCGCTGACTTCGCCGCCCGTTCGTGGCAGGGCCGCACCGTCTTCGGCCTGATCGTGGGAGCGGTCAACTCGCGGCAGGATCGGCTGCCCGAGCGCGTGCAGGGTGTGATCGAAGGGCTCCGGGGCCGGCAGCGGTCGATCCGGATCGTCAATCTCGATACCCAGGGCAACCACGCCACGGTGGCGACGCTCGTCGGCAGGGTCGTCGCAGCCCAACCAAACGCCAAATTCCTCATCGCCGCGCTGGACGACGTGACGGCGCTGGCGGCAAAGAGCGCGCTGGAAGGAGCCGGCCGCGTCGCCGATGGCGCCATCGTCTCCTTCGGATGCGACCGGTCGATCCACGGCGGCGCAAGCGACCGCAAGGAGATCGATCCCAGCAACCGCGGAAGCATCGTCCTCGGCTCTGTCGCCTTCTATCTCGACCGTTACGGTTACGATGTGCTGCCGCTCGCGCTTCGCATGCTCCGCGGCGAGGCGGTCGCGGCGCGGACGACCACCACCCACAAGCTGATCACGGCGGCGAACGTCTTCAGGGAATATCCGCCCTACGATCTGCAGTGATCTCAACGAGGAGGCGGCGCGACGAAGAACAGTCCTTCGATACCGACCGCCGCGCCGGGCGTCGTCGCGAACGTGAGGCCGCCGGCAGGGCTCAGCGCCACGACGGGATAAAGGCCGAACGAAGCCAGCCGGCGATTCGGACCGAGGACGTCGCCGAGCGCCACCACGCGCGCCGTGCCGCGCGCGGATGCGACGAAGAGCGCAACCTGCACAGCGCTGCCGTCCACGGCGGCCGCGAAGGCCACGCTGCCGTCGGCAGCGAGGGCCGGCCACAGCGAGAAGTGCGCGAATGTGCCGCCGCCGGGCGCGGTTTCGCCGAGCGCTGTCACCTTCCGCAGGCGATCGTCGTCGACCACGAAGATACCCTGCTCCGCCTCGGCGCTCTTGAGCACCGCGGTAAACGCTACGGCGCCGGCGTCGTTCTGGGTGACGCGCTCGGAGAACTTCACGAAAATCCCCCCGATTGGTGTCTCGCTCCCGGCGCCGGTCACCATCCGGATCGCGGGGCCCTCGGCCACGAAGATCCCGCCCGGCACGGCGCGGCCTTCGACCACGGCGGCGAACGCGACACGACGTCGGTTGTTGATCACGGGGGGACCGAAGCCGGCGAACGTTCCGCCGGCCGGTGCCGGATCGCCTTGAGCGACGACCTTCGTCAGCCGGCCGCCGACGACGGCATAGACGGCCTCGACGACGTCGCGGCCGCGCCGCACCGAAGCGAGAAATGCGACGTCGTCGCGATCGTTGAGGGCAGGGGCATCGACCGCCGCGATCGTTCCAGACGGCAGGCCGGGCGCGCCGCCACCCGTGACAACGACCGGCCGCAGACCGCGTGCGTTCCGCAGGAAGATCCCTTCGACGGTGCGCCCGCCGACGACCGCCGCCGCGAAGGCCACGTCGCCGCGCTCGTTCAGGGCGGGAATCGGGTGACGACCGAAGCCGGAAAAGACGCCGCCGCCCGGGACGGGATCACCTTCGGCCACAACGCGCACCGCGCGGCCTTGCGATGCGAGGAAGAACGCCTCGCTGGCCGTTGAGCGCAGCATGGTGGCGAAGAAGGCGACTTGCCCTTTCGTATTCGCCGGCGCGACGATCGGCAGCGATTCGACGCCGAAGTGCTCGAAAGAGCCGCCGCCGGGGGCGGGATCGCCGGCGAGCGCCACGGCGCGAACGGTTGATTGGGCGCTGACGCCGGAGATGGCGGCCGGGATCCCTGCCAGGAAGGCCACGACTGCAACGGCCGTCGGCGCACGCATGGCGTGAGATTATCGCCGCCGGAGCCGGCATGACAATGAGACGGTTCGCCATGGGACTAACGCTGCTCGGTGGCCTCCTGCTCGGCGGTGGTGGCCCGGCCGCGCAAGAGCCGCGCTTCGCGCTCGTCGGGGCTTGCTACTGCGAGGCGGCGAGGGAACTGCGCTGTTCGGGAGAGCTCACGGAACCCGAGTGCCGTCGGCGCTGCGAGCACGATCTTTGTGATCGCTGGTTTTGGCTCGAGCGCCGGCCGTGCTGGAATTGGGGCTACGGCGGCTGAGATGAGGCAACCAACTCTCGGCGTCATCGTCGCGGCGTTGTTGCTGCTTGTTGCGCGCCCCGGAGCGGGCGGCTCGCCATCCGGACTGCGCGTGGTGGCCACACTGCCTGATCTTTTCGTGATCACGAAAACGCTGGTCGGCAACGCCGCCGGCGTCGACGTGGTGGCACGGTTCGGTCAGAACCCGCACGACATGGAGGTCCGGCCTAGCCACATGCTGCTGCTACGACGGGCTGATGTCCTCGTTCGCAATGGGCTCGAGGAGGACGCGTGGATCGACGTGATCGCACTCGGCAGCAACAACCCGAAGATGGTTCGCGGCGCGCTAAGCGTCATCGAGGCGTCGCCGGGGATTGCTTTGCTGAAGGTGCCGAGCGGGCGGGTCGATCGCGGCCTTGGCGACGTGCATCCCCTTGGCAGTCCGCACTTCACGCTGGACCCGGGCAACATGCCGATAGTCACGGGCAACATCGCGCGCGGACTCGCTCGCATCGCACCCGAGCAGACGGCGGCCATCGAGAGCAACCGCGTGGCCTTCCTGGCCCGCGTCGACGCGGCGACGGCGCGCTGGAATGAGACACTGGCGCCATTCCGGGGCGCCGGCGTCGTGAGCTACCACGACAGCTGGCCGTACTTCTACCGCGCATTCGGTCTCGTCGAGGCGGGCATTATCGAAGACCGGCCTGGCATCGCCCCGTCGCCCCAACATGTCGCGGCGCTCATTCGCAAAATGTCCGCCGAGCGCGTCAAGGTGATCCTGCACGAGTCGTGGTACCCCCGTGAACTCAGCGACTTGGTTGCGCAGCGAACCGGCGCCACTGTGCTTGTGGTGCCTCAGACACCGGGCGCCGTGAAGGGGACCGACGACTACATCGCGCACCTTGACTATCTCATCGCGGCAGTGGCGGGCGCCCTGCGGTAGCGGGTTTCGCCGCGCCCACTTCTCGCATCAAGGCGACCCTTGTAGCAGCGCAGGCAGGGTGGGACTCGAACGCGCATTTCAAGCCTCGTCGTAGCGACGTCGACACGCTGGGGTAGGGTCGCCGTAGGAATGCCTCGCGCCATCAAAGTCGACGTCCCAACGTTCCGCTGTTGTATCCTACGTCGACGACGATGGGCGACCCTGAACGGCACGTTGCCTTCGAGGATCGCTTTTCGGGCTCGCCGGAGGCCGAGGCGTGAGGCAGCGCGCGCTCGTCGCGCTGTTGCTTGCGCTCGCCCTGGCGGGCCTGACACCGCTCGCCAGGCTGAGCCCGCCCGACCCGACGTGGTTCGCCGGGTTCTGGGACGACGGCGATTACGACGACATCGTCCTGCTGATCTGCGGGACGGCCGCCGCGCTCCCCGAGCCGCCCGCGCCGCCCCGCGCGACGCGCGAGGTCGTCGCGACGATCGATCCCAGCGAGCCGGCCAAGCCCCCGCTCGCCGCCGTCGCCTCCGCCCTCTCCCGCGCGCCGCCGCGCGTCTGACACCGCCGTCCTGATCCGCCGCCGGCACCGCCGGCGGCTCCCTGGACTCCACCCGGGCTACGCGTGCGTCGTGCGCGTCAGCCCGAGGAAGGCGACTGTCATGATCGCGCGCGTCGTCGCGTTCGCGCTGCACCAGCGGTTCATCACGCTCGCGCTGGCCCTGCTCCTCACGGCCGGCGGCATCGTGTCGTTCCACCGCCTGCCCATCGAGGCCTATCC